>Ga0182011_10000278_pt1 | contig 43728 bp, 35 predicted proteins | sample 711E1DmetaG_FD_120481 | JGI IMG/M metagenome (GOLD analysis project Ga0182011, IMG submission 120481) | Permafrost microbial communities from Stordalen Mire, Sweden - 711E1D metaG | ecosystem: Environmental > Terrestrial > Soil > Wetlands > Permafrost | place: Sweden: Stordalen | collected...
ACCACCCCTTGATACGCGGCCACGTATTGCCACCAGCGGTCTTGCCACTCGGCAACCGGCAAGTCGCGCTCATAGAGATCGTGCTCGAAGTGGGTCATGGTGCCGGCGGCAAAGGGCAGGAACACCATCGACTCCAGCGCCGACTGCAAGAGTGCTGCCGAGGCGTTGGGCTCTTGCCCGGGGCGGAGGAGGCCGAGCTTGCGCAAATAGGGGATTTGCTCACTCGCCAGTCGCGCCAGCTCGCCCACTGCTTCGTGAAAGGCGCGGTTGGCCCCGGCGCGCAGCAGGTAGGGCACCTCGGGCGTGGCGTAGGAGAGGTAGTAGAAGATGTGGCCCAGCTCGTGGTGGGCGGTGCCGAACCATTGCGCGTCCGGCTCCACACTCATGAGCGAGCGCACGTCGGTCTCGCCGTCGATGTGCCAGGCGGTGGCGTGGGCGTTCTTCTTGCGTGGCGAATTGGCCGGCACCGGGAAGAGGTCTGACTTCTTCCAAAACACCTCAGGTAGGCGCGGGAATCCGAGCGACACGTAGAAGTCCTCGGCGGTGCGCACGATGAACTCAGGCGATTTGCCCTTGAACAGGGGATCCAGGCTGGTGCCCTGGACCAGGTCGGGCCACTCCTGCGCCCAGCGGTTGCCCAGCCAGGGCGCGGGAATCAGCTTGGGCACGGGCCTTCTGAAGCGGTCAGCCAGAACGTGTTTGGCAAAGCAGTGCAGCCCGTCGTAGAGCGGCCTTGCCGCCTCCAGGGTGGCGTTCATGAGCGCCATCATCTCGTCGACGGTCATGCCGTAGTCGGCCACCTGCAGGGCGAAGAACGACGAGTAGCCCATGGCGCGCGCGATCTGGTTGCGCAAGGCCTGCAACTCCACCAGACCGGGCTTGAGCGGGCGGCCGATCTCCTTGGATGCAATCCAGGCCCGCTCCCGCTCGGCCAGCACGCGCGAATGGCGAAGAATCTGGTCGATCTCGTTGGCCGAGGTGGGGCGGCCGCACTTTCCCCCCGCCAGCGGTTGCAGGCAGAAACTGTAGCTGTCGAGTACAGCCGACTGACGGGCCTCGGCCTCGATGCGCTGGCTGACCACCTCAGGGATGGTGCCGGGGTTCTCGGCTGCGGCCAGTTGCAGCTTGCGGAGCTGGCGCGAAGTGAGATCAGACAGCTCGCTCGGCTTGGCTAGGTAGGCGCTAGTCCGCTCGATGACCAGCTTGGAGCCGCTTACCGCTGCCGCCGCCTTTTCAGCGGCGGCGCGCGCTGCGGTATGCTCGGGGCTGACGTCGGTGGCGGCGATCCATGCCGTCTGGTTGGCCACCGTGTTGAGCGGCTGCAGGAGGCCGGTCATGGTTTCGAGAAACGCGCGCGCCTCGCGCTCAAGCGAGGAGAGCTTGTGGGGCACCTTCTCTGCGGCGTGCAGGCTAAACGCCCCGACGTAGGCCAAGGCGCACACTGCCACGATCAGAATCGGACGACGTCCCATGGACGCAGGCTAGCATGGGGCGGACGCTTCCGGCCTTCACAAACCGAGGCGGGCGTGCTAACCCACGAAACCATGCAGTCGAGATCTCGAGCGATAAGTCTGGCCTTTGCTCTGGCGGGCACCCTCGTGCTTTGCGGCGGATGCAGCCAGGGGGAAGGCGATCGTTGCGAAATTGACTCGGACTGTTCCAGCGACCTGGTCTGCCGCTTTCCGACCGACTCGCCCCATAATGGCATCTGCAGCCCGATATCCACAGGCTCAGCAGGCAGCACCGGCCAGGACGCAGCCGGTGGCAGCACGGGTTCGGCGGCGGACGCTGCCAGCGACGGTCCGGTTGCGGCAGTGGACGCAGGCTCCGACGGCTCTGTTGCGGCGGTGGATGTGGATGCCGCCGACGATGCTCCTGCTGAGGCAGCGGACGCAGCCACCGGCGTCGACGCACCGGTGGTGGACGATGGCGCGTCGGTGGCCGGGGATGTCTCACCGGACGCGGAAGCCGCGGACAGCCTGTCAGCAACAGACTGAAACCGGGTCGCCGAGCCCCAGCCGAGCAAGCTGGATGCGGAAATTCGCTAGTGCCGCTTCATGAAGAAAATCCCCCCTTCCGTCGAGCTTCAGCGAAGGAAGAAGAACTCACGCTGGAGCTTGCGCGTTCGTCTCCGGTGGACGTCGAACTCATCGACGTCCGAGGTCCTTCGACCGCGCCGGAGATTTTGCAGTTGGAAAAGAAGCTGCCACCCTGGACTGCGCTCGATACCAGCGAGATCTGGTCGGTGAAGCAGAAGATCTAGGACTACACAAGCGCTGCAAGGAGCGGGGCTATCGGGATTCTTTGGGCCATGCATCGAGGAAACCGGGCGAGCCCGCGGCCGTCGCCTCACTCAGGACAACCGGGCGTGCTTCTCTCTGATTCTCTGGAGCACGTCCTTCACCGTTCCGGCAAATGGCCCGCGCGATTCCATTTTGATCGAAACCAGAGCGGCCGCGAACCTGAGACTTTCTTCCACACCGTGATCGAGTCTCCAGCCGAGGTAGGCGGCAAAGGTCGTGTCTCCGCGGCCCGTCCTGCCCACGATGCTATGGTTCGAGAACCGTTGGTAGTGGGTCTGACCGTCTGCTCGCAGCAGGACACCCTCGGCATGTGTGATCATGATCTCCCGGCAGCCCCAGGATTCCACCACGAGAGCGGCCTCCGCGAGGTCATCCGTGCCCGTCAGGATGCGCGCTTCCACGACGTCGAGCTTCACCCTGTCCATGATGCTCACGATGTCGCGCTTGTTCTCCACGTCACCGAACCTGATTTCCCCGGTGACCGGCTGTACTTGCCGTACGAAACTCTGGAGGTCGACTGACAGGCTGTGGCCTCTCGCGCCGAGGCCCTGCATCAGGCGCATGTCGAACTCGGTATTGGAGATACCCGCGAGGTGCACGCTCCTCGATGCCAGTTCAGGCACATCCTCCAGGGAAATCAGGCCGGCCGTCCTGACGATCGTCAGCTTCCGGTCGTCCACGTTCTCCGATTCGTGCAGGACGCGAGAATACGTGGTGAAGGGAGCGGGAATCACATGGGTTCGGACGCCCACCTCCTGCATGGGGCGGAGGATGTCGGCATCCTCCGTCCGCATCTTGACCACGGCCGCGACCCGCTTGCCGATCCTGGCGGCCACCATGGCGCCACACAAGACGGCGCTTCCCGGAGCTACCACGGGCGATCCTCCGAATGGAATGATCTCGTCGAAGCACATGTGCCCGATGAAGACGATGTCGTAGTCCATTCTGGACAAAGGCAGCCTTTCTCCGCCCCGGTCGAGAGGACCTAACTAAACCCCAATGGTTATGGGAAGTCTGGTCGTCGGTGTGGGCGCGACGGTTCCGAACAGGAGGTCCGCAGCAACCCGGATCGAATCGGGCGACCCGCTGAAGTTGCAGACCACGGCATCGGCTTCGTCGGTGCGACCCTCCAGGTAGGGGTAGTTGGTGACGACCACGACCCGGTGGCCCGCCTGCTTTAGCTGCTGGACGAGATGCTGGTTGTTCCCCCTCTTCTCGATACGGGCATAGTAGTTCGTCATGACGACGAGGTCCGCCCGTTGGGCGAGCTCCAGAGCCTCCGCGATGTCCGCGTCCGTCGCGTGAAAGGCCGTGTCGTCCAAGATGAGATTCGTGGAATGGGTCGTCATGGCCTCACAGAACATGTGCGGATGGCTGTACGGATCCTTGCCGAGAAATTCGTAGGGGATGCACTGTTCGACGACCAGGATCTGCTGCTCCTTGCCAAGCGGTAGGAGGTGCTGATCGTCCCGCATCACCAGGAGTGCCCGCTCGGCCACTTCGCGCGAAAAAGCGATGACCTGCTTGCTCCTCGCGATAGAACGAGTCTTCTCTGGGTCCATCCTGCCAGCGGAGGCGAACAGCCCCTGGTCGTACTTCAGGTTGAGCAGGCGTCGCACGGCATCGTTCAGCCGGGCGAGGGGCAATTCGCCCGACTCTGCCGCCATCTTGATCCCAAAGAAGCACTGCGACCGCGATTCGTCGTCAGCCTTCAACAGGATGGTGTCGACTCCGGCCTCGATCGCCATGGCGCAAGCGCGGGGGAGCGGCCATTTTTTCAGGATGGCGGCCATGCCGATGGCGTCGGAGACGATGACACCGTCGAATCCGAGTTCCCCTCGCAGCAGGCCGGTCAGAATCCGGGGCGACAGGGTGGCGGGCAGCTCTTCGTCGTAGGCAGGATAGATGGTGTGCGCCGTCATGACGGCCTTGGCGCCCGCCGCTATCGCCGCCCTGAACGGAACCAACTCGAGCTGGGCCATTCGCTGCTTGTCGGCGTTGACCCGGTCTAGCACATCGTGCGCGTCCGTTTCCGAGTCGCCCCGGCCGGGATAGTGCTTCGCGGTGGCGGCGATACCCCCATCCTGATAGCCCTTTACGATGGCCGCGACATGCTCGGCGCAAATGGCAGGATCATCGCTGAAGGACCTGACTCCGATTTCCGGGTTCCTGGGGTTCACGTTGACATCGCAGACCGGAGAGTACATCTGGGTGACGCCCATCGCGCTGAGTTGCCGGGCAACGGTCAGGCCAACACGGTAGGTGAGCTGGGGGTCGCCGATGGCAGCCAAACCCATGGGCGAAGGAAACTGCCGAATTCCGCCGGAGGTGTAGTCGTTCTTGAAGTCGCCTTCGAAGTCGATGGTGATGTGCAGCGGGATACCGGAACGCCGGTCCATGGCAATCGTCTGCACCTTGTTCAGAGCTTCAGTCAGTTCCTCCGGAGTCACGCACAACCCGTGATTGTGAGGGTCGAAGTGGGTGAGCGCGATCGAGACGTAGTCCGGCGGCGGCTGGAACGTGGGGTCGTACTGCGAGTTCCCCCAGTAGAGATTCTTGCAGGTCTCGAGTCCGTATGGCTCGAGGCAGAGGCCGCCCGCCTGGAGCCTGGTGATTTGCTCTATCGCGGAGGGGGTCAAGATGGCTCCGCGCCAGGTGAATGTGAGAAGCTGCCCGACCTTCTCTTCGAGAGTCATGCCTGCGAGCTTGGCACTGACGAAATCGTCTCTGGCTTGGGTCATCTTTGAGCTCCGTTGGGTGGCCGGGGAGGGCCCAACTTACCGCTATTGCGCGATCATCCGCCAGTTTCGTAGCGTCTGGAAACGATTCCTCCACAGGTTCGGGCCAGCCCGACCCCACGGCGTCGTGACCCACGCCGAGGCGCCAGCCCCCGCCTGGCCCGCCTGCCGGTTGCCCCACGCCCCGGCTGCGCGAGCGGGAAGGCCGGGCTTTGGCCGGGCGCCCCTTGCACGAAAGCCTACTGCGCGGCCTTGGGCATGTCGTACTTCATCGTGGCAAGGCCCTTCATCGCCTCGGCTTTGGTCAGGAAGGCAATCTCGCCTCCGCGGCAGCGAATGTAGAGGGGCTGGTTTGGCTTGGCGTTGAACTCGACCAGGAGGCCCAGGTGCTGCCCTCCGTAGTAGGAATCCCTGAATCTAACCTCACCCGCCTCGCTCTCCATCAGGTAGATCCGGCTCGGCGCCGCGTAGTACGTCATGTCACCGACCTTGAAGCCGTCTGGAGTGACCACACCGGCCTTCCCCTGCAGAAGCTCACCGGGGAAGTAGACTCTGTCTGCCTTGGTGCCGTCGGTTGTCGAGCTGACGCCCGCCAACCAGAGACTCGTGAACCCATTGCCCGGGAACTTGATCGCGTGAAAACCCGGGGCCAAGTGGATGGCCATATAGGCGTCCTGCTTCAGGTCTCCAATATCGTCACCATCGATTCTGACACTCCAAGTGTCCAAGGAGCCGACCGAATTCCTCTCTCGATAGAGGTACACGACGACGTCGTCTTCGCCGTGCGTGCTCTCTTCAGAGAAGGCGATCTTGCTTTTGGTAATGCTGGCGCAGCCACCGGACAACAAGAACAGACTGGCGGCAGCGAGAAGCTTGCCTGCAATCGTCCTCGCGCCTTTCCGTTCTTCGCGCGGCCCGTGGCTACCGGCTGTGGACTGCTGATCATCAAGCGACATAGGAATTCTCCTGCGAGGCCACATACCACGATAGCGCCTCCTTTGGCGCGGTTCAAGAGTCTCTGGATGAAGGGGAAAAGTGAGCCATCGAAAAGACTCGTCGCGGCCACTTCGGGTGGCGGGGGGCGGAACGACCAATCCGGTCGCGGGTGCTGCGCGTGCCGCTGCCTCCATGATGGAGGGTTGTCGGCAAGCGACTGCCCGTTGTTGCTTCGGCTACTGCCGATTCGCCCGTCAGCGACCGACCGAAGCGAGGCCACCGAGTCCCAGCCGCGCAAGCTGAACGCGGAAATTCGCGGCAGTGGTGAAGACCTGGCCATGGATGCTGAGCGCAGATGCGGCGTCCACGAAGGCGGGCACGTCGTCGAAGAAGGCGCAGGCTTCGGCTGGGCTGCCCACGCGCTCAAGGGCCACGCGGAAGATCTCTGGATCCGGCTTGGCCAGCCCGAGCTCGTAAGACAGCACGAGGGCGCTGAAGCGCTCGAGCACGGGAAGCTGCGGACGCAGGAAACGCCACTGCATCTCGTTGGTATTCGAGATCAGGGCGACCTTGGCGCGACTGAGAAGGGCTTCGACGATCGGCAGGACTTCCTGGTGGATGCGGAAATAGCAGGTCCAGATTTCGTAGAAAGCCTGCGCATCCATCACTGTGGCCGCACCCGAGGCCTGGCTTATTGCGCGCCGAAGCTGGTCGCCCGCCAGGGTTCCGCGGTTACACGGATCCCAGAGGGCGAGCAGGCGTTCGCGGATCACCTCGGGCGGGGCGCCACCATACTCGGACAGGCGGCGGAGGAGCATGTCGTCGTCGTGAAAGGCGAGGACATTGCCCAGGTCGAGGAAGACAACTTCGATTCCCGGCATTTCACTCAGGCGCCCCCTACCGGAAGGAACTGAACATCGACGATCTGGTACTCGCGCGTGCCCTTGACGGTGCGCAGGCTGACCGTGTCGCCCTTTTCGCGACCAATGAGGGCGCGCGCCAGGGGGGGGCGAGATGGCGAGGCGTCCATCTTTAGCAAGGAGGTCATCCGCCGGTGAGGACCGCGGACGGATGCAGAGCCCTGATGCCCGGCAAGCCGTCGAAGTCGGCAGTGTTCAAGGTCAGGATATGGGTCACACCTTGCGAAAGCATCACCGCTGCAAGGCGAGCATCGTGCGCGCGCTTGCCTCGGACCTTGGCGGCTTCGACCAGGGTCAGCCAGCGTTCGAAGGCAGCGGGCCCTTCATCGAGCAGCACAAACTGGCTGCGCAGGCGCGTGATTACGTCAGCGGTCCTGCCAGGGGGCCATCCGAATCCGTTCCCTTCCACCGGTCGAGTGGCGACGACCCACAACTCGGTCAACACCTGCGGGGCCAAGACCAACGCATGACCCGCCATGATGAGACGCCGGATCGCGTCCTCCACCGTGGCATGCTCGGGCGCCGCGGGCTCCATCAGCCGCACCACCACGTTGGTGTCGAGCAGGTACGTGGTCACCGGTAGAGTTCGCCGCGATCGAGAGAGTCCAGCGCGACGACCGGCGCAGCGGGCAGCGACGCAAGCAAGCGATCGAACTCGGCGGCCGCTTCATGCGGAGAAGTCGTCGTCGGACGCGGCATGACGATGACCTCGGCCTCGCCAGCAGGGAAATCGTCGGGCAGACGCACGACGACCTGGTGGTCCTCGCGGACGGTCACTGTCGTCTTGTGCGCTAGCATAGTTTGTAGCTTACCAGAAGCCGCGACGGCGTCCCGCCCCATTATTCGATCCGCTCCTGGCGAACCGTCTTCCGGTGGCAGCAACTGAGTAACCCGCCGAGCCGTTCCGAACGAACAACGCGACCGGCCCTGGCCATATCCTGCTGCTCGCCGTCGATCAAGGCATTGCCAAGCCCATGATCGCGCCCGCACTCCCTTTGCTTTTCAAGGATCGCTTCTTGGTACGCGACGAGGTCGAGGAAGACAACTGCGATTCCCGGCATTTCACTCAGGCGTCCCCTACCGGAAGGAATCTAACATCCACGATCTGGTACTCGCGCGTGCCCTTCGCCGTGCGCAGGCTGACCGTGTCGCCCTTGTCGCGACCAATGAGGGCGCGCGCCAGGGGGGCCGAGATGGCGAGGCGTCCATCCTTGATGTCGCCCTCGTAGTCACCCACGATGCTGTAGCTGATTTCGTCTCCCGAATCGGTGTCAGTCAATCGGACGGTGGCGCCGAAGACGACGCGCTCGCCGGAAAGCGTGGCCGGATCGATGACTTCAGCCTGGGCCAGGATGCTGTCGATTTCGCGCGAGCGTCCCTCGATGAAGCTCTGCCGCTCCTTGGCCGCGTGGAATTCAGCGTTTTCCGACAGATCGCCGTGGGCGCGCGCCACTTCGATGTCCTGCACGTTCTTGGGACGTTCCACCTCGCGCAGGTGTTTCAACTCTTCACGCAGCTTCTTCACCCCACGTGGGGTCATCGGGATCCTATTGGCCACTTTGGTACTCTTGCAGCGAGCGGACCGACATGTCGCCAGCCTGCAGGCGCTGGATGGCGACGGCGGCCGCGCGCGCCGCCGACATGGTGGTGAAGTAGGCCAGCCCACGCATAAGCGCGGTCCGTCGCAGCGAGAAGGAATCGCGGATGGAATCGGCACCCTCAGTGGTGTTCACTACCAAATGGACATCGCCGTCCATCATGCGGTCCACGCAGTGGGGCCGGCCCTCGCGCACCTTGTTCACCCGCGTGCAGGGCAGGCCAGCCTGGCTCAGGCGGGTGTGTGTGCCGTTGGTCGCGAGAATGCGGAAGCCCAACTTGTCGAGATGGCGGGCCAAATCCACCGCACCGTTCTTGTCCGAGTCCTTGATGGAGAGCAGCGCGGTGACCGGCTTGTCCCCGCCGGGAATCGGCAAGCGGGTGCCGGCCGCGATCTGGCTCTTGGCAAATGCCGCTTCGAAGCTGCTGTCGATGCCCATGACCTCGCCGGTGGAGCGCATCTCAGGCCCGAGCAAGACGTCCACGCCGCCGAACTTGACAAAGGGGAACACGGCTTCCTTGACCGCCATGTGCGTGGGCGACACCTCGTGGATGCCCATCTCGCGCAGGGTGCGGCCCGCCGCGATTTTGGCCGCAACCTTGGCCAGTGGCACCCCGATGACCTTGGACACAAAGGGCACAGTGCGCGAGGCGCGCGGGTTCACCTCAAGAATGAATACCCCGCGGCCATCGCGCGGCACCGCGAACTGCACGTTCATCAGGCCGCGCACGTCCAACTCGCGCGCCAGGGCCCGCGCCTGGTCTTTGATGATGGACACGGTTTCGCTGGGCAAGGAAAAGGGCGGCAGGCAGCAGGCCGAGTCGCCCGAGTGGATGCCGGCTTCCTCGATGTGCTCCATCACGCCGCCAATCACCACGTCCTGGCCGTCGGCCACCACGTCCACGTCGACCTCGATTGCGTCGCGCAGGAACTGGTCCACCAGGATGGGCGCGCTCTCGTCGCCTTTGCCGCCGCCCGAGGCCAGACTCTCGCGCCGGGCCGCTTCCAGGGCCACGCCAACAAAGGTGTGCAACCCGGCAGCGTCATGCACGATCTCCATGGCCCGGCCGCCCAGAACATACGAGGGCCGCACCATGACCGGATAGCCGATTCTTTCGGCGATCTCGCGTGCTTCCTCCAGGCCGTGAGCCGTGCCCCAGACCGGCGCGCGCAGATTGAGCTTGCGCACCAACTCGCCGAAACGCTGGCGGTCCTCGGCGCGGTCGATGGCATCGGCGCTGGTGCCGAGCAGGCGAACGCCGGCCTTCTGCAAGGGCACGGCCAAGCGCAGGGGTGTTTGGCCGCCGAACTGCACGATCACGCCCTCGGGCTTTTCCGCGTCGACGATCTCCAGCACGTCCTCGCGGGTCAGCGGCTCGAAGTACAACCGGTCAGCCGTGTCATAGTCGGTGGACACCGTCTCCGGGTTGCAATTGACCATGAGGGTCTCAAAGCCCTCTTCGCGCAAAGCCATTACCGCGTGCACGCAGCAGTAGTCGAACTCGATGCCCTGGCCGATACGATTGGGCCCGCCGCCCAGGATCACGATCTTCTTTTTGCCGGTGGGCCGCGTTTCTGACTCTGCGGCCGCCTCGGTCTGAGAACCACCGCTTTCAAGGTGACAGCGTCGATCCGTTTCCGAAGCCACCGGACCCTCACCCGCCGATGCGGACGTCGGCGGCCTCTCCCCGACGGGGAGAGGCTCGGATCTAGCCTCTCCTGGCTCCCCGCCGACACCTTGAGAAAGCTGGGTCTGAGAACCTGTCTCATAGGTCGAATACAAGTACGGCGTGTGCGCCTCGAATTCGGCGGCGCAGGTGTCCACCCGTTTGAACACCGGCCGGATGCCATGGCGCAGGCGCGCCTGGCGCACATCCTCCTCGGTGACTGCAGCCAGTTTCATCAGCCGGCGGTCGGACATGCCGAGCTGCTTGCAGTGGAGCAGGCTGGCGGGATTGTCAAGAAGCGCGGCACCAGCCCGGCGGGCCGCCTCGTCTTCGTCGACGAGCTGCTTGATCTGGGTCAAGAACCAGGGATCGATGGCAGTCAGCGTCTGTGCCTCGTCCACCGTCATGCCCAGGCGCAGAGCCTCGGCCAGCTGCCACAGGCGGTCAGGTCCCGGCTGTGCGATCAGGCGGCGCAGATCCTCGAGCGGCGGCACGCGGTCAAGATCGAAGCCCCAGCGCCCGATTTCCAGCGAGCGCAGCGCCTTGCCCAGGGATTCTTTGAAGGTGCGGCCGATGGCCATGACCTCGCCCACTGACTTCATCTGTGGTCCCAGGGTGCAGTCCGCGCCCGGGAACTTTTCGAAGGCGAAGCGGGGCACCTTGGTCACGACGTAATCGATGGTCGGCTCGAAGCAGGCCGGGGTTTCGCGGGTGATGTCGTTGGTGATCTCGTCCAGGGTGTAGCCGACCGCCAGCTTGGTGGCGATCTTGGCGATGGGGAAACCGGTGGCCTTGGAAGCCAGCGCCGAGCTGCGCGACACCCGCGGGTTCATCTCGATCACCACCATCTCGCCGTTCTTCGGATCCACCGCAAACTGGATGTTGGACCCGCCCGTGTCCACCCCGATCTCGCGGATCACGGCCAGGGCGGCATCGCGCATGTACTGGTATTCCTTGTCGGTCAAGGTCATGGCGGGCGCGATGGTGACGGAGTCACCCGTGTGCACGCCCATGGGGTCGAAGTTTTCGATCGAGCAGACGATGACCGCGTTGTCTTTCCCGTCGCGCATCACCTCCAGCTCGTATTCCTTCCAGCCCAGCACCGACTGCTCGACCAGCACCTCGTGGCGTGGGCTCTGCTGCAGGCCCCACAGCACCTTGCTGTCGAACTCCTCGCCGTTCCATGCGATGGCCGCACCCGAGCCGCCCAGGGTGAAGGAGGGCCGCAGGATGACTGGATAGCCCTGACCGGTGCGGAGATGCAGGTCGTCCCGGATCTTGCGCGCCTCAGCCAGCGAATGTGCGTAGCCGGAAAACGGCACGCGCAAGCCGATGTTGCTCATGGCCTGCTTGAACAGGTCGCGGTCCTCGGCCTTCTCGATGGCCGCGATCTGCGCGCCGATGAGCTTGACCCCGAAGCGATCGAGAACGCCGGCGCGGCCCAACTCGACGGTGAGGTTGAGCGCGGTCTGGCCGCCCAACGTGGGCAGAAGCGCGTCGGGCCGCTCGCGTTCAATGATCTTGGCTACGAAGTCAAGGGTGAGCGGCTCGACATAGGTACGGTCGGCCATCTCCGGGTCGGTCATGATGGTGGCTGGGTTGGAGTTGACCAGCACCACTCGGAAGCCCTCCTCGCGCAAGGCCTTCACCCCTTGAGTGCCCGAGTAGTCGAACTCGCAGGCCTGCCCGATGACGATGGGGCCGGAACCGATGATGAGGACGGATTGGAGATCGGTTCTTCGAGGCATTACTCGGACCGCTTCCGGTCAAGAATGTGGCCCTCGCGGTCGAGCTGGAAACCCTCGGGCAGTTTCTTTTCTACGCCGCCCCGGTGACCATGCACCAGCCAGCCGAGATCGGCGAACCCCTCTGCGATGCGGATACGCAGGCGCAAGCTCTCCTCGGTGTCAGAGACGAAGATCTGCAAGAGCGCCTCGCGCGCCACCTCTTCGTTTTTCAGGCGCAGCAGGCTTTCCGCCGCGGCGAAGCGCACGCCCTCATCCATGTCGCCCAGATAGGGGGCCACCAGCGACGGCGCCCTTGGGTCTTTCTGCTGGCTGAGATGGCGCAGGAGCTGAATCTTCTTGGTCGGGTCACGTTCGTAGCCCGGCTCGTGCTCGGCCAAGACCTGCTCGACGATGGCGAATTCTTCTTCCTTGCTGGCCACCTTGGGCAGCAGGCGTAGCGGCCACGACACTGAATCCGCAGAGCGCAGGTAGCGCTTGACCGCTGGCAGGGCCTTCGGACCTTTGGCCGCAACGGTGTCGAAAACCCACTCTTTCTCCTGCTCGTCCTCAATGGACTTGTCGTACACCATGCCGAACCGGCACAGCAGGCCGTAGAGGGCTGCTTCGGAGCCGTCGTTGGCCAACCCTTCCATGGCCTTGTAGCGCTCGGGAGACTGCAAGTATTTGTGCGTTGCGCGCCGAATGAGGTTCGCCAGCGCGCGTTCCTCGCGCTTCTCCTTCGAGAAGAGATCCATAAGGCCCATGGGTCGGCGGAATCTATACCACAGCGCTCGCGCGTGCTGGCAGGGGACTTGAGGTAACGGCAAGAAAACGAGGCCGGCCACCCCCTGCGGTGGGCTTCCCAACCCACCTGCCCCCGCGCGCTTCGCGCGCGCCCGTCGAGCTGCGACCACGACGTCCGTCATCACCCAAGGTCCGAATGTCCGTCGACTTGGTGTATACACAGCTTCTCCCTTGGCCCTCACAGAGTTGAAAAAGCGCCCCTGGCGCCGGCTGGTCGACCGTCTGCCCATATTCGACGCCGACGCCAAGGTCTTCGGGGTCTGCTTTCTGGCGCTTTTGCCCCTGTACTGGGCGCCGCTTTTCGTCACGGAGATTTTGCCCGGGCTGGACCTGCCGTTCCATCTGGCGGTGGCCGACATGCTGGGCAAGCGTGGCTCGCCGGCCTCGCCCTACGCGGATTTCTACCAGGGCGGCCTCCGCGTGGCGCCCTATGCGGCTCACTACCTCATGCTGGTCGCTCTCGGCAAGGTGATGAGCCTGCTCACCGCCCACAAGCTGATCGTGGCGCTCTATGTCGCGGCGATGCCGCTCTCCACAGCGTCGCTGCTTGCGGCCTGTGGTCGCAGCCGGATTCCGGCGCTGCTGGCATTTCCGCTCGCGTACAACCTGACGCTGCACTACGGTTTCGTCAGCTTTGCACTGTCTCTGCCGGTGCTTCTGCTGCTGCTGGCGCAGGTGGTGAAGCAGCTTTTTGGCCCGCCCGGCCGGGTGTGGCGGAGCTGGCTGTGGACAGCCGCGATGGCCTTGTTCCTCTTTCTGTGTCACCTGCAGAACTTCTTCTACGGTGTGGGCGCGGTCCTGGGGTTTGCGCTCTTGGTTTCCGTGCCTTGGCGCCGACGCCTGCTGGGAGCAAGCACGCTCTTGCCGGCTCTTGCTGCCCTGGCGTACCGGCAATTGGTGAGCTCCGGATCCGCGGCTCCTCAGCCCCCGCTTTCCTACGTTTGGGCATTAGCCAAGCGCCATCGTCTGGGGGAACTCGGCGGCAGAACTTTCTTGCGCGATTTTGGCGAGCGTCTTTTGCTCATTCCGGCGCATGCCATGCGTGGCTTTGCCGATCAGGTGGATGTTCGAGCCTGCAAGGCCTTGCTTCTTGTGATCGCTGTCTATCTAGTCGCTGGGCTGGTGGCCTGGGCGGCCCTGCCCAAGCAGAAGTTTTTGCGCCCGCAGCCGCGCATATGGCTTGCCATCCTGGTTGCCTTTACGGGTGCGCTGGCCGCCTATCTATTGTTTCCGCACCACCTGAACGAGATCGGTCTGACGACGTTCTTTCCGCGCTTTGCCGTGCTGGTCATCCTCACGGCAATCGCGCTGGTGCCGGCCGGACTCGGCCGTGTGAGCGGCGTGTTTCGGCTGGTCGTTCCCGTGCCGGCTGTGGTGCTGTGCGCTCTTTACGGACACCAACTGATCGTGCACTACCGTCTCTACGCACGGGAAACCGCGGACTTCGTCGAGGTGATGTACAAGACGCCGACGGGTGGCAAGGCCGTGGGCCTGGTGTTCGACCGCAGCTCGCGCGTCATGCGGGTGGAGTCGGCTTTCCTGGGCTTGCCGGATTTCTACGTGGCGGTTCGATCCGCGCCCGGCAGCATGGCGCCTTTGCTCTACTGCGGGATGCACGATATCCCCTGCATAGCAAAGCCTGCGAGCGCGGCCCTGCCTAACCCCTGGAGCCCCACCGACATCAGTGTTGGCAAGAACCCGCCGGTTTTTGACTACTTCTTCGTGCGCAGTCCACCCCGGGGCGCCAACCCCTTCGGGCCGTATCGAGGCAGCGTGGAGGTTCTGGCCCAAAGTGGAACCTGGATCGTGTACCGCAAGAAGCCTGGCGCTGCTATTCCGGCGCCTGCGCAGCCTCCGCCGGTCAAGCCCGCGCCCCATTGATTTCAAGAGGGCCAGAAGTCGTGTCAGGCGCCCATCGAGACTGCTTCGAGTACCGCGTCTTGTTGGCAACTAGTGGATGGTGGGCACTCCTGCTGAAGCGCGTGTTCATGACAGACGCGCTGACGTGTCCGAAGTGCCATGGGCGCATGAAGATCCTGGCCGCGATCACGGAGCTGGACGCCATACGCAAGATTCTGGACCACCTCGGAATCCCCAACGAAGCCCCGCGCCGCACCGCCGCACGCCCGCCGCCGCAAGCCTAGCTTTCGGGCACGGCTGACCTCGTCGAAGTCGACTACGCTGACCCGCCAGCCCCGAGTGGTGACTGATCAGCGCCCCCAAAAGCGGGGCCAGGGATAGGCTATGCCCACGACGGCACCCACCGCAAAATTGGGCTTGTTTTCCCTTGGGTATAGGGATAAGTTCGCCTGGTTCTGGCGTGTAGGTAAATGTAGTTAGCGCAAGATCGATTATCAGCCATTTTGCGGATGCGATTCGGTGAGGGAAAAGGTGATGGAAGAGCAAACCCAGTCTGAGAGTCCCGTCGACACGATACTGCGGCCAGGCCAGCTCATAGATGGGAAATACCGAGTCGAGAATATGCTTGGGCAAGGCGGGATGGCTGCGGTATGGGCCGGAACGAATGAACGAACGGGCAAGCGAGTCGCACTGAAGGTCATTCTTCGGTCCCTGGCCAAGATGAGCGTGGTGCAGGGTCTGTTTCACAGCGAAGTCTTGGCCGCGAGCCGAGTGAACCATCCCAATGTGGTGACGGTATTCGACGTCATTCAACATGAGGGAATGGCGTGCATCGTGATGGAGCTACTCGACGGGGAGCCTCTTGGCAGCTACATCGCGCGTAGGGGATTTCTCAGCGTCAATGAAGCCACCGCGCTGCTCCTACCAGCCATGCGAGGGGTGGCCGCCGCGAACGCTCAAGGTGTGATCCATCGAGATCTCAAGCCGCAGAACATCTTCATTTGCATGGAGCCCGACGGACGGATCGTGACCACCAAGGTCTTGGACTTCGGCATATCAATCATGGTGGAACGAGGAATGGACTCTTCGGCAGGGCCGAAAATGGCCATGGGCACGCCAGCGTACATGTCTCCTGAGCATATTTTGGGCGTGCCAGACATCGATGGACGCGCTGACGTGTACGGCTTCGGTGTGCTGCTGTACGAAGCTTTGACTGGACAGACGCCGTTCCCGGGGGAGCCAAGCCCAACCCTCTTCGACCGCGTCCTCTACAGACCCGCTCCGCCCGTCGCCGCGATGCGTCCCGATTTGCCACCTAGGCTGGTGCGCATAATCGAAAGGGCCATGGCCAAGGATCGTGACCAGCGCTATGCGGACGTGAATATGATGGTGATGGCCCTCGAAGATGAGCTGATGCCGCCCATGCTTCCACCGCGTTCGCTCACGCCACTCACTGGCGTGCCATCATTTGTCGCACACGATTCCCTGTCAGGGACTCATGGGTCTGCGGTAGAAGCCATTCTCAGGAAGGAGCCATCCGTACAACATCAGGCAAAGAAGATGTTCTTCGCGTTCCCCGTGGAAACGGACAGCAAGGAGAGCGCCGCCCACGGAGGACCCAATGCTGGGTCGAAGGGCGGCCCGGAAGAGTTGCAGCCCCCGGCAACCTGGGATCGCGACAAGACACTGGTTGTCCGGAAGGGTTCGTTGCGCATGAGGCGGTTTCTTGGGATTGGGGCGCGCTTTGCTCTTCCTGGTCGGGCTGGCTTGGCAAGCGTGGTGTTCGCGGTCATCACAGGAGTTCTTGCAGTGTCGGTGGCCGTGCTAGGAGCCCGCAGAGTGCAATCAGGCACGCCAGCTTCGATTGCGAATGTCACGCAGCCGACAAGGGGGCCCGTTGTGCTGTCGGCTGTTCCTGCCGTGATCTCAACTGCGACCGTCGACCCGGTGGCGGTTGCCCCTTTGACGGCTTCACCATCCCCAACCGCATCAGGTGCGCTCGCAACCCGCGAGCTCGGCCAATCCGTGCGCCATACCCGCGCCATGCCCGTTCGCTTGACTCCCGTTCACTCACGTGTGGCGGTGACAAGAGCCTCGACTGATCTTCCGCCGGGGCGGCAGGCTCAACGCCGAGCCTCGAGGGGGTATGCACTATCCTGGGCGTCATCAGCGGCACGAAGGACTGGCACATCCGCGAAGTTCGCCGAGCCACGCGCCGGTCATCTGTCCAAGGAGGATTTCTAGCGACAAGCCTAGTCCATCGAAGGCGCGAACGGCGGTCACGGGTAGGCGGCTCGCCGACGGCTTGAGGTTCGCCACCGTTTGTCGAACGAATTCCGCCAGGCTGTCTGCGGTCAAGGCAGTCCAGCGGTTGTCCCCCAAAGCACGGGAGCGCCATTCAAGGCGATAAAGGCCACGGGTGGAACAGTTTCAACCGGCGGGGCGACGACTGGAGGGGCAAGCGGCGGTCAGGTCGGTTCGGGCGGTACCACCAGTTCGGGTGGAACCTCCGGCACGGGCGGAAAAATCGGTTCGGGCGGCACGACAACGTCCGGCACCGGGCCTTGCGACATCTTTGCAGCCGGCAATACCCCCTGTGTTGCAGCCCACAGCACGGTTCGGGCTCTTTTGGGTGCGTACAACGGAAACCTATACCAGGTCAAACGCGCCTCGGACAGCACGACGAAAGACATCGGAGCGCTGAGCCCCCCGGAGGCTTCGCCAACTCGGCCATGCAGGACACCTTCTGCACAGGCACGACGTGCACCAGCACCATCATCTACGACCAGTCCGGTAAGAATAACCACCTCACGCAGGCGCCCATCGGTCAGAGGAATACGACGGCTCCCAAAGAGGCCGACGCTACGGCCCTCAAATTTACCATCTCCGGTCACACGGTCTACGGCGTCCACCTCCCTGTCGGATACGGCTACCGAATCGACCAGACCACGGGCGTCGCGACCGGCGACGAGCCGGAGACCGAATACATGGTGACGAGCGGCACCTTCTTCAACGCCAGTTGCCGCTTCGATTACGGAAACGCCGAGACGGACAATCATGACGATGGCGCGGGCACCATGGAGGCTGTCTATTTTGGCAACTGGACGTCTCAAGGAAAGGGGGGTGGCGCCGGTCCCTGGGTCATGGCGGACATGGAAAACGGCGTCTACGCGCAAGCGAGCTTTGCCGCGAACGCCGCGGATCCTTCGCAAACGTCCCCGTATGTAACTGCGATGGTGATAGGGAGATCTAAGGAGCTGCCCAGCGCCAGAAGTCGTGTCAGGCGCCCATCAGGGGGTACTTCACGTCCAGGCCCGGGAATCGCGCGAAGTCGCGGTCATTCGTGACGAGAGTGGCACCATGCTCGATAGCCAAGGCGGCGAGGTGGGCGTCCGGGACGAGCGGGCCACTGGCCTGGCCAGAGGTCAGCAAGCTGGAGAAAAGAGCCCAGTGCCGCTCCGTCGGCAATACGATGGTCGAGATGGGCTGCTCAAGCCACGACTTCACGATCTGGCGCGCGTCGTTCATCGCCAGCGGTCTGGCCATTGCCTTCCCATTCGTCGCGATGCGGATGAAGGCAAGAATCGTCGGCCAACAGAACGCGACCGGGGCAGACCCGGACAGCGCCTCTTCCAGCCAGTGCCGCGCGTCCGCGCAGTGGGGTGAAGAACCGTCATACGCGTACAGCAGGATATTGGCGTCGGGAAGGTTCACTTGTGCTCGGGCCCTTCCAGCTCGTCAAGCAGGGCACTCACCCTGTCGATGTTGATCCCTGGGCGCAGCCCCATGTCGCGCGCCTTGACCCGGAACGGCCGGGCCGCGGCGCTCTGCTTGCGCACGCTGAGACCAACCCTCAGGCAGGAATTGACGGTGTCCCGGAACGGCCGGCCAGTCTTGCGTGACTCGGCCTTCAGCTTGGCAGCAACGTCCTCGTCAAGGGTCAGGGTGGTTCGCACATCTTGATGCTACTTGATAGGCATCACGGTGTCAACGGTGCGGGTGGCAGTCAAAGAGCCATGACCACGAAGGCCAACACGGCCAAGGACACACCGGCGTACGCGCGCACGTCCAAGATTTCGCCGAGAAGAAGCACACCCAGCACGTTCACCAGCGCAATGGAAGTTGCGCCGTAAAGGGCCATCGACTTGCCGATGGGCACGCTGGCCAATACGTAGAGTTGTCCGAACATGGCCAGCGTGCGCAACCCGAAGTAGATGACGAACCACCAGGTGACGAAGGTAGCAAGGGCAAAGCCACCCTTGCGCATGTTGGCTCGGGCGAGCAGGTCACCCGCGGTGAAGAGGGCTTGCGAACCGACAATCATGACGACCGGAGACTTGAGCCAGGGCATGGGATCTCTTCTCGCAGATTGGCCGTCGTTTGCGAATTTTCGAGAAGCGGTACTAGCATGTTCACCCATGCCTCGCCCCCCAGACCAGGCCACGCTTGAACAACTGAAGCAGATCACCGGTCCGACCGGCTGGAGCGATGATCCGGATACCCTGGCGCCGCATCTGGTGGAGTGGCGCAGCCGCTATCAGGGCAAGACCCCGCTGCTGCTCAAGCCGGCGAACACCGCCGAGGTGGCGGCGATCGTGCGCGTGTGCGCCCAGGCCGAGGTGGGCATCGTTCCCCAGGGGGGAAACACCGGCCTGGTGGGTGCGCAGATCCCGCGCGCCAACGGCCACGAGGTATTGGTCAATCTGTCGCGCATGAATCGCGTGCGCTCGGTGGATGCGATCAACAACACCATGACCGCCGAGGCAGGTTGCTTGCTGGCGGCGGTTCAGCAAGCCGCAGCCGAAAAAGACCGGCTCTTCCCCCTCAGCCTGGCGGCCGAGGGCAGTTGCCAGATCGGTGGGAATCTCTCGGCCAATGCGGGCGGCATCCACGTGTTGCGCTACGGAAATTCGCGCGACCTTGTGCTTGGGCTGGAAGTTGTCACCGCCCAGGGCGAAATCTGGGACGGCCTGCGTGGGTTGCGCAAAGACAATACTGGCTACGATCTCAAACAGCTCTACATCGGCGCTGAGGGCACGTTGGGGATCATCACCGCCGCGGTGCTGAAGCTGTTCCCGCGCAACCGGCAGGTGGAAACCGCGTTTGCGGCGGTGCCTAGCCCCGAGGCGGTGCTCGATCTTCTGACCTTGGCACGCGAGGTGTCGGGTGATGGCGGGGTGCTGGCCTTCGAGATGATCTCGCGCTTCGCCCTCGATTTGGTGGTGAAACACGTGGCGGGATCGATTGATCCGCTGGCGACACGATCGCCGTGGTACGTCCTTGTGGACCTGACGGTTCCGCGCGCCACTGCCGAGGCATTCATGACCCAGGCGCTGGACCACGGACTCATCACCGACGCGGCTTTGGCTGGCAGCGCGGCCCAGGCAGCGGCGCTGTGGAAACTGCGCGAATCCATCTCTGAGGCACAGAAACGGGAAGGCGGCAGCATCAAGAACGACATCTCGGTGCCCCTGTCGCATATTCCGGGCTTCATCAAGCAGGCCCTGGCCGCGGTGGTAGAGCTGGTTCCGGGCATCCGGCCCGTGCCTTTCGGGCATGTGGGCGACGGCAACCTGCACTTCAACTTCAGCCAACCCACGGGCATGGCCGAGGACGCGTACCTTGCGCGCTGGGAGGAAGTGAGTCAAGTCGTGCACGCTATCGCGGTGGCCCACGGCGGGTCGATCAGCGCTGAGCATGGCATCGGGGTGGCCAAGCGCGAGGAGGCGCGGCGCTACAAGAGTGCGGTCGAACTGGACCTCATGCGTAGGATCAAGCAGGCCCTGGACCCCAAGGGCATCATGAATCCGGGCAAGGGCATCGTGTGAGCGGCTGCGGTTGGCGTTGTTCGTCCGCCAGTGGACGAACAACGCGTCGCATCCATTGGTTCTGGAGTTCCCGCAATCATTGACAAGTCTGCCGCGCCGGACACCCTTACATCGGAATGTAGGGCCATGAAGGATGCGGGACGCAAGTGGTCTACTTTGAACGCGGACGTGTACTGCAAGTAAGGCATCTGCAGCAACAGCAACAGACTCAGGAGAAGCAAGAGCTATGACGAGAACAAGACTGGTACTCTGTCTGGCATTGATCGGCGCGATGGGCGCTTGTGGCGGACGCAGCGGGCTTCACGCGCTACCCGGCGGTGGAGTTGGCCTAGGGGACGGCAGCGCCGACGGGCGCTTCGACGGCGGAGGCCAGGACGGCCGCCTAGACAGCGGCCTCGGGTCGGAGACCAGGATCGAAGTCGGGGTTTCGGAAACCGGGGCCGAGGCTGGGGCGGCGGAAACCCGGGCCGAGACTGGGGCGCCGGAGAACAGGGCTGAGGTTGGGGCGCCAGAAACCAGGATCGAAGTTGGGACGCCGGACGTCCGCGCTGAGGCTGGTGGGCTCGACAGCAGCAGAGATGCGGCGTCGGCCGAGTTTGGCCTGCCCGAAGTTGCCCGGCCCGAGGTTGGCCGGCCCGAAGTTGGCCGGCCCGAGGTTGGCCGGCCCGAAGTGGCTCCGCCGACTGACGGCCCCTCGGACGGCGGCGCAGACGCTGCTCCGACCCTGTCGAGCATCGAGATTTCGCCTCCCAATCCAAGTCTCGCAACCGGAACCACACTTCCGGTCGTGATCACGGCGGTCTATTCCGACGGCAGCACCAAGGACGTGTCCAGTTCTTCGACTGTGACATCCAACGCTCCCGCCTATGTTTCCGTGTCCGGGACAACCCTGACCGGTGTTCATCCCGGAACTGCGACTATCACGGCGACCTACCAAGGCCAGACCGCGACCGCGACGGTCACCGTGGTCGACACCACCTTGCAATCGATCAGCATCCAGGCCGTCGCGCCGCTACCCATCGGCCAGACGGTGAATTTGGTGGCCACGGGGGTGTTCGCCGACGGTAGCAAGCAGGACGTGACATCTCAGGCGACCTGGAGCTCATCCGACGCGACCATAGCGACGGTCGGCAACACCGCCACCACTAAGGGCCAGGTCACCGGTGTGGCGGCAGGCACGGTCACGGTGACGGCCGCGATCCAAGCCATCAGCGGTACGGTTCAGATTAGCGTGGTGGCGAAGAAGATCACCAGCATTGGGATTACGCCCGCACAACCGATCCTGCAGCGAGGCGTGACCCAAGCCTTCAAGGCCACCGCCGTGTACGACGACAACTCCACCGGCGACGTGACCCAGCAAGCGACCTGGTCGACGGACAACGCCAGCGTCCTTACCGTTGTCGCCACCGGGGCAAATGCGGGTCTGGCCACGGCCCAGGGCGCGGGAAGCACCACGATCACAGCCACGCTGGGCGGAGTCAGCGGCCAAACCTCGGTGAGGGTGACTGTGCCGACGCTGACCTCCATCACGGTGAACCCGGCCACAGCCACAATGGTTGTAGGAGGCACCAAGCCGTTCACCGCCCAGGGAAGCTACTCGGACGGCACGACTGGCGACCTCACTAGTTCGGCGACTTGGTCTTCCAGCAACACCACCGTCCTGTCGGTTTCCAATACGACTGGAACCCGGGGCCAGGCCACGGCCTTAGCCGTGGGCACGGCCAACGTCCAGGCTGCATTCCAAGGCATCACGGGGACGGCCGCTGTAACGGTGGCTGCGCCAACCCTGGCCAGCATTGCGGTCACCCCCAATCCGCTCACCTTGCCGCAAAACCTTACCCTCCCGCTCAAGGCCACTGCCACATACGTGGATCAGACCACGCAGGACGTGACGACATCAGCGACCTGGACCGTCATCGACAGCAAGATCGCCACGGTGGGCAACGTCGGAACGTCGGCTGGGCAGGTCACTGGCGTGGCGGTAGGCAGCACCACGGTGACTGCGACCCTGTCTGGGATTAGTGGCTCGGGGACGGTGAACGTGATCGCGCCCGCGCTGACTTCGATTACCGTAAGCCCCGCCACCGCCACTATCAGCGCGGGCGACACGCAGCCCTTCACTGCGATAGGCAACTACCAGGGTTCGACCGCTGGGGTGGACATCACGACTCAGGTCACTTGGTCATCGAGCAACATCGCAGTTGCCCAGGTGTCAAACGCAGCCGGAAGCAATGGCGTTGCGACTGGTCTTACCTCTCCGGCTAGGGGCAACACTGTCACCATCACGGCGGCTCTGAGTGGCGTGCAGGGGACCGCAACCCTGACCGTCACCGCGCCGGTCTTGGTGGCGATCATGGTGAGACCCGCGACAGCCACCATCACCGTGGGAGGCACGCAGGCGTACACCGTCAGGGGGGTCTACGCTAACGGCACGACTGGCGCCCTAACCGGCGTTTCCTGGTCATCGTCGTCGACCGGGGCGGCCACCATTGCGGCCGGGGGTGGCGGGGGCGGCGGAGCCACGGCCACGGGCGTGGCTGCGGGCACCACCACCATTACGGCGACCTATGGCACCGACGGCGGGGTCAGTTTCAGCGACACGGCGACACTCACGGTTAACCCAGTCGTGACCAGGACGCCGATAGGGATCCGGCTGACGCCAGCGAGCGCCACGATTCAAGTCAACGGGAGCCAGCCCTACACGGTCAACGTGGACTATGACAATGGAACCACTGCTACGGTCGCGGCCGGAGTCACCTTGACCACGTCCGACGGGACGGTGGCTGCCGTGGCGCCGGGCGGCCGTGGCGGCGGCGGCTTGCTGGTCAACGGCGTTGGCCCAGGAACGGCAACCATCACCGCCACCTACACGACCGGCGGTCAGACCTTCACTGACACGGCGACCCTCATCGTCACGTCGACCCCGCCACCCTCACAGGTCGGGCTGTACATCACCCCAGCCACGGCCTCGGTGAAAGTGAATGGGACGCAGCAGTTCGAGGCCCATGCCACCTTCAGCGACGGCACGAGCACGACGGTGACCAACGACACCACATGCTCATGGACCACCTCGGACGGGTCCATGGCCACTATCACCAGCGCCGGGGGCGGTCGAGGAGGTTTCGGTGGTGGCGGCGGCCTTGCCACGGGCGTGGCTGCCGGCACCGTGACCATCAACGCGACCTACGGTGGCTTCAGCGCCACGGCCATGCTGACCGTAGTTCCGTTGCCTGTGCTCAAGAGCCTGGTGATACTCCCGGCAACGGCCACGATTCACGTCGGCCAGGACCAGCCCTTCACGGCCACGGCCTTCTATAGCGACAGCAGCAGCGCCACCGTGACCGGGGCTGCCACCTGGAACTCGTCTGATGCGAGCGTCGCGGTCATGAGTGTGGCGGGCGGCGGCCGAGGCGGATTCCCTGGTGGCGGAGTTGTGGGTGGCGCTACGGCAACCGGGCTCGCGATTGGCACGGCAACCGTCAGCGCGACCTACACCGACAACGGGGTCACGCTAACCGGAACCGCGCTGCTAACCGTCACCAATCCGCCCTTGCTGTCACTTGAGATCACGCCGACCAATCCGACGGTGAGCCTGCTCAGCCCGAACCAGCCCTTCGTGGCCACCGCCATCTATACGGACTACAGCAGGGCGACCGTGACGGCATCGGCTGACTGGTCGTCATCGAACCCCGCAGTGGCCGCCATCTCGAACTCGGGCGCGACTATTGGCCGCGCCACCGGGCTGACCGTGGGTAGCGTCACCATCACCGCCACCTATGATGGGATGTCGGCTTCTACCACCTTGACGGTGCAGGACAAGAAGGTGACCACGATCCAGGTGACCCAGGTGACGCCTACCTACCCAACCGCCCACCTAGGCATCGATCAGGCCTTCGTGGCCACGGCCCTCTATGATAACGGCACCACCGGCCCGGTGACTGGGCTCGCGACCTGGACGTCTTCGGATCCCACGGTGGCTGGTGTCGGAACTGGCGGCGGCACCGCCGGGGTGGCCACGCCGGTCAAGGCTGGCACGACGACTATCACCGCCACTTATGAGGGCGTGTCCGGGACCACGTTGCTCACGGTCAGCGGTGCGACGCTGACGTCGATCGCCATCACGCCGTCGCCCCTGAGCGTCGTGGTCGGCGGACACCAGCAGCTCACTGCCATCGGTACATGGGCGGCGGACTCGACGACCGCCGACATCACGAATAGCGTAACTTGGCTATCGTCCAGCGACGCCATGGCCACGGTCTCGAATGCCGCTGGCTCGCGCGGGCTCTTCACCGCAGTCAGCGCCGGCTCGGTCACCGTGACCGCCGCGTTCCAGGGCGTGACCGGCATTTTGGCCGGCACGGTCACCGCCTCGCACTAGGATCGTGTCGCGGAGACGGAGTCGAATTCAGCGCCATAGTTGTTCGGAAAGATCGTCAGGACCGTTTGGGTTGACCGCTGCCGGACAACGGCAACTTCGGACAGCTCTACCTTCCGGCAATACTGCTGAAGAACCAGAAATGCATCGCAAACCAATAGGGACACATGGACTTGCCCTCTAGCGAACGTCTAGCGTCGGGAGATGGCCGGCCGCGGACGGATCGCGCCGTGGCACGGGATGGGATTCAAGAAGCTGAGGGCAAGCCGCCGGCGCAGAGCGAGCCACGGCAGCCTGCAGCGCCTTACGCAGAGGTAGACACGAAGCCGCCCGAGCCGCCGACCGGCAGTTCACAAGACCCGCCATTGTTCACCGCAGACTTCGGAACGGAAGGCGCAAAGATCTCAGACCAGGCGCCTCAGGTACAGCAGGCCGACGACCTATTCGCCATGGCGGAGGGCACGAAAGCATTCGACTCGTCGGCAGAAGAGGAGCTCATCAGGAACTGGCCCACCCTCGACAAGCCGGCTGGCGGCGTTCTTTTCCACGCGCGCCGATGGCCGTTCTTCGTGGCGACCCTCACCTTAGTCGCAGGCGGGAGCTTGTACGCCATGCGGATCGGCCCAAGCAGGAGCCGAGCCTTGGGATCTTCGGGATCTTCCTGTTCCGCGTCGCCGGCAGCAAGAGCCCCGGCTGCGAGTGTTTCACCTGGGATCGGTGCAGACCAGGGCGTGGCCAAGCAAGCAGCCGCACCGTCTGTCGACCAGGCGGCAGGCGTTCAGCCGCCCACCACGCCGGTCGCCCCACAAGAACAGGTTGCTGCCCCGGCGGATGCTGAGGCCGGGCCAGCGGACACGGCCGAGCAAGAATCCGGAGGCCAGCCCCAGGAAGTATCTGGCGAGACGCCGAGCCCGGCGGCTGACGATGACCAGGATCAGCCGCCCACGCTCGGCGCTGCCCCGCCAGCGACGGAGGGACTCGACGAACGCTGCCGCAAGGCCAATGCCGGGGGACAGGGCAAGCCCACGGTGGTCTTGGCCGCGTGCCGCCCAGCCATCAAGGCCGAGCCCCATGCGGCTGATATCATGGTGATGCTGGCCCGCGCGGACATCGATCTCGGACGCGCGGCCGAGGCGCGCTCTTGGGCGAAGAAGGCGTTGCGGATCAGGCGCGATCTGCCGGATGCCTACGTCTTCCTGGGCGGGGCCGAACAGGAGATGGGAAAACCAGCCGAGGCCAAGGCTGCCTACCAGAAGTATCTGGAGCTTGCTCCCGCCGGCCGACATGCGCGTGAGTTGCGCGCAGTTCTGGACCGCCTGTGAAAACAGGTCACAAGACTTGCGCTGCCGCACGGATCGCTTGGATCGCCGCGGCCACGCCTTGCTTGGCTTTGTAGACAGCAGCCCCAGCGACCAGAACATTGGCGCCGGCCTTGACCAAAGCCGGCGCGGTCGCCGGTCCGATGCCTCCGTCTGCTTCGAGGTCGCAGCGCAGCCCGCGCTCATCCAGCATCTGTCGCAAGCGCGCGATCTTGGGCAGCGTGGTCTCGATGAACTTCTGGCCGCCGAAGCCCGGGTTCACCGTCATGATCAACACTTCGTCGACGTCACAAAGGATTTCCTCAATTGTCACTAGCGGGGTAGACGGGTTGAGCACCACGCAGGCCTTTGTCTGGGGTTCGTGGATCTGCTGAATCGTCCGGTGCAGGTGCGGGCAGGTCTCCTGGTGCACCTGGATGATGTCTGCGCCCGCCTTGGCAAAGTCGGGGATGTATCTTTCAGGTTCGACGATCATCAAATGAGCCTCGATGATGACCTTTGTCGAACGCCGCACGGCCTCCACCATGATCGGCCCGAAGGTGAGGTTGGGAACGAAGCGTCCATCCATGACGTCGACGTGGATACGCTCGGCCCCTGCCGCCTCCGCTTCTTTCACCTGTTCAGCCAGGCGCGCAAGATCAGCAGACAGGATCGACGGTGCAATCTCAATAGCAGGCATGCAAACGGCTCCGGGTTTGACGGTCAAGGTGAAGGATGGCTTGACGACAAAGTCCGTTCAACTGTTAATCACACCTCGCAGGCGCTCTATCGGCTGCTAGCCTGGGATGCCCGACGAACAGCGAGCCAAACTCATGAACCACATTGTCTCCGTCAGCAACGTCAGCAAGAACTACAACCTGGGCCAGGTGGTGGTCCCGGCTCTGCGCGGGGTCAGCCTGGACGTGGCCGAGGGCGAGTTTCTCGCCATCGCAGGACCCTCGGGAAGCGGCAAGACCACCTTGCTCAACTTGGTGGGCTGCGTGGACACCCCCAGCGCCGGCACGGTCACCGTCGATGGCAAGCAGACCGGGCTGCTCGGCGAGCGTGATCTGACCCGGCTACGTCTGCACACCATCGGCTTCATCTTCCAAAGCTTCAATCTGGTCTCGGTGCTAAGCGTGCTGCAGAACGTGGAACTGCCGCTGCTCCTGCAGCGGGCGCTGAGCGCGCGCGAACGGCGAGAGCGTGTGCTCGCCTTGCTCGACCGCGTGGGCATCCGCGAGTACAGCAAGCACCGGCCCAACGAGCTTTCCGGCGGGCAGCGCCAGCGCGTGGCCATCGCGCGCGCGCTGGTCACCCGGCCCAAGCTGGTGCTGGCCGACGAGCCCACCGCCAATTTGGATTGGGTCACCGGCACCAACATCCTGAATCTGATGAAGGAGCTGAACCAGAGCGAGAAGACGACCTTCATCTTCTCCACCCACGATGCACGGGTGTGGGCCTACGCCAGCGCAGTGGTGCGGCTGGCCGACGGACAGATTCAGGATCGTGTGTCAGCCGAGGAGGCGGTGCGTGCGGGCGGGCTGCCCACAGGAAGGCTGGTTTGATGCGCGGGTATTTCGACACCCTCAAGGTGATTGTTCTGATCGCCTTGCGCAATCTGTTCGCCAGTCGTCTCAAGACTCTGATCGTCGGTGGTATCATTCTGTTCGGATCGCTCTTGGTGGTGGTGGGAACGGCGCTGGTGGACAGCGTGGATGCCTCCATGAGTCGCAGCGTGATCGGGTCCGTGGCTGGTCACATCCAGGTCTACTCAGCCAAGTCCAAGGACGAGCTGACCGTGATGGGCAGCATGGCCATGGAGACACCCGATCTGACGCCCATCGATGACTTTGCGGCCTTGCGTCGCACCCTGCTCGGCGTGCCCAACGTCAAGGCGGTGGTCCCCATGGGCCTTTCGGCAGCCCAGGTGATCGCAGGTAATACCGTGGACGTGGTGCTGGAACGGCTACGCGCCCTGGCCCGGCGCAAACTGGCGGGCGAGGATGTGCAGGTTGCCTACGAGTCCGAAAAGGATCACGTGCGCCAGATCGTTACCGTGCTGTCCGCGGAGGTGGACAACATACGCAAGATCCAGAGCGAGAAGGCCATTTCCCAGGACGATTTGGCCGCGGTGGTCAAGGCAGTGTCGACGGAGTTTTGGGCCGGGTTCGACCGTGATCCCTATCCGGCGCTCGAGTTTCTCGAGAATCGCATCGCACCCTTGGCCAGCGATGCGGACATGTTGTTCCTGCGCTACTTGGGCACTGACGTGGACGCTTTTGCCAAGTCGTTTGATCGTATGAAGATCGTCGACGGCAAGGCCATCCCGCGGGGCGAGCGCGGTTTCTTGTTCTCCAAGTGGGTCTACGAGCAGCAGGTCAAGCTGAAGACGGCCCTGCGCCTGGACCGGATCAACGACGGCATCAAGAAGCGCAGCCAGACCATCGCCCGCAGTGAGGAGCTGCAGCGCTTTGTCAAGCAGAACACCAGCGAGGTGAAGGAGATCATGCTGCAGCTCGACGGGCAGAAGACGGCCAGTTTTCGCCGTCTTTTGCAGGGCGAGTTGGGCAGCCAGGAAAACGACGTGGCCAAATTGCTGGCCGAATTTTTCCGGGTCGAGGACGCCAATTTCGCGCGCCGCTATCGCTTTTTCTACGACCAGTTGGCGCCCATGCTGGAACTGTACCGGGTGCGGGTGGGCGACACGCTGACCATCAAGTCCTTCACCAAGAGCGGCTACGTTCAGTCGGTGAAACTGCGCGTGTACGGCACGTTTGCCTTCGAGGGCTTGGAGGATTCACATATCGCGGGCGAGCTCAACCTGATGGACATGGTCTCTTTCCGCGAGCTCTATGGCTTTCTCACCCCGGAGCGCGCGCGGGAAGTGCAGGAGATCAAGACGATGGCGGGTGTGAAGGAGGTTTCGCGTGAGCGAGCCGAGGCCGAGCTTTTTGGCAACAAGGATTCCGAGGCAGCGCCGGTTGGCCAGGCCGGGCGACCGGTGGACGAGGCCGAGGCGGCCCTGCGCAGCCTGGCCGGCAGGCAGCAGCGCGCAGATCGCGCCAGTCAGTCCTTCGATCCGACGCAACTTGAGCAAGGCGATGTGCTCAACGCGGCCGTCATCGTCAAGGACCCGCGGAGGATTTCGCAGACCATAAAGGACATCGAGGCGGCCGGCGGCAAGGCCGGGATTCCCCTGCACGCCATCACCTGGCAGAAGGCATCTGGTCTGGTCGGACAGTTCGTGACCATGATCCGCGCCGTGCTCTACATCTCGGTCTTGATCATTTTTGCCGTGGCGCTGGTCATTATTAACAACGCTCTGGTCATGGCCACCCTCGAACGCATGCCTGAGATCGGAACTTTGCGCGCGATTGGTGCCCAGCGCCGTTTCCTGCTCGGCATGTTGCTGGTGGAGGCGCTGGCGGTGGGCGTGCTGTTCGGCAGTATAGGCGCCCTGCTGGGGGCTGGCATCGTAGGCGTGATCCACGCCGTGGGCATCCCGGCCGCCAACGACATCCTCTACTTCCTGTTCTCCGGCCCGCGCCTGCATCCCAGCTTGAGCCCGGCCAACGTCATTATCTCGCTCGGCATCGTGCTCGTGGTGAGCGCGATCTCCAGCATCTACCCGGGCCTGCTGGCCATGCGGGTGAGCCCGCGCCAGGCCATGCAATCGGACGACTAGCCATGGGATTCCTTCTCGATCTCCGCATTGCTTTCCGCAGCCTGTTCCAGCACAGCCGCCGCACCTTCTTTCTGGCGACAGCCATCGCCAGTGTGACGGCCCTGCTCATCCTGCTCAACGCCCTGTCGACCGGCGTGAGCGAAACCATGATCCGGGCTGCCACCACGCTTAGTACCGGCCACGTCAACGTGGGCGGCTTCTTCAAAGTGACCAGCAGCGCCGGCGGTCCCATCGTGACCGAATATGAGAAGGTCATTGAGGCAGTCAAGAAGAGCGTGCCTGAGATGGAGAGCATGGTCCATCGCGGCCGCGGCTGGGCCAAGATCATCTCGGATCTGGGCTCGACCCAGGCAGGCATCACCGGCATAGACATCAAGAACGAGCCCGCTTTTCGCAAGGTCATTGAACTAGTGAGTGGGCGCCTGGAGGACCTGGCCGAGCCCAATACCATGATGGTTTTCGAGTCGCAGGTGGAAAGGCTGAAGGTCAAGGTGGGCGACGCGGTCACCCTGTCGGCGCAGACCACGCGCGGTGCGGCCAATACCATCGATTGCCGCATCGTCGCCATCGCCAAGGACATGGGGCTGATGAGCAAGTTCGGGGTCTTTGTTCCAGTGGAGACCACGCGCGCCCTGTATCAGCTTCGCCCCGATACCACCGGCGCGATCCACATCTACCTCAAACCACAATTCGTTCCCGAGGTGACTGCCATAGCGGCGCGCCTGCGCGGGCAGCTTGAAAAATTGGGCTGGACCGTGATGGACGCAGATCCCAACCCATTCTGGATGAAGTTTCAGACGGTGGCGCGCGAAGACTGGACCGGGCAGAAGCTGGACGTGACAACCTGGGAGGACGAGGTTTCGTTCATCACCTGGACCCTGACTGTTCTAAAGGGTCTGACCGCGGTGTTGCTCACCATACTCATCGCCATCGTGGTCACCGGCATCATGAACACTATGTGGATCGCCATCCGCGAGCGCACGCGCGAGATCGGCACTTTGCGCGCCATCGGCATGCAGCGGGGCGGGGTGCTGCGCATGTTCCTCTACGAGTCGCTCTTGCTCGGGCTCATGGGCACGGGAGCTGGCGCGCTGGCCGGGGCAGGCCTGGGGGCCGCCATCAATGCGGCCCGCATCCACGTGCCGCTGTCAGTGCAACTTTTCCTCATGTCCGACCGGGTTCAGCTTGCCCTGCACGCCAGCGGGCTGGTGCGCGCCGCGCTCTTCATCACGCTCGTGACGACCCTGGCGGCGCTGTATCCGGCCTACCGGGCCGCGCGACTGAAGCCCGTGTCAGCGATGTCCCACTTTGGATAGCACTGGAGCAATGACAATGCGTATGTCCCGCTTCTTCGCCGCCCTTGGGCTGGTCCTCACACTACTTGCCCCGCGCATGGCCGCGGCCTTGGGCAAGGCCGAGATGGTCGATCTTCTCAAGGCCGTGGATGAGCGGCAGCGCAATCAGGGCGACTGGCGCAACCTTGTCTACATTGAGCAGAAAGAGAAGGACAAGGTCGACGTGGCCTACGAGGCCCTGGTCTTCCGGCGCAGCCAGGATCAGAAGTTCATCATTTTGTTCACCAAACCCAAGGCTTCCCAGGGCCAGGGGTATCTGCGCATCGACAAGAACCTGTGGTTCTACGACCCGTCGGTGGGCAAGTGGGAACGGAAAACCGAGCGCGAACGGATCGGCGGTACCAATTCGCGCCGTTCAGACTTCGACGAATCGCGCCTGGCCGAGGAGTACGAGCCCGAGGACTTGGGCCAAGAGAAGCTGGGTGCCTACACCGCGCAGGTGATGAAGCTGACCGGCAAACCCGACATCGATCTGGCGTTCCCGGTCATCAAGTTGTGGATCGACAAGGAAACCAAGAATGTGCTTAAACGCCAGGAATTCGCCCTGTCAGGGCGGCTCCTGCGTACTTCGTACTATCCGCGCTGGAAGAAGGCCTACAGCGAATCGAAGAAGGTCGACGTGTGGTACCCCGAGGAGATGCGCTTCTACGATGAGGTGGAGAAGGCCAACTCGACATTAATCCTGGTTAAGTCGGTGGACATGCGCCCCTTGGAGCCCAATCTTTTCACCAAGGCCTGGTTGGAGAGTAAGAGCCGATGAATCGCGACCGCCTGGGGCTGGCGATCCTGATCGTGGCAGGAAGCGCGACCGCGGCGCGAGCGCAGGACAGGCCCAACGAGGCCGACATGTTTGGGACGCCGGCGCCGGCTTCGGCTTCGGTCCCGGCTACGGCCCCGGAACCGGCCACCCCCTTCGGGGGCTTCGGGACGGACAGCCCGCCCCACCAGCCCCCGCGGGCTTCGCCCGCGCCCGTCGCGGCCACGACCACGGCCACGACGTCAGTGGGCGAAACGAAGGATTCGCGGGATCAGTTGAATTTGGGGGCGCCCGAGGCGGCGACCCGTTTTTCGGCCGAAGTGGCACCCGAAGATCCCCTCAAGATCGGCGGCCAGATCTACCTGCGCGCGCAGACGTCAGCCCTGCAAAGCCAGAGTGCAGGCAACTGGACCCTGTCGTCGCCCTCTCTGCTCGACGCGTACCTGGACGTACGGCCCAACGACCGGGTGCGCGGCTTCGTACTTGCGCGCACGATCTTCGACCCCACCTTGCCTGAGACCGCGAGCACCAGTCTCTCGAACATCAGTGGGGGCTCTCAGGGCGGCTTTTCCAGCGGGGGCACTGCCAGCTTGAGCTCGCTCTTCCTCGCGCAGCAGACGCGCACGCCCACTGTGTTGCTCGATCAGATGTGGCTGCGTTTCGACATCAAGCACACGGTGTTCGTCACCGCGGGCCGCCAGCATGTACGCTGGGGCACGGCGCGCTTCTGGACCCCGACGGATTTCCTGCACCTCCAGCACCGCAACCCGCTCGACTTGTTCGACGCGCGCACCGGCACCACCATGATTAAGCTACACGTGCCCTGGGAGGCACGCGGCTGGAACTTCTACGCCTACGGCTTGACCGAGGGAGCTGGCGCCACGCCTACGGCGAGCGCGGTGGCCGGGGCTGCCCGCGCCGAGGTGGTCTGGGGCGCGTCCGAGTTGGGCTTGGGTGGTCTAGTCCAGCGAGGGCACAAGCCCAAGCTGGCGGCCGACATCTCGGCCGGGATCTGGGATCTCGACTTCTGGGGTGAGGTAGGGCTGCGTTTTGCGCACGACATCGATCGAGTTCGTTTCAACAACTGCATCGATCCGTCGAGCCTGACCCTGGGGACGCCGCCCACCACTGCCGTCGATCAAACGACCCTCGCCCAATATGTCCTCGGGCCGGCGGTCGACAGGCTCTATCCGGTTGCGCCTGGTTCCGGGGTGAAGCCGCAGGCCACGGGCGGCGTCTCTTACTCGATCAAATACGCCGACAAGGACGTGTTCACCGTGGGCGCCGAGTATTTCTACAACGGCCTTGGGTACGGTGACACGGCCGTTTATCCCGGACTCATCCTGCCTCACTCGCAGGCACTGCGCGAGCCCGCGACCTTTTTCTACCTTGGTCGGCAATACGCAGCGTTGTTCGCCACCGCGCCGGCACCGTACTCATGGGACAACACTACCTTCACCCTGTCGAACCTCGCCAATCTTTCTGACCATTCTGGCATCACCCGTTTCGACTACTCGTTCATCTTGCTCACCCACCTGCGCTTCGAGGCTTTTGTAGCCGTCCACTGGGGCAACAACCACGGCGAGTTTCGCTTTGGCACCGACGCCATGAACCTCGGTGGGCTAGCCATTCCGAGTCGCAACCCCGGCCTTCTCGATCTGGGTTTGGGTCTGCGGGCCAGTATCTGATTTCTACTTCGCCTGGTCCAAAGCTCCCGCGCTGTGCGGGAAGGCCAGCACGAGTAGCAGCAACGCCGGTACCGCCGCCACGATGGTGATGCCGAAGAAGACCGGCCAGCCGACCGTGGCGGCGAGCCACCCTGAGCCAGCACTGATGATCCGGCCGATGATGGTCGAGGCGCTGGACAGCAACGCGAACTGGGTCGCCGAGAAGGACTTGTTACACAAAGACATGATGAAGGCAGCGAAGGCCGCGTCCACCATGCCGCCGCACACGTTGTCGATGCCGATGGCCGCCGCCAGCAGCGCCACGCTCCTGCCGTGAAAGGCGAGAGCCAAGTATCCCGTGTTGGCGACCATCAGCATCACCCCAAAGGTCAGCAGGCAGCGGCGCACGCCGTACTTGGCCACCAGCCCGCCGCCCAGCATGACGCCGCCGATGGTCGCGGCGAATCCCACGCCCTTGCTCCAGTAGCCGATCTCGCTGTTGGAAAAGCCCGTCCTGATGAGAAAAGGCAGCACCATGCCACCGGCGATGGTGTCGCCGATTCGGTAAAGCATGACAAAGGCCAGCGCCACGGCCGCGCCCTTGCGCGAGAAGAAATCCACGAACGGCTTGACCACGGCGTCGGCAATCGTGCGCGGGGGCCGCACCGCCTCGGGCTCGGGCGCGCGCCAGGTGGCGATGATGCCAACGATCATCAAGAGCGCCATGAGACTGTACACGCGCGACCAGGGCATGTGGTCGGACAACACCAGAGCCCCAGCGCCCGAGACCAACATGGCGATGCGGTAGCCGAGGATCCAGGTCGACGTCCCAGATGCGCGCTCGGCCGGTGGCAAGACGTCGGTGCGGTAGGCGTCGGCCACCACATCCTGGCTGGCGGACAGAAACGCGACCACCACGGCAAGAGCCGCTATGGCCAGCGGCGCATTCTTTGGATCGATGTCGGCCATAGTCCAGACAGCCAGCAGAAGGCCCACCTGGGTCAACGCCATCCAGCCACGGCGGCGGCCGAACAGGGGAAAGCTGAAGCGGTCAAGCAGCGGCGCCCACACGAACTTGAATGAATAGGGCAGGGTGACCAGCGAGAAGAGTCCGATGGTTTTCAGATTCACGCCGGCATTGGTCATCCACGCGCTCAGGGTTGTGCGCGTCAGCGCCAGCGGCAGCCCAGAGGCGAAGCCCAGCGCGACGAGCATGCCCACCCGCTTGCTGCGAAACGCGTTGACGAACGCGCCCATGCCTCCACCTTCGCCCGGCGCGGGGCCCAGCGCCAGTTTTCGAGGTGATTGACTCCAAGAACGCCCCATGTGTGCGGGCGGATTGGCTGCGGCTATTGGGTGCGGCAAGAGCGGAATGGCGGGATTCCGCGGGGAACGCGCCGCATTTCCCGCTGGCACGGCCACTGCATTGTCAACCCAACAGAGACGCTTTCACAGCAAACAACCCAAGGGAAAAAGGAGAAGCCACCATGTTCAAGAAGCTCATCATCGCGCTCGGAATCGCCACCCTGACCAGCACATCAGCTTTCGCCGCCAAGGCCAGCCACAAGGCGCCCACGGCAGTCACGGCCAAGAAGGTCGCGCAGGCAGACTCGGCCAAGCCGGCTGATGCCAAGGGCAAGAAAGGCAAGAAGGGCAAGAAGGCCGCTGAGGATAAGGCTCCCGCGCCGGCTCCTGCCCCCGCTCCCGCCAAGTAGCCATCGCATCTTTCACAGCCCGCCGCCAGGCGCAGCCCGAGCGGTGGGCTTGGTTACCTATTTCACACAGAGGGCACAGAGGGTCACAGAGGCGGAAGAGAAGGGAAGGGTTGGCCTTTGGATCTTCCGGACGCCTTCTTCTCATCCGCTCTCTGCATCCTCTGTGCGCCCTGTGAGAGCTAGGTAGCTTCTTCTCCGGGACCCGCGCGGCCGCGGCACTACGCGGGGCCGCGGCCGCGTGCGGCTCCGGGAAAGAGACCGCACTTTGCCACGCAACCTCAGTGCGCCACTGCCGATAACCCGGCATGCGTCTTCTCTTGGTGCTCCGCGGATGTCTGCTCTTCCTTGCCGGCTGCAGCCTGGTGCCCGGGGGCAGGATCCCAGCCGTTTCTGGGACCGATTCGCCCGGCAGTGGCAACTGGCAATCGGGCTGGCTGGAGATCCACCACATCGATGCAGGTCAGGCCACGAGCACCCTGATCGTGGGGCCCACCGGCCGGACCATGCTGGTGGATGCCGGCGAGGCTGACTGGGAGGCCGATGACGGGGCCTTGATTGTCGGGCCGTATATCAAGAATGTCCTTGGCTCCTCGCACCTGGACTACGTGCTCATCAGCCACTTCCACGTGGACCACACCGGGTATCCCGGTTACGGCGGTCTGTGGCACCTGGTCAACCTGCAGGGCTTCACCGTGGGCAAGCTCCTGCGCCGCGATTTCTCCCGCTACCCAGGCGAAGGCGGGGGCACGCTGGCGCGCTGGCGTGAGTATCTTGCCGGCGATGGACAGGACCTGCTGCACCCTGAAGTCGCCACGCTGGGCGACGGTCAGATCGATCTCGGGCCGGGGGTGACCGTGCGCTTGGTTGCGGTGGACGGCAATGGCCTGCTTACCGCCGGCGGGCCGGTGGACGATCCGGACCCGCCCAGCGAGAACGACTACTCGCTGGCCTTCGTCTTGCGCTTTGGCCTGCTCGACTATTTCTCGGGCGGCGATCTTTCGGGCGAGACCCTGGTATCCGATTTCGGCTACTCGTACCACGACATCGAATATGCCGTGGCTCCGTTGGCCGGGGACATTGACGTCTATCGGGTGAACCACCACGGCAGCGAATACTCGTCCAGCCCCACCTTCCTGGCCGAGCTGCAACCGAGGGTCAACCTCATCGAGGTGGGCAACGACAACCCTGATGGCCATCCCCACCAGGCCGCTATCGATCGCCTCGCCTCCACCGGCGCCATCTATCTCACCGAGCGCGGCGACCCCGACACCAACCTGCGCGGCGCTCGCGTGGTGGGACACATCGTGCTGCGCACGACAGACGGCATCGACTACTGGGTAGCCGACGATCACTATGTTGCCGCGGACCCGCCCCGAGTTGATGCGGATGGCGATGGCTACTTCCAGGAAGCGGACCCGGACGACAGCTCGCCTCTGGTAGTGCCGGCACCTCGCGGTGGCTGCGATCCAGCGTATCAAGTCTGTCGATAGCAGGACGTGGAGTCCGGAGTGGAGGGTCATGCCTCTCAGGTAGGGGCGACCTGCGGTCGCCCCTGTGGGCTCGCTTCCGCGAGCCGGTGCGTTTCGACCCGCCGAATCCCGCCGGACGACGTGGCCAATGCGTGTAGGGAGGGACGCGCGACCCCGGCGTCGGGGACGAGCTATCCTCCGGTTGGCACGGTCCCGAACCTCCCCTCGCCTATTGGAAACGCCGAAGTTCCGAACCCAATGCCCATCGTCGACGGAGCAGCGCCCATGAGCAACCCGGCGTTGCCGTTGCCGGGCAGGAAGACGGCTGCGCAGATGGCGCAGATGGTGAAGGACGAGGAGGCGTTGGAGAAAATGAACAGGCAAGCCCAGATTGACGAGGAATGGCGACAGCACCGCCACCGCCGTCCGGCCGGGTCGCTTTTTCTCTCGCTGGGCGGCGGTATGTTTGGGCAGACCTACCACGGTTCGGTCGGGCTAGACAGCCATGACTATGACAGCAGCAGCCCTGCGGGCGGTGTTATTCGCCTCGGCGGTGGCCGATCACCGGCAGGCCTCTTTCAGCTACTCCCGGAAATCGGCTACCAGTTCAGCGACAGGTTCGCCTTGTCGCTGCAGGTCCGGTATCAGAACACGCCTTCCTCTTCCTCGATGTGGTGGTACCCCAATCCCGGCGTCAGCGAGCCGCCGACCTACGCGCTGGCTTTCTTCCTTCGTGGCCAGTACGCCTTTTTCACCTGGAGGGACCTTCAGTTCTTTGCGTCAGGGGTAGCGGGTGGGGGACCAAGGACGTTCCTCGGCTACGTTCCAGAAAAGGAGTGCGCGCTTCAGTTCTACAACTTAGAATGCGGCGCGGGGAGCGGGCATAGCGACACGCTGAGTGGCGGGCCGGTGGTGTTCGGCGCCGGGGTGGGCGCGACGTACCATGTTTCGCGGGCCTTTGCCGCATGGGCGGAAGTACGCGGTATCACCAGCCTGGCGCCAGTCATGGAGCTGGTTGAGTACAACGCGGGACTCGCGGTAGCGCACGATTTCGCGACAGATGCGCCTTCGCTGACGCCCACTGGCTCGCGGGGTTGGTCAAGAAGGGCAAGCTCCGAACCATACGAAACGCCTTCTTCGACATGCGAAGGAGATGATTCGGATTCACCTGCCTGCGTTCCGGAAAACGGCCACATTGGTCTCGTCCTGAGTTTGGCGAAAGGAAGTGGGCCGGGACTCGGGTACGGACTCGGGCTTCGGGGCGGCTACCGGCCCGTGCCATCCGTTGAGATCGGGCTTCTGGTGGCCGCTCTGGGAGAGGCGGGTGGTTTGACTGTTGATGTCATTCCTATCTTGTTCCAGCTCAATGGCATTCTCCCCGTCACCCCGATTCTGAGTTTTTTCGGCGGAGGCCAACTTGGCCTGGTTCACACTCGCATGCCCACATCTGACACGGGGGATGACCACGGTGTGGTTGGATTGGATGCCTTTGCGTACGGCCTCCAGGCTGGTGGGGCCGTGCGGCTGACTTCGCACTTGTCCCTGCGGTTGGAGCCAGCGTGGATTCACGTCAATCAGGCCAGCAAGAGCTTCACCACGAGCTCCACGTCTTCCTCCCCATATTACTCCACATATACGCGTGTCACGGACACCTACGGCCACGGCGCGATCAACCTCCTTCACGCCAACGTCGCGTTCTGTTTCACATTCTGACTTGATGCTGCGCTTCCGTCAGGAAGCGGATGCTTGCGCCGGTGGCACTCCCGGCACCCCGCGGCGACTGCGATCCGGAGCGGCAAGCTTCCCACCAGCACTGCTCCGGTGTTGGACAGAGGGAATGGACATCTCCCCAAAGCCAGCATAATGATAGTACCCGCCGCCAGGAGCTGCATTCATGAAGATGTTTCGCCGTTTCCTCTCGCCCCTTGTCGCGTTCTTGTTCATGTCTACCCTTTTGTCGCAGGCCGGCGTCGCCAGCGCCGCGGGGAGGTCGGGCAAGGGCCAGGACACGGTGAGTAAGGTCGTCGAGATCAACAGGCAGGCCCTGGCCCAAATGCAGGCGGGCAAGTACGAAGCCGCGCGCGATGCCCTCTGGGGCGCCATCACGATTCTTTCCGACGCGAACCTGAGTGAGCACGCGATCTCGGCGCGGACCCATGTGCACCTGGCCGCGGTCTACATGACGGGCTTCAATGACAGGACCAAGGCCATCAAACAGTTCGTGATGGCTCTCAAGATCGACCCCAACATCAAGATCACGCCGCAGGTCGAGACTGCCGCCTTGGACGAAGCCTTCGACGCCGCCCACGGCCAGACCGGACTGGCGACCCAGGCGAGAACGGCCCCGGCTGCGCCCGCGGGCAAGGCTCCGGCGGCGTCCACTCCGGCGCCCGCAGCTGAGGAGCAAGCGACGCCGGCCAGCGGTGCTTCCGCAGGTGGCCGGCGTGGATTGCGGGGGGCCAAGAAATTCGTTGACCGGGAAGAACCAGCGCCACCGGCAAGAGTTCCGGAGCCCTTCTACTGTCCGCTGCCCGACGAAGTGCCGCCCAAGGAGGACATCCTCGTCCGCTGCGTGACGCAAAAGCAGCCACGGAAAGCCAGCGCCACGGTCTTCTATCGTGAAAAGGGCGCTGAGGACTTCACTCCGCTCCCCATGACTCGTTCGCCCAAAGGATGGCTCACGGCGACTGTCCCGGGCGCTGCGGTTACGGGGACTGCCTTTCAGTACTACTTGGAAGCGAAGATCCCGGGCACCAAGGAACCCCTGACCATCGGAAGCGCTGACGGCCCCAACCTGATGCCCATCGTCGACGGTGCTGCGACCGTGAACAACACGGTGCTGGCGTTACTCCTGGAAGGCAGGGACACGAGCACGAGAACTGAGCCCATGGCGGAGGACAAGGCCCCGCTGGAAGAAATCAATCGGCAATACCAGATCGACGAGGACTTGCGTAGGTACCACCGCCGTCTGCCCGGGTCGTTTTTCTTCTCGATCGGCGGCGGCGCGTATGGCTCGACCTACCACGGTGCGATGAGCCAAGACAGCCATGACAAAGACGCAAATGGGAATCGCCTCCAGATCACTGGGGGCTACTCGCTGGCGAGCCTCTTCCAGCTCCTCGGGGAAATCGGCTACCAGTTCAACGACAAGTTTGCCATGTCGCTACAGGCCCGCTTTCAGTACACGCCGCTTGATTCCATCTCATGGAAGCCCGAGGATACTGGCGCGAGCATCCCGCCGAGCTATGCCCTAGCCTTTTTTCTGCGCGGTCAGTACGCCTTTTTCACTGGTGGGAATTTTCAGGCTTTTGGCTCAGGGGTTGCGGGTTTCTCGCCCACAGGGCCGACCTTTCTTGGCTACGTTCCAAGGAAATGCACCCTGGGGGGCTACGGCACGACTTGCCCACCGGGGACAGGGCATAGCGACACGGTCAGCGCAGGGCCAGTGGCCGTCGGTGTGGGGGTGGGCGTGATGTACCATCTGGAGCGCTGGGTTGCGATCTGGGTGGAGGCGCGCGGCCTGTCGAGCTTTGGCCCGATCATGCTGTTGGGCGAATACAACCTGGGCCTGTCCTTCGCCCTCAAGTTCGAAAAGTCGGGCGCGGCCCCGGTGCAGGAAGGGCCGGGCGGCTGGGAGAGGCCGCCTGACGAGGATAAGCCCCCGGCGGACGCGCCTCCGTCGGAGTAGTCGCGTGTGGGGGCCCCGGGGTGCAGGTTCAGGCTCATCTGATCCAGGCACGGGTTCTGCCCCACTACCCGGGACTGGACGGCGCGCAGGTCACGCCTCTCGGTAGGGGCCTGGTCAACCAGACCTACCTGGTCAGCCGGGGTGGCCTGCGCTTCGTCTTGCAGCGGCTGAATCCGGTCTTTTCTGCCGCGGTCAACGCCAACATCGACGCGGTTACTCGGCGACTGGCCGACGTAGGCATGGTCACGCCGCGTCTGGTCCCCACCCGGGACGGCAACCTGTCAGTCGACCTGGGGGTGCAGGACGGGCTGTGGCGACTGCAGACCTACGTCGAGGGTGTGTCCTTCGACGTGGTGGCCAGTCTGGGCCAGGCGCGCGCGGCAGGCGGCCTGGTGGCGCAGTTTCATCGCGCGCTCGACGGGCTTGACCACGAGTTTGCGGGCATGCGGCCGAGCGTGCACGATACCGCCCAGCACCTGGCCAGGCTACGCGAGGCCCTGGATGTCCGCACCGACCATCGCCTCTACCGCGAGGTCAGCGCCCTGGCCGCGGATCTGTTTGCCGCGGTCTCTGACTTGCCGCCTCTGCCGAAGTTGCCCGGGCGGGTGTGCCACGGCGATCCCAAGCTGAACAACATCCTGTTTGCCGGGCGCGAGCCGCCCGCGGCCGAGCAGGCTCTCTGCCTCATCGACCTGGACACGGTGGGACCCATGGCACTGGCCCACGAGTTGGGGGATGCCTGGCGGTCGTGGTGCAACCGCAGCCCCGAGGACGCGAGCCTGGCCAAGTTCGATGTGGAGATCTTCCGGGCTTCCTTCGAGGGGTTCCGCGACAGCTTGGGCCGATCGCTTGGCGCCGACGAGCGTTGCGCCTGCCTGTACGGGGTCGAATGGATCAGCCTCGAGTTGGCGGTGCGCTTTGCCGCCGATGCGCTCCTGGAATCGTACTTCGGCTGGGCGCCCGAGCGCTATCCCGGTCGGGGCGAGCACAACCTGGCACGTGCGCGCGGGCAATGGGCCCTGCACCAGACGGTCTGCGCGACCCGGCGCGAACGGGCGCGCATCCTCGAAATCTGACTATACGCGCACGCGGCTCAGACCTTCCATTAGCGCCTTGAACTCCGGGAAGTTCAGGCTCTGGTCGCCGTCGGACAGCGCCTGGTCGGGGTCGGGGTGAACTTCGATGCTGATGCCATGGGCGCCGCAAGCGCGCGCGGCCCAGGCCATGGGCGCCACGTAGGGACGCTTGCCGGTGCCGTGACTCGGATCCACGACGATGGGCAGGTGGGTGCGCTCACGCAGCACCACTACCGCGGACAGATCCAAGGTGTTGCGGGTGGCGCTCTCGAAGGTGCGGATGCCGCGTTCGCACAGGATGACTTGGCCATTGCCCTGGGCCAGGATGTATTCGGCGGCTGCCAGCCATTCCTCGATGGTGCTCGACAGGCCGCGCTTGAGCAGCACGGGTCGGTCCACCTTGCCCACCGCCGACAGCAACGGGAAGTTCTGCATATTGCGCGCGCCGATCTGCAGGATGTCTGATTTCTCGGCCACCGGGCGCACCTGGTCGATGGTCATCACCTCGGTGATGATGGGCAAACCGGCGGCCCTGCCAGCAGCGGCCAGCAGATCCAGACCCTCGCGGCCCAGACCTTGGAAAGAATAGGGGCCGGTGCGTGGCTTGAACACGCCCCCGCGCAGGATGTGGGCCCCTTGCTCGCGCACGTACAGGGCGGTGCGATTGATCTGGTCTTCCGATTCCACCGAGCAAGGGCCGGCAATGACCACGAAGCCGGCGCCACCAATCAGCAGGGAACCCACGCGGATAACGGTGTCCTCGGGATGGGTGGCGCGGTCGGCGAGCCGGTAGTGTTTGGAGGCACGCGCGACTGGCTGGCTGGGCGCGGCTCGGCCGGCGGGCGGCGCGGCGGGCGAAGCCGCGGGAAGAGCGGCGGTAATCTCGGACGCCTCGGGCAGGGCGGTGGTTTGGGCTTCGGCGGGCGTGGCCTTGGCGGGATAGCAGCCGAGGATCTTCAAGTAGAGCGCTTCGCTACGCAAGGCTTCGAGCGCCAAGGCCGCCCGCTCTTCGGCCACGTTGCCCTCGAAGTCGATGAAGAACATGTACTCCCAAGGACGGTTCGGTCGCGGCCGCGATTCCAGCTTGGTCATGCTCAGCCCGTACTCGGCCAGAATCTGCAGGCAGCGGAGCAGGGCACCCTTTTCGTGCCGGGTGGATAGGATCAGGCTGGTCTTGCAGGGCACCCGGACATCCACCGAAACCGGGGCGCGCGCCAGCGCCACGTAGCGCATGAGGATTTCGTCCTGGTTGCCCACGTTGCGGTTCAAGATGTGCAGCTCGTGCGCCGCCGCGGCCTCGGGGGAGCCGATGGCGGCCAGGGTCGGATCCCTGGCTTCGGCCACGGCGCGCATGGCCTCGCGGGTGTCGAGGAAGGGCACCGCGTGTACCTGGGGCAAGGCCGCGATGAAAGCTGAGCACTGATCGAGCGCCAGCGGATGAGACAGGATCCGTCGCAGCGCGGAGGCGGGTACATCGGCCGTGGCCGCCAGGCACAGCTCGACCCGGTACGACTCCTCGCCCACAATGTGCAAGTCCTGTTCGCGCAAGACGTCGTACATCTGATTGATGCTGCCTGCGACGGTGTTCTCAATGGGCAGAAAGGCGAGAGCAACCGCGGCGGACACCAACGAGTCGATCACCTGTTTGAGTGTGGGTAAGCCCACGAACCGGCCGGTCAATCCCTGACTGGCCAAGTACTGCTCGGCGGCCAGGTTGTTGTAGGTGAGCGACGAGCCCTGAAAGGCGACCGCAACCTCAGTCGGTTCGCCCTCGAGCCCGACCAGCGAGGCCACCTGGCGGCTAACCGAGTAGCTGATGATCTCGGAGAAGATCTTGCGCGCCAGGGGGGCCGACAGCCCCAGCGATTGGGCGAGAGTCTCGACTCGCGCCAAGACCTCGCGTTCGCGTTCCGGATCCCGAATCGCCTGGGTCGAGCCGGCCTTCTCCTTGGCGATGAAACCGACGGTATCCAGTCGCTTGGCCAGCAGGCGGACAATATCGTCGTCCACCTGGTTGAGACGTTGGCGCAGTTCCTTCAGGGCGGCATTGGGGATCTCGTTGCTCATGCGGGGTGCAAGCTTATCAGGTGGCCGGGCGCAGGCACACTCTGGCGCGCAAGATCGGAAAGCGAGCTGATTCACCACAGTCTCGCCCCCGGGCCGCTGGCCCGGATCCTTCAGGCGTGAAACTGACAAATCCGAGCCCGGTTTTCTGCTCCACCAAGCCACAGTGCACACTAAGAAGATCAAACAGTTACAG
>Ga0182011_10000279_pt1 | contig 43691 bp, 44 predicted proteins | sample 711E1DmetaG_FD_120481 | JGI IMG/M metagenome (GOLD analysis project Ga0182011, IMG submission 120481) | Permafrost microbial communities from Stordalen Mire, Sweden - 711E1D metaG | ecosystem: Environmental > Terrestrial > Soil > Wetlands > Permafrost | place: Sweden: Stordalen | collected...
AAGACCAGCTACCCGAATGTGGAATTAGTGTTCGTTGATGATGGTTCTAAAGACAGGACGTTTCCATTGGTAGAGGAGGCGTTTGTCGCTGACCCCCGGGTGACCATCGTGGCAAAACCTAATGGAGGCAAAGCATCGGCGCTGAACTATGGTATTCAAAGGGCGGGGGGCGACTACGTCCTGTGCGTTGATGCCGATACAAATCTCGACTTCGATGCCATCGGCATAATGATGGAGTATTTCTCTGACCCATCTGTTGGAGCAGTTGCCGGCAATGTGAAAGTCGGGAACGAAACCGGTCTTCTTACCAGGTGGCAGGCTCTTGAGTATATCACCAGCCAGAATCTCGACAGGCGTGCGTTCGACCTCTTGAACTGCATTACCGTCGTCCCGGGAGCGATCGGTGCATTCAGGAAAGATGACATTGTAAAAGTGGGCGGCTTTACAGACGATACTCTGGCAGAGGATTGTGATCTCACCATACGCCTCCTGCGCTCTGGTTTTGGCGTCCGGTACGCCAGCACCGCGATTGCACGCACCGAGGCCCCTGAAACGCTCAGGATGTTCTTGAAGCAGCGCTTTCGGTGGTCGTTTGGAATCATGCAATGTCTATGGAAACACCGCGATGCATTGTTCAACTCGGAATATGGCGCACTGGGACTTGTTGCCCTTCCGAACACTCTCCTCTTCCAGATACTGCTGCCGTTTCTTTCGCCTCTTGCGGATGTTGTCATGGCCGTTGCAATCATTACCGGCAACGGCCTGCAGGTGCTTGGATACTATCTCCTCTTCCTTCTTGTTGACGCTCTCGGGGGGATTGTTGCGTTCAGCTTTGAGAAGGAAAAACTCAGAAGGCTGTGGCTCCTCATTCCTCAGCGTTTTAGCTACAGGCAGATAATGTACTGGGTGTTGTTCAAATCAATTGTCGCGGCGCTCAGGGGTCAGCTTGTGGGCTGGGGAGTATTGAACCGCACCGGAAAGGTAAGAAACGTCCCCGCATAGGCCGGATTCTAATCATTTCGATGAAGCGTCATTCGCATTCAAGCGTGAGGCATCCCGCACTGCCTGAAAAGGGGCTGCCCGGAGCAGGATTCGGCCAGTGCTCCCGTGAGAGACGATTTCAGCCGATTTGCCTTGACAGTAGATCCGCTAATGAGTAGCTTGACAGAGTCCTACAGACCTGTTCTTTGATACGACGATTGTCGAGTAACCCCCTCCCACCCCAATTGGGAAGGTCATCACCGCTTTCCGGAGGTCCCTTGCGCTGCGGAATACCATACTCGACCAATCGTTCCTCTCCAATGAGCAGCCGGGACCGGGTTTGTACGGCACGGGCCGCTCATTCCCCTCAGCAACACCGCGACATCACTTCTTCCGAAGTCACGCAATACTTAATCACTCATCCTACTATCACATCAAGGAGCAATTGTATGAGACTGACGTCCGTTCTTTGTATTCTCGCTTTGGCGTTCATGTTTGCTGCGATACCGGCACTTGCGCAGGATCCTGTGAAGGCTGCTCCGCAGGCCTTCAAGGAGATATTGAACAACAGCGAAGTGCGGGTGCTTGAATACTCGAGTAAGCCCGGGCAAAAGGAAGCAATGCATTCGCATCCCGCTGTTCTGCTGTATGTTATTCAGGGGGGGAAGTTGAAATCCACGGCGCCGGACGGCACCTCAAAAGAAATTGAGTACAAGACCGGCGATATCCAGTGGCGTGAAGCTGTAACACACACCGGAGAGAACGTGGGCACAACGGAGATGAAATCACTGCTCATCGAAGTGAAGCACGGGAAGAAAAAATAAGAACGGAATCGTGTTCATTCACCTTGCGACAATACTCAGGAGGTAACATGTACATCGTTATCGAACACGAAATCTCCAATCCCAAGACCTTCTGGGAAATCGCCAAATCCGCTGCTCTCCCGTCGAATATGAAGCTACACCAGACGCTTCCCAACCAGGAAGGGACGAAGGCCGTTTGCTTGTGGGAAGCCAAAGGAGTGGATGAGGTAAAGGTCTTCGTGGAAAATGCACTGGGCAAGGTGAGCAGGAATACCTACTTCGCCGTGGAGGCCAATAACGCTATGGGGCTGCCTGCTGCGATCAAAGCAGGAGCGACCAAATAGCACCTGCCGACCCATCAATCACACTGAGCACAACAGGCGCGGTGAACTTCTCATCAGGACTTGCGCTGAAACGGCTTGCGGGCGGGGGGCGGAAATGTGCTGCGTCAATAAGTTCCGCCTCCCCCCTCAGTCCGGGGCATTGGATGCAGGTTGATGCGGCAGTGATTCCCCAGCTGTGCGTGTCAGGTGGGATATCGGATGAAGCGGGGACGGTCTACCGCCGGCAGACCAGATGATACTCGGAGCCCCGGGGGGTGCGCTCGGTGATTGCGAACCCGGAGGCGACGAGTGTCCTTTCGAATGACGCCGCACTGTCGCCGAACGACGGGAGAAGGTGCGGATGCACCTCGCAGAAGAGCGAACGGAGCCGTCCGTTCCGGAGGAGATTTCCCATCCCTGCCACCACCCTCCCCTCGCTCCCTTCGACGTCGATTTTGAGGCATGTCGGGGGAGGGGACCCTCCGGGGTTGGCGAGCGTATCGCCTTTCCGGATGTCCACGCGGGTTCCCTTCCTCTCCAACCGGTAGTCCCGCCTCGGGGCAAGTGAGCTGGAACCAGTGTTCGGGTTGGCGGCCCTGAAAATTTCGGTAACGCCGTCCCGGTCGCCAAGTGCCGTTGCCCGGACGGAAACAGACCCGATTCCGTTTAAGCGCAAATTCCGTTCAAGAAGAGCCCGCATGCGCGGCTCGGGTTCGAACGCCACAACGGCTCCGGGAGAGGATATCTTCCCTGCGGCGAGCACTGCATACAGCCCGAAGCTCGCCCCGACATCCCAGAAAACGTCATCATTCCTTAGTTCCTCCACAAGCTGTTCCAGCAGGAGTCGCTCTCCCCCCAGGGATTCCACATGTTCAATAATCGTATGCGTCGGTGTGCTGAATGTGGCGTGGAGAGGGCCGATGGAGACGGTCCGGGTCGAGCGGGAAAGAAAGAGGGAATTGTAGAGGGCCCGGAGCGGAGTGTAAAGTCCCATGCCCCGTGCGAGTCTGTTCCCCATCCTTCGAAACCTGGCCTGCATCTGATGACTGGGAGTAGGGACGCTCAGGCCTGAATCTTGATCTGGTACTGCTGGAGTTTCGTGTAGAGCGTCTTGAGGCTTATGCCGAGGACCTTTGCGGATTCAGCCTTGTTCCCCCTCATGTTCTTCAACACCCCTTCAATATGGATCCGCTCGATCTCTTTGATGGGGATCGGGGTGCCGATTTTCCCTTCTCCCGCCGGGCCGCCCGAAAGCGCGGCAGGTGCGTTCGGGAGGGATAGGTCCTCGGGCCTGATGGTGTCGTCCGTGCAGAGAATCGCCGCCCGTTCGATGACATTTTCCAGTTCGCGTATATTCCCGGGCCAGTCGTAGTCATTCAGGATTGCGAGCGCCTCGGGAGTGATTTTTTTCTTGATCCTCGACTTCATCCTGTGCTCCAGGAACGATGCCACGAGGAGGGGGATGTCATCCTTCCTGGCCTGAAGAGATGGAACGTCGATCGTGATCACGTTGAGACGATAAAGGAGGTCCCCCCGGAATTTCGCCTCTTTGACGAGTTCGGCGAGGTTCTTGTTGGTCGCGGAGAGTATCCTGCAATCGGCTTTAAGCGTCGTGTTCCCCCCGACCCGTCGGAACTCGCCGCTTTGTATGAACCGGAGTATCTTGGGCTGGACGATCGGACTGATATCGCCGATCTCATCGAGAAAAAGAGTTCCGTTGTTGGCGATTTCCACGATCCCCTGCTTCATCGACCGCGCGTCGGTGAACGCTCCCTTTTCATGACCGAACAACTCGCTCTCGATCAGCGTATCCGGTATCGAAGCGCAGTTGAGCGTCACAAAGGGCTCCGCCGAACGCCCGCTCTGCTGGTAAACGTACTGGGCGATCAATTCTTTCCCCGTGCCGCTGGCTCCCTGGATCAGGACGGTGGATTCGGTGGGTGCGACTTTCGCCGCGATTTCAAGGACCTTCCTGAACACCTCGCTCTCCCCGACCATCTCGAAGGGCCCCTTCAGGCGGTCGATCGTCCCTCTCATGACGAGGTTGTCGATCAGGAGTTGCCGCCGTTCAAGCGCGCGTTGTATCGTCCCGAGAAGTTCGTCGGCCGACGTAGGCTTGGTGATATAATCGTAGGCCCCCAGCCGCATGCATTCAACCGCAATCTTGACGTCGCTCATCCCTGTCAGCATCACGACCTCGATCGCGGGAAAATTCGCTTTCACGAACCGGAGAAGCTCCACCCCGTCCACTTTGGGCATCTTCACATCACAGAGGACCACGTCGTAGAGCTTGGTCTGGACCGCATTGATTGCGGCCACCCCGTCCACCGCAGTCTCGACGGCGAAGCCCGCGTTCGTCAGAAGGGCGGAGAGCATGTAGCGGAAGGCCTCTTCATCGTCGACGATGAGTACCGAAATCTCTTTTTTGGCCATAGGGAGGATCTGTGTGCCGGATTCAGACCACTATATAGAGACAATTCCGCGTAAAGTCAATAACGCGTTGATTTTGAAGGGGTTTCTTGTTACTTTGGGTCTACCCGGCAGATCCGATTTCTTATCTCCTCGCATGAAAATCCCTGACAACATCCTGCAATCTGTTCCCAAAGTCCTCCTGCACGACCACCTTGACGGCGGACTTCGCCCCTCGACGATAATCGAGCTTGCCCGGGACGTCGGGTACGACAAACTCCCCACCCAGGACCCCGGCGAGCTTGCGACCTGGTTCCACCGCGGGGCGGGACGCGGGAGCCTCCCTCTCTACCTGGAGGGGTTCGCGCATACCTGCGGCGTGATGCAGACGGAGGAGGCGCTGGAGCGTGTGGCGTATGAGATGATCGGGGACATGCGTCAGGACGGTGTCGTCTATGTCGAGACCCGTTTTGCTCCTGTTTTTCATACCCTCAAAGGGCTTCACTGGGACAATGTGGTCAACGCTGTGCTCCAGGGACTGGAACGCGGCCGACGTGAGTTCGGAGTCGAGTTCGGTCTCATACTCTGCGCGATGCGGAACATGGGGCTCTCCCAGGAAATGGCCGAGCTCGCAGTCGATTTCCGCGAGAGAGGTGTCGTCGGGTTTGACCTGGCGGGGGAGGAGGGGGGCTTTCCCCCCAAGAAACATGTGGATGCCTTCCACTACATACAGCGTGAGAACTTCAACATCACGGTCCACGCGGGAGAGGCGTTCGGCAAGGAGAGCATCTGGCAGGCGATCCAGTGGTGCGGGGCGCACCGGATCGGCCACGCGACCCGGCTGATCGAGGATATCGGTCTCGACAAGCGGAACCGGAAAAAGATTGTCCGGATGGGTTACCTCGCACAGTACATTCTCGACAAACGGATACCTCTGGAGATTTGCCTGACGAGCAACGTCCACACCGGGGCCGCCAAAGACATCAAAACCCACCCCTTCGGCCTGCTCTACAAGTACAAGTTCCGGGTGACGCTTAACACCGACGACCGGCTGATGAGCGACACCACGATGACGAAGGAATTCAAACTGGCGGTCAAGGCGTTCAGGCTCGGCCTCGAGGACCTCGAGAAACTGACAATCAACGCCATGAAGAGTGCGTTTCAGCCGTACAACAAGAGGATCAGGCTGATATACGACACCATCAAGCCGGGCTATGCGAAAGCCCGCCTCCGTCTTGCCCACACGAAACGCAAGGCCGCCTGACGCCGGGTGCGGCCGTACGAACGCTCGGGGATACGACGATGAATCTCACACTCGTTCAAATTGAAAAGCCGGCCGGCATGGATTTCGTGCTCGGCCAGGCACATTTCATCAAATCGGTCGACGATCTCTATGAAGCGATCGTCCAGACCAACCCCGCCCTGAAATTCGGTGTCGCCTTCTGCGAAGCATCCGGCCCGGCCCTCGTCCGGTCCGCGGGGAACGAACCCCCGCTGGTGGCGCTCGCCGAGAAGAACGCCATGGCGATCGGGGCAGGGCACTCGTTCCTCATATTCATGCAGGGAGGTTTCCCGGTGAGCATACTCAACGCGGTGAAGAGCGTGACGGAGGTGTGCAGTCTGTTTTGCGCGACGTCCAATCCCGCGCAGGTGATCGTCGCGGAGACCGACCAGGGGCGCGGGATACTGGGCGTGGTGGACGGCGTGACGCCCGGAGGGATCGAAACGGAGGCGGACGTCAGAGTCCGGCGTGACTTCCTCCGCACAATCGGATACAAGCTCTGAGTCCAGCTGCCCGTCCAAGCATTGCTTCACTACGCCGCCGGAAGTCGACCGGGTGGCCGACAGTTCCGTGCGGTCGTCTGAAACATTATCCAGGGAGAAGTCACAATGACAACATATTCGCCTTCGCGATGGATGACGCTGGTCCTTGCCGCGCTCCTGATCGTTCTGACTCCGGCGTACGGACAGAAGAAAAAGAAAGACACACCTCCTCCACCCCCCCCCACCGCACAACCGGAGACCCGCCCGCCTCAGAAAATGGGGAACAACATCAGGGACATCCTCGTCTCGATCCAGGGACAGCAGACGAACATCGGCGTTCTCGTGAAGGTCGCAGGGGACTACGTGGTCTTTGCCTCTGAAGGGGATACGCTCATGTATCCGCTCTCCACGGTGCAGGTTGTGAAATTCCTGAAGGTGGAGGAGGGGGAGGCGAGGAAAATCGAGATCAAGTTCCTGTCGAAGGACTGACATGACGACCCCGAATTTTCCCCGGAGCGGAGGCCCGCAGTTCCTCCGCAGAACGCTTTTGCCCCTGACAGTGGCGGGTGCCATTGTCCTGGGGCTCCCTGGCTGCCGGTCGTCGGAAGACGAGGTGCGCAGTATTGTCCGGGACGAAATGAAGAAGGGCGTGAGGCGGGAAGCGGTCACGAACGCCGCCGTGATCGGGCCGTACAGCCCCGCTGTCCGCGTCGGCAAATTCCTGTTTGTCTCCGGCCAGATTGCCCTCGATCCCGCGACGGGACAGATGCGACAGGACAATATCGGAGTCGAGACCAAGCAGGTTCTCGACAACGTGATGGCGGTCCTCCGTTCTCAGGGATATGACTCGTCCCATGTGGTGAACGCGACCGTCTACGTCAGGGACATGAAGAACTACGTGACGGTCAATACCATCTACGCAGGCTACTTCCAGGAGAAGAACTACCCGGCGCGGGTCGCTGTGGAAGTGTCCGCTCTCCCGAAGGGTGCGAACATCGAGATTGCCGTCATCGCATTCAAGGACCACTGATCCGCCATGTCATACCGACGGGGCACCCCACGCACGGTCCGGTCTCCGCGCGGCGCGCAGCTCACCTGCAAGGGATGGGTGCAGGAAGCAGCGATGCGGATGCTGATGAACAACCTCGACCCTGAGGTCGCGGAGAAACCGGATGAGTTGATCGTGTACGGCGGGACGGGGAAGGCCGCGCGGAGCTGGGAATGTTTTGACGCCATCGTCGGGAGCCTCACCGCTCTCGGCGATGACGAAACGCTCCTTGTGCAGTCGGGGAAACCCGTCGGCATATTCCGCACGCACGCAAACGCACCCCGGGTCCTGATCGTCAACGCCATGCTCGTCCCCCGCTGGGCGACCTGGGACGAATTCCGCCGTCTCGAAGGCCTGGGGCTGACGATGTACGGACAGATGACCGCGGGGAGCTGGATCTACATAGGGTCGCAGGGAATACTGCAGGGGACATACGAGACATTCGCCGAATGTGCGAACAGGTATTTCGGCGGGACTCTCGCGGGGCGGCTCCTTGTGACCGCCGGACTCGGGGGGATGGGGGGGGCCCAGCCCCTTGCCGCCACGATGAACGGCGCGGCCTGCCTCGTGATCGAAGTCGACCCGACCAGGATCGAGAAAAGGCTGAAGACGGGCTACGTCGATGAGATGGCCACCTCGCTCGATGAGGCGCTGCTTGCAGTGCAGACGGCACGGGAGCTGAAAGAGGCGAGATCCGTCGCTCTCCTGGGGAATGCCGCGGAGATTTTGCCGGAGCTCGCGGCGAGGAACATCAGGGTGGACGTACTGACAGACCAGACCTCCGCGCACGACACGCTCAACGGATACGTCCCGGCGCACGTGTCCTATGACGAGGCACTCGGCCTGCGCGGGTCCGATCCTGACCGGTATATCGCGCTCGCGCGCTCCTCCATCGCCGAGCATGTGCGGGCGATGCTCGCGCTCATGCGCAGGGGGACGGTGACGTTCGACTACGGGAACAACATTCGCGGAGAGGCGCTCTCCGCCGGCGTCGCGGAGGCGTTCGACATCCCCGGGTTTGTTCCGGAATACATACGCCCGCTCTTCTGCGACGGGAAAGGGCCATTCCGCTGGGTGGCACTGTCGGGAGATCCCGAAGACATATACAGGACCGACCGCGCGGTCATGGAGCAATTCCCGGAGAACGGGCCCCTCTGCCGCTGGATCGACAAGGCGCAGAAGCAGGTCCGCTTCCAGGGGCTCCCGTCCCGCATCTGCTGGCTCGGATACGGCGAGAGGGCTGCGATGGGGAAGATCTTCAACGACCTGGTCGCACGGGGTGAAGTGCGCGCGCCGATCGTCATCGGGAGGGACCACCTCGATTGCGGGTCGGTTGCCTCCCCGAACCGTGAGACGGAGAAGATGCTGGACGGGAGCGACGCGATCGCCGACTGGCCGATACTGAATGCGCTCCTGAATGCGAGCGGCGGTGCGAGCTGGGTGAGCGTGCACCACGGCGGAGGAGTGGGCATCGGACTGTCGATTCACGCGGGGATGGTCGTGGTCGCCGACGGGACGAAGGACGCCGAAGCCCGGCTGGAGCGGGTCCTGACGTACGACCCGGGAATGGGAATTATGCGGCACGCGGACGCGGGGTACGAGCGCGCAATCGAAAACGCACAACGATGGGATGTTCGCATACCGATGATTCGCCATTCGTAACTCACAAACAACAGGAGGACTCTATGAACGGATTCGGCCACATCGAGATACCCACCACGAATTTCAAGAAAGCGAAGAAATTCTACGGGACGGTGTTCGGATGGTCGTTCGAGGATGTCCCGGACATGGATTATGTCCTCTTCAAGGCGGGCACGCAGCCCAACGGCGGATTGTATGAGCTGAAGAAGATGCCGAAGAAGGGGCAGGTCAATGTCTACATCGAGGTGGAAGACATCGGCGCGAAGCTCAAAGAAGTCAAGAAGGCAAAAGGGAAGGTGCTCGTCAAGAAGACCGACATGGGGGCGATGGGGTCATGGGCGCAATTTGCCGCCCCGGACGGCTGCGTCCTCTGTCTGTGGCAATCCGCTCCGAAGGAGCCCGCACCGCGGCAGTGAGCCTGCCGCCGCACAGCAGCCTTCCTCACTCCGCCGCCGGTCTCTGCGGCCGGTGTCTGCACGCGCATGAGGTGAAGGGTGCGCACGGGAGCACGTATATCAGGTGCGGGCTTTCCGCGGAGGATCCCCGTTTCCCCAAATATCCCCGCCTTCCGGTGCACGCATGCCCTGGATTTGCCGTCCCGCCTGACCTGCGGGAGCTGGCAACATGAGCACGGTCCCCCCGTATACATGAAAAGGGAAGAGTATGATATCCTGATCGGCCGGGAGGCTGCCCACTGGGGCGCCGTTGCGCGTGAGGGGGACAATCCGCAGATCTGGGATGACGAGAAGCTCTTTGAGATATTTTTCGGCAGGGAGTATCGCCATCTCCTCCGTCGTGTTGAGGAGCACGGCCCCCGCGTGCTTGAACTCGGTTGCGGCAACGGGGGGACGGCGCTCGCCCTCGCGGAGCGCGGGCTCCATGTGACGGGGATCGATCTGAGCCCGGATCGCGTAGACGCGGCCGTGAATGAAGCGCGCCGCAGGGGACTCGCGGAGAGGACCGTGTTCCTTGTGGGAGATCTGAACCTGATGCCCCTCCCCGCATCGTCGTTCGAATGCGTGGTGGCCCACGATGCCCTCCACCATATCCTCGAGCTGGGGAACCTGCTCGACCGCGTCCGCGGGGCGCTCGTCCCGGGGGGCCGGCTTATCGTGATGGATTTTGTCGGGATGGGAACGCTCCGGAGAATGGTCGCCGCGGCCATGTTTGCGCTGTTGCCGACATACAGGTCGTACCGGTCGAAGTGGAGCCTCCGGCGTCGCATCGTCCAGTTCCTGACGCCCGAACGGCGGAAGCGGGAGTCGTTCACAGAAGGCTCGGGGAAGTTTCTGCATGCCGAATCCCCATTCGAAGAGATTTCGGGGCCCTCTATTCGCGCGGCCATCGAGTCCCGGTTCCGCATCGGGGAGTTTTTCACGTTCTGTCCTTTCTGGTACTATCTTGCGCCGAAGCTCCGGTTCCCCGGTTCCTGGCGTTACCCTGTCGCCCGCACGCTCCATGCGCTCGACAGAGCGATGACACGGATCCGCCCCCGGGCGGGGGCCCACATCTTTGTGACGGCATCCAATGATTGATCCGGTAAAATTCAAAAAGATACTCGTCAATCTTCTCAAGATCCTCGTCGTCGTGGAGCTCGTTTCCGCGTTTTCGGGGGGAATGGGGGGACACGGCTGGGGTCGGTTCGGCGTCGATCTCGTCATCGCAGGGATCCTGTATCTCACCTGGGGGAGGCTCTCGGCCGCCGTCGCGCAGAAAAAGGAAGACACATGGAAGATGATGGAGACCTCACCGGAGCGTGCGGGCCTCTTCAACGCGCTTGTGTTCTCACTCCTCTGGACTGACCGCATCTACGAAAATGTCCCCCCCGACAGGCTGAGGATTATCGTTATCTCGTACACGCTGATCGCACTGGGGCTCGTCGCCGCGTACGTCAAGATCGGCTCCGGGCTCATGCCCCTGGTGGTCTCGGGAGCCCTTGTCCTGGGCGCGGTGAACCTCGTCACATGGGTCATCTCCCTCGAGCGCGGAGAGAAGGAAACGCTTCAGACCGAGCTCAAACTGGCGCACGACGTGCAGGTCTCGCTCATGCCCAAGTCCGATCCCTCGCTGCCGGGATTTGAAATTGCGGGGATCTCCGTGCCGGCGGCGAATGTCGGGGGGGACCTGTTCGACTATGCACAGCTCGGGACGAACGGCGGCGTGTTCGGCATCTCGGTCTTCGACGTCTCGGGGAAGGGGATGCAGGCGGCGATGTCCGCCGTCTTCACAATCGGGGCGATTGCGGGGGAAGTCGACCTGTCGACGTCTCCCGCCCTGATTCTCTCGAGGCTGAACAAATCGATATTCTCCCATTCGAGGCGCGGGCACTTCGTTGCATTCCTCCTGGCGGCACTCGACACGTCACGCAAAACGGTGACGTTCGCCAACGCCGGACAGACGAGACCGCTTCTCAAAAACCGGGGAGGGTTGACCTGGCTCGACCCTCCGGGCGTGAGGTTTCCCCTCGGGATGCAGGAGGACAGCACCTACGAAGAAAAGACCGTGCAGCTCGAGCCGGGAGACATCCTGTTCATGCTGACTGACGGATTCACAGAGGCAATGAACACGCACGAAGAGATGTTCGGCACCGAAAGGGTGGAGGAGGTTGCACGGGACGGCGTGATCGACGGCCTGACGCCCGGGGCGATCATCGGACGCCTGACGGCGGCGGTGCATACGTATGCGGCCGGGGCGCCGCAGCACGATGACATGACAATCGTCGTGGTGAAAGTCCTGTGAAACGCTTCCTCCTCCTTGCCTGCGCGCTCCTGTGCGGGGCGTCCTGCCGCGGACAACAGGGGGAATTCTTCAATGTCTACCTCCGCATCGACTATGCATCGGCGGAGAAGACGCTGGAATTGTACCGGGGGACCTCCGGCCGGCCGGCGGACATTGCGGCCCTGCGCGGGAGCCAGATCGCCCTCTCGACGACGGCGTTCCTGGCCCAGCGCCCGCTCGACACGCCGGTGCTGGAGCATGCGCTGGAGGCCGTCAAGTTCAACCAGGGACTGGAAGACGACGTCTTCCGCATGCATGATGCGCGTGCGAACGTGGCGGCGATCAGCGAGCTCCTCGAGGAGGCCCAGAAGCGGAATTTCGGCCAGAAGGTCGTGAGCACCGTGGCCCAGCTATTTCCGGCCGCGGCGCGGGTGAACACCGTGATCCCCGTCTACTTCGTTGCGTTCGGCCACCAGAACATCGACGCGTTTGTCCGTCGCGTCATCTGGCGGGGAGACTCCCCCGTCTTTACCGGAGAGGGGGAGGGGGAGCTGACGATCGTCGTGAACCTTGCAAAGTGCGTGAATTACGGCCGGAGCGTGGACGAGCGCTTTATCGGAATGCTGAGCATCGTCGCCCACGAGGTGTTCCACGCGGCGTTCGGCGTCTATAAGGACGGCTCTCCGGTCTGGAAGAACTACTACGCCACGCACCGGACCCCGGTCGACCAGCTCCTGGACCTTTCGCACAACGAGGGGGTCGCGTACTATCTCACGCTCATACAATCTTCACGCGGCAAGCTGCCGCCGGACGGCCTGGAGAGGGCCCGGCGCTCGTTCGCGGACTTCAACAGGAACGTCGCCGAGCTCGTTGCACCGGGGACATCCTTCCGGAGGTCGGAGGACATCATCCGGCTCTCGAACACGTCGGGGTACTGGGAAAGCTACGGCGCGATCACCGGCATGATCATTGCGCGGCAGATCGATCAGACGCTGGGGCGGCAGGCTCTCGTGGAGACGATCGCGAACGGGCCCGCTGACTTCTTTGCAAAATACGGCGATCTGATGAAGCGCGACGGCGGCATCCCCTCTCTCTCCCCCCTGGTCCTTCAGACCGCCGGGCGCTGATCCTCGTGCGATCATTCCGGGTAGTTCTCCTTCCGGTGTCACTCCTCCTGGTGAACCTGTTGATCATGCCTGAGTATACCGGCGATGATGCGTACATTCATTTTACGTACGTGCGGAACGTCGTCGAGACCGGTCAGGTCTCCTACAATGACCTCTCGACGCATTCCTATGGATCGTCGAGCATTCTCTGGGTCCTTCTCGGTTCGCTCGCTTCACTGGCATTCCGTGATATTCCGCTCGTCATGCGTCTGCTCTCGGCGGTCTTCTTCGTCCTGTCCGTACTGATCATGGAGCGCTATCTGCGCAGGGAATTCTCCCTGACCGTGCTCCAGCAATTGTCGGCTCTTGCGGTGCTGGTTTTCAACGCGGTTCTTTTCAGGTGGATTGTGACAGGGATGGAGACCGGGCTGATTCTCCTGGTCGTCTCTCTCTTTCTCCTCTTCTGGTCACCTGAGCGCCCGGTCATCGGTGGTATTCTGTGCCTCGCCGCCTATCTGACGAGGCCCGAATTTGCTTTCCTTCCGCTCGCGATCATCGTCGCGTCGGCCGTGGACGGGAAGAGCGCGGTCAGGAGGAATGCCAGGGTCATCGTATGGACCATCGTATTCTCTCTCGTCTGGTTCCTCGCGGCCAGGATGTATTTTGGAATGGCTCTCCCGCTGACTGCAGTCAAGTCAGAATACTTCCCCGACCTTGATTCTCTCATGCGGTTTCTGAAGGTGGTGATGGGATCCTATCCCGACCTTCTCCTTCTCATCCTCCTTGCCGCAATTCCGGGGAAGCAGGGAAAAGGGATATACAGGTCGCTCCCTTTCGTTGAGAGAGTGCTGGTCCTCTTCTCGATTGCCGTGCTCGTCTTCTACGTCGCGACAGGGACCTCGGTTATCTCGAGGTATCTTCTCGTCGTGTACATTCCGTTTGTGCTCATGGCGATCCGGAGTCTCGAACGACATAGCCGCGGGCACTGGGTACCTCGCCTCCTCCCCGCAGTCGTGGCCATCCAGGCCTTTTTGTTTCTCCACTTTCATTACGGACCGATCCAATCATTCGTGAAGGGGTTCCAACCGGCGTACGCTGCGCTCGGTCAGATGCTCAGGGAAAAGACCCCGCAGGATACTGCGCGGGTCATGCTTGCCGATGTGGGCATCATCGGGTTCTATTCGCGGCGCCCGATCATCGACAGGGCCGGGCTCACCACGAGGCATGTGTACGAGGTGGGGAGCAATGATGAAGGAGTCCTCACCCGGCAATACCGCCCCCGGTACATTGTCGCCAAGATGCATACGGCCGGGATCGGGGAATGGATGGTGCGCCTCCGGAATGCCTCAAGCGAGGTGAAGGATATCGTTCCTCTCTATCATGCGACCATCGGTGCGCTCGGTGTGTTCTCGCCGCCGGGTGAGGTGTGGGAAGTCTATCTGGTTGAAGTACGATATCTCCGGTGAAGTCCGCCGGTTGCAGGTTTGATCTTTCCCTGTGCCTTGAAATATCGGCCGATAACGCCGACATTTCAAGGTAGATACTCGTCCTTTGTGTGCGACATTTCTTCTCCTCGCAAGCAAGTCTCCGGAATTGATGCGGCAGGGATTCGTCCGCACCGCCGACAAGTGTGTAAATGCCGATTTGAACCTTACAACAAACACGGTCCAGCGTATGACAGATGATACTGCTATCCAGATCCATGCGGTCACCGAGTACGCACTCGCCGAGTTGGCGGAGAGATTTCCGGGCGAGGAATTCGATCTCATCGTCAGGGATTTTGCCCCCGCGATTCATATTCGCATCCGGAAGACCCAGCTGTCGGAATTGCTGAAAGGTACGTCGGAAGGGTTTGTCTTCGAGGAATTCGGTCTCGATACTCCCAGCGCGCAGGGAACCATGCACTATATCAGCGGGGAGAGAATGAACTATGAAAAGACCATTGCATTTCTCAAAGACCTGAAGGATGTCCCCGTTCTTGAAGAACTCAGGCAAACCGTCGGCTATGAGTCCCTGATCCCGTGGATGAGAAACCGTGACGGGCATGAATCCTTTTTCCAGATGATCCGGTTCAAGTATCCACAGCTCTTCTCACACCTGGATTATGCTACCACGGTCCGGGAGCTGACGAATGTCCTGATGGCTGCAATCGAGAGGAAGTACAGGTCGGATGCGATCAACTACCATATCCGTGAGAGAACCAGTATCGAAAATAAACTTGCCGGGATTATGGATTGGCACCTGAATGAGAGTCGTGCCTGGTTTGCAAAGATAAAGAACTACATGCCCGAATTATCGACTCAGGGATTCCAATGTGTCACCGTGACTGAAATCGTCCCCCGGGGACTTGACAATTACAGCGGTGATATTGGCGGCAAGACTATCAAGCTGGGCACGTTCAAAGAGCTGAACGCCGAGTTCGTTCTCTCGCAGCGTGATGCTCTGGGAAAGGAGATTCTGGAAATGGACGTGCGTCATCTTGTCGAGTTCAGAGATCTCTTCGTTTACATGTTGGTGGCCCGCCGGTACATTTTCCCGGAGGCCATCGAAAAGATACTGGATCTCCAGACGCGAACAACGCAGCAGAATCTCGATAGCTTGCGCGGCAATGAAGAGTTCCGCTCGTATGTCTACCGCTCTTTTCTTCATCATAGCGGGCTCTTTCTGGAGAAGCTGTATCGCACGCATAACCTCTTGACGGAATGAGTTGCGGCTCGCCCTCCGATTTTGTATCTTTTCCCCACACTCGCAATTTCTCCGTCCGTTGTGAATCTGTTTCTCAAGAATATCTCCCAGCTCGTCACTGTCGCCGCCCGGGGGAAAACCGCTAAAACGGGCGCTGATATGCGGGATCTGGGCATCCTGACAGATGCCGGCGTCCTGAGCCGGGAAGGAAAGATCGCATGGGTCGGCCCCATGCGGGAGTGGCAGGGGACGCTCCCCCTGGAGGTTGCCGAGCTTGACGCCGGGGGGATGACGGTCCTGCCCGGATTCGTGGATTCGCACACGCACATGATGTTCGCGGGGAGCAGGGAGAAGGAGTTCGCGCTCCGTTCGGAGGGGGCGACATACCAGCAGATCGCCGAAGCGGGAGGCGGGATACTGAGCACGATCGGTCACGTCCGCGCGGCCGGGAAGAAGGCCCTCAAGCGGCAGACCGTCAGGTACATGAACGCTATGATGCGGAGCGGGACCACCACCGTCGAGATAAAATCGGGGTACGGGCTCGACATGGACTCCGAGATCAAGATGCTCGAGGCGATCGCCGAGCTCGGGGTCGAAGAACTTATGGGCGTGGTTTCGACGTTTCTCGGCGCGCATGCCGTTCCACCCGAATACAGCGGCCGGACCGGGGAGTATGTCGCTCTGCTTGTCGATACGATCATCCCGTACGTGGGGCGCAAAAAGCTTGCCCGCTTTTGCGACGTGTTCTGTGAAAAGGGGTATTTTGATCTGGACGAAACCGAGCGTGTGCTCAGAGCAGCCCGGACATGCGGGATGGATCTGAAAGTGCATGCGGACGAATTGACGCCCATGGGAGGGGCCGAGCTTGCAGCGCGTCTCGGTGCCGTGTCGGCCGATCACCTGGAACGGGTGAGCCCCGCCGGGATCGTCGCGATGAAGGAGGCGGGAGTCGTGGCGGGGCTGCTTCCCGGAGTTTCGTTCTTTCTGAATCACGGGTACGCCCCGGCGCGGGCGCTCATCGACGGCGGCGGGGCGGTCGCCATCGCAAGCGATTTCAACCCCGGGTCCTGCATGTCCTGGTCGATGCCGATGATGATGACGATCGCATGCACGCAGATGCGCATGACACCGGAGGAAGCCATAACCGCCTCGACACTGAACGGTGCGGCCGCGCTCGGTCTCTCGGGGGAGATCGGGAGCATAGAAGTCGGTAAGCGTGCAGATATCATCATCGCCGATGTCCCCGACTACCGGTTCCTTGCGTATCACTTCGGTACGAATCACGTGCGAACGATAATCAAGAACGGCACGATTCTGGAATTCTGACGCGGGGTTCTTATGGCACGTATTGTCGAATGCGTTCCCAATTTCAGCGAAGGGCGCAATATACGTATCATCAATGCGATCGCCGGGGCGATCAGCGCCGTCCCCGGCGTGAAATTCATCAGCGCGGAACCGGATAAGGATTACAACCGGACGGTCGTCACGTTTGTCGGCGAGCCGGAGGCGGTCCTCGAGGGGGCGTTTCTGGGGACCAGGAAAGCGGCCGAGCTGATCGACATGTCACAGCACCACGGAGAGCACCCGCGTATCGGCGCCACTGACGTGGTCCCGTTCGTCCCGGTCTCCGGGGTGACGATGGAAGACTGCGTGCGGCTCTCGAAGGAGTTTGGCGCGCGCGTCGGGATGGAGCTGCAGATCCCCGTCTACCTGTATGAGGCGGCGGCGACGCGGCCGGAGAGAAAGAACCTGTCCGCGATACGGAAAGGGGAATACGAGGGACTGGCCGAAAAGCTGAAGGACCCCGGATGGGCGCCCGACTTTGGCCCCGCCGTCTTCAACGCGGCATCGGGTGCGACGGTCACCGGGGCGAGGATGTTCCTGATCGCCTACAACGTCAACCTCGACACCAACGACGTGAAAATCGCCAGCGAGATCGCCCTCCGTATCCGTGAAAGCGGCCGGATCAGAAAAGACGGGAAAGGGAACCCGGTCCTCGACGGGAAGAATCAGAAGATCACGATTCCCGGGTCGCTCCGGGCGGTCAAGGCAATGGGGGTCCTTCTTGAGGCGCAGAACATCGCGCAGGTTTCCATCAATCTCGTCAACTACCACCTCACTCCCCCCCACATGGCATTTGAAGAAGTGAAAAAAGAGGCGGCCTCGCTCGGCGCACGCGTGACGGGGAGCGAGATCGTCGGTCTTACTCCGAAGGATGCGCTCCTCATGGCGGGAAAGTACTACGCGCCGGATGTTTCCGGGGAAGAAGAGACACTGGCCGCGGCGGTCGACGCGCTCGGCCTCGGACAGTTCGAGCCGTTCGACCTGCAGAAAAAAGTCATCGAAGCACAACTCTAACAGAACGCGGACACTGCCATGGCAGCCAGGAGAACACTCGCAGGATTTCTGGACGATCTCGCTTCCTCTTCTCCCGCCCCGGGAGGGGGGAGCGTCGCCGCGCTTGCGGGAGCTCTCGGCTCCGCGCTGACGGCGATGGTCTGCAACCTGACGATCGGCAAGAAGAAGTATGCGGCCGTGGAGGAGGAGATGAAGAAGATCCTCGTCCAGGCCGAGGAGATGCGCGCCCTGTTCACCGCGCTGATCGACGAGGACACGGAGGCCTTCAACAAGGTGATGGAGGCGTTCGGTCTGCCGAAAGACACGGAGCCGCAGAAGGCGCTCCGTGCGGCGGCGATCCGCGAGGCGACGAAGGAAGCGACGAATGTCCCGCTGGAGGTCATGAAGCACTGTATCGACGCCCTCGCGCTCACCCAGCAGGTGGCCGCCGCCGGGAACCTGAATTCGGTCAGCGACGCCGGCGTCAGCGCGTTCATGCTTCATGCCGCCGTCGAAGCCGCCGCGCTCAACGTGCGCATCAACCTGAACAACCTCAACGATTCAGAGTTCGTCGGCTGGAAGACGGATGAGATGGATTCGCTCATGAATACGAGCCGCATGATGCTTGAGGAGATCCAGGGGATTGTCGCGGACAAGCTGAAGAACGGCTGAGCGGGATTCAGGGAACGCGCCTTCCGCGCGGAAGGTCGTGAGCGGGACATCCTTCCGATTCTCCGGGCCCTCCCCGCGGGTCTGTGCGCCGGGCGTGCCGGCTTGCCTCCGTATGATGACCCGCTCCGCAGTCCAACCCGCAACAAAGAGAAGCGCGAAGAAACAAAACACCGCATCGCGAAGGCGCGTCCGGATGTATGTCTTTCGCACGAGTATGTCTGCGCCGTATGCCCCTCCGATCATGAAGAGCGGCACGACAGGGAACCGGTACCGGGCGGAGCCGAAAAACGCGAGGTGGACGAGCAGCCAGTATGCGCAGGGCGCAACGAGGTAGAGCAACCCCTTTGCTTTATCGCCGGCACGGAAGCAGAGTCCGAATGTCGCGAGAAGGAGCACGGCCGCAAACGGGGCGTGGATCGCCAGGAGATCCGCCAGCGGGAACCTGCTGAAGAGGGTCCCCGCGTTCGGCACTGACCTGAAATCCGGCTGGAAGTGCATCGAAAGGAGGAGCCAGTAGTCGACAGAAAAGAAATGGGCCCACTTTTTCACGAGCAGCATTCCGTACTCCAGCGGGTGTTCACGTATGAACTCGAACCCGAGCCGGATTCCCATGTCGGACTGGGCGAATTCGCCTTTGACCGCAAGCAGGGGACTGTTCTCCGGAAACGAATACGAGCCGCTTGCGCCGCTGTGTGTTCCTATCCAGAAGTTCACGCCGGAGTTGGTTGTGAGAGTGATGCGCCCGAATTCGGTGAAATTCCTGATGAGCCACGGAGAGATGATAAGAAGCGCGGCTCCCGCTGTGAGTCCCAGCGCCTTCAGGTTCTTCGCCGGGGTCCATCCGCTCATCCATCGTACGGCAAAGACCGCGGCGGGGAGGAGAAGTATCGTGGGGCGGACAAGCGTCCCCGCACCGAGGACGATCCCCGCCGCGATGCTCCTCTTCCACGAGTCCGTTTCACCGGCGCATATCAGGAGATACAGGAGCAGGAGCGTCGTGAACACCGTCTCCGTCATGATGATCGAGACGTAGAGGATCTGTATGGGGAAGAGGGCGAATATCCCCGCGCCGATCAATCCCACGCGCTCGGAGAAGAGTTTTCTTCCCAGAACGAAGACGAGAAAGCAGGAAAGCAGATCGGCTGCCGCCTGAGCGGCCCGGACGGGAACGAGCGATTCGCCGAAAAGCCTGAACGAGAACGCGAGAAGGAGCGGGTATCCCGGCGGTCTGTATGCCGTCGGGTGGCCTTCAAGCTCGTACGCCCCGCCGTGTGCAAGTGACTTCCCGAGAGCGATATAATCGAGGTCGTCGCCGAAGATGGGGGGATGGAACAGCGCTACGGTCGCGATGCGTGCGATGAGACCAGCGGCGAGTATCGAGAGGAGTAGTATGCCCGACCGGGGGCGATCAAATTTCATGAGTCACCCGGGTGTGCATTGTTCGTCCAGAAGGACGATCGCACACGCCACCAGTGCGGCGGTTTCTGTCCTCAGCCTCCGGGCGCCGAGTGAGACGGGCTGAAATCCCGCCTCCTGCGCCAGGGCGACTTCCTGATCGCTGAATCCCCCTTCGGGTCCGACACAGACGACCGCCGGACCGTCCCCCGCAGTGCGGTCAGGGGTCAGGGGGATCTTCGCCTGCTCGTGGGGGATATACTTCAGCGCGCGCGGCTCGCAGGAGGAGATGAACTCCCGGAACGTGACGGGCTCGAGGATCCGGGGAAGCACGCAGCGGCCGGATTGCTTCATGGCTGCGATGCACAGCTTCTGCCACCTGTCCGTCTTCGCGCGGCGGGGGATGGTCCGCTCTGTCAGGAGGGGAACGATCCGCATGACGCCGATCTCGCACGCTTTTTCCACGAGGTAATCGAACCGCGAAGGATTCTTCAGCATCCCGGCGCACAGCGTCAGCGCCCGGGCGGGCTCGTGCAGTCCCCGGGTGCGCGACGTGATCCTGCACGAGGCTGCCTGCCGCGTGACCGACGTGATGAGCGCGTCATACGAGTTCCCCTCGCCGTCGACAACCCGGATCGAGTCCCCTTCGCGCATCCGCATCACGTGTGTCATGTGCGTGAACTCGGAGCCCGTGATCGTCAGCGACGGGGGTGTGACCGAACCCGGGGGGGCATAGAAGTACTCCATCGTCAGATGTTCCCGCGGAAGTCGATGATGAACTGGCCGGTGCCGAACTCGTTCCACGCGTATTCGGTGCGGAGCACGACGCTGTACGGGAGGAGGAAGTCGATCCCGCCCCCGTACCCGCTGGCGAATGAGCCGGGCGTCAGCCGGTCCCCCCGGAACCACGTGGCCCCCGTGTCCGTGAAAAGCGAGAGGCTTATCCCGAACCGCCATACTGAAAATTCGGCGGGCATCGCAACCGCCGAGAACAATATCGTCCTTGCATCCAGGAGCGAATAGCGGAGTTCGACTGTCCCCCCCGCGATGTCCTCCCCTTCCATCACTGTCCTGTAGTATCCGCGGATCCTCTCGCCGGCACCGAAATACGTGTGCGCGTAGGTCGGGACAAGGCCGCCGGCGACAAGCGAGCCGAAGAGGCGCGTCGCAAGTGAAAAACCTCTCCCGAACGGAACATATTCCCTCGCGTCGGCGCCGAACCTGCTGTAGCTCAATGTCGACTCCCCGAACCCGTTCTTGCTGGCGTAGAGTGAGATCATGGCTCCGCTTGTCGCGTATTCCCGGAGGTTGCGGGAATCGTACATGTAGGCCAGGCTCGCGTACAGGTAAGTGTCCCGGCCGTTCGGCGAGACGGTCCGTCCGGGGAGGTACGAGGTGACGGAGACCTCGTGAAGTCCGATGTTGATCCCCGCGGTCTCGAACAGGTTGAACCGCTTCCCCACGGTGCCGTTGATGTCGTAGTGCTCCTCATAAAAATCCCCGGTCAGGTCGGACTGAATCACGCTTCTGTTCTTGACCCGGGAGAATCCGGCCGACGATGCGAAATACAGGTTGTTCTCCCTGTCAAGCTGCGGGTCGGCAAATGAGAATGAAATCGCAGGGTCGTAACCGAACACGACGGAGCCGTAGAGCTTCTGATTCCGCCCGCGGAAATTGTAGTGCAGCAGCCCGCCCCCGAAATAGAATTTGTGCGTGTCCCCGTCGCGGAACCCGAAGATCGGGAGGGGGACGAGGTACCAGCGCTCGCGGACATCGACGAAGACGAAATGCTGCGTGCCGAGAGAATCATACAGGATGTCGACGCGCGTGAACAGCCCCAGGCTGTAGATGCGCCCCCTGTCGTATTCGATCGCTTCGCTGGTGAGCATCGAGCCCGGTTTGATCGTCATCTCGTCCAGGATGACGTACGCTTCGGTCTTGTCGTTCCCCCCCACCATGATCGTGTCGACGACCCCGAGGACCGGCGAGGCGGTACGGGCGGTGTCCTGCGCTGCGCCCTCTGCACGCAAAAAGAAAACGAGGGCGGCGATTCCCGCGGAGTTCAGAAGCCCGCGCAGGCGTTCGCCGAAAGGGGAGGAGAATGTCATGAGATCAGCCGCCGGTGTTCCACCATGATACACCGGTCAAGGACAACGTCCAGCCCCGCCTCCGATGCGCTCTTTGCCGCCTCCTCGTCCACGGTGTCAAACTGCAACCAGAGAGCGCGGGCGCCGGAGCGGACGGCCGCCGCGGCGATCGCCGGAACGAATTCGGGACGCCGGAAGACGTCGACGATATCCACCGGGTGGCCGATGCTCTCGAGGTCCGGAAACGCCGGCTGGCCGAGGACTTCGCGGACCGAAGGGTTCACCGGTATGATCCCGTATCCCTGCTGCTGGAGGTACCGGGCCACGCGGTGGCTGTCGCGGTGCGGCGTGCCGGAGAGGCCCACGACCGCGATCGTGCGGGACCGCCTGAGGAGAGACGCGATGTCGGTGTCGGTGCTGAGGATGGCCATGAACTGTTCATGCAAGGTGTTCGAGTGCCCGCGCGGCGGCCGCCTGCTCCGCCTCTTTCTTGTTCTTCCCCGACCCGCGTCCCCTCCGGCCGTCGCTCAGGGAGACCTCGACGGTAAACGTCCTGTCGTGATCCGGCCCCTCTTCCAGCACGATGGTGTACCGTGGGATCCCGAGGCCGTTTCCCTGCGAGTATTCAAGAAGCATGCTCTTGTAGTTGTCGTCTGCGGTAACGACGGCGCCGCTTTTCAGTGCGATCAGGACCCGCCGTTCCACAAATTGCCGGGCCGCGTCGAATCCGCCGTCCAGATAGATAGCGGCGATGACGGCTTCGAATGTGTCCGCGGCGATGGTGTCCTGCCCCTTCCCCGGGCCGCTTGTCGCGCTGGGGCTTGTGAGTATGAAGTCCGTCAGTCCGATTGCTTTCGCGTATGCCGCCAGCGCTTTCCTGTTGACGAGCCGCGAGCGTATCTTTGTCAGGTCGCCTTCTTCGGCGCGCGGGTAGTGATGGAAGAGGTACTCGCCGACGATCAGGTTCAGGATCGAATCCCCGAGGAATTCCATCCGTTCATTGGAAGAGCCGGCGTGATGCTTGTGCTGGAGGTACGAACGGTGCAGGAGTGCGTGCACGAACGTGCCGTCCTCCCGGATGCGATAATCGATCCTCCGTTCGAACTCCCTGAGGCGTTCCCTGAGAATGGGGTGGGTATCATCGGCGGGGGCCGGCGCGGGCCGGTCCGGCCGCCGGAACAGCCTTGCAATGAGTCGACGCAACTGCTCCATGCAACCGTCAATCGGTGTATTTTTTCACCAGCAGAGTGGCGTTGTGGCCGCCGAATCCAAACGTGTTGCTGAGGGCATACTGCACAACCCGTCGTACCGCCACGTTCGGTGTGTAGTCCAGGTCGCACGCGGGGTCGGGATGTTCGTAGTTGATCGTCGGGGGGATGATGTCGTTCTTGCACGCCAGTATCGCGGCGATCGCCTCCACCGCCCCGGCCGCCCCGAGAAGGTGGCCCGTCATGGACTTTGTCGAACTGATTTTCATCGAGCGCGCGTGCTCGCCGAAGACCGTCTTGATCGCCTGTGTCTCGCTGATGTCGCCGAGCGGGGTCGACGTCCCGTGGACATTGACATAATCTACTTTGTCGGGGGTGATGCCGGCGTCCTTCAACGACCGGCGCATCGAGCGGACCGCCCCATCGCCCCCCTCCGGTGGTGCGGTGATATGGTGGGCGTCGGCTGTGAATCCGATCCCCACCATCTCGCAATACACCCTGGCCCCCCGGGCTTTCGCATGTTCGAGCTCTTCCAGTATCACCGCGCCCCCCCCCTCGCCCATCACGAACCCGTCCCGCCCGGCGTCGAAGGGCCTGCTCGCCTTCTCCGGAGCGTCATTGCGCTTGGAGAGCGCCCGCATGGCGTTGAATCCGCCAAGCCCCATCGGCGTGATGGGTGCCTCGGACCCGCCGCAGACCATCACCTCGGCGTCGCCATACTGGACGATCCTGAACGCGTCGCCGATGGCGTGCGACGCGGTGGCGCATGCCGACACTGTGGCGTAGTTCGGCCCCTTGAACCCGTGTTTGATCGAGATGTTCCCGCTGGCGATGTCCGGAATGAGCATGGGGATAAAAAACGGGCTGATCCGTCCGGGACCGCCCGCCATCAGGTTCTTGAACTGCGTGTCGTACGTGGCCATCCCGCCGATGCCGGATCCGAAGACGACGCCGTACCGGTCCGGGTCCTCCCCCTTCAGGGAGATCCCCGCGTCGGCGATCGCCTGGTCGCACGCGATCACCGCGAACTGGGCAAACGGGTCCATGCGCTGCGCGCCCTTCCTGTCGAGGAAATCCGTCGCCTTGTAGTTCTTCAGTTCGCAGGCGAAGTGCGTGTCGTACAGGGACGTGTCAAAGTACGTGATGGGAGCCGCGCCGCTCTTCCCCGCAAGCAGGTTGTTCCAGAACTCCTGCACAGAATTGCCGAGCGGAGTGACGGCGCCGAGTCCCGTGACGACGACCCGACGCCTGCCGTTGGTGGTCATGCGTTGATACTCTCCTTCCTGTTCGCCCGCCGGATAGAGACGCCCGGCGGGTGTCCGGGCGTGATGCCCGCCCCCCGGCGAGTCGGGGGGCGGGAGAATTTCCGAGCTGCCTCAGGCGCTTTTCGACTTGATGTACTTGACCGCGTCCCCGACCGTGGTGATCTTCTCCGCATCTTCATCGGGGATCTGCAGATTGAATGCCTTTTCGAATTCCATTACCAGTTCCACGGTGTCAAGAGAGTCGGCGCCGAGATCGTTTGTGAACGAAGCTTCCGGTGTGATCTGTCCGTCGTCCACTCCCAGTTTGTTGATGATGATCTCTTTCACTTTTGCCTCAATGTCTGCCATGACGCTGACCTCCTGTGTGAGTGATGAAATAACGTGATTGAACGGACTTCCACGCTCGCTGCATTACATGGTCATGCCGCCGTCGACGCACAGAACCTGCCCGGTGATGTACCCTGCGTCGTCGGAAGCGAGAAACCGGACGACCGACGCGATCTCTTCCGGCCGGGCGGTCCTCTTCAACGGTATCATCGCGATCAATGCCTTCTTCTGCTCCGGGGTCAGGGCACCCGTCATGTCTGTGTCAACGAAACCCGGCGCGAGGGCATTCACCTGAATATTGCGAGAAGCGAACTCTTTTGCAATAGATTTGGTGAAGCCGATGATCCCCGCCTTCGATGCTGCATAGTTCGATTGCCCCGCATTTCCGCTGATACCTACGATCGAGGTGATGTTGATGATCTTTCCCGCGCGTTGTCCCACCATCTGGCGGGCTGCCGCCTTTGTGAAGTTGTAAACGCTTTTGAGGTTGTTGGCGATCACCCGGTCCCAGTCCTCCTCGCTCATCCGCATGAGCAGCCCGTCCCTGGTGATCCCCGCATTGTTGATGAGAATGTCGAGCCGGCCGTGATCGGCGATCACGCGTTCCACGAGCGCGACGGCGTCAGAGGAGGACGCGGCGTCCGATTGGTGCGCGGACACCGTGTGTCCCTTCGCGCGGAGCGCTGAGGCCAGATCCTCCGAAACGATGGAAGAGCTTTTGTACGTGAATGCCACCGTCGCACCGGCGGCGGCGAGTTCCTCGACGATCGCCCGCCCGATTCCCCGTCCCCCCCCCGTGACAAGCGCGATTTTTCCCTGGAGTGTGCTCATGATTTCATCGCCGGATTCATACCGGAATTCTGGGCGGAATTCACATCGGAATTCTGGCCGGAATTCAGGGATGCGTAGTGTTTCTCCATCGCCTCGTATCCCTCAGTGCCCACGAGGTGGACGAGTTCTTCCCTGCATGCTTCAAACAGCGGGGTCTCAAACGACGTCCCGATCGTACAGCAGGATTCTTCGTTCTGAAGCATCTCATCAAAACTGACGATGCCGTTGGTGACCTCGATCGGGTAGAGTACGCAGAACAGGGGCTTGATGGCCCACTTGTGCATCCCCTCGGCCACCGCGGCCTTTTGCAGGGAGCAGCGTCCTCCGGCATCGAGGAATACGCATTTGTCGTTTATCACCTGTGTCCCGACGCACTGTCCCGATGGGAAGTCCGGGTCGTCGGCCACATCCGGTTCGAACCAGCGGGAGGATTCGGTCGTTTGCGTCCCGTCCATATGCCGGATGATGAGATCCCTGTGTGCCATGATCACTTCCCGTTCGTGCAGGTCGACGTACACGCCCCCTTCGCAGCATACGGAAGAGCAGGCGCAGGGGCCCCCTCCCTTCGGGAATCCCTTTCCAAAGAGCTCTCCCGACATCGTGTACGAGTCGATCTTGAGCGACTTGTCCGGTGTGATCACGTCCCTGTTCCCTCCGTCCGTTCCCGCCCGGCCGCGGAAAGGGCCTGTGCGGCGTCCCGCCAGCTCTCCACCCCCCCCGTCGCCACCTGAGGCGCGATTCTCTTAATGAGACCCTGCAGGACCTTTCCCGGTCCGATCTCGGTACATCCGGTCAAACCGTCACGCACCATGTTGTGGACGCTCTCTTCCCACCGGACGGGGCTCGTCAACTGCCGGTACAGGAGCCCCCGGATTTCCTCCGCGCGCCGGACAGGCTCTGCCGTCACGTTGGCGTAGACGGGGATGCGCGCATCCCGGAACGTCGTGCGGTCAAGCCCTTCCTTCAGGCCTTCCTGCGCGCTTGCCATAAGTGCTGAATGAAACGCGCCGCTGACGACAAGCTCCTTCACCAATCTGGCGCCGCGTGCCTTTGCGATCTCCATTCCCTTGTGCACTCCCGCGACGGAACCGGAAATGACAATCTGCCCGGGAGAATTGTAATTCGCGGGCTGAACGATCCCGGCGGCCGAGGCTTCCCGGCAGACTTCGTCAATTATCTCCGGCGAGAGCCCCAGGACCGCGGCCATGGTTCCCGGGTGCTCCTCTCCCGAACGCTGCATCAGCTCTCCGCGGAGCCGCACGAGACGGAGCGCGTCCTCAAACTGGAGCGCGCCGGCCGCCACCAGCGCGGAGTACTCACCGAGCGAATGCCCGGCCACCATCGCAGGGTGTGCGCCCACCGCCGCAAACAGGACGACGCTGTGCAGGAAAATCGCCGGTTGTGTGTTCCGGGTCTGGCGGAGTTCCTCCTCCGGCCCGTTGAAACAGAGCCTGCTCAGAGGGATTCCCAGTATCGCGTCCGCTTTTTCCATGAGCGCGCGCGAGGCCGGGTCGGCCTCAAATATGTCCTTCGCCATCCCCACGTATTGCGACCCCTGGCCGGGGAACACGAATGCCGTCATTCCCATGGTCAGCGGGCGTCTTCCGCCGTCCATTTCATGAGGACGGCGCCCCACGTATAGCCCGCGCCGAAGCTGGCCATGACGATCGTCTGTCCCTTCCTCAGCTTCCCCGATTGCCACCACTCGGAGAGGCAGAGGGGGATCGTGGCGGCGGTCGTGTTGCCGTACCTGTCGATGTTGATCATCACTTTCGAGCCGTCAAGTCCCATCCGCTGGGCGGTCGCATCGATGATCCGGAGGTTCGCCTGGTGCGGTACCAGCCAGTCGACGTCCTTCCCCCCGAGGTGGTTCCGCTCCATGATCTCCGCAGAGACGTCGGCCATGCCAACGACCGCCGCTTTGAAGACGGTCTTCCCGTCCTGGAAAATGAAGTGCATTTTCTTGTCCACGGTCTCATGCGTCGGAGGGTTCAGGCTTCCGCCTCCGCGCATGTGGAGGGCCTTCTCCCCCGAGCCGTCGCAATGGAGTATATGGTCAATGATGCCGGAGGAACTGTCGGCAGACGGCTCGAGAAGAACCGCGCCCCCGGCGTCCCCGAACAGGATGCTGTTGTTCCTTTCGGTGTAGTCCGTGATGGAGCTCATCTTGTCGGCGCCCACGACAACGACCTTCTTGCACGTGCCGCTCTCGATGAACTGCGCCCCGGTGACAAGCGCGAAGGGGAATCCCGAGCAGGCGGCCGAGAGGTCGAAGCCCCATGCGTTCTTCGCTCCTATGCGCTCCTGGACGAGGCAGGCGGTGGAGGGGAAGAACATGTCCGGGGTGACGGTGGCGACGATGATCAGGTCGATCTCCGAGGGAGGAATATCCCGGTTCTTCAGCGTCTCGAGTATGGCATTTGCCGCCAGGTCGGATGTCGCCCCGTTCCGGAGTATCCGCCGCTCCACGATCCCCGTCCGCGTACGGATCCACTCGTCAGTGGTGTCGACCATCCGCTCGAAATCGCCGTTTGTGAGTCGCTCTTCGGGTACCCAGTGCCCCACGGCGGTGATGGCTGCGCGTATCTTCGTCATTCTTCTCCGTGTCTGGATCTGTGAAGTGAATCCTGGATCTTCCCGTTGACATCCTGGAGGACCGTCTTTTCTGCCAGGAGAATCATGTTCTTTATCGCCCTGGGGGTTGATCCGCCGTGACCGATGACGGAGACGCCGTTGACCCCGAGCAGGGGGACGCCTCCGGCCTCCTGGTAGTCCATTTCCTGCATGACGGAGCGGAGAGCCGAGCGCGCCAGGAGGGCGACCAGTTTTTCCCTGGGTCCCCGCGACGCGTACCGCACGAACCTGGCCTTCAGGAACGACGGGATGCTCTCGCCGAATTTCAGGAGTATGTTTCCGATGAACCCGTCACAGACCGCGACATCCACTCCCCCTTTCAGGATGTCCCGTCCCTCGATATTGCCGACGAAATTCAGGGAGCTCTCCTTCAGGAGCTTGAACGCCTCGAGCGTGACCTCGTTTCCCTTCGTCTCCTCCTCTCCGATGCTCAGAAGCCCGACCGAGGGGTGGCGTGTGCCGAACATGGCGGCGACATACGCGGATCCCATCAGTCCGAACTCATAGAGGTGCCGTGCCCTGCAGTCGACGTTCGCTCCCACATCCAGAAGAAGGCACGGACTGTGCGTCGCGGTGGGCAGCGGTGCGCCGATCGTCGGCCTGCCGATCCCCTTGATCCGTCCGAGCATGAGCGTCGACGCGGATAACACCGCGCCTGTATTCCCCGCGCTCGCGAACGCGTCTCCCTTCCCATCGCGGTGGAGCGCAAGACCGACGGCGATGGAGGAATTCTTCTTTGTCTTCAGCGCGGCATTGGGTGCGTCGTGCATCTCGATGACATCATCGGCATTGACGACGCGCAAAGTCCCGGCGATCTTCGCCTCCGCGGCCGCCGGGGAATGCTTCTGAAGCTCCGATTCAATTACCGCCTGCCTCCCGACGAGTATGACGGAGACCCGGCCCCGGGATTCAGCGACGGCCTCCACCGCTCCCTGGACAACCGCGCCGGGAGCAAAATCCCCTCCCATGGCGTCGACGACTATGGTTATGTCTTTGTCCTTCAAGCTCAAGGGAATGGGCAACCGGGTGGTTGATGAAGGGGGTTCATACCGGCGGCGCGGAGGCGGCCAGCGCACCTCATCTCCCGTGCCGGGGGCCGGCGGGGGAGGATGAGCTGTGCGGGTCTCAGGATGCCTTGGGAACGACTATGGAACGGCCGTTGTAGTACCCGCAATTCGGGCAGGCACGATGGGGAAGCTTCTGCGTGTGGCAATTGGGGCACTCTGCGACAGCAGCCGCCACTGCCTTGTAGTGTGTCCGGCGTTTCCGGCCGCGTGTCTTGGAGTGTCGTCGTTTCGGATTCGGCATATGCTCTCCTATCCAGCCTGTTTCGAATTGTTGTCCTGAAGCTCCTTCAACTTGTCCCACCTGCCGTCCACCAGGGTCTCCTTGCAGTCGCACGCCCCCTCGTTGAGGTTCTTGCCGCACTGGGGGCAGAGTCCCCTGCAATCTTCCCGGCAGACATTCTTCAGGGGGAAAGAGAGGAGGACGGTCTGTCGCACATCGTCGGCCAGATCAATGACCGTCTGGCCCGGCATTATCACCTGTACCTCCGAAGGGTCGATCTGCTCCGCGTCGGATTCCTCCCATACATAATGCATCTGGTACCCTGACCCGAGAGGCCGGCGAACGACCGCGACGCACCTGTCACAGGGGACTTCTGCCGTCGTCGCCACGGAGGCCCTCAGAAGAAGCTGCCTGCTGGTCTTCTCCAGCGTTGTCCTGATCTCCACCCCGTCGAGAAACTCGGCTGGAAGTCCCAGTTCATCCGGTGTGACCCGGAAGCTGTAGGTGTGAACCCCCTCGGAGAGACCGCCGACCTGTATTTTCATGACCCCCCCCTCACGTGCCGCGCAAAGCCTCCCGCGGCGGTGTGAAGACCTCTCCCGCCTGCCGGAAATCAGCCGGGATAGGCGTTTTTGGCCGTTTGAACAAAAGCCCTACAATATATGCATCTCCTCAAAGAGAGTCAAGAAACACCCGCTGGGTAGATTCAGATGGGCACATTCGGAAGGAAACCGGGCAGGACTCCGTTCCGTGTTCAATCCGGAGGGGAGGGAAGCGGTGGGGGGCGGCCCGGCGACGGGTTCCCGCCCCCCTGAAGAAAAAGCGGGAACCCGTGGAGGCAGATTTTACTCTTGCTTTACCGGTTCGCCGTGTTCGAGCGGTTCGCCGTGTTCGAGCAATTCGGCCTGCACCTGCTCGATCGTCTCGGCGAGCGCCTCGCGGAATTTTTCGAAATCCTCTTTATAGAGGAAAATCTTGTGTTTCTCGTACTCTTCCTCGCCGACGCGCTTGCTTTCCGTGATTGTGATGTAAAAGTCCTTCTCGGATTTCGTCGATTTGACGTCGAAGAAATAGGTCCGCTTTCCGGCCCGTACCCTCTTCGTGAAGATCTCATCCTTGTAGCCGTTGTTATCCAATGCCCTGCCCTCCCTGAGGTTATTCCGATTGTGTGATTGTGTGTCTCTCTCGTTGTTAGTGTCTGATCACCGCAACTTTTCCGATGCCTGTCTGGCTCCCGTCGTCCGTGAAACCCACGATCACATATATCCCCGAGGCGACGACGTTCCCCCTGTCGTCCCTCCCGTCCCAGAAACCGATCCGGCCGCCGGGGGTCTTGACCTCGCGGACAAGCCTCCCGTCGATCGTGAGTATCTTCAGGCTGGAATTTGCGACGAGTCCGTCGACGGTCAGGAGCGATCCGTTCGGGACCAGATACGGGTTCGGGTACACGGAGAGCTTGTCGAACTGAGCTTTCGGGGCGACCGCCGGCGTGTTCAGGCTGGCCAGTCCGCCGGTCGTTCCGAAATAGACGGTCCCGGTCCCGGGATCGATCGCGATGCTCTTGACGTTGTTGTCGATGAGTTTCCCCGACGTGCTCTCGACCGTATAGGAGGCAAGCGCCTGCGTCCCGTCGGGAGAATACAGTATCACACCCTCGGAAGTGGCCACCCACTTCTGATTGAGCGGGTCGACGGCTATTGCGTTCACTGTCAGGCCGTTCGCAGGCCTGTATGTCGCAATCCCGCCGGTCCGCAGGGGATTGGTGGGATCAAGTATGATGGCGATCCCCCGGTCGGTCCCGATCCAGATTTCGTTGTCCTTGTCGACCACGATCGTGGAAGCATTGTCGCTCGGCAATCCGTTTGCGCTTGTAAGGTGGACTGCCGCGATGCTGTCGATCGTCCCGCCGTTGGCGAGCGCCACGACCCCTTTGAGCTGTGGATCCTTGACGACAGCCCAGAGATTGTCCGAACCGTCCACCGCGAGGCACCTGTTGACGGGTCTGTCCTGGAGGATGCTGACTCTTGTGGCGTCGATGAAAACGGGGATGTGGCGCCAGGTCCCGTCGGGTCTGCGGACAGTCAGGACATTTCCATCGGCGGGGGCGACGACGGTCATCCAGAGGTTGCCGTGGCTGTCGCATGCGACGCTGCTCGTGACGAGGAAGTTGGAGTTGTTCGCAAGCCCTACCATCCCCACATTGCGCCCGAAGATGTGGGCGGTGTCGATAGAATCGGACCCCGCGGGGATCTCGACGCAACCGTATCCGTAGGTGCTTGCCCAGAGGGATCCGTTGCACCCGGCAGAGACGAGATAGACTTCGTCGTCGGGAAGCCGGCTGTTTGCCGGTGTAAACGATTTCCAGCCGTGCCCGTTGTACCTGTAAAATCCGAAGCCGGTCCCCGGGCCGTAGAAGCCCCCCCCCGCGCCCCAGAGCGTGCCGTTGGGCGTGACGGTGACGTCGTTGAACTGGTTGGAGTTGGGTCCGTTCGGATAATGCGAAACCCATGATCCGCCGTAGATCTCTATGCCGCCGGTCAGAGTGCCGGCTGATGGCAGGCCGGTGCTCCCGGTCACGAGAGACGTCGGTGTGAAGGGGAGGGGAGGGCCATAGGCATGCGGCGTGTTGAGAGAATCGACGGTATAGACGAGATTCTTCGCGGTACAGAGGCCGAGCGAGGAGGAGGAGCTGCTCATGGCAACGATCGAAGTCCCCGCCAGAGAGGGGATCCCCTGCCAGGCGGCCCCGTCGTAATAATAGAGTCCCGCCGTCGTCCCCGCATAGATGCGGCCGTTGAACACCGTGAGCGCCCGCGGTATTGAGCCCGCGGGGCCGACCTGCTGGAGGGTCCACTGCTGGGGGTCGAGGAGGTTCGGGCTGGCAATGCTCGCCGAGACGACGTAATTGCCAGTGATACCGTCCGAGACAGCCGCCCAGATCCGTCCGCCGCTGATCACGGCACTGTAGACAGCGACCCGGTTGTTCGCCGGGATACCGCCAAACGACGTGAATGTGTCCCCGAATTCCCCCCGGCCGAGCCTGTACACGCTCAGCCCGAAATCGCTGCAGAGGAGGACCGTGTCGCCGGCGGTGATCACCGCATTGATCGTCTTGTCGGTGGGTCCCGGAAATTCCACAATGTTGGATATGGTGCGGACGAATCCCGTGGAGGGAGTGTAGAGGTGGATCATCCCCGTGGAAGCGCACCCCCACACGTCGCCGTTCCTGTCGATGCCGACAGCGGTGAGGTCCGTGCTGAGAAGCCCCTCGGCATTGGTGAGCTTGAGGTAGGAATCCGTCCCCTCGTCCCAGCGGAACAATCCGCCGCTCGTCGCAGCCCAGTAGCTCTGTCCGCTCCTCGCGACCCCCTTCACATCCTTCATCGACGTGAAGTTCTCCCAGGTGCCCGTGCCGCCGTAGAGCGCTCCGGTCCCCAGGATGGACAATACAATGATGCGCCACCCTCGCGTCTTCATATCCTTCGCCCCGGCAGTGCGAACGCCGCGCCCGCGGTCTCCCGCGCCGGCTCCTGTCAGTGCTTCGCGCCTTTCTTCCCTTCGGAGAGTTGTGCCTTCAGGTCCGCAAGCTCGATTGCCGACAGAGCCGCGTCCCACCCTTTGTTCCCCGCCTTGGCGCCGGCACGTTCGAGCGCCTGTTCGAGCGTGTCGGTAGTCAACACTCCGAACGTCACCGGGGTATCGGTCTGCAGGGATATCTGGCCGATCCCCTTTGCCACTTCCGAGGCTATGTAATCAAAATGCGGCGTCTCTCCCCGGATCACGCATCCGAGGCAGATCACCGCGTCGAGATTCCCCCGTCCGGCGAGACGCATGGCGACCTGGGGGATCTCAAAGGATCCCGGACAACGGACGACGGAGATCGCGTCCCCCTCCGCACCGTGCCGCACCAGGCAGTCGAGGGCGCCCTGGAGGAGCTGCTCTGTCACGAGGCCGTTAAACCGGCTTACGACGATCCCGAACGAGCGTCCGCGCGCGAGGAGTTTCCCTTCGATCGTGTGCATCTGTTTTTTCCCTTCCTTCGAAATCACCTGACCGGCGTCTACCGCAGCCGCCGGCGCATCATGTCCACGTACTCGGTTGAAATGAAGTACTTTCCGATCACTTCTCTGTCGTTTCTCTTCCCCCCGTGAAAGTCGGACCCGCCGCTGGCGAGGAGGAAATACTCGCTGACGATGCCGCTGTAGTGCGCGACCAGTTCCGGCGAATGGGATGGGTGGACCACTTCAATACCGTCAATCCCCGCGTCGATGAGCTCCTGGACCACCTTCTCGTTGACAAACGTCGAAGGGTGCGCGAGAAACGACAGTCCGCCCGATGCGGCGACAAGCGCGATCGCCTCGCGCGGCGAGATCAGGTACTTCTTTTCGTACGCGGGCTTGCCGAACCCGAGGTACTTCGAAAACGCCTCCTGATATGTGCCGATCAGCCCTTCTTCCACCAGCGCGGTTGCGATGTGGGGACGACCGACCGATCCCGTGCCCGCCCGGCGCAGGACCGCAGCGATTGTCAACGGCAGATGCATCCCGTTCAGCTTCCCGACGATCCTCTCCGCCCGTTTCCGCCGTTCGCTCCTGAAAAGCTCGAGATACTCCTGCAGGCGCTTGTCCCGGTGATTGATGAAGTACCCGAGGATGTGTACATCGGCTTCCCCGACGATGGTGCTCAGTTCGACGCCGGGGATCACGACGATCCCCCGGGATGCGGCGAAAGCCGCCGCCTCGTCAAGGGCCCCGGTATGATCGTGGTCGGTGATGCTGATGGTGGTCAGGCCGGCCTGCCTGGCCCGTTCGATGAGTTCGCTGGGGGAGAGAGCGCCGTCGGAAAACGTTGTGTGAAGATGGAGATCCGCTTTACCATCCATGCAGCACGGGTCGGGGTAAGAAAGAACGGAAGAAGGACAGACATCCTACAGATAGCGCGACTTGAATTTTTCGTAGTCGTTGATAATGAGCTTGCCCCGTTCGATCTCGAGGTGACCTTCCCGGATAAAGGCGTGGATCATCCGCGAAATGGTCTCGCGGGAGGTTCCCGCCATGTTGGCCAGGTCCTGCTGCAGGGGAAGCTCGTCGATTTCCACTCTCCCCTTCCGGATCTTCCCGATGTCATCGGCGAGCTGCAGCACGACGTTCGCCACGCGTCCCGCGGCGTCTTTTAACGAGAGACTCTTGATCTGCGCGTCCGCTTTCCGGAGGCGCATTGTCAGCTCCTTGAGGAGCGCGATGGCCACCGACGGGAAATCGTGCAGGAGCTTGAGGAAATCCCGCCGGTGTATCATGAACAGCTCTGACTTGGTGATCGCAACGACGCTCGCGGAACGCGCGAGGCCGTCGAGAATGGCCATTTCGCCGAAGAAGTCGCTCTCTCCGAGAATGGAGAGTATCACCTCACGGCCGTCGTCGTCCATCCGGACGATCTTCACCTTCCCCGACACGATGACAAAAAGTGCTGCGCCCGCCTCTTCCTCGAGAAGGATGATGCTCCCCTTCTTATACTTCTTCCGGACTCCGACTTTGGAGATCGTATCGAGGTCCATCGGCTCCAGATCGCACAGAATGGGGACGTTTTTGAGAAACTCTATCTCGTCCTTCACTGCTGCATTCAGAGTAACCTCGCTATAGGATAAGGAGGAATGCCGGTCGGGTTTGGCGGCCCTTGAGACTCCCGGAAATATCTCACGAAATATAGGTTCTCGTGTGATGAAAGTCAAGAAACGAGTCAGAGTTCGGTGCCCGTCAATCGGTAAGCAGGAAATACGTGAAGAAGGCAAATCCGATCTGCGTGGCGACAAGAGCGAAGGCCGCCGAGGTGTCGAGACGATGCGTCGTGCGCTGAAAAGCGGGATCCCCGGTTTCCTGGTAGAGGGCGTTCTGTCCGTCGGCCTTGATTTTCCAATATGCCGCTGCAACGCCGGCCGCAACAGTGACCCCGCCTGCGACATAGAGTCTCAGGCCCGTCCGTTCAGCTCTCCCGCTTTCGATCATCAGGGGGCTCTCGGATGGCTCTGATTGCCAGATTTTATGCAGCGCCGCGCGTGCAACCCCCGATTCCCCCGCGGGGAGAAGAATGGCCGTTTTTTCATACCCTTTGCGTTCGACGGTGACGCTCGAAGGGAGGCCCGCGGAGCGCGATACAAGGAGGAGAGGAGTCGTCCCGGCGATCGAATCCCCTATGGAGACGATTGCCCCGGACGGGTCTGTGATGACCATGACCCTCCGGTCAAACGCGTACCGGAGCGTCCGTTGCTCCCCCGGCGCCAGGAAAACAGTGTCGTTGATGCTTCCCGTGAGCCATGAGCTGAGATCAGACTGGACGAGCCGCAGTGCATGCCTCCCCCCCCGGAGCGAATCGACCGTAAGGGGAGTCTTGCCGGTGCGGACGGAGTCGATGAACACCCACGCAGTGTCGGTCCCTGTCCGGAGCGTCAGAGAGCAGAGAGCCGGTGCGGTCGAGTCCGCGTTTCCGCCGTTCGCCGTACCCATGAAAACGGCGCACATCAAAAGAATGCCGCATCCGCCCCGGCGAGACCCGGTCATTTTTCCTCCCTGAATGCAAGCAGGTCGTGCTCGTCCGTAGCGACGAAGAGCCTGCCGAACGCCGCTGCCGGAGAAGTCCTGATCCGCCCCCCCGTCTCCGCCTTCCATGTGATCGCTCCGTTACCGGGATCGAGCCCGTAGATCTGTTTCTTCATTGTTCCGATGTAGACGGTCCCCCCTGCGACGGCGCCTCCGGCGTTGATCGGTCCCTCCAGCTCGGTGCGCCAGACCCGCATCCCGTCGCTCACCCTGAACCCGAGAGCTTCCCCGGCGAGGTTTCCGACGATGACGATATCGCCGGCGGGGACGCCATTGGCATAGATGGGTGCGGCGGTGTGCGACTGCCACTCCGGGCGCCCCGAAGAAAGGTCGAGCGCGAAAAACGTCCCGAGCCTGTTTCCTACGAAGACGGTCCCCGAGACGATGAGCGGGGATGCGATGACAGGTCCGCCGGTGTCGAATGTCCACCGTCGCGCTCCTGATTCGGCGTCAAGCGCGTATACTCTTCCGTCGTCCGCCCCGAAGACGATTGTCCCGCTGTCTGCGGCGGGGGAGGAGCGGATCCCTTTGTACGTCGTGTTATCCGGGAGTTCAAACTTCCAGCGCACGTCCCCCGTCGCCCGCTCGATGCTGAAGAATGTGCCCGCGGTGTTGCCGAAGAAAATCCTCTGCCTGAAGAGGCACGGAGTGACCTCGACGTCGCCGTAGTTTTTTTTCCACCGGGGTCTTCCCGTGAACAGGTCGAACGCCGTGATCGACTGCACAGAGTTGGAAAGCGGGACGAAGGCAACGCCCCCGTCGATGACGGGGGACCCCTGGATGGCCTCCCCGAGTGAGATCGAGCCGATCTGCTTTCCCGTGGAGACGGAGAGCGCGCACAGCTCGCCCCGCAGGGTCCCCACGAACACGATGCTGTCCACGACGACAGGAGACCCGTTTCCCATCCCAGCGGCGATGTCCTGAGTCCACGCCAGCCTCAGGGGCGGTGTAAGCGCGCCGGACGCCGAGGCGGTGTGCGCCACAGTGCGGGCGAATGTCGGCCAGTCGTCGGACCCGGAATGGAGGTAACGCTCCATCCTCAACCCCCCGCACCCCGCGAGCAGAAGCAGACCGGTCAGCAGGAGAAGCCGTGAGCGCATCAGAAGTCCCATCCGAAGAAGAATTGCGTGAAGAGCCCGCCCTGGATCGACGTGAAGTTGTCCTCGATCCTCTTCCCGACGTCGTACCGGAGCACAAGGACTCCTCCGAGGTTCATCCGCAACCCGCCGCCGATGCTGCCGTACGTCTGCGTATACTGATTATCCCATGCGCTTCCCGCATCCACGAACAGGGCGCCGCGGATCGACCAGAAGCTGATCCCGCCGAACGGAAACTGGACGGCGAACTGGTCGATGAACGGAAACCGGAGCTCCTGGCTCGTCAGCCAGAGCTTCTGCCCGCGGAGGGACCAGAGCGGCCAGCCACGGAGATCCCAGCTCCCGCCCATCACAAACCGCCGCGATTCCTTCCCGTCGTTGTAAAAGAGCCAGAGCCGTGAAGCGAGCGCGCTCCGTGTCGCAAGCCGGAGGTAGTTCCTGTAATCGGCGATGATCGAATAGTAGTTGACGTTGGAGTACTGTATGTCCGACGTGTAGGCGAGCGTCAGGCTGAAGGCGCTGCCGTCGAGCGGTCCGCTCGGCCCCCAGAGCGAGTTGTCATGGACGAAGGATATCGAATTCGAGAGGAGAAGAGCCCGCCGTTCGACAAAATCTCCGATCAGCTCCCTGTTCGAATTGCTCAGGCTCACGCTACTTTCAATCCTCTCGAACCTGCTCAGGGGGTAGCTCATCGCGAAGTACCCGCCGTAGACCCGTTCGTAGAAGTAGTCGTCGGAGACTGTCAGGTCGTACCGTCGTCCCGTGAACCTGTATATGCCGTACGCGTAGTTGGTCCTCTGCCCCATGGAAATGTGCGAGATGGCGACGTTGAAGCTCGAGAGGAGATCTGATTGTGTCTGGGCCGTGTTGTACAGCAGGAAATAGTACTGGTCGTTCCCCAGCAGGTCGCTCAGGGCGACGATCGCCCCCCCGACGGTCCCGAACACGGGGTCCGTGGAGATGGCGCTTTCCGCGACGTCCAGGCTGTATTCCCCCCGGTAGCGGAGACGCTTTATCTCGGAGGCGCCCGCGAGCGACCCGGCCTCCCAGGGCTTCTCCTTGCCGGACAGGTCGATGGAGCGGACGACGGAAGCCGTGTCCAGCATCCCGCGGACGTTCCTGATCTCTTTGATCTGGAATGCGAGCCGCTCGAATGTCCCGAACACCAGGTCCCCGGACCGCGTCCACGCCGGATCGAACGCCGGCGTCGTGAACCGTGTCAGGCGCGACATCGAACGGTTCGCGCCGGGGACCCCCTTCGCGAAGTCGATCACCCAGATGTTCTTCACTCCCCCCAGCTCGGATGTGAACGCGAGCTTTGTGCTGTCCTTCGACCAGGCCGGCGATCCGGCGGAGGCGCTGTCATACGTGAGGTAGTCGATACGGCCGCTGGAGAGCGTGTAAAGGAAGAGATTGTACACGCCCCGGGGTCCCGACGGCCCGCGGTCCGAGGAGAACGCGATGAGGTCCCCCCCCGGGGACCAGGCGGGGTCGCGGTCGTCATAATAGTCGTTTGTCAGCCGCTGGAGCTCCTTCGTTGCCAGCGTCAGGATGTAGAGGTCGTTGTCTCCCGCCGCGTTGATCGCCGAGAAGACGATCCTCCGGCAGTCGGGCGACCAGGACGTCGACCCGATGCTGACGAGCTCTTTGAAGCGGAAGGTCTGCACGATCGCACCCGCGCGCAGGTCGTAGATATGGAGCGCGTCGTGCTCCCCGCTCTTGGTCACGAACGAGAGCCTCCCGTCCGCGGAAACGTCGATCCTGCTCTGGAACGGGTGGAACGACTCGAGCTCGTCGGTTTTCTCCCCCTGCACCACCTCCTCGGACGCCGCCAGGGGGTTCCGCTCGTCAAGGTTTTTCCGGTATATCCCCGTGTAGCCTGTCCGGTTGCCGATGAAATAGACGGTCCGCTGCGAGTCGGCCTCGTAGACGACGGGTTTTGCGCTGAACCCCTCCCGGGCGACGTTGACCGTCGCCATGCTCGGGGCATCATGGGCCGCGAACAGGGGGTAGTACTGCTTCTTCAGCTCGTACAGCCACATCTCGTCGAACTCTTTGAAGTCCTTCCCGATCGTGATTTTGAATATGTCGCTGAACGACGTCTCCTTCCAGAAATTCTCCATCAGGAGGAGTATCTTCTCCTGGCCGAATGTCCGCGAGAGGAAACCGAGGGCGTCCTGCCCCTCCTTGTACATCACGAAGGATCCATAGATCCTGTCCATGTCGTTCAGCCCGACGACGCTCCCGTTGAGCACGGCGTCGCGCATGACCATCTCCGCCTGCGCGTCCCACTCCGTGGACCAGTACTCGGCCAGGCCTTCGGTGAACCAGAGGGGGGGCGACCTGTCGCCGACCTTCCGGTGGTCGGCGAGGATGCGCGTGATCTTGCTCGTCATGAACACGTGGACAAGCTCATGGCGGATGACATGGCGGAACTCTGAGACGGACCCGTCCGCGGGTATGACAACGCGCCCTTTGAGGAATTCGAAAAATCCCCCCACCCCCTCGGGGATGAACCCGCCCGTGGTGTTTGTCTGCTCGAAGTGGAGGTGGGAGCTGTAGAATATCAGCGGGATCCGTGCATTGACGGTGTGATTGAATTTCTGCTGGAGGAGCGAGTAGCTTTCCTCGGCGAAATGGGCGCCGCGCTCCGCCAGGTCCTTCATCTCCGTGTAATAATAGATGTCGAAGTGCTCGGTCTTCATCACGCGCCAGTCGAATTCCGTGTACTGGACCTTGTTCCGTCCGAAATAGAAGAACTGTGCGTGCACCGTGAGCGCTCCGGTGAGGAGCAGGAGCAGGAGGAGGGGCAGGTATGAGGAGCCGAACCGGTTCATCGCGGACCCGTCATGCGCACAATGATAATGCAGACATTCCCCGGAAGGCGCAACCGGAGGGACTTACCAGGAGGTCCCGTTCCTGAACACCGACACGAATAGAATCGCCGCAAGTGTCAGGAGGACGACCACAATTCCGATCTTCTGTTCTTTCGTCATGCGCTGGCAGGTTCCTTCTTCAGTCTGTCGATGACGGTGACCGGTGCGGGGTCGATGCCGTGGCCGTCTCTGTCCCCCGGGGATAAACACCTGCATCGCGCGCAAGGGTTCCCCGGGGACATTCGGTTACTCGTCAAACGGGATTTCCGGGACTTTGTTTTTGATGATGGACGACAGGTGCTCCCTGATTTCCTGCTCCGTGGACATCGCAAGGCTCTTGTCGGCCACCCTTTTCGCTTCTTTGTACTTGATCGAGAGGATGATCTTCTTGATTTCGGGGAGGACGCTCGGAATCACGCTCAGTTCGTCGATCCCCAGGCCGACCAGGAGGACCGTCGCCAGGGGATCTCCGGCCATCTGGCCGCACATCCCGACCCAGACCCCCTTCTTGTGCCCGGCATCGATGATGTGCCTGATCGTGCGCAGCACCGCCGGGTTGAATTGCTGGTAGAGGGGTGCAACCGCCGCGTTGTCCCGGTCGACGGCCATGAGGTACTGGATCAGGTCATTTGTCCCGATGCTCAGAAAGTCTGCCTCGCCGGCCATCTCTTCGGCAAGGACCGCCGCGGCGGGGACCTCGATCATGATGCCGATCTTGATGCCGGGGTCGTACGGGAGGGCACGCGCGTCAAGCTCCTTCTGGGCGCGCGAGACCATCTCCCGCGCGCGCCGGATCTCCTGGATCGTCGAGACCATCGGGAACATGATACGGACGTTCTTTTGCGTGCTGGCCCGGAGTATGGCCCGGAGTTGATCCAGAAAGAGCTCCGGCCGGTCCAGCAGCACGCGGATTCCGCGCCAGCCGAGGAAGGGATTGGCCTCGTGTTCCGTGTCGGGGGAGATCTTGTCTCCGCCGACGTCGAAAGTCCGGAATATGACGGAGTGGGGAAACACTCCGTCGGCCACCCGGCGGTAGGCCTGGTATTGCTCCTCTTCGGTCGGATAGGACGCCCTTCCGATGAGCTGGCTTTCGGTGCGGAAGAGCCCGATACCCGCCGATCCCTGCTCCCGGGAGAATTCCATCTCCGTGTCGAACTCGATGTTCGCCGAGAGCTCGATGTGTTTGTGATCGAGGGTCTCGGCGGTGAGACCCGCAATGTTGACGAGCCTCCCTTCAAACTCCATGAACCGCCGCTTCTTCCGCTCCAGCGTCTGGATCGTCTCCTCCGTCGGGTTCAGCACGATCAGCCCCGCGTAGCCGTCAATGGCCACAATGTCGCCGGTCCTGACGGTCTTTGTGGATGTCCGGAGGCCCACCACGGCGGGGATTTTCAGCGAGCGGGCGAGTATCGCCGCATGTGACGTGACGCCCCCCAGGTCGGTGGCGTAGCCCAGGACCTGATTCCGGCTGAATATGACCGTGTCGGAGGGGGCCAGTGTTTCCGAAACGATGATCGATGCCCCTTCGAGCTTTGAAAAGAGCTTCTGATCCTGGATGTTCCGTATGATGCGGTTCATCACGTCGTCGACGTCGCGCGCCCGCTCACGCATGTACTCGTCATGGGCGGCGAGCATGATCTGCTTGTATTTGGTTATTTCGTCGGCGATGACGAATTCGGCGTTCTTGAGTTCCCGTGCGATCCGGGTCTCGATTGCCCCCATGAGTATCGCATCCGCCAGTATCATGATCTGCGCCTCGAATATCCGCGCGTTCTGTGAGCCCAGCTTCTGTTCCGCATACGCGTGGATCTTCAGCAGTTCCTTCTCCGACCGCGCGTTGGCGTTACGCAGCCTCCCGATCTCCCCCTCCACTTCCTCCGGCGTGATCGATTTTTCCTCGACCCGGGGGATGAGCTTGCTGTAGAGATAGGCAGGGCCCAGGGAAATCCCCGGCGCTGCGGCGACTCCCTTGAGGACGACCTCTTGCCCGGCTGCGGTATCCATCTTATTCCTCGTCGAATCCACGGCGGAACAGATCTTCCATGGCCACGCACGCCTGCTCCTCGTCCGGTCCGTCGAACTGCAGTGTCAGCGTGGAACCCTGTTCTGCCGCGAGCGTCATGACCCCGATGATGCTCTTTCCGTTGATTTCGAAATTGTCTTTCCGGATTGTAAGGTCCGACTGGAACCGGGCCGCGGTTTTGACAAGTGTCGCCGCGGGCCTCGTGTGCAAACCCTTCCGGTTGACGATCGTGACCGTCCGTTCAATCAAGGCGACCCCCGCATCCCGGTCGGACGCTCCGGGGCGAATCCGCCCGCCAGGTCTCCCGCCATCAGGATTCCCTGTGGACGAGTTCTTCCGCGAGCCACCGGAGCATCTCCCGCGCCGTGGTCCGGGGAAGGCGCCCGAGCTCGGCAAGCGCCTCCCGCGTGGTCCGCTGCACAACCCTGGCTGCCTCGTCGAGGACACCGCACCGCGCATAGACCGCTCTCACTTCCGCGACGACAGCGCGTCCTCCGGGGGTGGCCGCGCCTTGCTCCGTCTTCCACTCACAGGCCGGTCCCTCCTTGCGAAGGACCCGCTCGATGAGCCTCCGGTCATCACCCCCGGCACGCTCCGCCGCTCTCAGAAGGAGGTACGTCTTCTTCCCTTCCAGTATGTCCCCGCCGATGGTCTTCCCGAAGTCGCGGGGATCGCCGACAATATCGAGAAGGTCGTCCTGCACCTGGAATGCCCTCCCGAGACGGAGGCCGAACCGGCGAAGGGCCGCCACCTGCGGAGGTCTGCCTCCCCCGACCAGCCCCCCGAGCTCTGTGGCGGCGGCGATCAGCGAACCCGTTTTTTTTCCGATCATGCGGAAATACTCTTTCACGCTCGCGTTCGTCCGTCCCTCCAGTTCCAGATCGAGCGCCTGTCCCTCGCAGACATCGAGGAGGCCCTGCGTCAGCACACCCCCCAGCCTTCCGTCTGCAGTCCCCGGAGTGGCCAGCAGCGCCTCGTACGCGGCTCCCAGGAGTGTGTCGCCGACAAGCAGGGCGTCGTTCACGCTCCACTTTTTGTGTACGGTGAGGCGCCCGCGCCGTGCGCCGGCATTGTCCATGATGTCGTCATGGACCAGCGTAAAATTGTGAAGAATCTCCACGGCTGCCGCCGCGTCCAGCGCCTGCGACGCGGTTCCCCCCACGGCTTCGCAGGAAAGTATCAAAAGTGCGGAACGGACCCTTTTCCCCCCACCGTCGAGCACGTACCGGCATCCTTCCCTGAGACGCGCGGCGCCGGGTGCCGGCCTGACCCGGAGAAGCCGCCGGTCAGTCCGCCGGCGGATCGATTCATATCGTCGGCTGAATGCGTCTCGTGTCATCGCGAATCATGGGTCGGGTACGTGACGAGTTTCGCGGAGCGAAGGTCTGCGATGCGGGCGCTTCCCGTGAGAAACATCGCCCCCCGGACTTCATTTGACCACTCTTCGATCAGTGACCGGAGCCCTTTCTTCCCCCCCCTGTGGAGCGCGTCGAGGAGCGGCCGGGCCGATGCGACCATGTCTCCCCCGAGTGCGATGCACCTGGCTACGTCAAGCCCGGAGACGATTCCACCTGAGGCGAT
>Ga0182011_10000280_pt1 | contig 43607 bp, 37 predicted proteins | sample 711E1DmetaG_FD_120481 | JGI IMG/M metagenome (GOLD analysis project Ga0182011, IMG submission 120481) | Permafrost microbial communities from Stordalen Mire, Sweden - 711E1D metaG | ecosystem: Environmental > Terrestrial > Soil > Wetlands > Permafrost | place: Sweden: Stordalen | collected...
AGATGAGCAGTGAGTCGTGAGTCGTGCGTCGTGTGCCCTTTTCTGCCACCAGGACACTAAGGCACAAAGTTTCACAAAGAGTTAATCTCCTTGCACCATGCACCATGCACCATTGTGCAATCAATATTAAATTTCTATTGATTTATCAGTTTTCCTTTGTAAATTTGGATTGAAACGCTCGCTGCGTGAAATAAGCTATCACATTTTGTGATACCATTTGATTATGAATAATTCTTTTGAGGTCGCAATTTGCGATCTCAAGATGAAATTGGAGGTACCAAAATGTCACCTCCGATACTTAAAAAGATTTATTAGAAATAAAAGGCTGATATGAAAACAGAAAAAAGTGAGATTATCATTGCTGAAGAAATAATCATTAGCAAGATTTTAAATATCAGAGGTAAGCAAGTTATGTTAGCCACTGACTTAGCTGAATTATACCAGGTAGGAACAAAAGCCCTTAACCAGCAAGTAAAAAGAAATGCAGGAAAGTTTCCCGACAGATATATGTTCCAACTTACTAAAGATGAATATGATCGTTTAAGGTCACAAAATGTGACCTTAAAGAGAGGCCACCATGTAAAATATCTTCCATTCGCATTTACAGAGCATGGCATATTAATGCTTTCAAGTGTTCTTAACAGTGAAAGAGCTGATAAAGTGAGCTTACTCATTATTGATACTTTTGTAAGGTTGCGGGAGATTCTATCCATTCATAAGGATATGTCACATCAACTTGAAAAGATACAGACAAAACTCGATGAACATGACAATCAGATAAGTATAATATTTGAATATCTCAAAGAATTAGAACAGACAAAACAGGAAGAAACTGATTTCAAACAACGTAAACGGATCGGGTTTAAGACAAATAGCGGCTAAACGACATAACGGCTCAGGGCTCAGAGCACAGAACTCATGGTTTTTTCTTCCGCGTGTCGTGAGTCGTGCATCGTGCGCTTTTTTCTGCCACCAAGACACTAAGGCACAAAGTTTCACAAAGAGCTAATCTCCTTGTTCCATGCACCCTGCACCTTGCACCTCTCAGCACCAGGCCACCACATTCCACACACTCCTCACGCCTCACCCTTCACGCCTTCTTGTGCCCAGTGCTCTATGCCCTCTGCCTGCAAGGAAACCTTGTTGCTGAATTAAGCAAAAGGAAGATTTATATAAGTCAGAGAGGAAACTCTGTTAGGTTTTCGCCACATTTACATATTTCAGAGATGGATATTGAAAAGCTTCTGGGGATTCTGAATGAGCTAATCAAATAAGCCACGTACCGCGTACCTCACGCCGCATACCGTTTTTTTTCTATTTTCACCACATTTGCATATTTCGGAGAATGATATCGAAAGGCTTTTGGAGACCTTAAATGAGTTATTCACATGATTAAATTTTATTTTTTTTTGGAATAAAGAACAGTGTACGACTTCAAAGAGACAAGAAAAAATTGCTACTTCAAGTAATAATTATCGCCAATTAATGGCAAAAAATATCAATGATTTCCCTACTTAAATTAATTTAGATTAGAATCTCAAATCCAATTGATTTTAGATATTCATATATAGGATCATAAAAAGAAGAATTACGCGTTGGATCATCCTCGGCACCAAATGGAACTACTATTACCATTCCTTGTCTGGCACGTGTGAGTAAAACACGATATGCATTTTTTAGATATATTTGTCTTTCAGGTTTTTTGATTTGATTCCATCTGTCGCCAACAAAAGACCTATATTCCCACCCCTTTTCCGAAAATCTAAAATCAGCATCCCAGGTAACACATACCCAATCAAGTTCTAAGCCTTGGATATCAAATTCTGTGGCCATTGATTCAAGGTAATAAGATGATCTAACATCTTTTTTACTATCAAGAAACCAATGAATTGGATCCATAGGAGATCTGACATCGATTGAATGTGGTTTTAAACGTTCTGCTTGTGAAGAAACTACAATTCCGTATCGTTCAGAACCTCGTGCATGTTTCTTTAGCCATTCTTTTGCCTTCTTGAGATCTCGAGTTATAGCAATAGGGTATTTTGATTTTATCTTGTCTAACGTTTTTTTTGCATCTTCTACTTCAAGATCGAGAATTTGCTTAACAAGTTGTGAAACATGTTCTGCACGGAAGGACCTCATTGATACGGCAAGGTGTAGATTCTCATCATACATCACATCTGGTCTATTTGATAAGTTTTTTAGAATTTCGCCTGCACCATACTCACTATCAGTCAACCTGGGGGAAATATAAATGTGCCATTTTGGAAATGATCGATTAAGTGATTCAATCCATTCTGTAATGCCGGCTTCCCCTGTATTGATTTCTTGTCCTCCACCTACTAGACAAACAATTACAGCCCAATCTTTATGGCGATCAAGACATGAAATCAAGAATTCAGGTTCAGATTTATTAAAATCAGGAAAGTCTTTTTTCCATTTCATAAAATTAGCCGTTTGCTCAAGGTTCCATGCACGTTGAGCTTCGTCGAAAAGTGCTACACGTTCAATTGGTGGTGCATCCATATCTTTTAGACACTCATCCCTAAAATTGTGTACGTTTTGTATAAAAAGCTTCACTTCGCGGAAGGCGTCTCCTTTCCTTTGTTTTATTCCAATCTCTTTTCCATGGCTAACCCTATCTCTGGCAAGGGCTTCACGCAAAATGTTAACAAGGGGCCCATTCCCGGAAAGAAATACACTATGAAGTTCGGAAGATTTATCAATATTAGTTGTTGCTATGTTTAAACCAACAAGTGTTTTTCCGGCGCCAGGAACACCAGTTAAAAAGCATATTGATTTATGTTTTTCGTTTTTAGATTTTTGTATTATAGCTTTAACTGCATCTGATGTTAAACTTAGATTAATAGCACTTGCATCACTCCTAGATATCTCTGAAACAGAATGTCCGGCATATAAGGCCATTGCTGCCTCAATTATGGTTGGAGTTGGACTATACCTTCCATTTTCCCAATCAGTTTTAATTATACTCTCTTCATCTTCATCGATTAAGAGAACTTGATCAATAACATTTCCGATTATTTCCTTGTTGCATTTAACTGGAGTCAGAATTTTATCTTCAGATATTGTGAAAAAAATAAATGTTTCAGAATTACTAGCTTCTGTTGAAATAAGAATTGGAGCAATAAATACATCATGGCTAGTCTCATGGAAGTTCTTTAAATCTAGTGCATAATCCCATAGCTGATCAATAGCATGCAAAGGAAATTCTGTTTCCCCAACTTTAAATTCGAGTATGAATATTACTGATTTGATTAAAAGAAGCACATCGATTCTTTGGCCCATTCTTGGGATGGAATATTCGAAATAAATGCCTCCTTTATATTTAAGTAGAACCTTTTGCAAAATTCTAATTTCCTCCCGCCATGCACTTTTCTGACTTACCTCATCTGCAAATTTACTTTGTATAGACATTTTCCCAATAATCTCTTCAGGTTTGGTTAAATTGAAGTTTTCAATTGTATCGCTATAGTAAGACCTGTTCATTAATTTTATTTTAGGTAATAAATGTTCATTTTTCAATCCTCCCCCTGAAATACTCCTCCGTTGCCTTATCAGTGAAATACACATAGCACCCCTTCATCCCCCTGGTAAGAAGGACTCTGTATACATTTTTCATATATGTCTCGAAATTCGAAGGGTCTTTTCTTAAAGTCGGGTCTTTAGTTGCAGCCATATCCCCGCAAAGTGAATCGGTCTCTGGATTGTACTTAAGATCGGGTCCAATTATTACGCCTATATAATCAAATTCGAATCCCTGCGCAGTATAGATACATCCAACCTGTCTGAAGCCATTAGGTTTGTAGGCCCACTGGTACCATACCGGGTATTCTCCAACTGCATGTTCTCCTTTTGTTTCCCAGGGCATCTCAAAATCTCCGATTTTAACGTCATTAACAAGTGTCCCGTCAAGTCTGGGATCGTGCCAGGGCCAACAGTACCCTGCAGTCAGCCTGGCTGAATTGGGTTTTTCAAGTTCTTTCGTTTTCAATTCATTATAGAGTTCTGAAGGAGAATTGAATATTTTAAATTCGAATATCTCATTCTTTTTCAAAATCTTTTTCTCACTTGTGTAGCCAAGCACTGACTCTATCCATTCAAGGTAGTTATTTGATCCCATGCACCGGAACTGAGATAACAGCTCTACTTCTTCAACCGCTGCGTTGAATTTTTTCGCCGAATTTCTTATAAATATTGAATTCCCAATCTCCTGGTGTCTTACCCTCTGCTTGTCATCTATAAAGAAAACTGTTGTTTTTGAACATCTGATCAGCTGATCGACCATCGGCATATCTGATCTGTCGGCAGCCCTCATATGCTGATATACATTACTTGTTTCTATACGGTGAGCTTCATCAATGAGCAGGACATCGAGACCATTTTCTTCCATCCTGGAAGGAGTAAGTGAATAAGGACTTACAAAAATATTTTTTCCGGCAGTGCCTACCCATGCCTGCAACCCGTCGCGGAATGGTTTTGATTTTGATGCCAGAAGAACCTTTTTCTTTTTTGCAGCCACTTCTGCAAGTATGTTTAATGCGATAAGCGACTTTCCTGTACCTGGTCCTCCTTTAACCAGGATAACCGATTTTTCTTTCTTTGAGTCAGCTCTTCTGATCTTTCCCCATATAAGATTTTTTGCAACCAGCTGTTCATTGAGAAGCGAAAATGTAGCCTGGTTCTGTATTATCCCCTGAACATTTTCAAGCAGCTTTTTCGAAGGTCTGATCCGGCTAAGCATGAACCTGTTGTATACTTCGGTTCCCTTACCAGTATTAAGGAGCTCTTTTATCTTTTCGGCCAGTTTTACAACATCCTCACGGCAATATATCGGATAATCGCTCAGAATATTTTCATAAATTTTATTAAAGAGTCCCGATCTGTCGATGTTGCTGTAATTGTGGCAATATGAGCAGCTTGTGAGAGTAAGCGCAGGTTCTTTTTCAAATTCTTCCACGAAATCCAGCAGGTAGTTATGATATCCTTTTATCTGTTGCGATGGATGAGGAACCACTCTCATCCCGCCTCCGGTAAAAGTCTCAACAAAATTTCCTTCCGTCTCGAGGGCAGTTACGTTTGTCCATTGCTTCAACTCAATGAGAAAAACATTATCTCTTCCAGCCTCGTCTTTGCCAAACATAAGACAATCGATCCTGCTCTGATTATATGGCACCTGGTATTCTAACGCAATGTGACTTTCCTTTATACCGGATATTTCAATCAGGTCCTTTACACGACTCAGCGAATTTTGAAAAGAAGAGAGCTCAGAAGGCTGCACTTTATGTCCGAAATTACTGAGAAATGCATCATTCATAATATCAGAGATCCTGTTGTAGAGGACATCCTGTCTGAACTGTTCCGATGAGTTGCTGTAGATTATCATTTTTTACAGTTCATTATATTTCTTCGCCGTCCCCTTTGATTTTTCAACCGGGTACTTCTCATTATTTTTCAAAATCTTTTCAAGAACAATCTCTTTAACATCAAGACCGTGCTTGCCAGCCAGTAATAGGCTGAATGCAAATACATCAGCAAGCTCTTCTTTCAGTCTGTTCAGTTCAACTAGTTCCGATTCCTCTGTCGTTTTCCACAGAAAGAGCTCGTTCAGCTCGGCCGCCTCAATAGATATTGCAAGAGCAAGGTCCTTTGTGTTATGAAACTGCGACCAGTTTCTTTCATCTCTGAACTTAACGAGTTCATCTGTCAGTATTTGAATATCATTCATAGGATTAGGTTTGGAACACTAAATATAGTGAAAAGGATTATGAAATAATTTTTATAAATTGCATCTGTCCGCTGCTATTAATATTATGTGTTCATTGTTCAGGAATAAATACCGGAATGAATCTTCCCGGTTGAATGTCCATGATTATTCATCTGGCGGCAAATATTTTATTACTATTTGCACCCAAAAGATGATTCCATACTTTGGGAATATTTTGTGTAAACAAATGAAAATGTCCGAATCGGGGAAGATTGCATATGATTTCTGGTACGAATTGCCAGAACATTTTTCATTTGTATCATTGGATGAATTTGTGGTTATGCCAAATCATATTCACGGGATCGTAATCATTCAATCCCCGGCCGCCGTAGGGACGTTGCATGCAACGTCCCTACAACCCGTACCAAACGAATTTATGTCGTACATTTCACCAAAACCTGGTTCATTGGCAACGGTTATCAGGTCATATAAATCGGCCGTTTCAAAAAATGTGCATTTGATTGATTCTGATTTTTCGTGGCACCCACGGTATTATGATCATATTATTCGATCAGATAGGGAACTGGATCGAATCAGAAAATATATTATTAATAATCCTTATAAATGGGATGGGTAGGGACGTTGCAATCATCCGTAGGGACGTTGCATGCAACGTCCCTACAACATCCCATAAACCCATAGGGATTTTGCATGCAACGTCCGTACAACATGCAACGTCCCTACGGTAATTTTTTAATATCTTCGGATATTAAAAACGCAAATCAATCCAAATTATCAAAAAATGGAACCAATCTTTAAAAAAATATTCATCCTGGTTTTTTTCTTGCAGACTTTCACGTCGCAATCATTCCTGTTCCCGCAGGCGTCTGCCAAAGATCAGATTACTGATACAGTCCAGTGCCGTGATATGATTGGACAAAGTTATGCTCTTTACCGGCCGGCACAATATGATAATAAAAAGAGCTGGCCGGTCATCCTTATTTTTGATCCTTCGGCAAGGGGAAGAACTGGAGTTAATACCTTCATTGAGGCAGGCAGAAAATATGGATTCATCCTTGCATGTTCAAACAATTCGCGCAACGGACCGATGGGAGATAACTTCACTGCCGCTGCTGCAATGCTTCAGGATGTTGCAGAACGATTCACTGTAGATCAGAGAAGGATCTATGTTGCAGGTTTTTCCGGAGGATCACGTTTTGCAATGGCCTTTGCTATAAAAGAAAAGAGGATCTCAGGTGTTATCGGTTGTGGGGCAGGCCTGCCTAATGACAGGAATTATCTCCCGTCAGGAAATTCAGACTTTTTATATTACGGCCTGGCCGGCAACCGCGATATGAATTATCTCGAAATGCACGACCTGTCTGGCTTCTTCAGCAACCAGACCAGGGTGATATCATATCTCAGGACATTCTCCGGGGGTCATCAATGGCCAGGTTCCGATCTTATCACTGAAGCTGTGGAATGGATTGTCCTTCAGACTATGAACAGGAAAATAATCCCGGACGATCAGACATTTCTTTCATATATTGAAAACAAAACACAAAACCTGATCAAATCGCAGCTGTCCGCCGGAAACAAGAATGATGCACTAAGATACATGAAGTCTGCCGCAAGAGACTTCCAGGGAACTCCTTTTGCTTCACAGATGACAAAGTTGTTGATTGATTCCGAAAAATCATCTGAATATCTACAGGCTACCCAAAAATGGAATAAAATGGCTGCAACTGAACAGGAGAGTAAAGAAAAATTCCTGAACTACCTGAGCGAGATCGTTAATTCAGGTTCATTACCCGACAGTGCATCAGCATGGTGGGAAAATGAGACCAGAGCACTTATAAGGCTCCGTGATAAAGGCAGTCCTGAAAACAGCCAGATGGCATCAAGAGTCCTGAATTTCATTTCTATCCTCTGCTCTGAGCAGGGAGCATCATATTATAGGAACAGGCTTTATGCACAGGCGACTTTCCTGTTTGAGATCTGCACATTGTCGGACAGTGAAAACCAGAATAATTATTATAATCTTGCCAGGTCCCTGGCCGGATCAGGTAAATCAAAGGAGTCGGTTGATGCACTTTCTGCAGCCATGAACCATGGTTTTAATTCAAGAAAAACGGTCGGGTCCGATCCTGTCTTCGGGAGGATAAGGGATGATGCCCGGTATAAAGCCCTGATACTTAAAATGAAATAGAAGATCTTAGAATACACCTTCCTGAAATTTTTCACCAATTTCGTCACTTTCTAAAATACAAAACCCCGCAGATCGTTGATCCTGTCAGGTTTGTGATTTAAGAACGCCTGGTAAAAGGTAAGGATAACAACATTATTATGCTCCCTAATAAAATTTCATCATTTTTTCCTATATTGTAAATTGTGAAGTACGGACTTTTAATCTTTGTACTTGTTTTGACCGGATTGGCAGTTAATGCTCAATTAGTTGAAAGTCCTTTTATTATCGAATCTAAGATACATACGGGCATGAATCTGCCTTTTTACAAAGCCCTGCGTTATCTTATTAAAGATGATATTTATGCTTTTGACGTTTCTGTAAGTTTCCCGACATATGGAAAGGATTACTGGGAAAAACTATATCGTTACCCCAGGCAAGGTGTCGGATTTTCGTACTGGAGCCTCGGCAATAACGAGGTATTCGGCAAGGCATATGCTTTATACAGTTTTATCAACATTCCGTTTTTCAAGCCTGCTGAAAAGTTTTCTTTCAATTACCAGATTTCATGCGGAGTGGCATATCTTCCCAAAATATTTGATATATACAAAGATCACCTTGACCGGGCAATCGGCTCTCATACAAATATATACATCCACCTGGGTATAGATGGAAAAATAACAATCTTCCCCCGTTGCGAACTTGTAATTGAAGCGGGTGCTACGCATTTCTCGAACGGAAAAACGAGATCACCCAATTACGGCATTAATGCTGGTTCCTTTTCACTAGGTTTAAACTATTTATTCAATAATAAAGGTGCTACCATACAGGACCCGGAAATTCCCGGGATTAATAAACGGTATGTTCAATCGGTTATATATTCGGCAGGAACAAAGGTATATGATAACCTGTACGGTAAAAAATATTTTGTCTCATCGCTTTCGTATAATCTGGAGCGTATCATTAATCATAAAAGGAAAATTGGACTGGGAGCCGATTTTTCTTATGATGGTTCCATAAGTGAAGCCATCGCCAGTGAAGACGGTACCCCTGATAAACATTTTGACAAACTTATACGTTTTGGTCTGCATACATCTTATGCCACCCGATATAAACAACTTATTATGGGAATTCAGATAGGATATGATCTTTATTCAAAATATACCGTTATTACCCCGGTTTACAACAAAATATCGATACAATACCTTTTGACCCGGAACATAATTGGGAGTATAGCTATAAAATCACATATGGCTAAAGCCGATTGTCTGGAATACGGAATAGGGTATTACTGGTGACATAAAAAATTAAATAGCCAAATGAAAAGCTTTTTTGTTTATATTATTTTAGCCACTTTTTTGATTATTTCGTGTCAGAAAATTTTATTTAATGAGGATAAAAGTACAAGGGAAATTCTGCTTGAGAATTTTCATGCTTTGAAAATCTCAGGAATATACAATTTCGTTCTGATTCAGGATTCAACAAACCGGCTGGTCATAACAGGGAAAAACGATATTCATTCCATCGATGCACTTATTAAAGACGATACTCTTATTATAGATGATCATAAGAAACTATCATTCAACCCGAATAAAAATACACTTGTCCTTCATTTCAGCAACCTTAAGTATATAGATTCTTACGATCCGATAAATCTTTCAAATAGAGATACTATAAAAGCCGATCAGTTCATTCTTATTGCAGAAGGAGAAATTGAAGAGGTTAGGCTTGTGTTTAAATGCAATTATTTTCTTGTCAACAATAATTCTAATACTCTCGGGTACTTTCATTTTATAGGTAAAGCCGAAAGTTGCTGGATCTGGAATCGTTATGGTTCCTGCATATTTGCCGACAGTCTTCTCTGTAAAGATGCTGCAATTTATAATGAATCGGTAGGAGATGTTAATATCAATGCTTCCGATAACATTTTAGCATTCATCCGCGGACCGGGAAATATCTGTTATTATGGGAATCCGGTTATTAACCTTGCTGAGAAAAGAGGTACAGGCAAAATAATCCGTTTAGATTAATAGCTGTCTTTTTCAAAAGATTTGGAATGTTGGGGACTTAAATTCAAACTGAAGGTGTGTTACAGATTGTATTAATATCGTTAAATTTGTTTATTAACTGACTAAACATATTTCTCATGAAATTTAAATCCTGGTTACTTATAAATCTCATTTTAGTTCTGTCCGGTGTATGGAACTTAAGTTGTTATGCACAATTGCCGTCGGAGCAGCCTCTCTGGCCCAAAGGCATTGCCGCTAATCCTGTGAAATATAAAGAAGAAAAACTCCGTACAGACAATATCCGGAAGAGTTCTCTTTCACAGATGAACAGGGTTTTCAGTTGTGTCTCGGTACCAACTTACATTATACATAAGCCGGAAAAAGGGAAAGCCAACGGAGTTGCGATAGTTATTTGCCCGGGTGGAGGCTTCCGTGATGTCTGGTTCGATCGTGAAGGTAATGATTTTGGAATATGGCTTGCACAGCATGGCATTACCTCACTTGTTCTGAAATACAGGACATTCAATGCGGATGCAGAGGGATTTAAACTCTCATGGAATGAATATATGCCCCAGGTATATGCCGATGCCAAACAGGCAATTTATACTTTGCGAAGCAGAGCTAAGGAACTTGATCTTGACGAAAACAAAATAGGTATCGCCGGATTTTCTGCCGGAGGTTCGTTATCGCTCCGGGTGGCTCTCGGTATGTATGAAGAGGAGTTACCTTCTTATGCAGTTTTTAATAATTTAAATACAAAACCTGATTTTGCAGGCCTTTTTTATCCCGGATTAGATAGCGATATGATAAATCAGGCCGGGAAAAAAGATACCTTTCCTCCTGTTTTTATTATTAATGGTGGAGAGGACACTACTACACCTGCAGGAAATTGTTTAGAATTATATAAGGTACTTACCTCAAAACACTTCTCTGCGGAATTACATATTTACGCTAAAGGTGGTCATGGTTTCGATTCAGGATTGGAATTAGGGTACGCGATAAGTACCTGGAGAGATAGCTTCATTGCCTGGCTGAAAGACGCAGGTTTTATTAAAGAATGAACAAACTATAAGTGGCTTTATATTTAAAATAGGCTTGCGGTCTTGAAAGTCATGTGGTGCTGCAGTCTTGTAGTCCTGTAAGTAATCTTAATTAAAGTCACCAGAGCTTTTGTCTTTTGTCTTTTGTCTTTTCTATACCCAGAGCTCCCTATAATCACTCATTCTTCGGGATGTCGGGATTTGCCTTCGGCGAGCTCCCTTCGGTCGGTTCGTCACTCCGTTCCTCAACCTGTGCTCTGAGCCCTGAGACATCAAGACTTCAAAACAAGGTACCGATCCGAACCATTAATATTAAATATCAACAGATGGGAGCATGTTGAAAAGATGTTGTTTGATTTTTATTTAATTAAACATAAATTTACCGAAAGCATATTAAATAGATTTAATCAATTATATATGAAGAAAGCAAATCTTATATTCAGTATAGCGGCAGCACTAATTCTTTTCAGCTCAACAGACTCCTTTTCCCAGGACTGGCCACAATGGCGTGGAATTACACGCGACAGTAAGGTGACCGGATTTAAAGTACCATTAAAATGGCCGGCTGAATTGATTCAACAGTGGAAAATTAAGGTTGGAAAAGGCGATGCCTCCCCTATATTGGTCGGTGGGAAAATCTATCTTATTACGCGCCAGGGAGGAGATGAAGTTATTCTATGTCTCGATGCAACCACTGGAAAAGAAATCTGGAGAAACAGTTATCCTGCGCCTGTTGTTACAGGTCCCGACGCCTCCCATGGCGGACCACGGAGTACACCATCCTTTTCTGACAACAAGGTAGTAACACTTGGTATTGCAGGAGTCCTTTCATGTTATGAAGCCTCAACCGGGAAGATTTTCTGGCGCAAGGAACATATGACACAAACAGCTTCAGATTCATGGTCAGCATTATCACCTTTGATTATTGATGGTTTATGTATCGTCAGTGCCGGGAAAAAGGACACAGGAATAGTTGTTGCTTATGATCTTAAAACAGGTAACGAAAAATGGAAATGGAATGGAGAAGGGCCTTCCTCTTCCTCCCCTTCGGTGATGACTGTCGAAAAAACTAAACAGATAGTACTCTTTACTGAAAAGAACCTGATTGGTCTGGCACTTACTGATGGAAAACTTCTTTGGCAACTACCGGCTGTTGCCAAACAACGTTATTTCAGCGCAGTAAGTCCTTATATTAATGGTCAGACTGTTTATTATTCAGGATTGGGGACCGGAACAAATGCAATTAAGATAAGCAAACAGGGAGATAAGTTTGTTGCTGAAGAGCTTTGGAGCAATGAAAGCACCGGGTCTAAATTTAATACACCGGTACTTAAAGACGGATTTCTTTATGGTTTTACCGACCAGAAAAGAATTTACTGTATTAACGCTTCCACCGGAAAGGCAACCTGGATCGATAATGCAGTTAGCAGTGATTTTGGCACAATTTTAGATTGTGGTTCTGTTTTGATAGGTTTAACCAGTACATCAAACCTTATTGTTTTAAAGCCAGAATCCAGGACCTGTACAGAAGTTGTACATTACAAGGTATCTGATGCTCCTATCTTTGCTTATCCGATTATAGCCGGCAACTTTATTTATATAAAGGATGATGAATCACTTACTTTATATAAGATAAATTAGGATTTAATTTGCTTTCATTGGTTACCTCAGGGTTGTTGGCCGTGTGATGCGTGCAATACGAAACAAATGTCTTTAAATATCCGTTAACATAATATGTCTTGTTGATATAGCTTCTGAGAAACAGTCTGTAATGTTAAAGAAAAACTGGAAAACCCTTATTATAATTGCTCTTGTATTACTTTCCTTACCGGTTGTTTTTGTGTTTTCTGTATATTCGGGAGTATTCGGCCATCTTCAAACAAAAAAAGAACTGTTGAACTTTAAGAATGCTGCGGCAACATCAGTTTTATCTTCAGAAGGCAAACTTATTGGTAATATCTTTTCTGAAAACAGGACAAATATTTCTTACGGACAAATTCCCCCGAACCTTATCAATGCCCTGATTGCAACAGAAGATTCACGTTTCTTTGAGCATAAAGGCATTGATTCACGCAGTCTTTTCAGGGTTCTCTTCAAAACGGTTATACTAAATGACCGTAGTTCAGGAGGGGGCAGTACTATCTCCCAGCAACTGGCAAAGAACATGTTTGGAAGAAAAAAGACCGGACGGATAACTCTTCTGATCACCAAAACAAAAGAAGCAATACTTGCTCATCGTCTGGAGAAATCATTCAGCAAAGAAGAAATTCTGACGCTTTATCTGAATACAGTTTCGTTCGGAGAAAATATATTTGGTATAGGAACTGCATCACGAAGGTACTTCGATACAAAAGTTGAACTTCTTAAGCCTGAAGAATCTGCCGTATTGGTTGGAATGCTGAAAGCGAACACCCTATACAATCCCCGGCTCCATCCCGGAAAGGCTGTTGCAAGAAGAAATGTGGTTCTCAGGCAGATGGCGAAATACAACTATCTTAAAACATCTCAGGTGGATTCTCTATGTAAACTGCCTTTGATTCAGAATTTCAGAGATATTGAATCTGATGGTCCGGCAGATTATTTTCTGCTCCATGTAAAAAATGAATCTGAGAAAATATTACAAAGCGTTCAATCGGTTACCGGGGAAAAGTGGAATATAGAGGAAGATGGATTGACTATTACAACTACATTGAATCTTACTCTTCAAGAATATGCTCTGGAATCTTTTCGCGAACATCTCTCAGTAATGCAGAAAAGAATAAGGGAGCAATATCAGACTCCATCCGGCAAAAATTTTATTAGCCAGCTTGTTGCGCAGGAACTTAAAAACCTGAATCTGGAAGGACGTGCCGGGGAAGTCAATATACGACAGATATTTGACTGGAATGGTTCTCGTTCCGATTCAGTTACCGTTGCTGACAGCCTGAAGCAGGCACTATTAATATTGCATGCCGGACTGCTCGCCATGGACCCCAAAACGGGATCAGTCAAAGCATGGGTGGGTGGTATCGATTTCAAATCGCAGCAGTACGATCAGATATTAGCCAGAAGACAACTTGCTTCGACATTCAAACCTATACTCTATGCTGAGGCATTTGAACTGGGTTTGCAACCATGTCAATATCTTGATAATGATTCGGTTCCTCCTTCAGGAGCTGATGAGTGGAGTCCTGTAAATTACGATCACACCAGCGGTGGAAAATATTCACTGGCCGGAGCACTGGTTTACTCTATGAATATCCCGACATATAATTTGTTTTTAAATGTAAGCTTTGATAATCTGGATTCCTTATGGAGAAAACTGGGATTTTCTTTTGCATTGGTTAACACACCGGCACTAGCCCTTGGGACTGCTGAAGGAAGCATCCTGGAAACGGCTGTGGCCTATTCTGCTTTTGCAAACGGAGGATACGGGATCGTACCCCAATTCATTGAATCTATCAAAAGTCCCGACGGAAGAATTATATGGAAGAATCCATTCAATTATCAAAAAGAAAGGGTGATTACAGAAAGATCATCCGTTCTGATCAGCGCGATTTTACAGAAAGCTGTGAGGGAAGGAACCGGGTCAGCTTTGGGCAGCGAATATGGTATTAATATGCCGATAGCAGGAAAAACAGGTACTTCACAGGATTTTTCCGATGCCTGGTTCACTGCATTTAATCCGACTCTTGTTATTGTTACCAGGGTAGGGGCTTCATCACGGGCCATTCATTTCAATAACGGATCATATGGTTCCGGAAGCACTCTGGCCTTACCTCTTGTGGCACTTACATTAAAGAAAGTGCAGAATAACGACACCCTCTCGCATCAACTGGTAAGCCCCTTTCCTGATCTTCCTTTGGATTTGCAGGGAGCACTTGATTGTCCTGATTTTAAAGAGAAAAATATAGTTAACAAATTCATGGACCTTTTCCATAACAAAAAGATCTATCGTGATGAAGGCACCAAAGAAGTGAAACATAAGAAGAGGGGTTTTTTCAGGAGACTGTTTGGAAGGTGATCAGGAAGAAGATGGGGAGACTGGGAGACTGGGGGAAGAGGAGAGGCTTAATGATGAAGAGACGAGTCAGGGACAAAGAAAAGCATATATATAGAACAGGATATTTTGTTATGCAGGTTGTATGAAAATATGTTGTTTTTATTATAATTTTAGGGTATAACTTATTACCATGGATAAAACCTTAGGTTTTTTTGCTCCTGTTGTTATTGCAATATTCATTTTTGTTCTGAATACTTTATTACCCGGAAGATGGGTAACAGGTTATGTTAACAAAACAAACTCCAATGAAAAACTCAGATATCATCTCAATGGCATGCAGGTTTTCCTGACAGTAATTTTAGTATGGTTTATTTTGGGTTATTTTAATATTATTCCTTTTGACTGGCTTTACAATTACAGATGGTACTGTCTGACCGGAGCATGTTTATCGGGTATTATTTTTTCCCTTGCCGTTGTTGTGCAATATCCGCCTGTAAGTAATTCTTTCGTGTCAGACCTTTTTTTCGGGCGGATAGAAAACCTTCAATTCCGGGGTGGACTGGCTGATGCAAAAATGTGGTTATATTTAACAGGGGCAATCATGCTGGAACTGAATGCTCTGAGCTTTACAGCTTACCATTGTATACGGTATGGTGACCAGGCTTCGGGCGGGATCATTCTTTCAACCATTTTGCTTACTTATTTCATAATAGATTATTTCATCTTCGAGGAAGTCCATCTTTACACATATGATTTATTTGCAGAAAGAGTCGGCTTCAAGCTGGGATGGGGATGTATGGTCTTCTATCCATATTTTTATTCTATCTTTTTATGGTCAACAGTAGATTTGCCTGTTGTACACACTCCTTCATGGTTATTGTCTTTATATGTACTGATTTTTTTTACAGGATGGATATTATCACGTGGTGCAAATTTGCAGAAGTATTTTTTCAAAAAGGATCCGGGAAGACCATTTCTCTCGATCATTCCTGAAACTATTTCAGATGGAAATAATTCTCTGCTGGTAAACGGATTCTGGGGAATCAGCAGACATATTAATTACTCCGGTGAAATATTAATGGCGTCAGGTATAATTCTTTGTACAGGCCATCCTGCTTTAATTGGTCCATGGTTATACCCATTATATTATGTTTTTCTGTTGTTTGCCCGTCAGAGAGACGATGATAAGCGCTGTACATTAAAATACGGTGAACTCTGGAAAGTCTACAAAAAGAGAGTTCCCTACCGGATTATTCCTTTCATTTATTAGGCTCAACCTCAACCTCATTCCTCACTCCTTCTTACAACTTGTACATCTTCCGCGTTGTATCTCCCATGATATTAACAGCCATTTTACGAGGCAGGATATTCTGCATGATAAATGATGCAACTCTGTTTCCTTTCCCTGTTATAAATGAAGGTTTACTACCTAGCATTCTCAGACATTCTTTTGCAACCTCTTCTGGTTCCAGCACCCTGGGAGCAAAAAATCCGCTTTTTTCAGGATTTGTATTCTTATAGCCTGGAGTAGCTGTGGCACCTGCACAACAGGCTATAACATCTACTCCTGAGTTTTTCCACTCGTACCATAGGCTTTCTGCAAGAATCCGATTAAATGCTTTGGTAGAGGCATAAACCGACAGATAGCCGCTGCCCTGAAGTCCTGCAAGTGAAGTCATCAGAACTATTGCACCCTTCCTTTTGTCCACCATTTTCCCTCCGTAAAAATGAACCAGGTTCATGGGTGTTAACATATTTACCCTGGCGGCCTGTAAATGATTCTCTGATGAGTTTTTCAGGAAAGGGCCGAGATATGAGAGTGCTGCATTATAGATGAGGATATTAATTTCACGGTCTTGTAATGTTTCCTCAATTTGTTGTGCGGCATCTGTTCCTGACAGATCACAGGACATACATGTAACATTTATTTTGTATTTATTCTCCAATGAATGAGCTAATTGCTGCAGGGGAGTCAGGCGGCGGGCAATTAGCACCAGATCCATTCCTTCTGCTGCCAGACAGGTAGAAAAAGCGGCTCCGATACCTTCTGAGGCTCCGGCCACAAGGGCAGTATTCCCATATTTTTGTTTTAAATTCATAACTCCGGTTTGAATATTAAAAATATGAAATTTAAGTTAATCAGCCACGGAAAACTTTAGCAAGATTTAGTTATGATGAGTGCGAATAATGTAACTTATTCTTGTAATTGTGTAATATTCAATGTAATGAAGAAGCTTATCTTTGTATTATGAGAAGTTCTTCATTAATAAAAACAAATTCATCTAAGTGCAAACGAATGATCTCCATCGCAGAGATCAATATACTTCGTAAGTTCGAGGACAGACAACTGATAGATGATAAGATAGTACGTCAGATGACAAAGTTGCACTCACTCTGGTTCAAAGGATTACAATTATAACCCCCCTCAATCCTTTTTTCCCTATGCCCTGAGCCCTGTGCCCTGTGCGTTTTCTTAACCTTAAGCTCAACCTTAACCTCAAGCCTTCCCCCTTTTCCCATTATGCCGATGCTCCTTTGATTATCTGTCTTTTTTATTTAAATTTGGTTTTCCACGAGTATAATCTATAAATCATGAAGAAAGCATTAAAAAAATTTATTTTCCTGTTATTACTCTTTAGTACCTGTATAGGTTATTCCCAGACCACTCATCCCGAACCGGTAACTCTTAAGATCGGATCAAAAGCTCCTGATTTCAGTCTTCCCGGGATAGATGGTAAAACTTATACTCTGAAAAGTTTTGAGAAAGAACATGTACTGGTTATTGTTTTCAGCTGTAATCATTGTCCTACTGCCCAGGCTTATGAAGACCGGATAATTGCGATAGAAAAAAATTACAGGTCCAAAGGTGTTTCTCTTGTTATGATCTCCCCAAACTCAACAAAAGCTCTGAATTATTCAGAGTTGGGCTATACCGATATGGGTGACAGCTTTGAAGAAATGAAGCTGCGCGCAAAGGATAAAGGGTTTGCTTTCCCTTATCTTTATGATGGTGATAATCAGAAATGCGCATTGGCTTATGGTCCGGTTGCCACTCCACATTGCTTTGTCTTTGACAAAAACCGTATCCTGTGTTATGCGGGACGAGTTGACGGATCAGAAAAACCCGGTTCAGGGAACGGTGAAGATCTGAGAAATGCCATTGATGAAGTGCTTGCAGGGAAAACAGTCACTACCCCCACAACTAAAGTATTCGGATGCTCAATTAAATGGTCGTGGAAAGGTGAATATACCGAAAAGTTATATCAGCAATGGGCTGAATTGCCGGTAACACTTGAGGATATTGATATAAACGGGATTAAAGAACTGGTAAAAAACAGCTCCTCAGGTAAACTCAGATTAATAAATATCTGGGCCACCTGGTGTGGTCCGTGTGTCACAGAATTTCCTGATCTTGTTATTATAGACAGAATGTACCGCGGACGGAAATTTGAATTTATTACAATCAGCGCAGATAAAGGGGCAAAAAAGCAGGATGTGCTCAGTTTCCTGAAACAACACGAAGCTTCAAATAAGAACTATATTTTTAATAAGGATGATGTTTATCAGATGATTGAGGCAATTGATCCGGAATGGCAGGGCGGTTTGCCGTATACCATGGTCATCGAACCAGGAGGAAACATCATTTATCGAAAGCAGGATATTATTGACCCGGCGCAAATGAAAAAGCTGATAGTCGATGATAAATTTATTGGCAGATATTACTAGTGGAAAGAGTATCTCAGAAATCTGCAAGTTGTGCTTCCCTGCCTGCCGGCAGGCGTCATCTTTTAAAATAGAAAACCCCGCAAGATCTAAGATCTGCGGGGTTAACGAATTATTTATCCGGAAAATAGTTTATCCTGGAATATTTTATTAGTTTATTTAGTTATCTCAACAACTGCATACTTTGAAATTTTCCAGAACTGAACGGGATCTGTTATCTCTATGGATACAATTTTCTTGTCTTTATCACGTATAAACTGATATGAATTCGCGGGATGCTCAGAGATAAGCTTAGCACTTTTTGAATTTACAGGAATTGATTTTGTAACAGTGATATCGATTTGCAGGAAGGAGCTATCGGGAAAACTTCCGGCTAAAGTTTTCGTTTTACCTAATCCAATGAATCCCCCTTCTTTGGTTAAAAGACCCTTAGCCTTAAGCTGTTTATATGTTCCACAGGCAAAAAAAGCCTTATTCATCTCATTAGTCTGAGTATTGATTTTCTCATCCTTTTGAACAAGAGTACTTTGCAAATCGGAGTTCTTTGTATTTAGCTGGTCAATTTCGAATTTTTTGGTGAGCAGAGTGGCCTTCAAATCCGCAATGTCACTTTCACTTTGTTTAACCGATGCTTCCAATTCAGAGATTGTATTTTGCAGAACCTTTATTGTTCCGCCAGACTTACTCAATTGAGCATTTAAAGAGGCAATTTTATGTTTGTTCTGTTCAATTAGTGTATTAATGTATTTAATATCTTCCACAATTTGTTGTCTCTTATCCTTGGATAATTCCACATTCGACGAATTAGTCGAGATTATGTGCTCTTTATCCTTTATGATTGCGATATTCTTTTCAACATCGCCAAAAGTTGTAACCCATTCTCCTATAGATGAATCACGGGAAGCTATTTTATTGGTAAAAGAATTCTTCTGCACTTCCATCTGACTGAGCAGTAGTTTATGATCACGGTTATAAAACGAAAAGGCAATTATTATGGCAATTAACAGGACTACAAATCCAATGATTGAAGTCGTTACAATCGCTTTTTTTACTTCTTCTTTCCTTATCCTGTTTTCATTTTCTCTCATAAGGGCTTCTTTTTTCCTGGCTTCTGCATCGGCATTTACAGGCTTAGGATCGATGTTTTCATCAATTTTCATGTTATTTCCTCCTTAATTTGTTTTATGATTATATCAATAAATCTAAAGGTAAGCCCATATTTAAGTCCCAGCCTTACACAATTATTGAAAAAAGTTGTATTATTCACATGGTTTTTGTTGCCTGGTATTGAATAGCCATGAAATGCAATCTGTTAGATTACATCTGATCTGAAATTGTAACTTCTATTTCCCAAAATTATCTGAGGCCTTTTGAAATCCAAGATGGCATAAAGCTCCAGAGGGGCTTCCGCATAATCATAGAGAGCGGCAAGGGGGCTTTTGGGTTATGTTATTTCTTATATGCAACCATCCGACTTAACCCCGTCTCAAATTCTGTTCTTGAAATATCTTTAAATCCTGCGGCACTTAACATTTCGGTAACCTCCTGCTCAGTATAACAATCACCCGATTCGGTTCCCACAAGCATATTTATTGCAAAAACAGCCCCGGACGTTGGTTGTGTCCGGTCATTGTTCATTATCCAGTCCTGAATTACAATCCGGCCATTGCTGTTTAATGAACCGAAGCATTTTTTTATCAGCATTCATAAGACGTTCACAGGCATGTTCATCTGAATTCAGATTGAGTGAAATATTCTGGTCTTATTACTGCTCGGTTCTTTTGGAGGAGCAAAAGAAATGAACACTAAATTTCAGCACCAATGTCGCGTGCCGTCAATTGAACACAATCGGGATTTATCTGTTCTATCACTGATAAACAATTTCTATCTTTGCTTGTGGATTTGATAAACTAAAAATTTGCTTTGTATGGATAACCAGATTGCAGAAGATAAAAAAACGGACAAAAAGTATATTATTCTTTTTGACGGTACCTGCAAATTGTGCAATAATGTTGTCAAATTTATTACCAAAAATGACAGCAAAAGAATATTCTGTTTCATACCTCTTGAATCGGAAAAGGCGTCAGAATACTTAAACCGGTATAACAAAAAAAATGTAAATAAGGGATCGGTATTGTTAATCCAGGAAGAAAAGATCTACACTAAATCCAATGCAGTTCTGCATATTTTAAAATGTCTCGATGGCTTGTGGCCAGTATTTTATGTGTTTATTATCGTTCCGGGATTCATTAGAGATCCGGTTTATGATATTATTGCGAAATACAGATATAGATGGTTTGGACCAAGCACAGGCAGTCCGGATTACAGATCCTGTTAGATTGTTCGTTTTTTGCTCGCCCAAAAAACGAACCAAAAAAGATCTGGCGGCATTTGAAATCCAACTTGCTGTTTTCCTCGTACCGCATACCGCATACCTCGTACCTGCAAAATAATCTGAGGCCTTTTGAAATCCAAAGTCATCGTGGCTCTCTGAATAACTGAAGAATGTATTATGTATAATAGTTGAATAGATATGTACTCGCGAAACGATGAACGAAAAAAACGAAACATGTCTATAAACCAGGCTTAGTTTTTTGATCCCGGCCCCTGCCTTTTTGATTATATCTGCGTTTAAATTTCCCCCGCTGTGATTTGGGTGCTGATGTATGGTGATCGGGAATCTTTTCATGTATCTCAGCAATAAATGCAGGCAGCGGTTCCCTGTTAACCTCGTATCCGATTAATTTTTCAATCCTCTGCAGCTTCGACATATCAATTCTGTTGACAAGTGTTATTGCTGCACCTGTAGTATCAGCACGTGCAGTGCGACCAACCCGATGTACATAGTCTTCGGCGTCAGACGGAGCATCAAAATTTATTACCAGATTGATATCTTTAATATCTATTCCACGACTTAGCACATCGGTTGCCACCAGAACACGGGTTTTTCGCGATCTGAACCTCAAAAGCATTTCCTCCCTCTCTTTCTGCCCCAGATCTGAAGAAATGCCTTCAACATGATAATCTTTTGACCTCAGACCCCGCACAATCTCACTCAATTTCTTTTTGGTCGAACTGAATATCAAAATGCTACTGTATTCAGGGTTGTCGGCAATGAGACTATTTATCAGAGGCAACTTCTGACTGTCGTTCAGCAAATAGACAGCTTGTATTACCCCTTCTGCAGGTTTCGACCTTTCAAGAGTAATCTCAACCGGGTTCTTCATAATATGCTTCGACATTGACCGTATCTTGAAAGGAATGGTGGCGCTGAACATCAGGGTCTGACGTATTTTTGGCAAATAGGAAATTATGCGCATTATATCATCATAAAACCCGACATCGAGCATCCTGTCTGCTTCATCTAGAACAAGTACCTCTATCTGGTTGAACTTTACATAACCCTGATTAAGATGTGAAATCAACCTTCCGGGAGTAGCCACGATAATATCGGCTCCCTTCGAGAGGGCGACTTTCTCCTGGTCCCATCCGGTGCCGTCACCACCCCCGTATACAGCCAGTGATGTAATGTTCAGAGTATAAGCCAATCCCTGAATTTGCTGATCAATCTGGATTGCCAGTTCACGTGTAGGTACCAGTATAAGAGTGTGCGTATGAATTGGTCGTTTTTCTGATATATAATTCAATATTGGCAGCAGAAAAGCAGCCGTTTTTCCGGTTCCGGTCTGTGCGCAGGCAATCAGATCCCTGCCGGAAAGGATCACTGGAATAACCCTTTCCTGAATTGGAGTTGTTTCCCTGAAACCCATGTAACCAATTGCTTCCTGCAACTCCGGATTCAGATCTAATTCATCGAATATCACTTATGCACTGGTATTTTAATTAGAATTTTATAATTGGCGAAGATAGTGAAAAAAATGAAAAAGGGACGGGTTGCTAACCGTGGGGTCCGGGATGCAGATTCGCTTGAAATCCAACAAGAATTTAACATTTTTCTAAACCTATTTATGTTGAGATTGTATTACATATAAATAGAATTAAAACAAAAAGCAATGAAAAAGATTTTTTTTGTATTACTGCCAATTATTTTTATACTCATCCTGAGTTCCTGCGCCACTGTTTATAGGTGCAATGATCCAAAACCTCCAAAACAACCTATTACATGGAGTAAAAGACTTAAAACAGTTGTGAATGAGAGAGATGGCTTATGTGCAAATCTGGCATCAAAGGTGAAAGAAAATGATGGACTGAAGAATAATTTAGCGGACCTGACAAGCAAATACAAAGAACTTACTGATCAGAACAGTAACCTGTCAAACTCTTACAAAGATCTTCAGGATAAATATAATACACTTATCAATCAGAGTCTCTCACAAACCGATAAATTAAGTAAGGCTCTGGCAGCAAAATCAGAAGACCTCGATTGGAAGGAGAAATTACTTTTGGAAAGAGAAAAGACTCTCGATGAGATGAAAAAGATAATAGCAAAACAGGATTCCATTACAAACAACTTAAATAACATCTTAAGAAATGCCCTACTGGGTTTTAATTCTGATGAGCTATCGGTGGAGATTAAAAATGGGAAAGTATATGTGTCTATGTCAGATAAACTTCTTTTCCAATCAGGAAGTTCCGCAGTGGAAGATAAAGGGAGAGATGCGTTGAAATTGTTAGCCGGAGTTCTTGATAAAAACTCTGATATTGACATTCTTGTTGAAGGGCATACTGATAATGTGCCTATTAAAACATCAGTATATAAAGATAACTGGGATTTAAGCGTTGCACGGGCAACATCAATTGTGAGGATACTTACAAATGATTATAAAATTGTACCAACCCGCCTGACAGCTTCAGGTAAAAGCGAGTTTTTTCCAAAAGCGGATAATGATACAGCTGAAGGCAGAGCCAGCAACCGCAGGACAGAAATCATCCTTTCCCCAAAACTTGATGAACTGATGAAATTACTGAAGGTTTGAACACTTAACAGAAGTCATATATCGGCACTCTTACTTCAAAATGTTTGATAAATCCGGGAAGAGTTTAAAACTTTTCACAGTACCTTATTGTTTAATGGGAGATATTAATTAGTTCAGACTATTCTATATTACATAAACCATCCGTTTTATTTATGTTACCACATCCAGGACTGGCTAGACTTAATAAGATATTGCTTTTTGTGATATTAATTAGTATTGTGTTATATTTTGGCAGGGGTTTTTTCGTTCTGATAAGCTTCGCCGGACTGCTGGCAATGCTAATGACACCAGTATCAAATAAGCTTGAAAATCGTGGGGTCTCAAGAGTCTTTTCGTCTGTTATATCTGTAATGATCATTGTTGTTTTATTTTCAGTAGTAATATTACTCCTTTCTGCTCAGATAGGTAATATTGGAAAGGAACTTCCCCTTATATTATTACGGTATGAAGAAATAAAACTGGATATACAACGATGGGTTAACGACAGTCTGGGTGTAAGTTCTCAGCAATTAAGAGTGCATGCTTCAGATGTTTTTAATAATGCGGGAAGTTTCCTTACACATTTTATTAAAAACACAATTGCTTTTATAGGAAGCCTGTTTCTGGTTTTGATATTTATTTTTCTTTTTTTAATGCAGAGGAATAAATATGAGAATTTTGTGGTAATGCTTTATCCGGAAGAAAAAAGAAATAAAGCAAAGTATATGATTGACAGAATCAGCAGGGTAGCTCAGCAATACCTCGCAGGACGACTCGTTGCTGCCTGCATTATGGGGATACTTTTTCTTATTGGTTTTTTGATTATTGGTCTGAAAAATAGTGTCATTCTCTCACTGATTGTTGCCATTATGACTATTATACCATATGTAGGGGGTTTAATTGGAGGACTGGTCCCTTTCTTTATTTCAATTATAGACGGAAGTTTAAATCAGTCGATCTGGGTTGTAATCATTATATTACTGGTTAATACTATAGATCATTATTTTATTGAACCTTATGTGGTCGGAGGTAGTGTTAACATTAGTCCTTTCTTTACCATTTTTGTTCTGATCCTGGGAGGTTTAATCTGGGGTATAGCAGGCATAATTTTATTTCTTCCTTTATCTGGAATAATTAAAATTGTTTTTGAAAATGTTGAGGGTCTTCAACCTTATGCTTCACTGATCGGAGACCAGAGAGAATCAATAGCCCATAAAAACACATGGTCGCAAATCAAAGGTATTTTCTCGCGGCGAAAGAAACGAGATTAACAGATAAATCCTTAACGTTCAAATCGAAACGTAAAACGCTGAGGCCCGTTTCTGTATTCCTCTGAAAACTCGTCCCTCATAACAATCGCTTCCGGAAGGACACTTTCAAGCTGATCTGTCAGCAGGTTTCATGGTGCAATATCTCACAGATTGCAGGAACTAAAGTAATGAAATTGTTAATATGATATTGATTAAAAAAAAAGGTAACGGCTTCATAAAGGTTATTGCTGCAAGATTAAATGATAATCTTTAATGAGGTAGTTCTTATAGCTTTCTCAGATGTTTGAGAAAAATTTAAGAATTTTTCTCAAAATGAGAATGAACCTTCTATCTTATGAAATGTTACTATTAAAAAGGAATATTTTTCAAAGTGACAATTATTCAGACGATTAGACAACTTAAATCATAAATATTTATTTGTTTTTTTTTCTGGCACGAACTTTGTTTATTCTTTCATATATTGATTTTAAATAGAATTGTAGTATAAAAACACGCATCATGGGAACTAATTCAGTGCGGTATTGGGATGAGAAAAAAGATAAGCTGAAAAAGAAATTTAAAAATCTTACTGACAAAGATTTGAGTTTTGATGAAGGCAATGAAAAAGAGATGATTGAGAGTCTGGGTTCAAAGCTTGGGAAATCTATAAAGGACCTGCTCAGCATTATTATAACACTTTGATCAGATTCTGATAAAACTGATTCAGAATCAGTCAAACCGAATATTAATTTATGTTTTTGCGAATAAAAAAGCCTGGCATAAAATGCCGGGCTTTGTTTTAAAGAATTGTTTTGTAAGCGCGAATCGAATCCTGTTAAAATATTCTTTTTAATATTTCAACCGGCAGAAGTTGTGCTTCTCTTTTTGCTTCTTTTGAGTTGTATTTATTATTACCTCTGAAGTGATCTTTGCAAATCAGATCCAGTCATAAGGTGTTTCCTGATAAACATAATAATTCAACCAGTTTACAAAAAATAAATTGGAATTCGCACGCCATTTTACCAGGGGTTTTGCTTTTGGATTATCATCGGGATAGTAGTTTTCCGGAATATCAATTGCCAATCCTTTTGCCTGATCTCGTTCATATTCATCTTTGAGTGTATTTGAATTATACTCAAAATGGCCGAAAACAAAAATCTGCCGGCTGTTTCTTGAGATAACAACATGTACACCTGCTTTTTCTGACCAGGCGGCAAGCGTTAATTCCGGATGTTGTTGAATATCTGCAATCCTGTTCTCTGTGTAGCGCGAATGAGGAGAGGGAAATGTATCATCAAACCCCCGGAACAAGGGTATCTTATTATCTGTGATCTGATGCTCAAACACTCCGAATAATTTTTTCTCCAGAGGAAATTTTTGAATTCCGTAATGATGGTATAAACCTGCCTGCGCCCCCCAGCAAATATGCAGGGTATTCGTTACATTTGTTTTACTCCAGTCCATTACCTTTGAAATATCTTTCCAGTAGTCAACTTGCTCAAATTCGAGATTCTCTACGGGAGCGCCTGTAATTATCAGACCATCATAACGTTTGTGTTTAATCTGGTTAAATGTTTTGTAAAAAATATTTAAATGTTCTTTAGATGTATTTCTTGAATCATGCTTATCCATATAAAAAAAGTCAAGTTCTATCTGCAGAGGAGTGTTTGACAGAACTCTTATGAAGTCGGTTTCAGTTACAATTTTAAGCGGCATCAGATTACATAATGCAATTCGCAAAGGACGTATATCCTGATGCGACGCACGTTGTTCATCCATTATAAATATATTTTCATTCTTAAGGATGGTGATTGCCGGCAGATTATTCGGGATATTTATTGGCATTGCTAAATTCTCTTTTTTTCTGGCGCTAAATTATACTTTTCAAATGTGAATAAGCTAAAATTTCATTATATAAGTACAAACAATTAATAGTTTAGGTTCAAATTTAACATCCTTCTAATTACAATCTGAACCCAAACAAGCTATATTCCTTTTAAGTTTGTTTCATCAATTTTATACATATGTTAGTCAAAATCGAAAAGGCGTGATTTAATATTGTCAGAAGATTGCATTGTTTATGTAAGTAAAAGATTATCAATTGATAACTGAAGAAAGTGTCTGTGAAATATTTAATTTCCATATTGAAATAGCATAAAAGATATTGATGATTTTTACCAACCTCCTCTTTTCATACACTAACATATAAATATCTGGGATAATCATCATTTTTACCTCGAAAATCAAAAAGTTTTAATTCCCTGTTTATCAAAACCTGTCCTCAATGTGTTGATCATATTTGACTTCTTTAATAATTTTATTTTTTGGTTCGGACTAAGATTTATGAAAAACAAAACGATCGTTAAAACGAAGAAAAGTATTAATAATCAACAAGATGTGGATTTCTTAAGTAGAAAGAATCTTATGATAAATAAACCCTCTGTCAACGCCGTTCATGATGAATTTGCCGTGGAAGGTCAGGAAGACTTCTATAGTTATCTTGAATGGCTGGGTCTGACAAAAAAAACTGATATGTTGATTCTTACCTCTTCGCATCATTACTATTTCGAAGTTGAAGATCTTAAAAAGGTGAAGACAGTAGTGAATCTAAACAAGTTAAACAATATAAACAGATTAAAAGACTTTCTTCAGGCTATATACAGTGTATTGCCATACAAATGCCATTTTATAGGCTGTTTCACAGACAATAAAAAGCAAAATATTTTTCTGCCCTCAAAGAAGCCTGCTTATCAGATTGATAGCGAAGGAAATAATTCTGAAATTGACTCTGGCCCATGGAGTTCATTTCTGAACATGTTATATGGTATAATTGATTTAAAAACAAACAGGTATCTTACTAAAAAAACTGTTCAGATGATGCTTGAGGAGAGAGGTCTGAAAATTCTCGATATAACAGAATTTAACGGACTTACTTATTTTTGCACTCAAAAGGACAAGCCGTCTGTAGAATAATTATTACATTAGTCGCGTAGTTTAAAGTTTTGAAGGTATAACGCGAAATCCCTGATATAAGGCATTCTGGTTTATGGATGTTTTTACTAACAATTATCGGATTCAAAATAATCCTGAAACAAAGAGTCGGAATCTCCTGAAATATTTACTGAGTTGCATGGAAGTTTTAACGATTCTATTAGCATTTCAGTCTTCATATTTCATAAACTATTCTGAAAAGTGGAAGTTTTTTTTTACTGAAAAAAATTTACTGATCCTCTTCCTTGTAATTCTGCCTTTCTGGCTTATAATACTATATCTGGTTAGAATTACCGGTATTTCCACCAGGCGTTATAAAGTTCTTTCATTACTTTATCTGCAGGTGTCTGTTTCGATATTCTGTCTCCTGATTCTTTATCATTTGATTTTCAGATTATATCCTGTTTCAAGACTGTTCATGGCAGCGCTGCTTTTATTTGGATTTATTTATTTATTCTTCGGAAGGATATTAATATACAAGATTTTTAAAAGGCTGGGGGAAAAGGATGATAATCATGTGATCGCTATAATAATCGCAGACGATTCTTCATTAGGGTTTATCGAAAATCTCCTGTCAAATAAGAAACTGGGCTACAAAGCTGTAGTGATATTTACAGAATCAGCTCAGGTAAAAGCCAGATATGAAAGCAGTTCAATAATTCTGCCTGAAAGATTTACCGAAATAATACATGATATGATAGAGGTGGATTTTGTTGATGAAGTCCTCTATTTAAAAGAGAATACCGATGCCGCAAAGGTTCGTGAAATTATAACATCATGTGAAGATCTTGGGGTTACATTCAGACTTAAATCTGTTTCCCCAAAACCAAATCTTTCCAGCGCAGTCAAAACTGATATTGCCGATGGCAAATTTCTGAGTTTTATTAACATTCCAAATAATTCCTATGCCCTTGCCGTAAAGAAAACAATAGATATTAATATTGCCCTTTTGATGATTGTGGTTCTGTCTCCTGTTTTGATCATTATAAGTATGATTATTAAGCTGACTTCGCGGGGTCCGATAATAAGTAAATTGTCTAAAGTTGGGTGGAGAGGCCGACAGATAAAAGTCTACAGATTCAGGACAACGCATTTCAATACCAATAAGAGAAGTACTTATCCGGAATCTAAAATAAAAGCTTCTGGATCTGAGTTCGATAAAGATCCCCGCTTAACTAAAATAGGGAGATTTCTTCTTAAGTCGGGGTTGGATCAGCTCCCTGAGTTGTTTAATGTTTTAGAGGGGGAGATGTCAGTTATTGGTCCCAGGCATCCTCTTCAGAGTGATATTATAAAATCATTTAAAAGAAAGTACTCCTGAAGAAGCCTGATAAAAAATTTTTTGATCCAGAATGTGTTCTTATTATTCTTAAATCCTTTGATATGTTTAAATCTGAAATTTTTATCCGGAAAAGAGGCGGAGTAAGAGTCTTTGTAATCTCGGCGGCGATTCTTTTCATCACATTGATTGCAAGTTCTCAGGTCGCAGATATCAGTTGGTCGGTTGATGGGAATTCTTATTATCGCGTTGTGAAAAATGAACTCCTTCAGTATACATTGCCTGATAATAAGCCGGTTGTAGTATTGTCCAAACAACAACTTACATCCTCCGGGAGCGCGACTCCTTTGCAATTCAGTTACTATTCCTTCTCGGGCGACCAGCAAAAAGTTTTACTGTTCACGAATACAAAAAGGGTCTGGAGACTTAATTCAAAAGGTGATTACTGGATGCTTGACAGGAAATCAGGTTCACTAAGTCAATTGGGCAAAACCCTTCCACCAGCCTCGTTAATGTTCGCCAAGTTTTCCCCGGACGGGAATTCTGTTGCTTATGTCAGCGGAAACAATATTTATGTTGAGGACCTGGGCACTTCACAGATTAAGGCACTCACTAGCGACGGGTCTGTAACGCTTATTAATGGTACTTTTGACTGGGTTTATGAAGAAGAATTTGCCTGCCGTGATGGATTTCGCTGGAGCCCCGACAGTAAAAAAATTGCCTTTTGGCAGATTGATGCAAGCAGTATCAGAAAGTATTATCTGATTAACAATACCGATTCCGTCTACTCGCGGGTTATTCCTATTGAATATCCTAAAGTTGGAGAAAACCCATCGTCATGCAGGGTTGGCGTTGTGAATATTGCAGATAATAAAACCACATGGATGAACATCCCGGGCGATCCTGCTCAAAACTACCTGGTAAGAGTGGAGTTTATTCCTTTTACTGATAATTTGCTCATTCAACAGCTCAACCGTAAACAAAATTCAAGCAAGCTTTATATATCTGAAGCCGCTACCGGTAAATCTAAAGTGATAGAAGAAGAGACCGATCAGGCCTGGGTTGATATCTATCAGCCCGGGAATCCTTATACAATCAGTTTTACCAATAGTTTTATCTGGCTGAATGAAACAAAGAGCATTCTCTGGGATTCTGAAAAAGATGGATGGAGACATTTATACCAGGTATCTCTCGATGGGAAGCCGGAAAAACTTATAACTAAAGGCAATTACGATTTTACTGACGTAACATTTGTAGACCATAAAAAAGGGTACGTATATTTTATGGCTTCACCTGATAATGCGACCCAGAACTATCTATACCGCACAAAGCTGGATGGAACCGGGACTGCTGATCTGGTAAGTCAGGCATCTTTGAAAGGAACTCATAGTTATTCCTTCTCACCCAACGGCAAATATGCAGTCCATTCATTCTCAAACAGCTTTACACGTCCTGCTCGCGAGTTTATAATGGTAGCCAATCAGAAACCATTAAATGAAAAAGAAAGCATCATTGCCCGGCTCGATTCTCTTAAGGTTAAGCCTGCTGTAGAATTCTTCAAAATAAAAACTGCTGACAGTGTTGAGATGGACGGATGGATGGTTAAACCTGTAAACTTCGACCCGGCAAAGAAATATCCGGTGGTATTTTATGTGTACACTGAACCTGCCAGAGCTACTGTTGTGGATACTTATGGCATAACCAGGAACTCACTCTACCTGGGAGACATGGCAAAAGATGGTTACATATATATTTCACTTGACAACCGGGGTACACCTGCTCCGAGAGGGGCAGCCTGGCGAAAATCAATTTACAGAAAAATTGGCCAGATCAATATCCACGACCAGGCAATGGCAGCGAAGGAAATACTGAAATGGGATTTCGTTGACCCTGAGAGAATTGCTGTCTGGGGCTGGAGTGGTGGAGGCTCTGCCACTTTGAATCTCATGTTCCAGTATCCTGAGATATACAAAACCGGAATTGCAATTGCTGCTGTAGCCAATTTACTCACTTATGATAATATTTATCAGGAACGATACATGGGGTTACCACTGGAAAACATGGAGGATTTTATAAAAGGTTCACCAGTCACCTATGCTAAAAACCTCAAAGGTAACCTGTTGTATATTCACGGAACGGGTGATGACAACGTGCATTATCAGAATGCCGAGATGCTTCTCAATGAGTTGATTAAATACAATAAGCAATTTCAGTTTATGGCCTATCCTAACCGGACTCATGGTATTTCCGAAGGAGAAGGCACGTTTGTTCACCTGGCAACTCTTTATACAAGTTACTTAAGGAAGAATTGTCCTCCGGGTGGCAGGTAATATAAAACTTTTAATACAAGATTCTTACTCTTATTGTATGCGGGATATTCTTCAGATCTTGCAAGACTGAATCATTAAGCTCAGTATCGGTTTCCAGGATAACATAACCCAGGTCAGCGTCGGTCTGAAGGTATTCAGCTGAAATATTGATACCCTGTGAAGAAAAGTAGTGGTTTATCTCGCCCAGTACACCGGGAACATTCCTATGAATATGTAAAAAGCGTTGTTTGGCTGAATTAGCCTGAAGTGCAATCTCGACGAAGTTTACAGCTCCTATGGTTGAGCCTGTATCACTGTATCTTACAAGTTTTTCAGCTACTTCCAGCCCTATATTGGCAAGAGCTTCGAGGGTACTTCCCGCAATGTGAGGCGTAAGAATCACATTATTAAAATCCTGGAGATCAATTTCGAACGGTTTATCATTTGATGACGGCTCTTTTGGGAAAACATCTGCAGCAACTCCTGCCAGGTGTTTCGACCTGAGTCCTTCAGCAACAGCCTTATAGTCAACAACATCGCCACGCGATGCGTTTATCAGGCATGATCCCTTCTTCATTTGAGAAATCTGGGAACCTGAGATCATATTCCTCGTTAATTCTGTTAACGGAACATGAACAGTAATGGTATCAGAGATTCTTAACAGTTCGTTCAAACTTGATACAGGTTTGGAATTACCCAGACTCAGTTTCTTCTCAATATCATAATAGAAGATATTCATACCAAGACTTTCGGCAAGAATGGATACCTGGGAACCTATATGTCCATAGCCAACTATACCAAGATTTTTGCCTCTTACTTCCACCGAGTTATTGAACGATTTCATCCAAATTTTCTTATGAGCCAGGGCATTTTTTTCAGGGATGCCCCGCATAAGCATTATACACTCGGCTATAACCAGTTCTGCAACTGAACGTGTATTTGAGAAAGGGGCATTAAATACAGGTATTCCAAGCATTTTGGCATCCTGTATATCCACCTGATTAGTACCTATACTGAAACATCCGATAGCAAAAAGTTTGGGAGTATTGAGTAGAAGGTTTTTACGAAGTTCAGTACGGCTTCTGATCCCAATTATATGGGTAGTTTTTAATTTTCTTTCAAGTTCCTCTCCGGATAACGCACCATTCAAACATTCAACATTGGTATAGCCATTTTCCCTGAAGAACAGGTTGGCATTCTCATGGATCCCTTCCAGTAAAAGGACTTTGATCTTGCTTTTATCAAGCGAAAAATTTCTCATCAACAGGCTATTAAGGATTAAAGTAATAATCTAAATTAATAACATAGATTAATTCGTGAAAAGTAAATAAAAGAGTCCGTTTGTGCAAATAATTTAAAAGGTAAGAAATTCTTTCGTTCATTTTTTGTTTGCTAAAATTACATGTTATTTTATTGTCTCAGGTACAAAGAAATGAGCAGATATTTAAAATATTTAAACCTCTCATTCGTCTGTTGAATTAAATGATCTACTAAATGAGTCCTAAAGAGTCAGAAAAAATCGGAAATGTTTATAAAGACGAACGGAAACGTCTGCTCGGCTATATAAGAAACAGAATTCCCGACAAGGTGGAGGCTGAGGATATACTGCAGGATGTCTTCTACCAGCTTACCGTAGGCTTCAGGGATATCAGGAGGATTGAAACTCTCACAGTATGGCTCTATAAAGTGGCCGATAATCGTATAACCGACCTCTTTCGTAAGAAAAAGCCAGTTAGTATCACTTACAGGGAAAATGCAATAGATGACGACGACGGCCCTCTTGCACTCGAGGAGATTCTCCCTTCGCTGGGATCGACGCCCGAGGAGGAGGAGATAAAGGAAATGATTTGGGAAGCCATCGATGAAACTCTGTCAGAACTGCCCGAAGAGCAGAGAGACGTATTTGTGGCAAACGAGTTCGAGGATAGAAGCTTCAAAGAGATATCTGAAAAAACAGGTATCGGAGTCAACACCCTCATCTCGAGGAAAAGATACGCCGTACTTGCCTTGAGGGAAAGATTAATTGAATTGTATAAATTACTAAAAAACAACTAGTATGAAAACGTTAAGAATTTTAAAGTATGTAGGATTTGGTATTCTAGGATTAGGATTCATCACTCTGACAATTTATCTCGTAATGTGTCTATGGAACTCATTGATTCCATTATTGTTCCATGGACCTGTCCTCACTTTCTGGCAGACTGCCGGACTCTTTCTTCTGTCGAAAATTCTTCTTACCGGAATAGCTCCCGGACCACATAACAATAACAAGAGAGAGTGGCGCAGAAAATATCATGATAAATTCAGGCCAGGCTTCAATTATGATGAGAATAAAACTGCTCCGGAACAGGTATAGATAATAACCGGCTGAGGCCGGTTATTTTTTTATTCACCTCCCTTTTCTGATTTTTTCGTACATTGCCGGAGAGAAATGTTTTTATCATAATTTATTGTGAAGCATGAGACAGATATTGTTAAGTATTTTATTTTTAGCATCAATGGCTGTATCAGTTGGTCAAACCGGCAAAGTAAACGGAACAGAATCAAAACAGACAACTATCTGCAATCCTCTGAACCTTGGTTATCGTTTTTGCCTTGACGATCCTTCACGACGGGAAGCAGCTGATCCTACAATGGTGTTCTTTAAGGATGAGTACTATCTGTTTGCTTCTAAGTCGGGTGGATACTGGCATTCGACTGATTTAATCAATTGGGATCTTATTACTTCTGCTGATCTGCCTTTGGAAGACTATGCTCCGACAGTAGTAGTTATGAGGGACACTCTGTTTTTTATGGCATCAGGAAATGCTCCGATCACAATTTACAAAACTTCAAAACCAAAAACGGGCAAATGGGAAGTAGCTAAATCCGATTTCCCGATAGGACTTACCGATCCATGTTTATTTCTCGATGATGATGGGCGTCTTTATCTGTACTATGGATGCTCGAATAGTAAACCGATTTCCGGAGTTGAGCTCAATACCAGAAGTTTTAATCCCAAAGGAACTCCTGTAGAGTGTTTTAACAGTAATAAAAAAGTTTACGGGTGGGAACAGACCGGTGATTATAATAACCAACCTGAAGATCCATGGATAGAAGGTGCCTGGATGACAAAATTTAAAGGTAAATACTACCTGCAATATGCAGCGCCAGGTACACAGTTTAAAAGTTATTGCGACGGCCTTTATATTGCAGATAATCCGCTTGGTCCGTTTAAGCTGGCTCCAAATAATCCATGCTCATCGAAACCTGAAGGTTTTATTAATGGAGCCGGTCATAGCAGCACTTTTCAGGATAAATATGGGAATTACTGGCACATCTCAACCATGACTATCTCTCAAAAGCATATGTTCGAGCGACGGTTGGGTTTATTTCCCATGTTTTTCGACAATGATGGGATTCTTTATACATACACCGGTTTTGGCGATTTCCCTTTTACCATACCTCAGAAGAAAATATCCGGGCCTGATGAATTGTTCAGCCAATGGATGCTTCTTTCCTATAAAAAACCGGTTGAAGTTTCATCTGAATTGCCGGATCATACAAAAAACTTCGCTTCAGATGAAGATATAAGGACATATTGGAGTGCGAAAACAGGTAATAAAGGTGAATGGATAAGTATTGACCTGGGAAAACAATGTTCTATAGATGCATTGCAGATAAACTTTGCAGAAAATAACACAAAGATCCTTGGGCCCGATCCCAAAATTTATTATAGGTACCTTTTAGAGTATTCTGAGAATAATAAAGCATGGAAATTATTGGTAGACAAAAGATTAAATAATAAAGATGTCCCGGACGATTACATTCAGCTTTCAGCTCCGGTAAAGGGACGTTATATCCGGCTTACGAATTATTATATTCCCGATGGCACATTCAGCCTGGCTGACTTGCGTATTTTTGGAAACGGACTGGGAAAAATGCCATCACCGGTTAAGAATTTGATCATAACGCGTAATCAAAATGATAAGCGTGAAGTTAAGCTTAAATGGGACAAAAACCAGGAAGATCTCGGTTACAATCTTCGTTATGGAACAGAGAATGATAAACTGTATCACAATTACCAGGTACTCGGCGCAGATTCAGTGACTATCCGGAGCTTAAACAGCATGCAGCAATATTATTTCACTGTAGATGCATTTAACGAAAATGGCATAAAAAAAGGGGTAAAAGTTATAATGGTTAAGTAAATGCAGCCCATTGTCAGTAGTTCATAACTCATACCTGCAAAAGGAGAAATGTATTTATAAAACGGAAATGCTGATTCCTAATTCGTAATTTCTTCGCACTTTTACCGGTGAAAATATTTTCATATGAAGTCGTGGTTTGCCGGTGAAGCTTTTGCAGTAATACATGTTAAAAATTTCCGTTTTTATCTGTTCTATCGCATTTTTATGACGATGGCAAGTCTTATGCAATCTGTTATTGTAGGATGGCAGATATACGCTTTATCCCATAATGTTCTCTGGCTTGGTTTTATTGGTCTTGCTGAAGTAATCCCTCAGGTCAGCATATCTCTTTTTGCCGGACATTATATAGATTTATGGAACAGGCGAAAAATTGTTCATTACACTACTCTTTTACTTATACTGGGTTCGGTGATCCTGTTGGTTTATAGCTCAAACGCAGCTTATTTTTCCGAAAAATTCGGTATCATTCCTATTTTTGTCACAATCTTTTTAACAGGTTTGGCGAGAGGAATACTGAGTCCTGCCCAGGTTGCATTATTAGGTCAGCTTGTCCCGAGAAATTTATATGCAAATGCGGCTACCTGGAATAGCGCCAACTGGCAGGTTGCGGCAGTAATGGGACCGGCAATCGGCGGGCTCGTCTATGGGTTTTGGGGAATAGTTACTGCCTACTCACTTGTATTCGGTTTATATACTCTGTCGTTCTTTATGATAATGCTGATAAAAGTCGGAAGGCATGAAGTTGTTGAGACTACCGAAGGGGTATTTACCAGGATACGAAGCGGGATAAGTTTTGTTTTTAAAACGCCGGAGTTGCTTGGAGCCTTTACTCTCGATATGTTTGCTGTACTTTTCGGTGGAGCAGTCGCAATGCTTCCCGTATTTGCATCCGATGTATTGAAGATCGGACCGGAAGGTTTGGGTTTGCTCCGGGCCTGTCCTGCTATAGGGGCTACATTTATGGCTTTCGTTCTAATGTTTCGTCCGCCGATGAAAAACACAGGAAATATACTTTTCATTTGTGTTCTTGGTTTCGGTCTTTGCATGATCGGATTCGGACTCTCCAAAAGTTTTATATTATCAGGATTGCTCTTAATTCTGAGTGGCGCTTTTGATAATGTAAGTGTTGTGATCAGAGGAACAATCCTGCAACTTTTTACACCCGATGAAATGCGCGGCCGGGTTGCATCTGTAAACAGCATTTTTATCGGGTCATCAAACGAGTTAGGTGCTTTTGAATCGGGGGTTACAGCCAAATTAATGGGGCTGGTACCTTCGGTAGTTTTCGGAGGTATTATGACACTCGCGGTTGTTTTTGCAACTATCAAGGTGAACAAACCACTCAGGAAACTATCGCTCGGGAACAGAATTTAAAACTTAACTTGAATTTTAATAATTTTATACCGGGAATTTCATTTTGATATGGCTGGAAGAATAAAAATATTAATGAGATACACAGGGCTTGCATTATTCCTAAGCACAGTCCCGTTGAATGCACAATTACTTCAGGATACATCTGCTTTAAACCTTGTAAAGAAAGATATAGATTGCATTTATAATCTGCAGTTTAATATTGCCCATGAGGTTTACACAGAGATCTCCAGATCATTCCCCGGGCATCCGATTACATTCCTGCTGAGAGGAATAATGACCTATTGGGAGAATTATCCCATGCTCCATACAAATCCTTCCCATGTTTCCTTTGAAGAAGATATGCGTCAATGTATCAGACTATCGGAAACAAATGATAATCCGGATCATGAAGCAGAATATTTACTGGCTGACCTATGTGCAAGAGGAATGCTTTTGACGTTTTATGATGATAATGATCTTATTATGGAGGTCATTCCTCTCACAACAAGTACTTACAAACATCTGAGGCATGCATTTGATCTTGTCTCAGCTTATGCAGATTTAAACTATTTTACCGGTATTTATAATTATTACCGTGAAGCTTATCCGAAAATCTATCCGGTGTATAAATCCCTCGCTCTGCTCTTTCCGCACGGGAATATAGAAAACGGATTAAAAGAATTGCAGGCTGCTGCAGTAAACTCCGTTGTATTAAGAGCCGAATCATGTTATTTGCTTTCGTGGTTATATTTAAACTATGAGAATAAACTTCCCGAGAGTATATTCTACTGTAAGACTCTTCATGAAATGTATCCTGAAAACGTATTATATCTTTCAACATATATTAAAACCCTGGTGCTCATGAAGAGATATAATGAAGCAGAACAACTAATGCCTGCTTCACGGGAATCAGAAGGGAATATTTTTTTTCAGGCACAGTTTATAATTTTGAAAGGGATCTTGCAGGAAAAAGGGTATCATGATAATAAACTTGCACAGCAATATTATAATACAGGACTCAGTGACATTTCCTTATTTGGTAAGTATGGGAATGAATATGCAGCCTATGCTTATTTTGGTCTTAGCCGTATAAGTGAAGATGATGGCGAAAAGCATACCCGTAAAATATACCGGAAAGAGGCCCTGAAACTGGCTGATTTCAAAAAGATTAATTTTGATAAATAAATGGTCCAACGGCTCAAAGGCTTTATGGCTCAATACATTAAAAATGCAAAGAGTACCCCAGATCAATCAACAGATTGCCGTTATGACTGTTCCCATTCTGGCTCTCTTTTTGAATGACAGTCAAACCATAAGCGCCACGGACATCCAGAAAAATCTCATTGGAATTAACAGATTGTGCAAATCCTACTCCGCCTGTCAGTCCAAAATTGACGGTATTAATATCGCTGGTAATATCTGTGCTCGCATTAAATGACTGAGCTGTTTCAACAATTGGCATTGTTTGTGCCCTGTCGGCATACATGATGCTCGACCCGCTTGTTTTCTGTTTGGCATTCAGTAAGAATCCTACGTACGTACCAAAATCCACATAAACCTTTTGAGATTTGTTGAATGGAATAATATATTTCACCATCACCGGAATCTCGGCATAATTCAAAATACTCTGATTCTTAAAATCTGCATAAAAATATGTTCCTGCTGGGACCTGTGGATTAATTGAAGATGCGTCTAAAGCCTGAAACCCGTTGCGTTTGCCCCCTTCGCTTGAATATAACAGATCAGCTGTAAGAGCGAAATGCGGTCCTAAACCCAAGGATGCAGTCAATCCGAAAGCCGGCCCTGAACGTGATGTATAATCGCGGCTCAGTTCATTGCCATTGCCGCCACTTAATCGAGGAATATTTATTCCTCCCATGATTCCAACGGAAAAGTCGGTACTACTCTTTAACGGCGATGACTGAGAAAACATTACTGAGGTCAGGCAGACCAAAACGAACAAGGTTCCGGATAGTTTTTTCATTTAGTTATTTTTAGCGATAGTTGTTTTTATTTAAACAATTTTATATTGCTTTTTGTTTATTTATGTTATAAACAATTATATTTTTGTTCCACAAAATAATTATTTTTTTTTGATCCGGATACAAGTAGCAGTTCAGACATCTGACATAAAGAAAAAGAAAGGAGGATACGATGATTAAGAAAGGAATGAAAAAAGTGTTTTCTCACTCTAATGAATCTATAAACTATGAATCTTTGCAGAATCTGGAACCGGTCATCCTTCCGAGACCTGAAACTGATAATGGAAATTCAGTACTAAAAGCATTAAGAGAGCGAAAAACTATACGTGAGATTAGTGAAAAAAAGTTGCCTTTGATGATACTTTCAAATCTTCTCTGGGCAGCATGCGGTGTAAACCGCAAAAATGGTCCCTTTGGAATTCAGGGAAGAACTGCTGCAACAGCCAGCAACTCCCAGGAAATTGATCTCTATGTTTCTTTTCAGGAAGGAATCTACCTGTACGATGCCATTAAACACCAGTTGTTACCCGTTATTGCAGGCGATCATAGAAAGCTCGCAATTGGTCAGGGACAGGCAAGTTTTGGAGACAATGCTCCTGTCCGTTTCATCTATGTTGCCGATATAAATAAGCTGGTTAATACTTCGGGTTACCAGGAACCTGGATTACTCGATCCGGAAATCCAAAAGTCATATTATTTTGTCGATACCGGAATTATAGCAGCCAATGTTTATTTATTTGCTGCCTCCCAGGGTCTGGCAGCATGGTTCCATAACTGCAATAAAAAGGGTCTTGCCGCTAAATTAAACTTGCGTGCTGATCAACGGGTCCTTTTTGGACAAACTGTCGGATATCCCATTAAGAAACAAAAGTAAAAGTGAAAGGGAGAGGGGGAGAAATAAAGTGGTGTAACTGCGTGAAAACTCTGTGAAACTCCGTAGAAAGAAAAATAGAAGTTAAAAGTCAAGTAAACAATAAACCCTGAACGTAATCTTTTAGACAGTTAGACTCCAAGACATAAGGACTTCAAGACTCCGAGACCTCATGTTATTCCCTCCCAATTCTGTACAAATACTTTTGAGTTCTCATTATCAATGAATTTCTTAAAATCGCAGGTGTTGCCCAAATCCCTGAATCCATTTGATTCTGGGCGACAACTTCATATTTACGGCCTGCTTTAATTACCAGAACTTCACCTTTTACCGAAAAAAACCAGATATTGCCATCTACATATATCGGGGAGGCATCATAATTTGACGTGACGTGTTTTGACCAGACCTCTTCCCCGGTGGCAGCATCTATGCACATCATTATGTTCCTGGTATTGACAGTGTAAATTAACCCATCCTTTATAACTGGAGTCAGGCACTGGTTTCGTGATAGTTCCTCACGTTTTTTCCAAATGATATTTGTCGCGGTTATATCACCCTTACCATCGGGATTTACAGCTACCAGCTCGGTAGTTTTTTTACCACCGTCTTCTTTGAATCCGGTATACCAGTATAGTATTCCTTTCTCTGAAACAGGCATAGCTATTGTTGATTCGGCTCCATCCACAACTCTCCATATTTCTTTCCCGGTGCTGGGGTCATAAGCAATACAAACTGCTGAACCGTTGGAGATCAGCAGATCACGGCCTTTAACATTTATTATTAAAGGGGTTATATAGGCTTTTCTTCCGATTTCCGGCAATGCTTTATAAGGCTCTTCCGGTCTGTCGGTTTTCCATATCAGATTACCGTTCGATTTATCCAGAGCGACAATATACCTGACATCAACACCTTCGAAGTGAAGTATGAGCAGGTTTTTATAGATCACTGGTGATGAAGCCGGACCCTGGACGTGTTTACATTTGAAATCAGTGCGTTTCCAAACGATTGAACCGTTTAGAGTGTTTATGCAGGCTGTTCCATTGCTGCCATAATGAACATATACAAATCCTTTTTCGATACATGGTGTTGGAGATGCATAGGTATTTATAGAGTGCTTCCCTTCAACTTTATCAGGTGTAAATACCTTTATATCATAAATTATTTTCCCGGTCTGAAAATCGATACAAACTGCATAAAGCTCTTTACCGTCAGGTTTTGCACTTGTTACCCATATCTGGTTGTCATAAACTACCGGCGAAGAATAACCTTCGTCATGAATTTTTGTTTTCCATTTTATATTGGTGGAATCCAGTTTCAATGGAACATTTTTAGTTACAGCTATGCCGTTCAGGTTGCTTCCCCTGAATTGGGTCCAGTTCATCACCTGAGAACTTGCATTTATGAATGCAAAAAGAAAAACAACAACAAAGAAAGCTGGGAGGAGTGGATGTTTTAAATTCATATTAAGTTATTTTAGCTATTAAAAGACCTTACCTCAAATAAAGGGAAATTTCATCAGATTACAAAAAACAGGTCCTAATGCCATTGCAAAAGATAAGGTTTGCGATTTTAGGTCAGCGCAACCGGGTTTTGAATATTAATTACTTTAGTTATTTTTGCGCCGACTTTTATGAATTATAATTAAAGGATAAAATTTATGGCAGAAGAAAAAAAAGAAAGATGGCTCACTTATATGGCTATCACAACCATATTAATTGCCGTTGCAGCAACATTGTCAACTTTTAAGGGAGGCGGATTTAGTACAAAAAGCCTGCTTAACCAAACATTAGCCAGCGATCAATGGGCATTTTTTCAGAGTAAAAGCATAAAAAGCTACATCTACGATATGCGCAGGGAAAACCTTGAGATACAGGTGGCATCACTTGAAAAACAGAAAGGTAATGACACATTGATAAAGAAATACAATGGGATGGTTGCAGATTATACACAAAGGGTGAAAACCTATGAGTCAGATAAGGAAGCCATTAGTAAGGAAGCAAAAGGTTACGAAAATGTGAGGAATGAATCTAAGACACATTCAGGAAAATTCGGTATTGCTGTTATCTTTCTCCAGATATCTATTTTGCTTTCTTCAATAGCTACACTGTCTAAAAAGAGATTTGTATGGATTTGTGGTCTGATTTTAGGGGTTATTGGTATTTTCTACTTTATTGATGGGTTTTTCCTGTTTTTTTAAAGTCACTTTTATTATCCAAATTTACTTATAATCAAGACTGAAAGACCGTAAGATCTCGCGACAATATTTAATGGCTGAGCCTGAACACCAATACATCATGACCGGAGATCTGAGACTTGACCACTTCTCCCGTGGTTCCTGCTTTCTTTCCGCTCCAGATGTTAAAGATGTTGAATTTATCCCGGCTGAAATCAACTTTATAATCAAAATCCGGGTCACTGATTTTGTGTTCCGTCCAGTCAAATTCGATTGAAACAGGTTCTTTTTTACGATTGAGGAAACAAACAGCCCACTCTTTGTTCTTCAGAGGTTTCACCCAAACTTCAGTGCTGTCAATATCTCTGTATTTAAATGCCTGTATTCCAAGAGGATCCTGATTAATTGAGATCATATCCTTGTTCGTCAGTATTGCGACCGTGGAAGGATCGGCGGTACGTATATCATTCCCCATTGTAAGGGCTGAGGCCAGCATACACCATAAAGTAAAATGGGTACGGTTCTCGTTTACTGTCATACCGGTGCCTACTTCCATCATATCAAAATCATTCCAGCCATCAGGACCTGCATACTTTCGTATGTCTTTACGCATGGCTACTACTTTCATCACACCCCAGTCTTTATAACTTCCATGGTCAATTACACAATCAAAACAGGGAGCAATATCACCACTTATTCTCCAGAGCTGTCCGATATTTTTTGCCCATAACCATGGTTGATTATCTCCCCATTCGCAAATACCAAATACAATAGGTCTGCCTGCAGCATAAAGAGCATCTCGCATAGTAGAATATGCTTTTTCAGCATTTAATCCAGTGGTGTTGCACCAGTCGTATTTAAGATAATCAATGCCCCATGAGGCAAAGAGTTTTGCATCCTGCAGTTCGTAACCCTTACTCCCGGGATAATCGCCGCAGGTCCTTGTACCTGCGCAACCATAGATTCCTATTTTCAATCCCTTTGAGTGAACGTAGTCGGCCAGCGCTTTCATGCCGCCGGGGAATTTTGCCGGATCAGGTACCAGGTTGCCTTCCTTATCTCTTTGTTTCAACGACCAGCAATCGTCGATTATTATGTATTTATAACCAGCATCTTTATAGCCATCCTTCACAAAAGCATCACCAACAGCCTTAATTAGATTCTCGTTGATATCTGATTTGAAAGTGTTCCAGCTGTTCCAACCCATCGGTGGTGTAGGTGCCAGGTTAGGGAATTTCTGGCCAAAAACCAGACAAGGGAGAAAAAGAAGCATTATTATATATATCTTTTTCATAGAAGTGTAGATTAGTAATTATTATAATTAGTAGTCGTGATATGGTGTATCAAATTTAACACTAAATATTTTGATTCAGCGGAGTAATTTCTGAAAATGTAATAAGTACAATAGTCTTTATTGGAATTAAAAGGAGAATGAAGGTGAAGATAACGATGTACGAATGATGCAACTTATATATATAATTATGTAACATATTCCGGTTCTATGGCATGTAACTTTGCTTTTTAACTAATAATCAAAAATTTACAATATGAAAAAGAATCTGTTACTTGGTTTTTTAATACTATTTGTATTAAGCACTACAGCATTTGCAGGTTTAAGTAATCCGAAAA
>Ga0182011_10000281_pt1 | contig 43459 bp, 45 predicted proteins | sample 711E1DmetaG_FD_120481 | JGI IMG/M metagenome (GOLD analysis project Ga0182011, IMG submission 120481) | Permafrost microbial communities from Stordalen Mire, Sweden - 711E1D metaG | ecosystem: Environmental > Terrestrial > Soil > Wetlands > Permafrost | place: Sweden: Stordalen | collected...
CGCGCTTCCGAAGTTCGTCGCCGTGCCGCCCGAGTTAGTCACAGTCGGGCGGAACGATCCGATCGTGCTGGCGCCGCTGAAGGTGAGGTTGTTCGAGCCGCCGTAGGCCGTCACGGTGTTGCCGGCCGTGTCCTTGGCTGTGATCGTCAGGTTGTCGCTCTGGCCGGCGGTCGGCGTTGTCGTCGCAGCCGAGAGCACGAAGTGATCGAAAGCTCCCGAAGCGAGGGTGACCTGTGTCACGGGCGAGCTCGCCGCCGTCCAGGTACGCCACACCGCGGTCACGGTGTAGCTATAGGTACCGGCAGCGAGCCCGCTGTCGGTACAGGTCAGCACCGCCGAGGGCGCGGCCGAGGTCGGGCAGTTGCCGCCCGGATTGCCGCCGTTCCGCTTGACGTAGTAGGAAACCGATCCGGAGGCGGGCGGGCTGACGCTACTCCAGGTGAGCGTGGCCGTTCCCGCTCCGGGCGTACCGCTGAGTGTCGGAGCGCCGAGCGTTCCAGCATTGGAGTTACCGGCGCCGTTTCCGTTCGCGGTGAAGTAGGCCTGGGCGTTCGCGGCCGCCATGAGCGCCGCCACCAGCGCGGTCAGCCTGAAGAGCCGCCTTCTTCGCGTTCCGGAAGCGGCCGCTGTGCTCACGAGTGGGCGCTCCCGCTAAAGGTTAAAGCGAAGCTCTTGCCCTTACAGACATCCTGGAGGGTGGGCAGGTTGAGGAAGGTGATCTGCGGCGCGTGGGGAGCGCTCGTCAGCGTCACCGTTCCCTGAGCCGGGACGACGATCGGGTCGCTGCTCGTGGCGTCGGACTGCGTGATGGTGAAGTTGTCATCGCGGCTGCAGCCCGAGGGAGTGCTATCGGCCGACATGCTGAGCGTCAGGTGAGTGACGTAGATCTTGATGCTATTGGGATTGGTCAGCGTCAGCTTTACCGGCAAGGTCAGGCCGGGCTCGAGGCCGCCCACGCTGCCCGAGATGGTGAAGTTGGCGCTGTCCGCCGAGCCGTTACCGCTGCCGCTACCTGTCCCGGTACCGCCGGTCGAAGCGGCGGGTTTACCCGACTTGACGATCCTGAAGGTGAGCTGCCTGGTCGAGTAGGCCGACGAGATCCTGAGGCGATAGCGACCAAGCGCGAACTTCTTGCCGCCGAAAAGCGTCCTGAGGCTCGCCGTCTTGACGCCCGTGAAGTACTGCCGTTTCGAGCCCTTCGTGGTCTTGGCGCTCTTGATCATCTGCCACTTCGAGCCCTTCTTGATGCTCAGCTTGCGGGCGAAGCTCTTGCTCGGCTTCGAGAAGCCGTAGGTCAGCCTGATCGATTTCGCCTCCGAGATCGTGAAGCTCTTCTTGGTCAGGTGGCCGTAAAAGGGGGAGATGCGGAAGCTGAGCGATTTGCTTGCTCCGGCGCAGGAAAGCTGAAGCTGGTAGAGGCCGACCTTGACCGATCTTCCGCCGAAGAGCTTGCTGACGGTTAGGCGCTTGCGGCTCGCGGAGGAATTGCCGCTTTTCGTGGCGCGGTTCACGGGTTGCCAGGTCGCGCCTTTCTTCAAGGTAAGGCCGTAGGAATAACTCTGATTCGGCGCCGGAAGCTTGAAGACGAGCTTGACCGACTTCACCTGAGAAGCCACAAACTCCGTTGCGGTCAGGCGAGCCGAGACCTTGGCGGCGCTCGTGCTCGTGCTCAAGGCGGCGCGCGCGAGGGTGGAGGTGAGCGCCAGCACCAAGGCGCAGCCGAGGCTAAAAAGGAGAGTACGGCGGGCAAAGGTGTGCGTTTGCTCGAGCGCCTCGGAAGTTGTCGCGTCGCTAGTGAGGCGCCGGGGGCGATTCTCTCCTGAAACCTCGATAAACGGCTTGCCTGTCACCTGTCTCCGACCTTCTCGATTGCTCTCGTTTGTTCTATTCACAACAAAGTGGGAGGAGGGGCGGCCGTGGCCGCCCCTCCATGAGTGATCTAGTTACTGGTCCAGTTGATGGTCATGGTCTTGCCGGCGCAGGCTGCTGTTTGATCGGTGCCTGAGTCGAGCATCCTGACCTTCGTGCTCGTGTCGAGCGTCGCCCCCTTGTTGACGGTGGCCGCGACCGATTTCGTGTCGACCTGGAACCATGCCGTCACGCAGCTGCCGTTGGTAGCGACTGCGCCCGAGAGCTGATTAACGTACTCGTTGCCGTTGGTGCCGTTGGCTATATGAACGGGGACTGTCACGTCGGCGCCGGCGGGGTAGAGCCCGGTCACGGCGTCGCTGGTGATTGTGAGCCCCGCCGAAGAACCGACTGTTGCGGAGCCCGAGCCGGCGCCCGTAGCGGTGAAGTACGCGTAAGCAACGCCGCTGGCGATAGCCAGCGCAGCCACGACGATCGCCGCAAGGACGACTCGCTTCTTGGATAGGTGCTTTCTCATTGTTCCTCTCTTCGTTTTTAGAACCGGTTCACGAAACTCGACTTACCGGCCGTGTTTGCCGATGGCGTCGCCGGCCCACCGGCGAAAGCTGGGGTCATCCGATCTCGGTCTTCTGACCTCGCCACGGCCTATCCGCTAGTTGCTGGTCAAGTTGAGGGTTGGCGTTGCGCCCTGACAGGAGTCCTGTATGGAACCCGTATCCGCCATCGCCAGTGAGCCTGTGACCGTTGTGTGGTCGCCCGCGGTGCCGCTGCGAGTCAGGACGCTGTTCAGCACGATGTCCGCCATCGAGAACCCGCCATAGGCGAGGGTGCACAGCGGGTGGCCGGCGTCGGGCGTAATGCTGGCCAAATGAATGCTGCCGACACGCTGCGAGCCGGCGCCGGTATTCGTAACGAGGACGCTCACGGTAGCCGCCGTTCCGCCCGGATAGAGCGTGCCGGTGATGGTCGGGGTCAGGACGATGGACGTTGGGCTACCGACCGTTGCCGAGCCCGTGCCCGCGCCCGTCGCCGTGAAGTACGCGTAAGCAACGCCGCTGGCGATAGCCAGCGCAACCGCGACGATCGCCGCAAGGACGACCCGCTTCTTGGATAGATGCTTTCTCATTTTTCCTCTCTTCGTTTCTGGAACCGGTTTACGAAACTCGATTTACCTGCCGTGTTGCCGATGGCGTCGCCGGCCCACCGGCGAAAGTTGGGGTCTTCTGATCTCGGTTTCTGACCTCGCCGCGACCTATCCGCTAGTTGCTCGTCAAGTTCAGGGTCAGCGTTGCGCCCTGGCAGACGTTCTGGTTGGCAGCCGTGTCGGCCATTACCAGCGAGCCTGTGACCGTTGTGTGGTCGCCTGCGCTGGGACTGGCAGTCAGGGTCTGGTTCACCGCAACAGCTGCCATCGAGAACCCGCCTACAGCGGTCGTGCAGCCAGAATGACCGGCGTCAGGCGCGATGCTGGCCAGACTGACTGTGCCGACGTGCTGAGCGCCCGCGCCGTTGTTCTTGACGAGGATGCTCACCGAAGCCGGCGTTCCGCCCGGATAGAGCGTGCCGGTGATGGTCGGAGTCAGGACGATGTTCGTTGCGCTACCGACCGTTGCCGAGCCCGTGCCCGCGCCCGTCGCCGTGAAGTACGCGTAAGCAACGCCGCTGGCGATAGCCAGCGCAACTGCGACGATCGCCGCAAGGACGACCCGCTTCTTGGATAGGTGCTTCTTCATTTCTCCTCTCTTCGTTTCTGGAACCGATTCACGAAACTCGGTTTACCGGCCGTGTTTGCCGATGGCGTCGCCGACCCACCGGCGAAAGTTGGGGTCTTCCGATCTCGGTCTTCTGACCTCGCCACGGCCTATCCCGCTAGTTGCTGGTCAAGTTCAGGGTCAGCGTTGCTCCCTGGCAGGCGTCCTGAGAGATGCCCGTGTCGTTCATCTGCAGCGAGCCGACCTTGGTGGTAGTCCCAGCCGGAGCGATTGTCGCGGCCACGCTGACGTCAGCCATCGTGAAGGCATTCGCCGGACCGGCGCCCACGGTGGTCACGCACGTCGAGTGACCGGCGTCGGGGGTGATGCTGGCCAGATGAATGAGGTTGACGTACTGCGCGCCGGAGCCGTTGTTCTTGACGACGACACTCACCGAAGCCGGGGCTCCAGCCGGATAGAGCGTGCCGGTGATGGTCGGGGTCAGGACGATGGTCGTTGCGCTACCGACTGTTGCGGAGCCCGTGCCCGCGCCCGTCGCTGTGAAGTACGCGTAAGCAACGCCGCTGGCGATAGCGAGCGCAACCGTGATGATCGCCGCAAGGACGACTCGCTTCTTGGATAGGTGCTTCTTCATTTTCGTTCTCTCCTTGGATTGGAACCGGTTCTACTGTCCAGATGCCAGATCCCCCTCGAGCGAAAGTTGGGCGGCCGAAACCAGTGCCCAGAACTTTCGAGCAGGCAGGATGACCTGGATACGTCTGATATTGGGTGATGCCGCATACGCGCTTTCTTTGTTTGCCGCTGCGCGTTATTCGGATTTTCGGCCCGTTTTGGCGTACGTTCATACCCCGATAGGGGGATTGAAGCCAACCTGAAAAAGCTCTCATTCTCGCTCTGGAACTCGCTTGGGGCCGCGCCGGTCTCTATCCTTGGCCTATGGCCTCGTATGCGCTATCGGCAATCGGGCGGGATCGGCCGGGAATCGTGGCCGAGGTGACGCGCACGCTCCTTCGCCACGGCATCAACATGGCCGACTCGCAGATGGCCATTCTTGGCGGCCATTTCGCCATGATGATCGTGCTCGTAACCTCGTCCGAGACCGATCTGGAGGGGCTTCGCTCGGACCTCGATCGCTCGCGCGAGAAGCTCGAGCTGGAGGCCGTCTCACTGTCCGAGATCGACGAAGCCGAGGCGAGGATCGACGAGCCCTCGCACGTGATCACGCTCTACGGCGCGGATCACCCCGGAATCGTCAACGCCGTGGCCGCGGCGCTGGCCAAGCGAGGCGTCAACATCACCGATCTCGACACCCACCTCGTGGGCGAGGAGACAGAGCCCGCCTACATGATGATTCTCGAGGTCAGCTTGCCCGAGGGCTTCTCTGGCGACGACCTCGACGCGTATCTGCGCGACGTCGCGCTCCAGCAGAAGCTCGAGCTCTCCGTCCGGACGCTCGACCAGGTCGCACTCTAAACAGAGCCCTTTCTCTTGGCTGTTCGACAGATCTTCCATCTTCCCGACCCGGTTCTGAAGCGGCTGGCGGCGGAAGCTACGCCGGAAGAGTGGGAGCGGGTCGAACGCGTCGCAGACGATCTGGTCGAGACGATGCACGGCTTTCCACGCTGCGTGGGCCTGGCGGCGCCTCAGATCGGCGAATCGGTTCGCATCGTCGTCGTCGACGTCTCGCTCCACCCCAAGGGCGATCCGGGCGCTCGCGAGATACTGCTCGTCAACCCCCGCATCGTGTTCACGACCGGATCCGACGTCGCACGCGAGGGTTGTCTGAGCGTCCCCGATTTCACCGCCGACGTTCGGCGTGCGACGGAGGTCGTCGTCGAGGGATTGACGCGCTCCGGGGAGGCGCAGACCGTCGAAGCGAGCGGCTTCGAGGCCCGCGCGCTGCAGCACGAGATCGATCACCTGGACGGGCTGCTCTTTCTCGACCGGGTCGAGTCGCTCTCGCGCGACGTCTTCCGGCGCAAGAACTACGGCTAGCCAACGAAAGTTCGTCTCCGTGGAGGCATGACGACTTTCGTTGGCCAGAAGAAAAGTGACGACTCTCCTACACGTGCGACCTTGCGGAGGTGAATCGCTCTGTGACCTTGCCCCAGTCGACAACGTTCCACCAGGCGCCGACGTAGTCGGGTCGGCGGTTCTGATACTTGAGGTAGTAGGCGTGCTCCCAGACGTCGCAGGCGAGCAGGGGATGCATGCCGAGTGAGAGCGGCGAATCCTGGTTGATGGTCGAGAGCAGCTCAAGCGTCGCGCCGTTGTACACGAGCCAGCCCCAGCCCGAGCCGAAATGATTGACCGAAACGTCGGTCAGCTGCTGCTTGAAGCTGTCGAAATCACCGAAGGCCTGCTCGATTGCGGCCGCAAGGTCGCCGCTTGGCTCGCCGCCTTTGCCCGGTCCCATGCTCTCCCAGAAGAATGTGTGGTTCGCGACCCCACCGACGTGGTTTCGGATTGCCGTTCTTTTTTCGGGCGAGATCGTGTCGAGGCGCTGCAAGATCTCTTCGGGCGAGGAATCCGCCCATTCTGTGCCTGCTAGCGCTGCATTAGCCTTGTCGACGTAGGTCTGGTGGTGCTTGTCGTGATGGATGCGCATCGTCTGCTCGTCGATGTGAGGCTCGAGCGCGGCGTAGTCGTAGGGAAGCGGCGGTAGCTCAAAGGGCATTTGTTACTCCTCCTTGGCGCAACTGGGCGGTCGAATGGTTCTCGAATTCCTGTACCCGAAAGCCACGGCGGCTACACGGACCCGTTGGCCAGGGGTTCGTGTGGGCGCGGGCGTCCCCTAACTGGGAGCGCTTGACTCGCGCACGATCAACTCGACCGGGAGTACAGATACAGTCGGCGCCTCGTTGGGATGATCGAGGAGGTGAAGCGCGGCCTCCATGATCGCATGAGCCATCTTCGCCTGATCCTGGCGCACGGTTGTGAGGGTCGGCGTGACCAGGCCGGCGTACTCGATGTCGTCGAAGCCGACTACGGCGACGTCGTCGGGTATGCGCAGACCGGCTTCTTCGATCGCCGCCATGGCGGCGATCGCCATCACGTCGCTGTTACAAAAGACTGCATCCGGCGGCTCGCCCAGGGAAAGCATTCGCTTCATCTCCTCGCGAGCGAGTTCCGGTTGCCAGTGAGCCATGGCGACGTATTCCTCCGGGCACTCGAGCCCCATTCTCTTCAGCTCGCTCTGATAGCTGAAGTGACGGTCGATGGTCGCTCGCACGTCGCTCCGCCCGCCGATGAAAGCGATCCGTTTTCGTCCGAACTCGATGAGGTGGTCTACGGCCTGGACGGTGCCGTCGATGTTGTCCGACATGATGAAAGCGACCCTGTCGCCGAGCAGATCGATTCCGACCGTCACACACGGATATCCGGCCTCGGCTAGCGCGACCAGCTCTCGCTCGTTTTCCGGTTGCGAAAGGACGATGAGCGCCTGAACTCCTAGCTGGCGGTAGTGCTCGACGAAGGTCTCGTGCGGCGAGCCGTGCACGGCGTCGATGCTCGAGACCAGGAGCAGGTCGATACCGCGCGCGTGTGCTTGCGCACGGATGGCGAGGAAGAGCGTGTGAAAGAAGCCACGAGGGAAGCTCTGGTTGGGTGAGGTGCCGATCACGACGGCGATCAAGCGCCGCTCGTCCGCTCCGTCGGCTGCAGCGCGGCCAGATCCATAGGCATCCGTGTCTTCAGGCGGAGAATCGTCACTCGAGGTGAGCATCGAAAGTGCATCCGCCACCGACAGCTGAGATCGGGGCTCTACCAGCTCGCGTGCGCCGGATTCCTCCGATTCGCCGAGCGCTTCCCCCTCGCGCGCGGTCAGCCGAGAGGAGCTCGACTCTCTCACTACCAACTCGACAGGCAGCATCGAGACAGGGGACGGAGCGGCTGGCGCGTCGAGCATGCGCACGAGAGCCTCGACTGAGGCCGCTCCTAATCCAACCCGATCCTGACGGACGCTGCTCAGTGAGGGAGTGACGTATTGTGCGAAGTCGGCGTCGTCGAAGCCGACGACCGCGACGTCGTCCGGGACTGTGCGGCCCGTTTTCTCGATCGCCAGCATCACTCCCAACGCCAGCTCGTCGCTGGCGCAGAAGAAGGCATCGGGCGGCCTTGACGACTCGAGCAGCGCGCGCGCCCGCTCGTAGGCCGTCAGCGGTCGCCAATCGGTCTCGAGCACGAACTCGTCGCGCTGCTCTAGCCCCAGTTCTTCGAGTCCGCTCTCGTAACCGAGCCGGCGGTTGTTCGAGGCGACCGTGCCGTCGGCTCCGCCGACGAAGGCGATCCTCGTTCTACCCTGCGCGCCGAGGTGGCGAACGGCGGCAACTGCTCCACCGACGTTGTCGGAGGTTGCGAAGCTCGCGCGCGAGCCGATTACGTGCGTGTCTATGGTGATGTAGGGCAGGCCGGAGTCGGCGATCAGCTCGAGCTCGCGGTCATATGGCTCGAAAGCGATCAGAATGACGCCGGCCGCTTCATGGCGCTGGCAGATCTCAACGTAGTGGTTCGGCTGCCCGGTCACTCGCTGAGCGAGCTCGGTGAGCAAGAGCAGGTCGAGATCACCCGAGTCGGCGCGCGCGCGGATGCCGAAGAACACGTCGTCGTAGAAGGGATGTAGGAGCTTGCGTCCGCTAGCCACGCGCAGCTGCTGCGGCTGGAAGTTCGTCGCGACGCCTATCAGCCGCCGCTCACCTCCTTGGACGCCATGCTCCACGGCTTGGGCGGCGGTGCTGGCGATAGTCGCGAAGCAGTCCCGTTGCAAGCGAATCAGTATCTCGAGCACCGCTCGAGCCGATAGTCGTTGGGTGGGCATGTTTCGACTTCCGTTCAGGCTGCCGTTTAAGGTCGTTCGAGTCGAGTATGCATCACTGGGCGGGCAACTATCGGCCGATCGTCGACTCGCGCACGATCAACTCGACCGGCAGGACGATCGCCGCGGGCGGCGCTTCCGGGTTGTCGAGGAGGTCGGACATCGCGTTCATCATCGCCGTTACCAATGTGGTCTGGTTCTGACGCACGGAGGTCAGAGAGGGATCGACCATTCCGGCCGCGTCGATATCATCGATTCCGGCCACGGCGACGTCGTCAGGAATTCGAAGGCCTGCGTCTTCGATCGCCGCCATCGCACCTATCGCCATGATGTCGCTGGCGGCGAAGATCGCGTCGGGCGGTTCTGGGAGATCAAGCATTCGGCGCGTCGCGATGTAAGCGCGGTCATGCAGCCAGTGCGCAGCGTGCACGTACTCTTGGAGGTAGGACAGCTCGAGCTGCCCGAGCTCGCTCTTGTAACCGAAATGGCGATCGATCGAAGGGCGATCCTCGTCACGACCACCTAGATACGCGATCCGCTTGCAGCCCGACTCGGCGAGATGGCGCACGACCTTGATCCCGGCGTCGACGTTGTCGAAACTGACGGAGGCGGCTCTCGCACCGAGCATCTCGGCTTCAAAGGCGACGCAGGGATAGCGCGACTCGGCGAGCGCAACGATCTCAGGATCGCTCGCAGGAAGCGAGAAGACGATGATCCCGTCCGCCCTGTAACGACGGCAGAGATCGAGGAGCGGGGGGAAAGGCTCGATTCCGAGCCAGATTCGCGAGAGGATGATCAGGTCGGTCGAGTTCGAATGAGCGCTCGCGCGCAAGTGATTGAATGTAGCGTCGAAGGACGTGTTTCGGTAGATCTGCTTGGGGTTGGTGTCGGTGGCGAGAGCGATCGTTCGGCGTTTCTCGGGTATCCATTGCTCGCGCGCGCTGCCGGTCGTGTCTCCTATTTCTTTCGGCCGGATCACCCCGTCGGTACCGAGCTCGTGGAAGACCTCTGCGACCGAGAGTCGTCCGCGCTCCGAGTTGCTCCGAGCGGCCTCGCTTCGCTCCAGTTTGGAGGCGGCGCCGGGGTCGGTCGATTCTCTGATCACTAGCTCCACCGGGAGGGCTATCGAGGTCGGCTGGGCGCCGGGGTCGTCGAGTATCTTCATCAACGCCTCGACGGCCGCTGATCCGACTCCGATCCGGTCATGCCGGACGGTGGTCAGGGACGGCGAGAGAAGCGATGCGTAACCCTCATCGTCGAAGCCGATGATCGCGATATCTTTCGGGATCTCGAGCCTGGCCTCTTCGCAGGCGAGCATCGCGCCGACAGCCATCCGGTCGCTGGCACAGAAGATTGCGTCCGGAGGCTCGGTCAGGGCGAGCGCCTTGGCCGTCTCGATGTGAGCCTGCCCGTGTAGCCATCCACCTTTGAGCACGTAATCCTCACGGCGCTCGAGCCCCAGTTGTTCGAGGGCGCTGTCATAACCCAGGCGCCGTTCCAGCGATACGAGCTCGTGCCCCCAACCCCCGATGAATGCGATGCGCCTGCGGCCAAGCCCGGCGAGGTGCCGGACCGCCTCCACGGCACCACTCATGTTGTCGGTCGTGATGAAGCTCGCCCGCGGCCCGATTACTCTCGTATCGATCGAGACGCAAGGGAATTCGGATGCCGCCAGCTCGGCCAGCTCCGGCTCTTTGGGCACGAAGGAGACGAGGATAATCCCCTCGGCGTGGTGCGCGCGGCAGAGATCGCCGTAGTGGGTTGCCTCGCCGGTGACCTCACTAGACAGGCCCGAGAGCAGGAGAATGTCGAGCCCGCTCGTGTCGGCGTGAGCGCGGATTCCGGTAAGGACGTCGTCGAAAGCGTGATGTTGCCACCTTTCCGTGGTGAGAAGCATCTGGTAGGGAACGGAGTTGATCGCGACGCCGATCAGCCGCCGTCCGCTGCCTCGATCGAGACGCGTCTCGGCCATCTCGTTCGTCCGGGCCAATGCCGCTGCGCTCTGGGCGTGAGAGGCGTCGAGCAAGGAGCAGAGCGCTCGAGGCGAGAGCCGTTGACCCGGTTCACGATTCACACTCCAAGTGTCGGTCATCCAGAGGACGACTTAAGCACATGGCTTCCCGCGCCGGCCACGCCCCTTACCGGGGAGCGCTCGACCCGCGCACGATCAACTCGACCGGAATCACCGATACCAGCGGCGGTTCCTCCGGGTGCTCGAGGAGGTTGTGCATCGCTGTGACCAACGCCTCGGCGAGGGCATCCTGGTTCTGGCGCACGGTGGTCAGCGAGGGCTTGACCAGGTGGGCGTAGTCGATGTCGTCGAAGCCGACGACGGCGACGTCTTCGGGTACTCGCAACCCCGCCGTTTCGATCGCCGCCATCGCGCCGATGGCCATCACGTCGCTGGCGCAGAACACGGCATCCGGCGGCTCGGGCAAGGCCAGGAACGTCTGTGTCGCCTCGAAGGCCAGCGTGGGAAGCCAGCGCGCCATGGCAACATACTCGTCAGGAGTGGGCAAGCCCCAACGCTTCAGCTCGCTCTGGTAGCCGAAGCGTCGATCGACGGACGGACGCTCCTCGCCGCGGCCGCCAATGAAGGCGATTCTCTTGCGTCCCGACTCGACGAGGTGGCGAGTCACCGTGACGCCACCGCCGACGTTGTCGGACATGACGAAGGCGATGCGGTCGCTGAGCAGATCGACGTCGAGGGTGACGCAGGGGAAGTCCGAGCCCGCAAGCGCAGCCATGGGGGCTTCCTCGAGCGATAGCGACGCGACGACCAGCCCGTCAGCCCGGTACTTCTCGCAGAGCTCGAGAAACGGTGGCAGCGGTTCTCCCGGCGTCGTGCCCACGTTTGTGATCAACAGAAGATCGACTCCTCGCGCATAGGCGCGCGCGCGAAGCCCATAGAAGAGCTCGTCGAAGAAGGCGTGACGGAAGCTCTGGTCGGGCGCAGTATCGAGCGCGAGCGCAACCAGAAGTCGCTTCTCGGGTCGCCATTCCTGTCGGGAAGCGCTCTCCGGGGCTTCACCCGTAGCTCTCGGAAGGGTGTCGCCGGTATCGTCGAGCAGCCGGAAGAGAGCTGCGGCAGAGAGACGTGAAGCGGGTTCTGGCCCGCTCAGGATCTCGATGCGTTCGGCCTCGCCTTGCACGGCCCGCGGGGGAGCAGCGCTCGCGCTCGCAGGCGCCTTCCCCACTGTAGATTCGCGCACGACCAGCTCGACGGGAAGGACGGACGAAGGCGGCGGGCTGTCCGGCGAATCGAGCATGCGTAGGATCGCTTCGACTGCCGCCGTCCCCAGTCCAACGATGTTCTGGCGGACGCTGGTGATGGAAGGCACCGTGATCGCGGCGTAGTCGCTGTCGTCGAAACCGGCCACGGCGACGTCCTCGGGAACTCGCAGTCCCGCCTCTTCGATCGCCAGCATCGCTCCGATCGCCATCACATCGCTGGCGCAGAAGATGGCGTCCGGTGGCTCTGGAAGCTCGAGCAACTGGCGCGTCCGCTCGTAGGCCGGCCGGTGTAACCAGCCGGCGTGCCGCACGTACTCCTCGCGCAGCTCGAGCCCGAACTCGCCCAGGGCGCTCTCGTAGCCGAGACGGCGTTCGATGTTCGCCAGCTCCGGGCCCCAGGCGCCGACATAGGCGATTCGCTTTCGGCCCAGCTCGGCCAGATGCCGCACCGCGGCCGCGGCTCCGCCGACGTTGTCCGAGCTGATGAAACTGGCACGCGGCCCGAACAGCTGGGTGTCGATCGCAACTGTCGGGAACCCGGACGTGACGAGCTCGGCCAGCTCCGGCTCGTCCGGGAGGAAGGCGGCGAGAACGATCCCTTCGGCTCCGTGATGCCGGCAGATATCGGCGTAGTGGCTTGCCTCGCCACTGACCTGGATCGACACGCCGGTAAGAAGAAGGAGATCGACGTTGCCGGCATCCGCTCGCATTCGGATTCCGAACAGGACGTCATCGTAAAAGGCGTGCTGGCGCGTGCGTCCGCCCTCGGGGCTCAGCATCTGTGGCTCGAGGTTCATCGCCACGCCGATCAAGCGCCTCCGGTCGGAGCGGGTGTGGTGGTCTTCGGCCAGCGCGCTGGCCTGGGCGAGAGTCGTAACGCTTTCTAGGTTCGCAGCGCTGAGCAGTTCGTAGACCGCTCGAGCTGGCAATCGTTGGCTGGATTCTTCCGCCATGTTTTAGAGGTCGGCTGGATTGGATTTCAGTTGAGCAGTGTCACCGTGTGTAGGGAAGTCGTGCGAGCTAGCGTCGCCCGTATATGCGCTTACGAGTCACTCCGGAGCGTATCGCCCTTGGGCCTGGGGGCGGTCGAGTCGCGGATCGCCAACTCCACCGGAAGCACCGAAGCGGGAGGCGGATCGTCCGGTCGCTCGAGGATCCGTGCCATCGCCTCGATCGCCGCGGGCGCTCACGCTGCTGAAATCGACCACTCCCGAACCGATCTCGAGCGACGGCGGTAGATCCAGAGCCCTATTTCACTTCGTCGATCGCGATCCGCAGCGACGAGACGTAGCGGCGGAGCGCTTCGGCGCCGTTCTCGGCCACTTCGATCGCGCGCGATCCAACGATCACGCCGTCGGCTACCTCAGCGGCGGCGCGGGCCTGCTCGGGCGTCGAGATGCCGAAGCCGGCGTAGAGCGGAAGCTCTGGTGGGGCGAGGCGGCGAGCGCGCTCGGCCAGCCCGGCGAGCGCCGAGGAGAGCTCCTTGCGCGCCCCGGTCGTGCCGGTCAACGTAACCAGGTAGAGCCAGCCGTCGGTGCTGTCGGCCGCCAGCTTGATCCGCTCGTCGGTGGAGGTCGGCGCGACGAGCTGGATGCGCCTGAGCTCGGGGAGGGAATCCACCGGCAGGTCGGGGACGAGGATGGCGCCGCCTCCCGCGGCATGAGCGTCGGCGACGAAGCGTTCGTGCCCGTAGGCCTCGAGCAGCGCCGAGTAAACGAAGGGAACCAGCGGTACCTGCACGCGAGCGCGGATCTCCGCCAGGCATTGCAAGCAAGCCTTGGTGCGCATGCCCTCGGCCAGCGCGTTCTCGGCGGCGTGACGGATGACCGGCCCGTCGGCGAGCGGATCGGAGAAGGGAAAGCCGAGCTCGATCAGGTCGGCGCCGCCCTGGACGGCCGCCTCGGCCAGCTCGGGCGTGCGGCTTCCCGACATCAGGAAGATGACCAGCTTTCCCCTCATGACCTTCTCCCCAACTGCTCGAGCACCTCGTCGAGATCCTTGTCGCCGCGGCCCGACAGGCAGACGACGACCAGCGACTCGTCGATGTCGAGCGCCCGGGCCAGCGCGTGAGACGATTCGAGCGCCGGGATGATGCCCTCGGTCTTGGTCAGGCGCTCGAAGGATGCGAGCGCCTCGTCGTCGCTGCAGGTCAGATAGCTGACCCTGCCCGAGTCGCGAAGCGCCGCGTGCTCGGGGCCGACGCCCGGATAGTCGAGCCCGGCCGAGATCGAGAAAGCGTCGGCGATCTGTCCGTCCTCGTCGGCCAGCACGAGCGAGCGGGCACCGTGCAGCACGGCGACGCGCCCCGAATTGAGGCTGGCCGCGCCCGCGGCCTCGACTCCGTACAGCTTCACCTCGGCGTCGTCCAGGAAGTCGGCGAACATCCCGATCGAGTTCGAGCCGCCGCCGACACAGGCGATCACGGCCTCGGGCAGGCGCCCCTCGCGCGCCAAGATCTGCTCGCGCGACTCGCGCCCGATCACCGACTGTAGCTCGCGCACGATCTCGGGGTAAGGGTAAGGTCCCACGCAGGAGCCGATCAGGTAGTGGGTCGTCTCGACGTTGGTGATCCAGTCGCGGATCGCCTCGCTGGTCGCCTCCTTGAGCGTCTTCGTGCCGATCTCGACCGGCCGAACCTCGGCGCCGAGCAGCTCCATGCGCTCGACGTTGGGCCGCTGGCGGCGCATGTCCTCGACGCCCATGTAGACGACGCAGTCGAGCCCGAAGCGGGCGCAGACGGTGGCCGTGGCGACCCCGTGCTGGCCGGCGCCCGTCTCGGCCACGATCCGCTTCTTGCCCAGCCTGCGCGCCAGTACGATCTGGCCGAGCGCGTTGTTCAACTTGTGCGCGCCGGTGTGCAGCAGATCCTCGCGCTTCAGGTAGATGCGCTTACTCGGGCAGAAGCGCTCGGTCAGCGTCAGCGGCGTCGGCCGCCCGCCGAAGTTGGTCAGAAGCTCGTTCAGCTCGCTTGCGAAGTCCGGGTCGGCAAGCGCCGCGCGCCAGCCCGCCTCCAGCTCCTCGAGCGCGGGAATCAGCGTCTCGGGGACGTAACGTCCACCGTAGCCGCCGTAGAGGCCACGGTCGTCGGCCGGGGGATTCGTCTTGGCTGCTGGCGTTGTTGGCAAGTGGAAGCTCCTCTCCTGGTCTTTATTTATCTACACGCGCGCGGGAGTGACGAGTCGAGCCGCCTGTACGAACTGGCGCAGGCGCTCGTGGTCCTTGATGCCGGGCGCCGTTTCGAGCGCCGAGGACGCATCCACGGCCCAGGGGCGCACCTGCTTGATCGCCGCGGCGACGTTCTCGGGGCCGAGCCCGCCGGCGAGCACCACTCTCTTCTCGCGCGCGGCTGCGGCGACTCTTTCCAGGTGACCGGCGTCCTGACTCTCCCAGGGCAGGTCGAGCACCTCGGCGACCGCCCGCCCACCCAGGTAGAGAACAGCATCGCGGCCGCGGTGACCGTTCTCACAGGCGTAGAGCTGAACCAGATCAGCGTCCGTTTCGTGCCGCTCGCCCACGAAGACTGCCACCGAGAGCATCGTTTCGGGCACCTCGAGCACCCCCGGCGCCTGCCTCGGGCTCTCGGCGGCGAGGATGAAACCGACCAGATCGGCGCCGGCCTCCACCGCGGCGTCGACGTCTTCCTGACGGGTCAGGCCGCAGACCTTGACCAGCGGCCGCGAGATCAACTCTTTCAGCTTGGCCGCCGGATCGGGGGCGCGCATCAGCGCCGATCCAACCAGGACGGCGCTCGCACCGGCCAGCTCGGCCGCCGCGCCCTGGGCGCGCGACCAGATTCCGCTCTCGGCCACGATCACGCGCTCGCTGGGAATGTGGCCAACGAGCGCGTGCTGAGCCTGACGGTCGATCGAGAAGTCGTTCAGGTTGCGGCAGTTGACGCCGATCGGGTCGACACCGAGGACCAGGCCACGCTTCAGCTCCTCGGCGTCGTGTGCCTCGACGAGAGCGTCCAGGCCCAGCTCGGCGCCATAAGAGCGCAGGCCTGTCACCTGCTCGTCGGAGAGATCGCGCAGGATCAGCAGGAAGGCGTCGGCGCCGGCAGCTGCCAGCTCTCGGATCTGGGCCTCCTCAGAGAAAAAGCCCTTGCCGATCAGCGGCGCGTCGGTCGCCGCGCGGGCAGCGCGCAGGTCGTCGATCGAGCCGGCAAAGCGCTCGTCCACCAGCACCGAGATCGCCGCCGCGCCGGCCTCGGCGAAGCTCCTCGCCAGAGCGGCGGGGTCGGCGTCTGGGCGCAGCGCGCCAGCCGAGGGCGACTTGCGCTTGACCTCGGCGATCGCCTGCAGGCCCGGTCGGGCGAGTGCTTCGCGGAATCGTCCCATTACGAACTCATCTCGGATTGCTTCGTTTCGAGAGGAGTTCCATTAACTTGCGACCCCCACGGAATCGGGCGCGTTCGAGAAGGCGATCAGCTGCTCCAGCCGTTCCTCAGCCTTGCGCGAGGCGACCGTCTCGGTGGCGATCGCGAGCCCTTCTTCCAAGTCCTCGGCCAGTCCGGCGGCGGCGATCGCGCCTGCCGCGTTAAGCAGGATGGCGTTACGCCGGCCTCCGTCCGAGCCCTGGAAGATCTCGCGGATGACGGCGGCGTTGTGGATCGGATCGGCTCCGCGCAGATCTTCCAGCTCGCAACGCGGCACGCCGAAGTCGAGCGGGTCGATGATGCGCTCGTTCACCTTGCCGTGCCTGACCTCGCAAACATCGTTGGGGCCTACCGGCGAGAGCTCGTCCAAGCCGCCGGCGCCGTGCACGACGAAGGCGCGCTCGCTGCCCAGCTGCACCAGCGCCTCGGCGATCGGCCGCACCAGCTCCTTGGAGTAAACGCCGATCACCTGGCAGCGGGCCCCGGCCGGGTTGGTGAGCGGGCCGAGGATGTTGAAGATCGTGCGCGTGGCCAGCTCTTTTCGCACTCCGCCGGCGTACTTCATCGCCGGGTGGTGGGCTTGCGCGAACATGAAGCCGAAGCCCAGCTCGTCGATCGAGCGGGCGATCCGCTCGGGCGTCAGATCGAGGTTGAAGCCGAGCGCCTCGAGCACGTCGGCCGAGCCGCAGGCCGAGGAGGCGGCGCGGTTACCGTGCTTGGCCACGCCCGCACCGGCCGCCGCGGCCACCAGTGCGGCCGCGGTCGAGATGTTGATCGTGCACTGGCCGTCGCCGCCGGTCCCGACCACGTCCACCAGGTCGGTCCGCGTCGGCTTGACCGTGACGACATGCGAGCGCATCGCATCGGCGCAGCCGGCGATCTCCTCGGAGGTCTCTCCCTTGGCCCGAAGCGCTACCAGGAAGCCGGCGATCTGGGCATCGGTCGTCTGGCCGGTCATGATCTCGTTCATGACCTCGCACGCTTCGGCGCGGGTGAAGTCGCTTCCGTCGAGCGCTTTCGCGATCGCTTCTTGGATCGTCATCGTCTTCCCTCCAGAAAGCTCTTGGCCAGCTCGGGGCCGGCGGGTGTAAGGACCGACTCGGGGTGAAACTGCACACCGTCGATCGGGAATCGTTTGTGTCGCACGGCCATCACCTCGTCGTCGCCTCTGGCCGAGATCTCGAAGCAGTCGGGCACCTCGTCGGCGGCGAGCGAGTGATAACGACCGGCCTCGAAGTCCTGCGGCAGCCGGGCGAAGATACCGAGGCCGTCGTGATGCACGGAGCTCGATTTGCCGTGCACGAGTTTCTTCGCCGGCCCGATCGTGCCGCCGAAGGCCTCCACGATCGCCTGGTGACCGAGGCAGACGCCGAGCGTGGGCACGCGCGGTCCGAGGCGCTTGACGAGCTCGATCGAGACGCCGGCGTTACGCGGCACGCCGGGACCGGGGGAGATGATCAGGTGCGAGGGCGTGAGCGCGTCGGCCTCTTCGGGGGTGATCGCGTCGTTGCGCCGCACTACCACCTCGGCGCCGAGCTCGCCGAAGAGGTGAGCGAGGTTGTAGGAAAACGAGTCGTAGTTGTCGATCAGCAGGATCACTTCTCGCCCTCCTGGCCGGGGAACGCTGCCGCCGGGTGGAGCCCGGCTCCGCGCTCCCCTGACGCCGCTGGCTGCAGGATCCTGCGCCCGCGGTCCGAGTCCGTACCGTGTGTACTGTCCTGCGGCCCGCGACCGCAGCCTCCTTTGCCAGCGACGCCCCAGAAGACCGAGAAGCGATCCTGCAACGCCAGAACGAGTGCCGAGCCCTTCATCTCTCCGCCTCCGCCAGCTCGATCGCGGCTTCGAGGGCCGCCAGCTTGTTCAGGCACTCCTCGTGCTCGGAGGCGGGGTCGGAATCGGCCACCAGCCCGGCGCCGGCCTGAAGGTGTGCGACGCCGCCTTGGAGCGTGAGCGAGCGAATGGCGATGCAGGTGTCGAAGGAGGAGCTGGCCGGGTCGTAGTAGCCGACGGCGCCGGCGTAGACGCCGCGGCGGTATTGCTCCAACTCGGAGATGATCTGCATCGCCCGCACTTTGGGCGCGCCCGAGACGGTCCCGGCCGGGAAGCAGGCGCGAAGCAGGTCGAAGGGTGTCGTACCGGGACGGAGCTCGCCGACCACCTCGGAGATCAGGTGGGTGATGTGCGAGAAGCGCTCTGGGCGCATGAAGCGCTCGACGCGAACACTGCCCGGCAGGCAGACGCGCGAGAGGTCGTTACGGCCGAGGTCGACCAGCATGACGTGCTCGGCCCGGTCCTTCTCCGACGCGAGTAGCGCCTCTTCGTCACCTTTGCCGGGCTTGATCGAGCCGGCGATCGGATTGAGGCTGGCGCGGACGCCCTCGCACTTGACGACCGTCTCGGGTGAGGAGCCGACCAGCGCCAGATCGTCGGGCAGCTCGAGCAGGAAGAGGTACTCGGACGGGTTGACGCGCCTGAGCGACCGGTAGAGATCGAGCGCGCTGGCCGAGGTGGGCCGCTCGGCGCGCTGCGAGACGACGATCTGGAAAGCGTCGCCGGCCTTGATGTACTCCTTCGAGCGGCGCACCCATTTCTCGTAGGTCGCTTGCTCGGGATAGCGGCGAAGGGGGCCCCGCTTGCCGCGCCCGTTCGGCATCTCCGGTCGCGGCCCTGTCAGTCGGGCGATGGTCTCGTCGGCGTCTCCGTAGACGATCTCCGCGATGCCGCGAGCATGATCGAAGCGGACGAGCGTCTCGGGGACGATGAACTGGCTCTCGGGATCGCGCGGGCCGGTCTCGGGTAACGGCACCGTCGGCTCCAGCCGCGCGACGTAGTCGTAGGAGAGATAGCCGAAGACGGGCTTGCCGAGGCTTTCGGCCTCGTTGAAGTCGACGATGCGCGAGCCGTACCCGACCAGCGAGTAGCGGCCGAGCCGGCCGTGCTCGACCGATTCGAGCAGGAACGACGCGCTGCCCTCGCCGCGCAGGCGCAGGTAGGCGCCGAGTGGCGTCAACAGGTCCGAAGCGATCGATCTTGGAATGTTCTCTGTCTGTGTCATGGCTTTCATCGAGGCGAAAAGGGCAACAAAAAAGACCTCCCGGTAGGAAGGTCTCGAGCGAAACGGGTTGGCGTCCTAGATCAGGTCCAGGCGACGCTCCCGCCCCGCTCGCTGCGCCACTGCCACGCCCAAGTCATCTGCGGGGTCGAGATCGTCATCGCCATTGAGAGTACGGTCAGGAGGCCCCGTCGTCAAATAAGAATTGCACTAACGATCAGGAAGAGGTCGCTTCGCCCTCCGCCGCCGGCGCGTCGATGCGCTCGACGAAGGAAGGAAGATCGATGCCCTCGGAAGACCTGATCCAGGCTCGCTCGAAGTCGTAGTTGTAGGTGAGCCGGGTGCCCTTCGGCAAGAGGCGGCGCAGACCGGCAAGCGTCTTGCCCAGCTCAGCGAATTCGATGAAGCAGGGCTCGCCGAGGCCCGATCCGGCAAAGCGCGGCGGTACATTTTCCTTCTCGCTGTAGAGGGGCATGTCTCCCTCCAGCAGCTCGACGTCGGCCGGGATATAGAGCCCGGTTCCGGCAACGGGGTCATCCGCCGCCACTGACGTCGCAGGCGCAGCCTCGGCTACCGGCCCGGGCACAGCTTCGGCCGCCGGCACCGCTTCGGGCACCGCTTCGGGCACCGCTACAGGCTCGATTGCCGCTACTTCCGCGGGCACGACCTCAGCGCCCGTCTCGGCGGTGGCCTCGGGTGCGACCGGCAGCTCGGGAGCGGGCGCTTCCGCAACCGCCTCAGCGGCCACCTCGGGCGCGGCCTCCGGCATCCCGCCGGCCACGATCTCGGGCGACTGCGGCGTTACGGGGACGACCGCTTCCTCGACGGCCTGAGGAACTTCCTGCTCGGGAGTGAACGTCCAGGACGGCACTTCGGCGCTCGGTTCCTCGTGGATGAAAGGCTCGCCGCCAGCGACCGAGGCGAAGTCGGCGCTCTGGTCGGGCTCGGGATAGGGGGCAGCAGAGGCCGCCTCGGCGCTCTCTGTGTACTCGTAAGCCTCCGGGCCTACGGCTTCCCAGCTGCCGTCGGTCGCCTGGCGCCAGCCCGGATACGGATCGGCAACCTGCTCGGGATACTGGTCGGCAATGCCTTCGCCGCTCTGCTCCTCGTCCGGCTGCTCGGCTCCGGCAACTCCCTCTCCGGCCTCGCCCTCGCTCGGCAGGCGCACGAAAAGGCCGCGGCGGAAGCTCTCGCGCACCGTCGGGCGCGGCGGCAACTCCCCTCTACCTTCCAGCCCGGGGGGCTCGGGAACCTGTCCTTCGTCGCCTTGATCGCTCATGGAATGTTCGTCTTCTCCCTTGTCACGGCCGTGCGTGCTTGGTGCTGTATCGGCTCGTGTGGTCGGAAGCGTGAGTATCTATCGCTCGTTGTCGGTAAAGATAGAACGAAACAGGTAGATCATGAGAATAGAAGCTTGTCGCATTCGAGGAGGGGAGAGATGACTAATTCGCGGCGCGATGATCCGGTTCGCCTGACGCGCATCTACACCCGCACGGGTGACGACGGCGATACGAGCCTCGGCGACGGGACGCGCACGAGCAAGACAGATCCGCTGATTGCGGCGCTCGGGTCGCTCGACGAGCTAAACGCCGCGATCGGCCTGGCGCTGGCGGCAGCCGTGCCCGAACGGCTGCGCTCGCCGCTGGAGGGTATTCAGAACGAGCTGTTCGATCTCGGCGCCGACCTCAGCGTTCCTCCGGCCGCAGGCTCGCGCGAGCGTCTGCGCATCGGTCAGGAGAGGATCGATGCGCTCGAGCGCCTCTGCGACGGGTTGAACGCCGAGCTCGAGCCGCTACGCAGCTTCGTTCTGCCCGGCGGCGGCGAGGCCGACGGGCGCCTGCACCTGGCGCGGGCCATCTGCCGCCGCGCCGAGCGGGACGTGCTCGTTGCGGCAGCCGAGCACGAGCAGAGTCCGCTCCTCGCGGTCTATCTGAACCGGCTCTCGGATCTGCTCTTCATCTTCGGCCGCGTCGCGGCCGGGACCGACGGCGAGCGGCTCTGGCGCCCAGGCGCCTCCGATTAGCGGCCCCGAGTCGGGAAACCGGGCCTATACTGGCCCGCGTGCCGGATCCGATTCGAATAGTCATCGCCAAGCCCGGTCTGGACGGGCACGACCGCGGCGCCAAGGTGGTCGCGCGCGCCCTGCGCGATGCCGGCATGGAGGTCATCTACACCGGCTTGCACCAGACGCCCGATCAGATCGTCGAGACGGCGATCCAGGAAGACGCCGACGCGGTCGGTCTCTCGATCCTCTCCGGTGCGCACATGACGCTGGTGCCGCGCGTGATCGAGGGCCTGCACGGCCAGGGCGCCGATGACGTGCTCGTGCTGGTCGGCGGCACGATCCCCGACGACGAGGCCAGCGCGCTCAAGCGGGGCGGAGTCGCCGAGGTCTTCACCCCGGGCGCTGCGACCGGGACGATCGTCGAGTTCCTGCGCGAGCGGATCAACGAGCTCAAATAGCGCTCTCGCGCTTGCTTACTAGGAGCCTCTTCCGCTAGGCATCCACGTCTCGACCACCTCAGCCGCGCCTACCTAACGAAACAGGTTCTAGGGCGCGAAGCTGAGATTGTCGAGCTGGTGGTAGTAGTTGGCGTTCGCGGCGCTGAAGCGCAGCACCGTGTAGTCGGGATCGTCGGCGCCGAGCGGGTAGTAGCGCTCGTAGCCGTCGCGCCAGAGCCGCTTTCTCGATTCGCTGTCGCTCAGCACCTCGATCTCCCCGCGCAGCATCAGGCCCATCCAGTCGGAGAAATCGACGAAGTAGACGCTGGCCCTGGCGTCGCGTAGGAACTGAGCCACGCGCCGGGATGAGGTGTTGGTGCTGAACCAGACCGTTTTCAGCCCCTCTGTCTCCATCTTCAGCATCGCCTTGATCCAGGGATGACCGTCCTCGCCGTTCGATCCCACCAGGGCGATCTCCGACCTTTCGACCAGGGCGAGCGCCTTGCGGCGGGCTTCCTCTTCCTGCATCTCGAGCCTCCCGGCTAGCTGCTCATGATCGTGATCGCCGAGGTGGAGATCGTCAGCGCCGAGCCCGACTCGCTCGCGAGCGTGACCGGGACAGACTGCGTCTCGACTTCGATTGTCACACCGGGGTCGAGGCTGTCGAGCTCTCCGAGCGCGGCGTCGGCGCCGCTGTCGTAGGCCACCGCCGTATCGGGCGAGAGGTCGAGAGTGAGCTTGCGAGACAGCTTCTTGAGCCGAAGCCCGCTCGAGCTCGTCAGGCTCGTCACGCGCATGTTCAGCGTCCCGAGCGTGGAATCGGCTGCGATCAGCGTCCCCTTCAGGGTCAGCGAGACCTCGCTGCCCTGCTTGGCCGCGAAGAGAAGAACTCGCCCGCGCGTGAGATAGCGGTAGGGGCTGACGGCCTGGCCGCCATGCGGGTGCAGCTCGAAATGCAGGTGCGAGGCGATTCCGTTCGCGTCGCCCGAGTCGCCCACGAAGCCGAGCGGCTGCCCGGCCTTGACCTGGGCGCCGTTCTTGAGCCCCTTGGCATAGGCGGTGCCCGCGACGCACTTGCCCTTGTTGTCGTTCTTCATCGTGCGGTCGTTGTTCAGGTGGATGTACTCGTACATCGTTCCGCTGTGCCCGTCGAGATAGAGCATGCAGCCGGCGCTGGAAGAGTGGGTCCAGAAGGTGACCTTGCCGTCCTCCGCGGCCACCGCGAGCGACTTCTTGACCGCCATGATGTCGTTGCCCTGGTGGCGTAGCCCCCCGCGCGGATCGCCGAAGTCGTTCTGATACGTCACGGGACCGACGACCGGAAAGATGATTCGCGGCACGGCCTTGCCGCCGCCCGAGGCAAGCGGTGCGGCGAGGGAAAAGACGGCGATTGCCAGCGAGAGTGCTGTTAGGAGATTTCTCTTCCGCATCTCGGGTACCCGGTAGACGGGAGCGCGGGACCCTATCAAGGCCTGTGCAGGCCTTCCCGCTCATAGCGCAAAGGCGATGAGCTTCTCATTCAGGAAGCGGCGTGGAAATCTCTTCCTAGCTTCCACGAGCGAGATAACCCTCCCGGTGTCAGACACCGTTCAGAAGACACCGCTGATGTCAAGGAGCACCCGTGACGGAAGTGAAACTCTTCTCCCACGACTACAGGTATCTCGAGCCATGGCCGCCGCAGCCGACATGCGCGGCTGCGGCGCACAAAACGCCGTCTCCAACCCTCACGCCACGAACACTGCCCGCAATCACGGTCAGCCCGCTCCGCGTCTGGAAGCAGACAAGTCACACGCGCCGAAGGCGCGAAGACTCGCACACCAAGGTAATACCGCGAAAAGTCGCAGCCGGCTTTGCCGGCAGACTTATCGCGGGAAAGAAAGGCTACGATCACCAGATGAAGCGCGAGCTGAGGGAAATCGGCATCGATGAAGTGTTCGCGGCGCGCGAGGCAATCGGCGATCGCCTGCACCACACTCCGACCTTCTCTTCGGCGCAGCTGAGCGAGTTGACGGGCGCCAATGTCCTACTCAAGGCCGAGCTCTTCCAACGCACGGGCGCCTTCAAGGTCCGGGGCGTTCTCTCCAAGCTGGCCACGCTGACCGCGGAGGAGAAGGCCCGCGGCGTGATCGGCGTCTCGGCCGGGAATCACGCCCAGGCGGTGGCCTACGGCGCCTCCCTGGAAGGCATCGAGAGCAAGGTCGTGATGTGGCAGACGGCCAGCCCGCAGAAGATCACCGCCACCCGCGCCTACGGCGCCGAGGTCGATCTGGAGGCCGAGAACCCGAACGATGCCTTCGATCGGGCCGACGAGCTTGCCGAGCAAACGGGGATGGTCTTGGTGCATCCCTTCGACGACCCCTTCATCATCGCCGGCCAGGGCACGCTCGGGCTGGAGATGCTCGAGGACAACCCCGAGGTGGGCGCGATCCTCGTGCCCGTGGGCGGCGGCGGATTGGTCGCCGGCATTGCCGTCGCGGTCAAGGCGCTGCGCCCGGACGTCAAGGTGATCGGCGTCGAGCCCGAGCAGTCCGCGGCGCTCTACGCAGGCCTGGCGGGCGGCCGCTGGGTGCGGGTCAAGCCCGACTCGATCGCCGACGGCCTGGCGGCGCCGTTCGCAGGTCATCACTGCATGGCGATCGCCAAGGACAAGGTCGACGACGTGGTTCTCGTCAGCGAGCAGGAGATTCGCGAGGGCATGCGCTTCCTCTACCAGCGCTCCAAGCTGGCCTGCGAGGCGGCCGGCGCGGTCTCGACCGCGGCGCTGCTTACCGGCGCCTACAAGCCCGAGCCGGGCACGACCGTGATTGCCGTTGTCTCCGGTGGCAACGTGGCGCCCCATACTGCCTCTGGTATCCTCGATCCAGATGAAGGCTGATATCCATCCTGAATATATGCGCACGATCGTTCGTTGCGCCTGCGGCAACGAGTTCGAGACGCGCTCGGTAAAGCCCGAGCTCCACGTCGAGATCTGCTCGGCCTGCCACCCCTTCTACACGGGCAAGCAGAAGCTCGTTGATACCGGGGGCCGCGTCGAGCGCTTCCAGCGCCGGCTCGAGAAGGCCGAGAAGGCAGCCCGCGCCAAGAAGGCGTGAGCTTTCGAGGCGGGAGATGTTCTTCCGGTCGCGTAAGCCGGGCGTCAATGTCGCGACGGTAAGAAGCGGGCGAAAGCGCCTGCGCCGCTTGCTTGGCCTGCCGCTTGTCGCGACGGCAGCGACGCCGATGTACGGCGGTCAGGCCGTGATCGAGGGCGTGATGATGCGCAGCCCTTCCTTCTGGTCGGTGGCGGTGCGCAAGCCCAACGGTGAGCTGGCCGAGGTTTCGCGCCCGGTCGACTCCCTGATGAAGCGGCATCTGCTCTTCCGACTGCCCGTGATCAGGGGCGTCATGGCGCTCGGCGAGTCGCTCGCAATCGGCTTTCGCGCGCTTGCCATCTCGACGGAATACGCGGCCGAGGGCGGCGAGGAGGAGGAGAGCATCGAGATCGGTCGCTGGGCCATCACTTTGATGTTCGTCTTCGCGATCGTGTTCGCGCTCGGGCTGTTCAAGGTCGGGCCGGCGGCCGTCACGCGCCTCGCGTTCCCGAATCTGAGCAATAACGTGTTCGTGCTGGTCGAGGGTGCGCTCAGAGTGACGGTGCTGATCGCCTACATGGCGCTGGTCTCGCTGCTGCCGGATATTCGCCGCCTCTGGGCCTATCACGGGGCCGAGCACAAGGTCATCAACGCCTTCGAGGCGAACGCGGAGCTTACGCCCGAGAAGGTCAAGCCCTACAGCGTCATCCATCCCCGTTGCGGCACCGCCTTCCTGCTCTGGGTGATGGTGATCGCGATCCTCGTCTACTGGGTAATCGGCCTGATCTTCGGGCACCTGAGCATGCTCTGGCTGATCGTCAGCCGTATCGTGATGCTGTTTCCGATCGCCGGGCTCGCCTACGAGCTGATCCGCTTTGCCGGCAAGCACCGCTCGAACTGGATCTTGAAGGTGCTGCTGGCGCCCGGTCTCTGGCTGCAGCGGTTGACCACTCGTGAACCGGCGCTCGATCAAATCGAAGTCTCCCTCGCCGCCTTCAAGCGCGTTTACGAGCTCGAGACTGCCCGCGCCGCCGAGCCGCAGACTGCCGCGATGGCGCGTGCGATCGACGTCGTCGCCTAGCCGACGCGTCATTTAGCCGCTCCGCCTACGGTTAGGACTCTCGACGTAGGGCAAACCCCTGGTGAGAAACATTGTCGTGGAATCGGGGGCGAGCGGGATGGCGAAGAGAACTGCAAGCGTCAGTTGGCGGGGCGGGTTGTTCGAGGGCGCAGGCTTGATCGAAGCGAGCGGGAGCGGGGCGCTGGCCGAGCTGCCGATTACCTGGGCGGCGCGGGCGGAGTCTTCCGACGGGAAGACGAGCCCCGAGGAGCTGATAGCCGCCGCGCACGCCTCTTGCTTTGCGATGGCGTTCTCGCTGCTCCTCGCCGAGGGCGGCACGCCGCCGGAAGAGCTCGACGTCCAGGCGACGGTCACCTTCGTCCCGGGCACCGGCATCACCAGCTCGGAGCTCGAGCTGGTCGGTCGTGTGCCCGGACTGAGCGAGGAGGCTTTCCGGGCCAAGGCCGAGCAGGCAAAGACGAACTGTCCGGTCTCGCAGGCGCTGAAAGGCCTGGAGATCACGCTGACGGTGAAGTCGTTCGAGCCGGCGGCCGCGTAGCGCTGCCCGGCACCGAGTCGGTGCCGGGCAAGGAGACTCTGTCGGATCGGCTGCCGCCGGGCGGTTCGCGCCCGGGCTACCTACTTCCCCGGCATGAACTGCTCGACCAGCTTGGTCAGCTCGAGCGGGAAGAAGAACTTCGAGCTCGGGCCGTCGGCCAGCCTCTTGATCGCGTCGAGGTACTGCAGCCCCATCGTGTTCGGGTCGACCTTCTTGGCCTCGACGGAGATCGACGAGAGCGCCTTGGCGAGGCCCTCGGCGTTCAGGATCGCGGCCTGGCGCTGGCCCTCGGCGCGCAGGATCGCGGCCTGCTTCTCGCCCTCGGCGACGGTGATGTTCGCCTGGCGGGTGCCCTCCGCCTCGAGCACGACGGCGCGGCGCACGCGCTCGGCCGACATCTGGCGGTTCATCGCCTCTTGAATCTCGGGCGGCACGGTCAGCTCGCGGATCTCGACGTTGGTGACCTTGACGCCCCAGCGCTCGGTCTCGTGATCGAGCCGAGTGCGGATCATCTCGTTGATCTTGTCGCGCTGTGAGAGGACGTCATCCAGAATGATGTCGCCGACTACGGCGCGTAGCGTCGTGGTCGCGAGGCCCACCACTGCGAGGCGGTAATCCTCGACTTCGAGCACCGACTTCTCGGCCTGATTGATGTCGATTCGCATGTAGACGAGAAAGTCGATGTCGATCGCGACGTTGTCCTTGGTGATGTTCGTCTGCTTGGGGATGTCGAGCACCTCGGTGCGCGTGTCGACCTTCATGACCTGATGCAAAATCGGGATCTTGAAGACGACGCCCGGCCCCCTCATTCCCTCGAAGCGGCCCAAGCGGAAGCGCGCAAGACGCTCGTAATCACGCACGAAGTTGATGATCGGCATGCTTTTTTCTCCTAGCCTTTCTTGGGTGTTTTCGTTCGGGATTTCTTTTCGCTAAGCGACTTGACGATCACTCGAAATCCGTCAACCGCTGTCACTGTCACGCGCTCACCCGGCTCGGCGGTACCGCCACCGTCCAGCTCAGCCTCCCGGGCCTCGCCGCTGACGAGCACCTCTCCCTTCGGCTCCAGGCGCTTGCTCACCTCGGCGACCGCGCCGACGAGCGCCGCATTCTCGAGTGGGCTCACGTAGCGCTTGCCGTGGTGCGACAGGTGCACTTCGCGTGCCATCAGGAGCACAAGCACCCCGACGATCACGCCCAGCGAGATGAGCAACCAGTAACTCACACTGGGGTTATAGCCCGGCAGGCCCGGGCCGCCGAAATACCCGAGCAAGAAGACGCCGCCCAGGATCATCGAGGTCGTGCCGGCGGCGCCGAAGAAGACGTGGCCGGGCGCATGCAGCTCGACGCCGAGCAGCACGATCCCAAACAGGATCAGTGCCAGCCCGGCCCAGGAGAAGGGCAGCACGCTCAGTCCGGCAAAGGCCAGGATCAGGCAGATGACCCCTAGTGAGCCCGGAATCCAGCTCTGCCCGCCCGTCCAGAGCTCGATGATCAGACCCAGCCCGCCGACGCTGAGCAGCAGGAAGACGAGGTTCGGATCGGACAGGAACTCGAGTAGCCGCTGCCAGAAGGTCATGTTCACCTGCTCGAGCGGAGCGCCGGTCGTGTGCACGACCTTCGACCCGCCGGACGCTGCGAGCTTGAGCCCGTCGAGCTTGCTCACGAGCGCACTCAGGCTGTCGACTTCGGCATCCGCGATGCCCAAGCGCACGGCCTCCTCGGCCGAGTAGGCGCGGGCCTTGAGGATCGTCTGTTCGAGAGCGGCGACCGGACGATGACGGCGGACGGCGATCGAGCGCATCAGCGCGGACACGTCCTGGGTGGCCTTCTTGGCCTCGGTCGAAGGAAGGTTTTCTCCCTGCGTGCCGACCACTGCCGCGGCGCCGATGTTGGTTGCCGGCGCCATGGCCAGGTAAGACGACGCCGCGCTCAGGAAGGTGCCGGCCGAAGCTGCGCGGGCACCTGATGGGCCGATCCAGACGACGACCGGTACCGGCGAGGCGAAGATGTCCGAGACGATCGAGCGCATCGAGTCGACCGAGCCGCCCGGCGTACTCATCTTGATGATCACGACCTCCGCCTTGGCGTTCTGAGCGTCGTGTAGGGCGCCGCCTAGGTAACGCACGGCCACCTCGTCGATCACCGAGTTGAAGTTCACGACGACGACCGGGCCACCCGCCGAAGCGGCAACAGCGTTTCGCGGAGACGCGGAGACGATTCCGGTCAGCGCCGCAAGCAGGCAGACGGCCGTGAGAAGGCGGCGGATCTTCACGAAAGGATCCTAACGTGATCCGGGCAACTGAGCGCACAGCGCAGAATGCCGGCGACGACCACTACGGTCTCAGCCCGCTAGCATCGAGGTGTGGCCGGGATCGAACATCTCGTCGAAGAGCTGGAGCACTCCTACCAGGAGGCGCAGGAGCGCATGTCCGACCCTGCCGTCTACAACGACCACAAGCAAGCGGCCACGGCGGGCAGGCGGCTGAAGGAGCTGGAGGGCCCCTACAAGTTGGCGCAGGAATGGCGCCAGGCAGAGGCCGATCTCGCCGACGCTCGCGGCGATCCCGAGCTGGGTTCAATGGCGGCGGAGTCCGAGCAGGAGCTGGAGCGGCTCGAGCAGGAGCTTCGCCTGGCGCTGGTCGAGCGCGACCCGGCCGACTCCAAGGACGTGATCATCGAGATTCGTCAGGGAGTGGGCGGTGACGAGGCGGCGCTTTGGGCCGGCGACGTCCATCGCATGCTCACGCGCTACGCAGAGCGGCGCGGCTTTCGCTGGGAAGAGCTTTCCGCGAGCCTGAACGAGGCGGGCGGCATCAAGGAGGTGCGCTTCGCGATCAAGGGCGACGGCGCCTACTCGATCTTCAAGTGGGAGGGCGGCACCCACCGCGTCCAGCGCGTGCCGGCGACCGAGTCGCAGGGACGTGTCCACACCTCCACCGCGACCGTGGCCGTGATGCCCGAGGCCGACGAGGTAGAGGTGGAGCTGGACGAGCAGGATCTGAAGATCGACGTCTATCACTCGGGCGGTCCGGGCGGCCAGTCGGTCAACACGACCGACTCCGCCGTGCGCATTACCCATCTACCTACCGGGCTCGTCGTCGCCATGCAAGACGAGCGCTCACAGCTTCAGAACAAGGCCAAGGCGATGCGCATCCTGCGTGCTCTCCTCTACGAGCAAGAGCGCGGGCGCCAGCAGGCCGAACAGGCCGCGGCCAGGAGATCGCAGATCGGCTCGGGCGAGCGGGCGGAGAAGATCCGCACCTACAACTACTCCGAGAGCCGCGTCACCGACCATCGCATCAAGCTGACGCTGCACCGGCTCGAGCAGATCCTGGACGGCGACCTGGCGGAGATCACCGACGCGCTCTCGGCCGAGGAGCAGCGGCAAGCTCTCGAGGCCGCCACGGCGTGAGCGAAGCTCCGGGTCCGGTCACCTTGCGTCGGGCGCTCTCCGGCGCCGAGGAATACCTCGCTCGCCGCGGCATCGACCGGTCCCGCTTCGAGGCCGAGCTGATCCTCTCCCAGGCGCTCGGGCTGAGCCGCATCCAGCTCTATATGGATCTCGATCGCCCGCTCACGTCCGCGGAACGGGAGCGCGCGCTGGAACTGGTCGCGCGGCGAGGCAAGCGCGAGCCGCTGGCCTACGTGCTGGGCGAGTGGGGCTTCAGGCGCCTCACACTCAAGACCGACGCTCGGGCGCTCGTGCCCCGGCCCGAGACCGAGATCCTGGTCGAGCGCGCGCTCGCGCTGATCGAGCAGCTCGAAAGCCCGCGCGTGCTCGACGTGGGCACCGGCTCGGGCGCGATCGCGTTGGCGCTCGCCGACGAGCATCCCGGCGCTCGCGTCGTGGCGCTCGACTCCTCGCCGGGCGCAATCGCGCTGGCGCGCGAGAACGCCGAGGCCTGCAAGCTGGAGATCGAGCTGAGGCAGGGCGACATCCGCGAGCCGATCGAGGGCCGGTTCGATCTGGTCGTCGCCAATCCGCCCTACGTGCTGCCCGAGGAGATCGAGACGCTCGAGCCGGAGGTGCGCGACTGGGAGCCGCGCGAGGCGCTCGTTGGCGTAGGAGTTCCCGAGGCGCTGGCAGGTCGCGGGCGAGAGCTGCTCGTCCCCGGTGGCCGGCTGGCGGTCGAGCTGGGGGAGGGGCAGCAGGCGGCTTACGCGGCTCTACTCGCCGACCTCGGCTACGAGGACGTTACGATCAGCCCTGACCTGACCGGACGAGAAAGAGTGGTGGAGGCGAGATGGCCGTAGAGGGATTTCCGACCGATCGATATTCAGGGCGCGGCCTGATCGCGGGGCGCTTGGCCGACGGTGAGAGTTGGCTGCAGATCTACTGGATCAGCGGTCGCAGCGAGAACTCGCGCAACCGCGTGCTGATCGAGGAAGAGGGCGAGGTCCGCACCGCCACCGCCGACCGCTCCAAGCAGGTCGACGGCACCTTCACGCTTTACACGGCGCTCTGCTCGCAGGATGGAGCGCAGATCGTCGGTAACGGCGACCAGGTTACGACCGTGGTCGAGGCGCTCGGCGCGGGCGGCTCCTTCGAGCAGGCGCTGAGGACGCGCTCGGTCGAGGATGATCCGCCGATCTGGACGCCACGCATCACGGCAATCGTCGCCGGCGGAAAGCTCACGCTCTCGAAGATCGCCAAGAACGGTCACGCCTTCTTCGAGGCGGCTCCGCTCGAGCCCGGCGAGGGTCTCTGTCTACACACCTACCGCGGCGACGGGGATCCGATCCTGCCCTTCAACGAGGATCCCTATCCGCTGCGCCTGGAAGGCGATATCGAGGAGCTCGCGCACTCGGTTTGGGGGAGGCTAGACCCCCAGCTGAGGGTTGCGCTGGTGGTCAAAAAGATCGAAGCTGACGGCTCTTTCCGGCATCTGATCGTTAACCGTCTGACGCCCCCGTCAAGCTAACAGCGAGCGAACTATGGACGCCGTCGAGAATGCAGTCGCGGCACTTCAAGCGGGCAACCTGGTCGTGTTACCGACCGACACCGTCTACGGCCTCTGTGCCTCGGCGCACAACGCCGTAGCGGCGGCGCGCATCAACGAGATGAAGAAGCGGCCCGAGCTCGCGATCGCGATCATCGCAGCTTCCACGGACGCCTTGATCGAGTGCGTTCCGGAGTTTCGTCTCGGCTGGCAGACACTGCTGGAGGAGGTTCTTCCCGGTCCCTACACGCTTGTGCTTCCGAACCCCAAGCGGCGGCTGCGCACTCTCTCGCCCGGGCGTGAGGAGACGATTGGAGTTCGCGTTCCCGAGCTGCCGGAGCTGTCGCGTCAGGTGCTAGAGCAGTTCGGCGTGGTGGCGGCCTCGAGCGCCAACCTCCACGGCGAGCCCGACCCGAAGACGGTCGAGCAGATCCCCGAGGAGATCCTTAACGCAGTCGGCGCGGTGATCGACGTCGGCGAGTTGCCGGGCGCGCCCTCGACGGTGATCGATCTCAGCGGGCTGGTGCCGCGCGTGACACGGCAAGGCGCCGGCGATCCGCAGCGGGTTTTTGACGCGCTCGGCTAGGCGTTCCAGCTAGTAGTCGCGAGCGCCTGTCTAACGCGGAAAGCGCCGCGCCCCGGTCAGGCGCAGCTCACCCTCGTGCCAGATGTACGTCTCGACGCTGATCTCGCCCTCGTCGAAGCCGTAGAGCTGGAGCCCGTGCGCCTCTCCCTGCCGGCGCGGCCGGGGGCGGCCGAAGCCGGGCGCCGTTGCGAAGATCAGTGGTCTGAGCCCGGCGCCGACGTCGAACTCGTGCCGCTCGATCGTCGAGGACTGGTGGATGTGCCCCGAGGCGACCAGGTCGACGCCGCCTTCCGCCAGCCTGCGCAGCACGTTCCTTCGGCCCGAGAGCGGGCGCTTGCGCGCGCGCCAGGGCGCGCAAGCGAGATGATGATGCAGGAAGACGAGCCGGAACACCTCGGGCGGCGTGTCGGCGAGTAGGCGGGCCGTTCGCTCGAGTGAGGCGCGGCGCAGCTTGCCGGACTGCTGGCGCCAGGGGCGGGCTGAGTTGAGCCCGACCACGAGCAGTTGCTCGGAACGGTGAATCGGCTCGGTTGTCGCCCACTGGCGCTCGAACTCGCGCCAGGGATGGCTGAAGCGCCCTGGGAAGGAGTAGGGGAGGTCGTGGTTGCCCGGCACCGCGACAACTTTCGGGCCGAGCGAGCGGAGCCTTGCCGTCGCTTGCTCGATCTGCTCGCGGCGACCGCGGTTGGCCAGATCGCCGCTGACCACGATCAACTCGGGGCTTGTCCGTTCGATCAGCTCTTCGAGGCCGGGCCCGCCGACCTCGTCGCCCCTCGAGCCGAGGTGCAGATCGGAGAGATGTAGAACGCGCACAGCCACCTCCGCAGCACCCTATACACTGCCGCTTATGGCCGACGAATCTGCTGAAGTCTTCGACGATCTGTATCTGGGTTTCCGTGCCGGCGGCGCGGCGCGCAAGCGGCGCCGAGGCGAGGAACTGACCGCCGAGGAAGAGGAAGCGATCAGCCGCTGGGAGCGGCTCTCGACAACGCGCAAGGTGATCGCCATCGGCTCTTTCTCGGTCGGGACGTTCGGGCTAGGCTTCGCGGCCGGCGGCGTGCTCTTCGGTCGGCGCAAGAAGTAGCGGCGGCGCAGGTATTCGCCGCCGCGACTCGAACGCACAAGCGTGCGCTCATCCACGCCTGAAGAGGTGCTGCTGGAGACGCGCCTGCACGGAATCGTGCTCGGCGGCAGCGTCGCCAAGGCGCTCATCCTGGCCTGCGCGGGCGCGGCCTTGCTGGCGCTCGACTGGCCCTGGTCGGCCGGTGGTGTGGCTGCGATGGTGCTTGCCGCCCTGGTCGCTCTGCGCGCGGCCTGGCGCTGGGATCGCACCAAGATCGTCGTCACGAACGAACGGCTGAGGGTCGTCACGGGCGTGCTGCGGCGGCGCGCGGCGAGCGTGCGCCTCTCCAATCTCGGCACGCTGGAGATCGAGCAGTCCCTGCTCGGGCGCCTCTTCCACTATGGCACGCTGATCGCTGGCGACCTGGAAGTCGATTTCGTGCCCGAGCCGGACGAGCTACAGGAGCTGATCACGGGGCTGGCCGAGTCGCGGCTGGCGGCTTAGCGATCGAAGCTCAGGTAGAGCGGGACGTCATTGTCTGGCCGCGCTTGTCGGCGCGAGCTGGAATCGGCGCGGAATCGGCCCATTCTCGTGTACCTATCGACGCTATCGTTCCCCGCCCCGTGGGCGGGTGGGGGGTGGTGGATGGTCAAGGAGGCGCCTGAACCCTGAGAAGCGTCACGACACGCGGATCTCGCGTCCGCCGCGGAGGTGATACTCTCTCCACACGAACAGGTGTTCGTCTTGAGGCCCAAGGCTAGACTGGAATTGAGATGGAGAGAGAGAAGAGCGGCGCGGAGCTGGTAGTTCATAGCGCGAAGGAGCACAACCTCAAGGGCATCACAGTCCGCCTGCCGCGCTACAAGCTGATCTGCATCACGGGATTGTCCGGTTCGGGCAAGTCGTCGCTTGCCTTCGACACCATCTACGCAGAAGGGCAGCGGCGCTACGTCGAGTCGCTCTCGGCCTACGCGCGCCAGTTCCTGCAGCTGATGGAAAAGCCCGACGTGGAGTCGATCGAGGGGCTCTCGCCGGCGATCTCGATCGACCAGAGGACGACGTCGCGCAACCCGCGCTCGACGGTCGGCACGGTGACCGAGATCTATGACTATCTGCGCCTGTTCTACGCGCGCGTCGGACGGCCGCATTGCCCCGTCTGTGGGCGACCGATCGCCGGCCAGGCGATCGATGCCATCGTCGACCAGGTCCTGCGCCTGCCCGAGGAGACGCGCTTCACGGTCAACGCGCCGGTGGCCCGCGATCGCAAGGGCGAGTTCAAGGACCTGCTCGAGCACCTGCGCGCCGAGGGCTTCACACGCGTGAAGGTGGACGGTGAGCAGCGCCTGCTCGAAGACGCGATCGAGCTGGACAAAAAGTTCAAGCACACGATCGAGGTGGTGGTCGATCGCCTCGTGATGCGGGCCGATCTGCGCATGCGCCTGGCCCAGTCGATCGAGACCGCCGCCGCGCTGGCGGAAGGCCTGGTCACCATCGACGTGCTGGACGGCGAGCCGCTGACCTTCTCCGAGAACCTGCTCTGCCCCGAGCACGGCATCGGCCTGCCCGAGCTGGAGCCGCGTGTCTTCTCCTTCAACTCGCCGCACGGCGCCTGCCCGCGCTGCACCGGCCTGGGCTCACAGCAGGAGATCGACCCCGAACTGGTGGTTCCCGATCCGACCCTCTCGATCAGCGAGGGCGCGATCGCTCCCTGGCCGGTCGGGCACAACGGCTACTACGAGGCGATCGTTCAGGGGCTCTCCGAGCACTACGGAATCGATCTCGAGACGCCCTGGCAAGAACTCTCGGAGCACGAGCGCAGCCTCGTTCTGAACGGCACCCAGGGCGAGCGCATCCACGTCAGCTACCGCAACCGGATGGGCTTCCGCCGCGCCTACTCGACCTCCTTCGAAGGCGTGCTGAACAACCTCTCACGGCGCTACCGCGAGACCGATTCCGATTCCTCGCGCGAGAAGATCGAGGAGTACATGAGCCTCAGGCCCTGCCCGACCTGCCACGGCGCCCGGCTCAAGCCCGAAGTGCTGGCGGTGACCGTCGGTGGCAAGAACATTCACGAGTTCACGGGCATGTCGGTGACGCGGGCGCGGCTCTTTCTGGACGGGCTCGAGCTGAGCGAGACCGAGCGCCTGATCGGCGAGCGGATCATCCGCGAGCTCAAGGCCCGGCTCACCTTCCTCGACGACGTCGGCGTCGGCTACCTACAGCTCGATCGCGCCTCCGCAACGCTGTCGGGAGGGGAGGCGCAGCGGCTGCGCCTGGCCACCCAGATCGGCTCGCAACTCGTGGGTGTGCTCTACATCCTCGACGAGCCCTCGATCGGGCTGCACCAGCGCGACAACGGCCGCCTGATCGTCACGCTCGAGCGCCTGCGCGACATCGGCAACACGGTGATCGTGGTCGAGCACGACGAGCAGATGATGCGCTCCTCCGACTGGATCGTGGATATGGGCCCCGGCGCCGGTGAGCATGGCGGTGAGGTCGTGGCCGAAGGGCCCGCGGAGCGAATCTCCGAGACGCCCGGCTCGATCACCGGCGACTTCCTCTCGCACCGCCGCTCGATCGCGGTGCCCGAGCGAAGAACCGAAGATCGCGGCTTGTTCAAGGTGCTAGGCGCGCGCCAGCACAACCTGAAGGGGATCGACGTCGAGTTCCCGCTCGGGAAGTTCGTTTGCGTGACCGGCGTTTCGGGCTCGGGCAAGTCGACGCTGGTGAACGAGATCATCTACAAGGCTCTGGCCAATCGCTTGCAGCGGGCGCGGGTCAAGCCGGGTGCGCACGACGAGATCGAGGGCATCGAGGCCTTCGACAAGGTCATCGACATCGACCAGGCGCCGATCGGCCGCACGCCCCGTTCCAACCCGGCCACCTACACCGATCTCTTCACTCACATCCGCGAGCTCTACTCGCTCACCCCGGAGTCGAAGCTGCGCGGCTACCGGCCGGGGCGCTTCTCCTTCAACGTGCGCGGTGGACGCTGCGAGACCTGTCGCGGCGACGGTCAGATCAAGATCGAGATGCACTTCCTACCCGACGTCTACGTACCCTGCGAGACCTGCCACGGCCGCCGCTACAACCGCGAGACCCTCGAGGTGCACTTCAAGGGCAAGTCGATCGCCGACGTGCTCGAGATGTCGGTCGAGGAGGCGCTGCAGTTCTTCGTCAAGATCCCCAAGATCCGCCGTCGCCTGCAGACGCTGCACGACGTCGGGCTCGACTACATCAAGCTGGGCCAGCCGGCGACGACGCTGTCCGGCGGCGAGGCACAGCGCGTCAAGCTGGCCGCCGAGCTGTCCAAGATCGCCACCGGGCGCACGCTCTACATCCTCGACGAGCCGACCACCGGCCTGCACTTCGCCGACATCGAGAAGCTGCTCGAGGTGCTGCAGCGCCTGGCCGACGCCGGCAACACGGTGGTCGTGATCGAGCACAACCTGGACGTGATCAAACAGGCCGACTGGATCATCGACCTCGGTCCCGAGGGCGGCGAGGAGGGCGGCGAGGTGATCGCTGTCGGCACCCCCGAGCAGATCGCCGCGATCGAGACGAGTTACACCGGGCGCTACTTGCGCGAGGTGCTGCCTAGCACGGTCACCGCCGCTTAGCGACTCAGTGATGCTCTCGCTGCTTCCTGGCGAGCTGACCATCCGATCTCGAGGGTGAAGAGCCTGACATGGGCGAGTGTTCAGGAATGTCCCCTGGCGGCTCTAGCCCTACCACCTGCTCGCGACGGAGACACCACTCCCCACGCTAACGGGACGTCGCGACGATAGTGAGGCGAATCTGGACCTCAGTAATCGACGATGTCTGTCCGTGAGCTCAGCTACCTAGCCGCTTGAGCCAGGGATCGATGTGGATCAAGCCGGCTGGCGCCGAGCTGAGAGCCGCTCGCAGAGCCGGCGTATCCATCAACGTCGAGACGACGATTTGCTGCTGTCCGTCCAGCCCGACCGAGTGGCCGAAGCTGTAGATCGCGAATCGGTGCGCGTTCACTTTCATGACGAGAGCCAGGGCCTCTTGCACTCGGCTCTTCGTATAGCGCGACCTGATGACGCAGAGCTGCCGGGGGTAGGACGGGCCGAGTTCCCGTTCCGTTCGAGCGGGGTGAGTCGAGGCAAGGACTTCGACCACGCTATCGGCGGTCGGCCGGAAGAGAGCATCGGCTGTGAGATCCCAGCGGTGGCGGCTTCTGTACTGGTCGATTGCGTCGGTAGGTGGATTGACCGTCGAGTCGATCCAGCCTCCCGAGGGCGTGGCGCAGGGAGGTCGACGCAGGTCCGGGGAGTCGTTCGCGTATCTGGGCGGTCCCTGTTTCGTGACGCGCAGAGTGCCGTCCCTGAGGAAGCCGGCGAGATAGGCATTTCCACTCCTGACGCCCTTGACCGTCGAGCGAAAGGCGAGGCGAGAGAAGTCGACGCCCACGACGCGGACGCCCACCGTGCACGACGGCGGCTCGTTGAACATGAGATCCGAGATCGAGAGGCAGAAGTGCACGCCGGCTGTGCGGCTGGCGATGACTGTCCCGGTCGCCGCGACTCTTTCCGCCGGCTGGACAGTCGAGGCGCTGGCATTACGAGTCAGCGTGGCCGCCTTCGAGCTGTCGTGTCGGGCAAACCCCATCCAGATCGACACGGACGAGGTAACGATGACGAGTACGACAACGAGCGAAAAGAAGCGCCACCTCGAGCGCGTGAACCACTTCTTCGTCATTGGCGATCACCTGCGCGCATGCTGATTCAGGAGTTATACGCCGCCCACGGCCGGAGCCGTCACGCGTGGGCTACGAACTTCCGCTCACATCCGCCTGATCCGAACGGCTTGGACTCGACTCCGTAGAGCACGGCGGGAATGAGCGTCAGGTATGACCGGGCTCGCATGGGCGAGCGTGCTACTCCCTGATGGGGGTGCGGCTCTCTAGCGTCGCCTCGAACTCCGCCAGCTCCTCTTCGTCCATCGAGTAGGAGTGCTCGTCGTCGGGGAAGGCGCCGCTGCGAACTTCCTCGGCGTATGAGCTAAGCGCGTCTTTGATCTCGGCCGAGAGGTTGGCGTAGCGCTTGACGAAGCGCGGCAGGTGGCCCTCGCTCAGGCCGAGAAGGTCGTGGTAGACGAGCACCTGGCCGTCGCAGCCGGCGCCGGCGCCGATGCCGAAGGTCGGGATCTCGAGTTGCGCGGTGATCCGGCGCGCCACCGCGGAGGGCACCGCCTCGAGCACGAGCGAGAAGCAGCCTGCGCGCTGCAGCTCGAGCGCCTCTGCCACCAGCGCGAGCGCGCGCTCTGCCGTCTTGCCCTGCGTCTTGAAGCCGCCGAGCATGGTCGCCGACTGCGGCGTCAGGCCGATGTGGGCCATCACCGGGATGCCGGCGGCGACGATGGCGCGGGCTCGCGATACCGAGGTGCCGGCGCCTTCGAGCTTGACGACGTCGGCGCCGGCTTCCTTGACGAAGCGGATGGCGTTCGAGACGGCCTCCTCGTCGGAGACCTGGTAGGAGCCGAACGGCATGTCGCCGACAATCAGCGGGCGTCGGGCGGCGCGGGCGACCGTGCGGGTGAGGAAGAGCATCTCGTCGACCGTCACCGGCACGGTGGTGGACTCGTGCCCGAGCACGACCATCGCGGCGGTGTCACCGACGAGCAGGATGTCGATGCCGGCATCCTCGGCGAAGCGGGCGCCGGGGGCGTCGTAGGCGGTGACCATGACGATCTTCTGGCCGCGGCGTTTCATCGCCGCGAGCTCGGGCAAACCGAGCTTTCCAGGCGGGGGAGTGCTCATCTCGCGCCTCCTTTCAGAGGGATATTGTCGATCAAACGGGTCTTACCGACCTGGATCGCCGCCAGCAGGCGCGGCCCGCCGTAGTCGGCGACGGCGACGTACTGAGTCTTCAGCCCGGGCTCTTGCTCGAGAGCGGAGCGCGTAGTGGCGACCGGGTCGCCGCCGTCTCGAGCGGCCTCGGCGCCGAGCGCTAGTGCCCTGGGCAGCGTCAGTGCGACCTTGCGCTCGGCCGGCGAGAGATAGGCGTTTCGCGAGGAGAGCGCCAGGCCGTCGGAATCGCGGACGGTCTCGACCGGGCGAATCTCCAGCTCGAGATCGAGGTCGCGCACCGTTCGCTCGATCACGGCCAGCTGCTGGGCGTCCTTGGCGCCGAAGTAGGCGGCGTCCGGGCGCACGATGTTGAACAGCTTGATGCAGATCGTGGCGACGCCGCGGAAATGGGTGGGCCGAAGCACTCCTTCCAGCTCGAGCGAGAGACGCTCGGGCTCGACCCAGGTCTCGAAGCCATGCGGGTACATCTCCTCAGCCGAAGGCGCGAAAAGGAAGTCGATGCCCTCCGCCCGCGCCAGCTCGAGGTCGCGCGCCTCGTTGCTTGGATAGCGCTCGAGATCCTCGCCCTGGCCAAACTGGGTCGGGTTTACAAACAGGCTACAGACGACGGTCTCAGACTCCCGGCGGGCAGCGCGAAGCAGGGTCAGGTGCCCCTCGTGGAAGGCTCCCATCGTCGGTACCAGCCCGATACGGCCGCCGCGCAGGGGGTCGAGCAGAGCGCGCAGCTCATCCTTCGTGCGAACGATCTTCACGTCGCTTGGCTTCTCGTCGCTTGGTTCATACCCTTGCTCCAGTTCCATGCGGATACCGGGCGGTGCTTCTCGCTCAGTCTAGTCCGAGCGTGTGCGGCGACGGAAGCTTCGGCGCCTTCAGGGAGACGCGAACCTCGGATTCGTTTTGAGGATTGGCCCGGATCAGGCACGAAAACGTGCTCTTATCACCTTGACGTGGAGGTAGTTTGGAACGACCCCGCGGGCGGGTGGCTCGGTGGCGGGCGGAGAAAGAAGTGCCCGTGGAGAACTCGGCGGCGAGGCCTGAGCTCTGCGCCTCTGTCTACACTGCGATAGATGCCGATTTACGAGTATGTCTGCATGCAGTGCGAGCACCAGTTCGAGGAGCTAGTCCACGCGAACGAGACTCCGGTCTGCCCGTCCTGCGCGGCTCAGAATGTGATTCGCAAGTTCTCGAGCTTCGCCACCGTGGGAGGCCCGAGTAAGTCGTGCGGTAGTTGCTCGAGCAGTAACTGCGGTGGCTGCGGTGGCCACTAGCGAAGCCCGCAGGGCCGAGCTCGTAGAGCTTTTCAACACCGTCTCTTCCTGCACCGCCTGCTCCCTGTCGGAGACGCGCACCAAGGTTGTTTTTGGCTCGGGGAATGCTGATGCCGAGCTGATGTTCGTGGGCGAGGCGCCCGGCTTCCACGAGGATCAGCAGGGGCTGCCCTTCGTCGGCGCGGCCGGCAAGCTGCTCGAGAGCCTGCTCGGCGAGATCGGCCTGAGCCGAGAGGATGTCTTCATCGGCAACGTGCTCAAGTGCCGCCCGCCCGGCAACCGCGATCCGCAGGCCGACGAGATCGAGGCCTGCCAGAGTCACCTCTTCCGTCAGATCGAGCTGATTCAGCCGCGCGTCGTGGCGACGCTCGGTAACTTCGCCACTAAGCTTCTCTCCGGCAGCCCGACGGGAATCACGCGCGTGCACGGCTGCGAGCAGAGCGTGCGGCTCGGAAACAGCGAGGTGCTGCTCTACCCGATCTACCATCCGGCGGCGGCGCTCTACACGCGGGCCATGTTGAGTGTGCTGGAAGAGGACTTCGCCCGCCTGCCGCAGCTGCTCGGGCGCGAGCCGGCGCCCACTACGAGCGAGACAGCGCCCGTGGTGCCCGTGGCGACGCCGGTCGCGACGGAGTACGAAACCCAGCTCGATCTCTTCTGAGGTCTTCCGTTCGGGCCGGGCACGGGAACACGACCGAGGCGGCTAGCTAGCCTTCGCAGCATGAAGTTCACAAGCGCTTCCGCCGCGGAGACCGAGCACCTCGCGGCTGAGCTGGCCCGCGCGCTTGCGCCGGGCGACGTGGTCACCGTCGCCGGCGAGCTCGGCGCGGGTAAGACGACATTCGTTCGCGGCGCCTGCCGGGCGCTCGGCGTCGAGGGGCCGGTGACCAGCCCGACCTACACGATCGGGCACCGCTACCGGGGCCGGCTGACGGTCTCGCATCTCGATCTCTACCGTTTCACGAGCGTCTCGGCGGCGGAGTGGGGCGACCTCGAGCCCTACTTCTCGGATGCCGTCGTATTTGTGGAGTGGCCCGAGGCCGGCGCGGGTGCGCTGCCGCCGGCGCGGGCCGAGGTCTCGCTCGAGCACGACGGTGACACCCGCAGGCGCATTACCATCGACAGCTCAGACGCAACCCTGCTCGCAGGCCTCGAACGTGCTGACACTCGCCTTTGACACCGCCACTCCACGCTCCAGCTGCGCTCTGCTAAGAGACGGAGATCTCCTCGGCGAGCGCGAGACGAAGGCGGCGGCGGTGCTCGCTGCTGCGGATGCGCTCCTCGCCGGGGCGGGCCAAGTCGCCGCCGATCTCGATCGAATCGTCTGCGGGGTAGGGCCGGGCAGCTTCACCGGCATTCGCATCGGTCTGGCGGTCGCACGTGGCCTGGCGCTGGCAATCGACCTTCCGGTGGCCGGCGTCTCGACGCTCGCTGCGCTGCAGGAAGGGGCGCCCGGCTCGCTACCTGTGATCGACGGCAGTCGTAAGGAGGTCTTCACGCTGACGGGCGGCGAGCCGGCTGTGATCAGGCCCGAGGATCTGAAGCCGGCGCCCGGCACGCTCTGCGTCGGCAGCGGTGCCGTCCGCTACCGCGCCGTGCTCGAGGCCGCCGGCGCCGATGTCCCTCCCGACTCGAGCGAGCTGCACCTCGTCAGGGCTCGCTTCCACGCCGGCCTGGCCGGCGAGTTCGGGCCGGCTGAGTTGGTGGAGCCGCTCTATCTGCGCATCCCCGACGCCGAGAAGGCGCTCGAGCGATGACGAGTGAACCGGATCGCGAGTCGCACTGGCGCGTCGAGATCGCACCGCTGCAGTTCGCCGACCTCGATCGGGTCGAGGCGATCGAGAAGGAGTGCTACGGGATGCCCTGGTCGCGCGCAATGTTCGCCGGCGAGTTGATCAAGTCGAGCTCGATCTGCCTCGGCGCCTTACGGCTCGAGCGCTTGATCGGCTACCTGATCGTCTCGCTCTACGTAGACGACTGGCACATCATGAACCTCGCGGTCGATCTGGCCTGGCGCCGCCGCGGCGTGGCCGGGCTGCTGTTGGAGAGTTTTTTCGCGCGCAGCGAGGGTGGCCGCGAGCGCGGCTACACGCTCGAGGTGCGACCATCGAACGATGCTGCGATTAGGCTCTACGAGAAGTTCGGCTTCGTGACGCGGGGCATTCGGCGCGGTTACTACATGGACGACCATGAAGACGCGCTGGTCATGTGGCGAGAGAACTCCCCCGGGCAAGCCGGGAGCGAAGGGTGAGGGCGGCGCGGACGTGATCCTGGCGATCGAGACCTCCTGCGACGAGACCGCCGCGGCGCTGATCGACGGCGAGGGGCGTCTGCGGGCCAATGTCGTCTCCTCGCAGGCCGAGTTACACGCCCGTTTCGGCGGCGTCGTACCGGAGGTCGCCTCGCGGCGGCATCTGGAGCTGATCGTGCCGGTGATTAGTGAAGCTCTCGACGAGGCCGGAGTTACGTTCGATCAACTCGACAGCGTCGCGGTCACGCAAGGGCCTGGCCTGATCGGGGCGCTGCTCGTCGGCCTCTCGGCCGCCAAGGCGATCGCCTGGTCCAGAGGACTGCCGCTGATACCGGTCGACCACCTGCTCGGGCACGTTTCGGCGCTCTATCTCGATCCGGTCCGGCTCGAGCCGCCCTTCCTCTGCCTGCTTACCAGCGGCGGCCACACGCTGCTGTTGGACGTGCAGGAGCACACCTCTTTCCGGCTGCTCGGTACGACGCTGGACGACGCGGCGGGCGAGGCCTTCGACAAGGGAGCGCGCCTGCTCGGTCTCGGCTATCCCGGCGGCGCGGCGCTCGACCGGCTGGCGCAGGGCGGCGACGCAAGCGCCTACTCCTTCCCCATTGCCCGCCTGGACGGACTCGACTTTTCCTTTTCGGGCCTGAAGACCGCCCTGCTGTACGAGGTGCGCGGGCTCGAGCACGGCGAGCTGGAGCGTCGGCGCGCCGACCTGGCCGCTTCCTACCAGCACGCGATCGTGCGCGCCCTGGTAGAGCGAACGCTGCAGGCGGCCGAGAAAATCGGTGCCCGGCAGATCGCCGTCGCCGGTGGGGTAGCCGCCAACTCCGAGCTGCGCGAGGCGTTTAGCAGTGCGGCTTTAGCTCCGATCGAGCTCTGCACCGATAACGCGGCGATGATCGCCTCGGCCGCCCGCTACCTGAAGCCAATCCAGCCACCCGGCTATCTTGATCTCGATGCCTACGCCTCCCGGCAGCTTGCGTAAGTTCTCGCGCCTCGTGCTCGTGGCGCTGTTTTTCGTCGGCGCGGTCGTGCTTGGGCTCTCGCTCAAGGGAAGCGGCGGCGGTGGGCAGTCGGTGGCGAACGACTGGGTGGGACTGGCCGGATCGCCGCGCTCCAACGTCTCGGTCGGCGAGCGGGTGATCGTCGTTCTTCATGCTCAGTCGCTGGCCGACCACGTCGCGGCCGCCGGTGGCCTGGCCAGTAGCGAGCAGGAGCGGGCCTGGAGCGCCGAGGCCTCCGCCGATCAGAAGACGATCATCGCCAAGCTCGCCCTGCGCGGCGCCGTTATCCAGCCCGAGTTCAGCTTCACGCGTGTGATCAACGGC
>Ga0182011_10000282_pt1 | contig 43415 bp, 36 predicted proteins | sample 711E1DmetaG_FD_120481 | JGI IMG/M metagenome (GOLD analysis project Ga0182011, IMG submission 120481) | Permafrost microbial communities from Stordalen Mire, Sweden - 711E1D metaG | ecosystem: Environmental > Terrestrial > Soil > Wetlands > Permafrost | place: Sweden: Stordalen | collected...
GTGCTGCCGCCGCCTGGCTGAACGCGCAGCCCTCATCGACGAGCTTGAGATTCCGCTCAGCTTCAGCTACGCGCCGGCGACGGGCTTGCAGCCGGTTCCCTTGCTGCAAAGGTCGCCGACTTCGATGCGGCTCGCGCTGCCCTGCCGGCCAACGACGAAGCCGGTTTTGGGCGCGGGCTGGCCCTCGAAGCGCTGGGCCGGCGGGCAGAGGCTGCCGAGGCTTTCACGGAATTGCTGGCACGCTCACCGGGTCACCTGTCTGCACCGGTGGCGCGCGAGCACCTGCGCCGTCTTCGCTAGAAAGCCTACGCCAGTTCTTCGACTCGCCGACGGCCGACGATTGTGATGGGAACCCTGAGAGGGTTCCCAAACCCTCCCGCGACGGGCTTCGGCGAGCAAAGCTCGCCTGCGCCCACGCGATCCGACCCGCTGACTGTGCCGTCGCTGCGCTCCGGTGCTCACATACCGTGTGTGTATGCTCCGCTCCGGTGCTCGCGCCGGCTTCGTCATCGGGCCGGCTTGTCGGCCGGCTCCCGGAGGCGAATCTGATGCTACATTGTTGAAGCCCTAGTCGAGGCCCATTGCCGTGAACGGCGTGTCGTCGGTGAACTCCTTCACCTCGAGCTTCTCGTGAATAAGACGGCGCACGGTAGTCGCGATCTCTTCGCGCGTACGCATACGCGCCACCTCCAGCGGACCTGGCGTGCCACGCTCGGAAATCTGAAGCGCCGTGTGTCCCACAATCGCCCCGGCCCCATGATCGCGGCGCAGGGGACCGCCGACACGATCTTCGATCGCGTGCCACGCCTTGTCGGCTAGGCCATGCGAGCCAGGCAGCAGGCTTTCCCATGTCGTCGAGGGAACAATCTCCTGGTGCTGCGGCCCGAGCACATGCACGATGGCCTCACACAAGGTGGTGAAGGCGCGTTGGCTGGAATGCGTGGCCGCCTCAGGCGGCGGGGCCAGCTTCTCCATCAGGTAGTCCACCAGCGCGCGCGGCGTGGCGATGCGCTGCTCGTCCTCGTCGGGAATGGGAATCCCGAACTCATCTTCGACGACAATAGTGACTTCAACCAGGGCAAGCCCCATGTTGTCCTCCGTGGCTTTTTGAAATGTGGAAATAGTCCCACAACTGACTGCCCCCAGTCGATGCCCATGTCATAGACTTGGCCCGTGCTGCCCGCGCGCGCGCGAACACCGAATTCCTTGCGCCTGCTCTTTGCGCTAGCTGTCGTGGCCGTCGTGCTGGAACGATTGCACGCCCTGCTGCGCGCTGGGCCCACGGATTTCGACGACGCGTACATGTATCTGCGCTACGCCCACAACGCTCTGGCGGGCCAGTGGCTGGCGTGGAATCCGGGCGAGGCGCCGGTCTACGGCGTGACCAGCCCACTCCACTTTCTTCTTGTCACGCTGGTCAGCAGGCTGCTCCCGGGCCATCCCGCAGCGGACTTGCAGATTGCGTCCGGGTTGGCCGCGCTTGTGCTGCTGGCCGCCTTGGTCACGGTTTGCGCGCGCTTCTGCCAGGATTTCCATCTGCGCGGCAACTTCCTGCTCTGGGGCGCGGTGCTGCTGCCGCTCGTCTGCTTTCGCGAGGCGTTCTTCTTCCACGCTCACACCGGCATGGACACCATGTTGGCCGCACTGGCCAATACCGTCGTCGTGTTCGCGTCGCTGTGGCTGGCGGAAAAGCCGTCGCCGGCCCGGGCCTTGGTTGCGGCGGCCGTGGGCTTGCTTGCTATCGAAGCACGGCCGGACAACGTCATCATCGCTGCCCTCTGCCCACTTCTGGCCCTCTTGCTGCTCGCGCCGGCGCCGCGCCTGCGCCCCTTGCTTATCTGGGCTGGCACCCTCGGCGGGCTAGGGTTGATAGACCTGACTCTGAAGTGGCATTTTCTCGGCACGCCCTTGCCGCTTGCCTTCTATGCCAAGCAGCCCTGGTACTACCGGGGCTTCGTCGGCGAGTTCACTTGGAATCCCTTCTTCTTCCTCGAAGTCGCACTCGCGACCGTCTCGCCCTTTCTGGTGGCTGTGGTGCTCTTTTCTCGACGGGCCAGCCTCCGATTGCTACTCGTGCTGCTCATTCCTGCGGTTGCCACGCTCGCCGCCCTGTTCTCCGTAAACCAGATCATGGGCCATCTGGGACGCTTCTACTTCCCCTCGCTGCCGCTCTTCGTGGTAGCGGGCGCGTTGGTCACCGACCGGTGGCTGAAGGGGCTGCCCGAAGCGCTTGCATCGAGCGAGAGCGCGCCTCGTCTTGCGCGATCGCTGCTGGTCCGTCTGGCCTGCGCGTTGCTCGCGCTGCTGGGTGGCGCCCAGGCGCTGCAGGCCGCAGGCCGTGCCTACGAAGGCCGCGCCCAGGGCCAGGTGTTGGCCTCACTCGGCGGCTACCGGATTTCCGCAGCCGCGCCTCTGCCCGACCTCGATTCGTGGCAAGCTTCACAAGAGATCGCAGAACTGGCGGCTGAGGCGCCGCCGGGCACCAGCTTCGCAATGTCCGAGCATGGCCTGGTCGGCGCCTATGCCCCCGGCGCGGTGATCATCGACCTGCTCGGGCTGCATGACCCGATCTTCGCCCGCAACGGCTTCTCGGCCGCGGAGCTGTGGCGCCGCCAGCCCGACATGATCTGGATGCCCCACCCTGACCACACCCAGATGTTGCGCGACATTCTCGACAGCGATGAGCTGTGGCAGCACTACGTCTTCTATCCCGACGCCTTCACCTATGGCGTGGCCCTGCGACGGGACGGGCCACGCTATGCAATCCTGGCGGGACTCTTCCTGAGTCGGTGGAAGTCTTCGTATCCCGGTCTCCTGCCTGAGGAATACGTAGCCCATCAGTCGCGCAAGTAGTGGCAGGTGTAGCCGCCCGGGTTCTTCTGCAGGTAGTCCTGGTGGTATTCCTCGGCCGGGTAGAACGGGCCGGCCTTCACGATCTCGGTCACCACCTTCTTGTCCCACTTGCCGGAACGATCTACCTCAGCCTTCACCCGCTCGGCGATCCGCCGCTGCTCGTCGCTGTTCCAGAAGATCGCTGACCGGTACTGCGAGCCCAGGTCGTTGCCTTGCCGGTTGAGCGTGGTCGGATCGTGGAGACGAAAGAAATAGCGCAGGATGCTTTCGTAGGAGATCTGGCGCGGATCAAAGACGATCTGCACCGCCTCGGCGTGCCCGGTGCGCCCGGTGTGAACGTCCTCGTAGCGCGGGTTAGCCGAGGTTCCGCCGGTGTAGCCCACTGTGCTTGAGACGACTCCCGGGAGCTCGCGAATAAGCTCCTGCACCCCCCAGAAACAGCCGCCCGCGAGAGTGGCCACTTCCGTCTTCGCTTGCGCTACTGGTCCCGTCTTGTCGTCAGTCGTGGCCAGCTTGGCGGGCTTGAGCCCAAAGAGAGGCAGGTACTTGCCGTACCCTTCAGCTTCCAGGCTCTGCACCGGAATGAAGCGCAGGGCGGCTGAGTTCATGCAGTACCGCTGGTGCGTCGGCCCGGGTCCATCGTCGAAGACATGTCCCAAGTGCGAGTCGGCCCGGAGCGAGCGAACCTCCATTCGCGACATGCCCAGCGAGTCGTCGGTTTTGCTGACGACGTTCCCCGGTTCGAGCGGACGCGTGAAGCTGGGCCAGCCTGTGCCTGAATCGTACTTGTCGCGCGACGAGAAGAGCGGCTCGCCTGAAACGACATCTACGTAGATGCCGTCGGCGTGGTTGTTCCAATATGGGTTGCCAAACGCAGGTTCAGTGCCGCATTCCTGCGTCACGTGATACTGCATGGGAGAGAGGCTCCTGTGCAGCTCGCTGCTGTTCGGTTTTCCACTTTCGTCAGCCTTGGCCATGGTGTTTGCCCCGGTCGATGCCGTGAACCAAATGACACCTCCGGCACCCAGCAGCACCAGTCCCAGGCCCAGAAGCCGTATCGGTGTGGTTCGCAACATTGTCCTATGGTTGGGATGCCGGCCACCGCAGACCGGTCGCAGACGCTGTCGGCTGGTCGGCCGATTCTCCCGTTCGGGCGCACATTTTGCGCCGGGTGACGACATCTGCACTTCTTGCCGGGCCTCCGCCTCGGTTTTCGCGGTAGCATACGTGGCATGCGCTCTGCCACTGCCAGCCATCGCCTCCTGATCCCTGTCTTTTTCCTCCTCCTGGGCAGCTTTCCTCAAGCTGCACGGGCTGACGCGATTCAGTTCCGCATGGTCACCAAGGTCGGGCTAGGCCAGCGGCCCAAGCTGGAGATCACAGCCCTGCAAGAGCTTGAGCGCGTCGAAGTCATGCTGAACCGGGATGATGGCAAGAACGTGGGCCAGAACCTGGGCGCCATGGGCGTAGGCGAAACGCGCGAGGTGCTTCTCGACGGGAAACCCGGCAAGCACCACTACAGTGGCCGCGTCACCTGCGTCGTCGATGGCGAGCCCCAGGACAGCCATGTCTACTTCGATACCCTGGTGGGCGGCGAGCTGACGGTGATTGTCGACAAGACCCAGGTGGACCTCGTCGCGGGCCGGATGCCCATTCGTGTCTCCAGCCCAGACGGCAAAGTTGAACTGCGAATTCTCGGCGCGTCGGGCGGCCCTCCCCTGCTCGAGCACGAGCAGGAGTTCGCCGACCACGACCCGGCGATTCCCCTTTTCGTCACTTGGAAACCCCTGGCCAAGGGCACCGAGGTGGGGCGGGTGGACCTCAAGGTCATCGATGCCGGTGGCGCGTTCAAGAGCTTCGCGCTCTTCCCCTGGTCGGTCTACATTCCGCACGAAGAGGTCAACTTCGCCACGGACTCGGCCAGCATCGACCGCACCGAGGTGCCGAAGCTGCAGGCCAGCCTTGGCAAGATCGCCGACGCCCTGGCCAAGCACAAGGATCTCGGCCCCATCAAGCTATACATCGCGGGCCACACCGACACCGTCGGCGCTGCTGCCTACAACCTCAATCTGTCCCGCCGGCGTGCCCAGTCCATCGCCGGCTGGTTTCGCAAGAACGGCTTGCGCATCCCCATCGCCTATGAAGGCTACGGCGAATTCGCGTTGCTGGTGGCCACGCCTGACAACACCGATGAACCACGCAATCGCCGGGTGGACTACATCCTCTCGGTGGAGGATCCGATTCTCAAGGCGACGGAATTCCAGGCGGTCTGGAAGCCCATCAAGTAGGTTATCCGACGACGCTACCGGATCGTCACCGTCACGCCCGCGGTGGTGCGCGCCAGATCCGCGATCAAGGCAAAGAGATCGATCCCCTGGCCCCGGTCATCGACCCAGCCATCGCCATCGCTGCGCAGGCCGAAGTGCCAGGCGCGATCGCGAAACGCGACCCAAATCTGGCGCGTCGGCGCCTGCGGCGAAAGAACCAACTCTTGCTTCTCGCGAAACACGATAGTCAGCGTTCCCTGGGAAAACGTGGATTCTGCCAGGTCGGGATCGATGTTCTCGAACGCGGCATCGATGCGGCGAAAGGCATCGTCGACCAGTTGTCGGTATTGCTTCTCTTCCATGGCCCGCAGCAGTCTACAACCTACGACCGACGGCCGCTTCACTCGTTCGGCTTGAGGTGACCATGCCCGATGATGTTGCGCAGAGCCTTGCGATCTTGAGGTGACAGGTTCTCCTGCGGGGGTTGGGACGGGACTTGGCCTGGGTCGACTTCGTTGCCTTCTCCGCGCAGCAGCACCTTGCCAGGGGCATTCTTGGCCACGCCCTTGACTACCTGATCGGTCGCTTCGTCCACCAAGCCACCGACCTTCTGCTTGGTCCCGCGCCGAAGCTCCTGGGTTTCCTTGGTATCCCAGATGGCCCGGACGTGCTGAAAGAAGGTTCGCTCACCCAGCTTTACGGTCATGCCGTAGTAGACCCCCGCGCCAAGGAGGCCCATGACCAAGGCGAACTTCAGCAGACGAAACACTTCGATCTAGTTATCACCGGCTGCGCGGCTGCGCCAGTTTCGGCTATTTTGATGGGAACCCTGGGAGGGTTCGCTTCGCCCTTCGGCCCCCCACCCACCACCACCTCCCCGCTCGCTTCCCCCTTCGGGGACTTCGGGACCTGCACCTTCCCCACCACACCCGCTCGCTACGCTCGCGCCCTCGCGCTCGGCCTCGCCATACCCTCCCGCGATGGTACGCCGCCGGCGAGGGCGCGCGCGAAGCGCGCGGGGTGGGCAGGGTGGGCTGTCCGTCCCGAAGGGCCGGCGGGCTCCCCACGCGACTAGTTAATACTCGAGGTGGAGCCGGCAGCCCACGAACTTGACCGGCCCGCGATCGGCATTGTAGCCGGGATTCATGACGTACTGGCCGTCAAGGGTAAGCCACATGCCGGCAAAGGCGTTGAACGAATAGTATGCCTCGAACACTCGCTCGGGCCGGTAGTTGAGCCACCCGTCGCCGAGGAAGTTCCCCAGACCACCCACGGCCAAGTAGTCACGGTGCGCATCCGATAGGCCGTCCTGCACGAACGCAGCCGCGAGCGTGTCACGCGGGCGAAACCACAGCCGCCCGCGCATGGCCAGGCCCGCGGTCAGCGACCGATCGATCTCGGCAAAGGCATAGGTTTCGGTGCGACCGTCATTCCAGCTATAGCGGCCGAAGAGGCCAGCGTCGCGGGTGAGGCTCTGGTCCAAGCCAATTCCGAAACCGAGCTTGGCCCGATCGCGACGTACGTTGGCAAGATCGGGGTTGCCGCCCGCGGTGCCAGCGGCGGCAAGCGCGTCGCTGAACCCGCCCATCCTCGCAAAGTTGAGGAAAGGTGTCAGGCGCACGCTCCCCTTGCGTCCCCAAAGGGTGTGCTGGTGCTCAACTTCGAGGTTCTCGCCGAAGTGGGCCCACAGCCGGTAGTCGAGCGCGAGCCCATTGGACTGCTTGGGTTGTGCGAAGTGACCGAACCGGAAAGCCCAGTCGTCGCGATAGTACTCGACCGCGAAGCCCACGGTGTAACCGCGCGCATCGGCGGCGTAGTCCGAAGCACCGCCCGCCATCAAGGCCCAGTTGAAGAACTGGGTGCGCGGGTCATGCGCGAAGGCGTTGTTGTCGAAAATGTCGATGAGCGCCATCTGCCCGACGGTCACGACCAAGCGACGGGAAGACACCTGCCCGCCGAACTGATTCGCGCCGGCCTCGACCGGCGCCTCGCTTCCACCCAGCCGGATGGTCTGGCGAAGAAAAGCCCGCGCAATGTAAAGCCGCGCGGTTGCGTCTGCTGCCTTCTGGTTCTCACCGTTGCTCAGGCCACCAAGGCCGTGCAGATCGGACATGGTCGTGCTCTGAAGCACCTCTGGGTTGAAGAACAACTCAGCGCCACGCCACGGCCGGTATCCCAGAAAAAGCGTCGCCGTGAGCGTGTATCCCGTCTCGTGCTGCGACTTGAGGCTGTGGGGTCCGTCGGGGGTAGGGCATGGAGCCGCGAAGGCCGGGTGCATCTGCCAGACGTAGGTTGTCTGGAAGTTCGCGCTCCAGTCTTCGGGTCGCAACGCCCGAGCCAACCACGCGGGACGTTGATCAGCCTCGACCGCGGGGGATTCCTGGGGGCTGACTTCCGAAGCAGGCGGTTCGGCCCAGGCCGGCGATACCAGACACACCATACCTGCTACGATGGCAAGGGCGACGTTGGTGGAGAGTGGGGCGCTCATGTGGACGAGCACGGCCTCTGCGTCTAGCACGACTCAACCCGAGAAACCCAACCGACTACATGGTCCGATGAAATCAGTGGGGAGTGGGGCGCCACAGCGCGGCGCGCGAATGGCTATGGGCATGGCTGCTGGCGCTACAGCGGCAGTCGCGTCGGCAATCCCGTCAGATGCTGGATCTCGATCAGTGCTTCAGCGTAATCCTGTTGTGCCTCTATCTGTTCCAAATAGACTTCGTTGAGTGTCTGCTCGGCGTGTAGTTCCTCGAGCAAGCTGGCCTCCCCGCGCTGGTAACTGTAGAGTTTCGCGTTGCGGACCTTCTCCGCGCTCTGCACGATGGGCCCGTTGAACAAGGCAAGACGCGCCGTGGCAGCGTTGTACTGCTCGACTGCACGCCGAACCTTGCTGTCCAGTGCGTGCTCAGCCGCCTCGACCAGCCTGCGGGCGTACAGTTGTTCAGCGAGAGTTTGGTCGACCAACCCTTGGTTGATCATCGAGAACGGCAATGGAATCGACGTAAATACCCTAAGTGCGTCCAGAGGCGGAATCTCGAATCCGCCCCTCCCGACCGTGCTATGCAGCCAACCGAGACCAATCGTCAAGTTCGGCCACCTGTCAGCGCGAACAAGCTGGAACCGTCTTTCGGCAGACGCCACTGCCGATCGTGCCGACTTCAGCGCGAGGTTGTTGGCTCGCGCAGCCCTGAGCAACTCGTCAAGGGTCGCGGTTTGGGCCTCGATCACGAGACTCCCTTCCAGCACGACGCTGTCAGCTTCTCCGTCGTTGATCCCCGCAAGAGCCAGAAGCTGAAGGTCGGCGTCTCTGGCGGCTGCCCGGGCTTTGGCGATCTCACCACGGAATCGTTCAACCTCGATCCCAGATTGCGCGACCTCGATGTCTCCGATATCTCCCGCTCGCACGCGCTCTCGGTTGACCGCATTGACCCTCTCAAGACTGGCGAGGGCTTGATCCTTGCGTGCGAGCCGCTGGCGAGTAGCCAGGGCCTCAACCCAAGCCTCGGCTGCTTCTTTGACTAGGTCCGCTGTAAATGACCCGCTTTCGGCAACAGTCCGCCCATGGTCGGCCTGCGCGGAGCCGATGCGCGCACCGCGTTTTCCACCAAGCTCGATATCTTCTTGCAGGCCGACCGAAAAGGAAAACGGTGCGTCCTTTTCAGCGATGGGGATTGAATCGGCGGACAATGCCAGAGCAGGGTCGGGGAGCTTCCTGGCGGCGACTATGGCCGCTTGGGACCCTCTCTCTCGGGTCAATTGGGCGACCCGATCCGGGTTCTGGTCGAGCACGGCTTCGATGAAGGTGCTGAAATTCAGCCTCACCGCGCGTGCCTGGTCAGCACCAACGTCGGTGTTCCACGCAAGAATGTATGCAAGGCATGCTAGCCACAACCGTGAGGGCCTCATGGCGACACCTTACTGGGCTCAGATGGACGAAGGATCGATTGCGCGTCCTCATGGCTGCTCGTTTTTCGCAGGACGCGCCGTTCAAACTCGAAGTAGAGAGCCGGCAACAAATACAGAGTCAGCAAAGTCGAAATGCAGATCCCCCCGACAACCACGGTCGCCAGGGGCCGCTGCACATCGCTGCCAATCCCCCTGGCCATTGCCGCTGGCACAAGGCCCAATGCTGCGACCAGCGCCGCCATGAGGATCGACCTCAATCGATCGCCAGCCCCACCTATGACGGCTTCGCGAAGCGAGAGGTTCGTCGAACGGAGTCGATTGATGTTGGCCACCATGATAACCCCGTTCTGAACCGCCACGCCGAAGAGCGCGATGAAACCAACGGCACTGGATACATTCAGAGTCATGCCTCGCAGGTGCAGCGCTGTCATCCCCCCAAGCAGAGCCAAGGGTACGCTTGAGAGGATGAGCGTCGCGTGCCGGGCGGAGGAGAAGGCTGCGTACAACAGAATGAAGATCAAGCCAAGGCTGATGGGAAGGATGATTGCCAACCGCACCTGAGCGCGGTTCTGATTCTCGAACTGTCCACCCCAGACGATGGCCTGACGATAAGGCCCAATGCGCGCATCATGGGCGACTTTTCTCTGTGCCTCACTGAGAAACGACGCCAGATCCCGCCCTCGGAGGTTGATCTTGACGGTCATGTGGCGACGGTTGCTCTCGCGCGTGATCACGCTTTCCCCGTCAGAAAGCGCAATCTTCGTAACTGCGGAAAGCGGCACTCGCGCGCCAGATGCCGTGCTGACCAGCAAAGCCGCTATCGCCTCCGGGTTGTTGCGCACGGATTCCATCAGGCGAACCGCGATGTCGTAGCTCCGTTCCCCGATAAGCACACGATGGATTGCCTTCCCACCGAGGGCGGTCTCGACAAGTTCGCTGATGCGTGCCACGTTGACGCCAAAGCGTGCGGCGGCGGCGCGATCGATGTTGATTTGAAGTTGTGGTAGGGGTGGTTCCTGATCCACAGCCACGTCCGCCGCGCCGGGCACCGCGCGAAGGATGTCAACTAGGGTTTCTGCAATCGTACGCATTTCTCGCAAATCGGTCCCGTAGATCTTGACCACGAGCTCACTGTGGGCCCCGGCGACCTTGTCATTGACCATGTCGATCATCGGCTGCGAAAAACCGATCGCGAAGCCCGGCAACTGGGCTAATCGTGTTCGCATTCGCTCGACGAGTTGTGCCTTGCTAAGCCCCGATTTCCAACTTCCATAGGGATGTAGCGAGATAGGCACCTCAATGTGGGATGGAGTCCAAGGGTCCATGCCGTCGTCCACGCGACCGAGCTGGGTGACCACGTCGCGAACCTCGGGGAATTCTCTCACGGCCTTTCGCAGTTCGTCCGCCATGTGCGCCCCTTTTGCAAGAGAGATCCCAGGAGGCAACGTGACTTGAAGCCAGAGCGACCCTTCGTCGAGTTCGGGCAGGAACTCGCGCCCCACGGTTGCGCTGAGAATGACGGCGAGGATGATCGCTCCAGCGCCGGGGGCAAGAACCGTCCAGGGTCGATTGAGAATGGCCGTCAGATGGCGCTGGTAGGCGCGCTCACACCATTCCATCACCGGATTGCGGAACACCCTGCGTGGCTTGGAGAAATACAGCAATGCCAGCACCGGAGTGAGCACGAGAGCGACGAGGGTGCCGCCCAGCAAGGCATAGGCGACCGTGAAGGCAATCGGCTGGAAGAGCTTGCCTTCGACTCGTTGGAAAGAAAAGAGCGGCAGGTAGGCAATGATGATAATCGCCATCGCAAAAAGCATGGGGCGGGCTACCTCGAGGGTTGCCGAGCGAGCCGCAGACTTGTCAAGCAGGGCAGCCGGATGACGCTCGCGCCACTGAAGCAGGTTCTCAAAAACAACGATGGCGCCGTTGACGATGATGCCGAAATCGATGGCTCCCAACGAAAGCAGATTCGCTGGAACGCTTGTGAACCGCATGAGCACGAAGGCAAACAGAAGCGAGAGCGGCACGGTGAGGGCAACGATCAGCGCCGAGCGAACGCTGCCGAGGAACAGCAGGAGCACCAGCACGACCAGCCCGATTCCAAATAGCAGGGTATGCGAGACTGTGTGGAGGGTGGCTTGTACCAGGTCAGTGCGGTCCAGGTAGGGCACGATCTGAACGTCGCCGGGGAGCACGCCGTGATTGAACTCAGCCACCTTGCGGTGAATGTCATCCAGGACTTTCGAGGGATTGCATCCGCGCAAGAGGAGCACTAGGGCTGAGACCCCATCTGGATTGTCGTTCTTGCCCAGGATTCCTCGGCGCTCCATGCCTCCCATCTGGGTTGTGCCGAGGTGGCGCACCAACACCGGCGTGCCTTGTTTCTCGGCGACCACGACGTTGCCAAGATCTTCGAGCGTGCGAATCTGCCCGATGCCGCGGATGACGAACCCTTGTTCGCCGCGGACCAGAAGGCTTCCTCCTGAGTTGGCATTGTTCGCCTGGATAGCCTCGACGATCTGCTGCAGCGTGAGATTGAGACGCACAAGCTGTGAGGGGTCGAGGATGACCTGGAACTGGAGCGTCTCTCCGCCGAAGCTCGAGACATCGGCTACCCCGCTGATCTGGCGAAGAGCCGGGGCCACGACCCAGGTTTGCAGCTCCTTCAGTTCACGTTGGCTCTGGGTGCGCGACTCCAGGGTATACCGGTAGATCTCCCCAATCGGAGAGGTGAGGGGATCGAGCCCTGGTTCGGCGCTCTCTGGTAACTTGACGCCCTCGATGCGTTCCCGGATTCGCTGTCGAGCCCAGTAGTCTTCGACGCCGTCCTGAAAGACCAGCGTGATGAGAGAGAGGCCGAACGTGCTGCGCGAGCGCATGACATGAAGACCAGGAATGCCATTCAACGCTCGCTCAAGCTGAATCGTGACTTGCTGTTCGACTTCCTCAGCGGCATGGCCCTGCCACTGGGTGATCACCTGCGCGGAGGTATCTCCGATGTCTGGGTAGGCTTCGATTGCAAGCTGCGTCCAGCTATACCCACCGAAGATCGCCAGAGCGCAGAACAAGGCCACGATCAGCCCGCGACGGGCCAAGCATAGGCTGATGAGCCGCTCGATCATTGAAGGACCACTGCGTCCTGCGCGACGACTTTCTCGCCGGCGGTCAGCCCAGCGAGAACGATGGCTTTCCCGACCATGGAGGTGTCGAGTTGGACTGTCCGGGCTTCGAAGCGCCACGGAGCCACCTCAACGAAAACCTGGTTGTCGCGTCCCGTGTGCACCACAGCCGAAGGGTCTACCACCAGCGCGTTTTCGGGCGCGGACAGGAAGTCGACGGTGCCGAACATGCCGGGCTTGAGGCGCCCATCGCGGTTCTTGAATACCAGGGTCACGCTCAGTGTCCTTGTCTCCGGATTAAGCAGGTCGCCGACAACATGGACAGTGCCTTCGAACCGCTGCTCGGGATAGGCGATGAGCGAGACGGACGCCGCTTGGCCGACATGAACTCGCCGTACGTCCATTTCCTGCACATTCGCGGTGATCCAAACCTCTGAGAGGTCAGCGATGGACATGACGGAAGCGCTCACATCGTTGAGCATCTCGCCTTGGGCGATCTTGAACTCAACCACCCGGCCTTGGATGGGAGCGCGGACTGCCATCGGCTTGCCGATGCTGCTCGTGTCGCTCCCCAGCAGGTGCAGGCGAAGACCTGCTCGATGCAACTCGCGATCGGCGAGGTCGAGTTCAGTCTGAGCCTGTTCGACTTCTCGCTGCGCCGCGATGCCGTGCTCCCGGAGATCCTTCTGGCGACCCAGAACACGCTCGGCTTGCGAACGAGCGCTCACGGCTTTGAGGTAGTCACTTTGTGCCGCAATCAGTTCGGGCGAGTCCAGCGAGAAGAGAGCTTGGCCCTTGGTGACGGTGTCACCGAGGCTGACATACACGCTCGTGACTCGACCAGACAGCGGCGGGGCAACGCTGGCAAAGCGCGCCGGATCTGTCTGAACAGCGGCAGGGACATTCAAGCGTTTCTGAACAGCCGTTGAAGATATGGGGACGACTTTCAGACGTACGCGAAGGGGCGATCTCTCCGGAATCACACGGTACTTTCCCTCAACCAGAAAGGCCCTCGATGCGAGATCCTCGAAATCCGATGGGTTTTTCGGATGGCACCCCATGCCGCCCGTGAGGATGAAGCACGCGCCCAACAGGGTGGAGACAGATCTCGCGCCGCTTTTCGCTAGGGTCAGGCGGTCATGTATTTCGAAAAGTCTATCTTGATAGTTCATGCAAACACCCATCCAGAACAAAGTGCTGACAGAAGGCCAATGCCACCTCAAAAGTGGCGCTCGGCGGTCGTGCGTCCCTAGAACACGAGACAGGAGCTAGGCGCGCTGTTCTGGAGGGGAATGCTTCGGAGCAAAGAGGATGATCTTTGCGGCCGGGAAGTCCACTGTTCTGGCCGTCTTGATCTCTCGTTCTTCGAGCGGAACCGGGGTGGAGCACAAGAATCGCGCAGCGGATGAGAACTGGACTACGAGATTTGAGAAAAGGCACGCCGGCCGTGAATCGAAGCCACTAGGAGCGACATTGGTCGATGCAAATCGAGCCTCGGCACCGGGCGCCGTGCTGGAGGCACGGACATTGTCCTGCTTGAGACCGTCGTCCTCGATCCGATTGTGCTCAAGACAGAATACATGTCGATGGGATGCAGAAGCCTGGTGCAGCTGCGGCATGACAGGCGCAAGCGCAATCCACACTCCGCACTGGAGCGCGACAAGCACCGAGCCTGGATGTGGAAGTTGTGCCCTCACCGCGTCAACTTGAACTTGTGTGCCAATGTTATCTCATCATTCGACCCGATGCTATGTTCATGCCCGGCACGTTTCTGCTGGCCTGGTCAGTGGTTCCCAGTGATCTTGCACCTTGCGCGAGGTCGGCTTGTCAAGGCACGCTTGGGAAGGCTGGATGGAGCCGAGAGGGACCCGGAAAGGGAAACAGCAAAAGGAGCAACATGAAATCGCTGACAGCGCCCTGGACCTACGGTCTCTTTTTCCTGGCGGCGGCTTCGTGTACGTCGACAGGCGGCTCCCCCACGGGCACCAGCGCGGGCGCCGGAGCGGGCGGATCGGGGATCTCGGGTGGAAGCACTGGGGTGGGCGGGAGCCCGGGCGCCGGCGGAGTGACCACCACCGGCGGGCGATCTGTTGCCGGTGGGGCGCCGGGAACAGGCGGCTCTGCTGGCGGTGGGGCAATGCCGGGAACGGGCGGTTCTTCGACCGGCGGGGCAACGATGGGTACGGGCGGTTCTTTGAACGGTGGGGCAATGCCAGGAACCGGCGGTTCTTCGAACGGTGGGGCACCTCCAGGCACGGGCGGTCGCAGCGGAACGGGAGGTAGCGGTGGCGGTGGCAATAGCGGTGGCAGCGGCGGCAGCAAGAGCGGTGGCAGTGGCAGTGGGGGGGCCGGTGGCAGTAGCGGTGGCGGTGGGAGCGGCAGTGGCGGCGGGAGTGGCGGCGGCGGCAGCGGTGGCCGTGCTGGTGGGGCCGGTGGCGTGAGCGGAGGAACCGGAGGGGACACGGGCGGCGCGCCGCCTGCCTGCACCGGCGCGGCCGTAAAGGCGACGCTGTCGGGTACGACATACACTCTCGACAACGGCGTGGTTCAGGCCAAGGTCAACACTTCCGACGCCACGATGCCGAGCTTCATTGTCAACGGCGTGGAAACCATGACATCGGGAGGCTATTTCTCGTGGGGAACCAACGTGTATACCGCGGGACCGTTCACGGGCTCGCTGTCCGTCGATCCCAGCAAGAACAATGGTGATGTCGCCGAGGTCGCTATGACGACGACCTGGGACAAGAGTTCTGGAAAGATTCCGCTCGATCTCGAGGTCCGCTTTGCCTTGCCCCGCTGTTCGCAGGGCCTCTACGGGTATGTCGTCCTGACTCATCCCGCGAGCTACCCGGCATTCACGCCCGGCGAGTTGCGCTACAACCACTACGTTCAATGGGATTCCGTCTTCGATTGGTACGCCGTGGATGATGTCCGCCGCGGGGTCTTCACGTCAGTGGCGTCCTCGGAGGCTGCCACGGCAGTTGCGGGTGCACCCCAGGAGGTGCTGAAGTACCCGTCGGGACCATTCGCCGACCGGCCGGGCTGGCAGAAGTACGACAACAGCCTTGAGTGGGGCGAAGGCACGGTCTATGGGTGGAGCAGCAGCAAGAATAATATCGGTCTGTGGATGATCAATCCATCGAATGAGTACTTGCCGGGCGGCCCCATGAAGACCGAGCTCACCCTGCACGATGCTCCTGGAGGCAAAGCGACCTTGCTCAATTACTGGGGCGGCACCCACTTCTACGGCGACCTCGAGGACGTTAAGGCCAACCAGGTACGCGAGAAGGTCTGCGGGCCCTGGTTGCTGTATGGCAACTCGACGACGACAGCGGGCAGTGCGGGCCAAGATGCGCTTTGGGCGGACGCCAAACAGCGCCTGATCGTGGAGAAGGCAGCCTGGCCCTATAGCTGGGAGACGGACACGCGCTATCCGCCCAAGTCTGCGCGAGGCACGGTCAAGGGACAGTTGTCGTTCACCGACGCAAACCAGCCCACGGCATCGGTTGCAAATGCGTGGGTGGGGCTGGCGGATCCGCCGGTCAATGGCCTGCCCAATTTCGAGCATCAGGCATGGGACTATCAATACTGGGTTCACGCCGACGGGCAAGGAAACTTCACCCTGGCCAACGTCCGACCTGGCAGCTACACGCTGCACGCCTTCGTGGCGGGGATCCATGGTGTCTATGTTGGTCAATCCAACGCGGTGACGGTCACGGCGGGCGGTACGACTGACCTGGGCGCTGTGACCTGGACCCCGGATCGCAAGGGGCCAACCGTCTGGGAGATCGGAGTGCCCGACCGCGTGCCCGCGGAATTCTACCGCGGCGATCAGGCGTGGCACTACGGGACCAACCTGCTGTTCAGCTCGGACTTTCCCAACGGAATCAACTACACCGTCGGGACCAGCAATCCCGCAAAGGACTGGAACTTCCTGCAGCCGGGTGGAACCTGGAACGTGCAATTCAATGTGGCCTCGATTCCGGCCGGCGCGACCGGGGCGTCCCTGGTTCTCGATTCCGCCGGGTCCGACGGGGTGACCCTGAGCGCCTCGTTCAACGGCACCAAGGTCGGCTCCGCCAGCATTTCCTATGATGACTCCTCCATCGCTCGCGACCAACCCCATGGGGTGTGGCTAAGCGGGCGGATTGCCGTGCCGTTGGCTCAAATCAAGACCGGCTCGAACACCCTGGCCATCTCTTCCAGCGGCAGCATGATGTGGGACTACCTCCGACTGGAATGGGTGACGCAATAGGGGCGAACAGGCCAGCCGGTCGCTGACCTGCCGGGATAGCGGCCTACTTCTTTCTTGGCACGTCACTCATCGGGATACCCAGGGCCTTGGCCACGCCTTCGCCGTAGGCCGGATCGGCCTTGCAGCAGTTGCCGATGTGGCGGAGCTTGACCTCCTTGGGGGCATCGCCCATGGCACGGGCGGTGTTCTCGAAGAGCACCTGCTTCTGCGCAGCCGTCATCAGGCTGAATAGACGCCCGGGCTGCGAGTAGTAGTCGTCGTCTTGGCGATGGTTCCAATGGTCGGCCGCGCCGTCGAGGGCAAGCGGCGGCTCGCGGAAGTCCGCCTGCTCCTGCCACTCGCCGTAGCTGTTGGGCTCGTAGCCGAGCGTGCTGCCGTGGTTGCCGTCGACCCGCATGGCACCGTCGCGATGGTAGCTGTGGACCGGGCAACGGGGCGCATTGACCGGGATGTGCTGATGGTTTACCCCGAGGCGGTAGCGCTGGGCATCGCCATAGGAGAACAAGCGCCCCTGCAGCATCTTGTCTGGCGAGAAGCCGATGCCGGGCACGATGTTGGCCGGGTTGAAGGCCGACTGCTCGACCTCGGCGAAGTAGTTTTCTGGGTTGCGGTTGAGTTCCATGACGCCCACTTCGACGAGCGGGTAGTCCTTGTGCGGCCAGACCTTGGTCAGGTCAAAGGGATTGAACGGGAACTTGGTGGCGTCCTTCTCCAGCACCACCTGAATGAACATCTTCCAGCGCGGGAAGTCGCCCTTCTCGATGCTGCCGTACAGATCGCGCTGATGGCTTTCGCGGTCTTTGGCAACTATCGCCTCGGCCTCAGCGTCGGTCAGGGTCTTGATGCCTTGCTGGCAGACCAGGTGAAACTTCACCCAGAAGCGCTCATTCTTGGCATTGATCAGGCTGAAGGTGTGACTGCCGAAGCCGTGCATGTGGCGGTACGAGTACGGGATGCCCCGCTCGCTCATGGTGATGGTGATCTGGTGCAGCGCCTCGGGCAGCGAGGTCCAGAAGTCCCAGTTGTTCTTCGCGCTACGCAGGTTGGTGCGCGGGTCGCGCTTGACCGCGTGGTTGAGGTCCGGGAACTTGAGCGGGTCGCGCAGGAAGAATACCGGCGTGTTGTTGCCGACTAGATCCCAGTTGCCTTCCTCGGTGTAGAACTTCATGGCGAAGCCGCGGATGTCGCGCTCGGCGTCCGCCGCGCCGCGCTCGCCAGCCACGGTGGAGAAGCGCACGAACAGCTCGGTCTTCTTGCCGACCTTGGAGAAGATCTTGGCCTTGCTGTACTTGGTGATGTCGTGGGTGACCGTGAAACAGCCGTAGGCGCCCGAACCCTTGGCGTGCATGCGGCGCTCGGGGATCACCTCGCGGTCGAAATGGGCGAGCTTCTCCAGGAACCAGATGTCCTGCAGCAGCGCCGGCCCGCGCGGACCTGCAGTCATGATGTTCTGGTTGTCGACAACGGGTGCGCCCGCGTTGGTGGTCAGCTTCTTCTGGTCGCTCATGTCCTCCTCCTTTCGGTTCGGCGGGGTTGGGATTTCTTGGTTGGCGTCTGCACGGTTATGCTTCACGACCGGTGGCCAGTCCATTCCGATCGACACGGGCACGATCCGCGCTAAGATTGCGCATCATGCGTAAAACCATCCTGCTGGTCTTCCTGTTCTCTCTTGTGTCAGCCACGGGCATGGCCAAGGGAAGTCAAGTCACTGTTGAGGTCACAGACGCCAAAGGCAAGGAGGTTGGAGCCGTCAAGATCAAGTCCCTTGCTTCCGGCGTCGAACTGAAACTCAACCTCCGCGGATTGCCCCCTGGCCCGCACGCCATCCATTTCCACCAAAACGCGAAATGTGAAGGGCCAGATTTCAAGTCCGCTGGTCCGCACTTCAATCCTGATAAGAAACAGCATGGCCTGGAGAATCCAATGGGCGCCCATGCGGGCGACATGCTCAATTTCACCGCAGACAAGAAGGGCAATGCCAAGGCCACGATCGTAAACAAGAGCGTCAATCTCGGCACAGACGACCATTCGCTCTACAGCAATGGGGGAACCGCCCTTGTCATTCACGCCAAAGCGGATGACATGAAGACCGATCCGGCTGGAAACGCAGGTGATCGCATTGCCTGCGGCCTGATCGTGAAGTGACCAAGCATCGGCCGCGCCTTGCGACCGTCTCGCTCGCGGCCGTCGTCGTGCTGCTTTCTCGACCTGCGCTGGCTGTCGATCCGTTCGAGATCCAGGTCTACGATGGTACAGCCAACCAGGCCGGCATGCCCGGGGTTGAGTTGCACCTGAACACCGTCCCAAGCGGTCGACGCGATTCGAACGGGCCGGAGCTGCCACCCAATCACCAGAGCCACTTCACCCTTGAGCCATCGCTCGGGCTGTTGCCTTGGTGGGAAATCGGTGGGTACTTGCAGACTGCCTTGCGCGGAGACGGGACCTTTGAGTACGCGGGCATAAAGTTCCGGTCGAAGTTCGTGACTCCGCCGTGGTTTAGCGATCGCGTGCGGCTCGGCGCAAACTTTGAGCTGTCGCTCCTACCGGAGCACTACGACCGCAATCGCTGGGGCATGGAGTTGCGGCCGATCGCGGCGTACGAGGACAAACACTGGCTCTTCGCATTCAACCCTATCGTCGATGTTGCTCTTGCAGGCCCCGACCTGCACGAGGGTCCATCGTTTCAGCCAGCCGCGATGGCAGTTCTCAAGGTCTTCGAGTTCGCTTCCGTCGGCGTCGAGTACTACGGGAACTGCGGTCCATTTTCTGGCTTCGTGTCATGGCGCGAACAGGAGCACTACATCTTTGAAGTCTTCAATCTCCTCGCGGTGTCTCACGTCGAGCTCAATGCTGGGATAGGCGAAGGACTCACGGCGGGAAGCAACCCGCTCACCGTGAAGCTGACCGTCGGGTACTCGTGGGAAAGAGCAGAATCGCGGTTGCCAACCGCCAGTTTCGCTCAACGATACGCGGCTGCTTTCAGAACGCAGTGATGCGGACCGACTCAACCCGGGAGGCCGACCGGACGAAGTAATAGTACGATGAAATCATTGGGAGTCGCACAAGACGCCTAGCGTCACGTCCAGTGCGCCTTGCCTCTACCCTAACTTGCCATCCGGAGGTGGTGCATGCGCGCAACAGCAGCATTAGTCGCGGCTCTGGTTCTTGCCCCTGTCGCGCTTGCCGAGGAACCGGGCGGGGCCATTCCTTTGCCATCCTCCCTGCGAGGTTCGATCGCGGTAAGCAAGGCCATGGCGCCTGCCCAGAAGATCGCGACTCTCGATGAGGCGTTGAACAAGGAGACCGACCGGCGGGTCGATCTCGACGCGAGGGTGGCCACCCTCACAGAGGAGAATACCAGGCTCGTTTCGGCTCAAGAGGCGCTGGCGCGCGGCAAGGCCTCGGCCGACAGCGAGTTGGCAAGAATACGCGAAGCCCTGGCGCGGTCCCAGCGCGACTTCGAGTCGCTGCGTGGCGACTACACCAGGACTACCAAGATCGTCGGCCTATCCCTCGCGTTCATCGCGCCCCTCGCCTTGCTCATCTTTGCTCTGCTCGGCTGGCTCCTCGCTATCACCCGCAAGCTGGCCACGCGTGTGCACGACGTCCCCACCCTGGCCAAGATCCACGAATACGAAACCCATGTCGCCCGGTTGCACGACCAGCTCAACGCCGAGAAGAGCCACAACGTCGTGCTGCGGGAGCGCCTAGCTAGGCTCGGAATAGTGGATTGAAATGGGAACCCTCAAAGGGTTCGCTCCGCCCTTCGGCCCCCCACCCGCCACCCCTCCCCGCTCGCTTCCCCCTTCGGGGACTTCGGGACCTGCACCTTCCCCACCACACCCGCTCGCTACGCTCGCGCCCTCGCGCTCGGCCTCGCCAATCCCTCCCGCGATGGTTCGCCGCCGGCGAGGGCGCGCGCGAAGCGCGCGGGGCGGGCAGGGTGGGCTGTCCGTCCCGAAGGGCCGGCGGGCTCCCCACGCGACTAACGCCGCGGATCGCCGACCCGATAGTTGTCAGCACGTAGGAGAAGGTTGGACAATCGGGTGCGGTTATCCTCGTCTATGGGCGCGACGGTTGCACCGAACCCCGGCGGTCGCTTGCCCGGACTGCCTTCGTCGATGCGGATGATGGTGGCATGGCAGGCGACATTGAAATCGGGATCGTCACCTATACCATCTTCCGAGCCGAAGATGACCAACTCGAAATTGGTGCCTGGTCTCAGGTCCGGGTATTCCCCGGGGGTCCCCACTAGATAGACACCTCCCGCCGAGAGGTTGCGCACGTCCATGATGTGGATCTCACAACCCTTGACCTCGGCCTGGGCGTAGACCTCGATGCGGGGGCTCTTACGTTTTGATTCCTGCGGCTCGGCTTGCACCGGGCCATTCTACATCGCCGCACAAAGAAATGGGGCTGCCGGTTTCGTTTCGAGATCCCTCTCGTGACACGAAAGCCGCCTCCGCACTCGCACCACGGTAGGGGCGACCTTCACCTGCGGTCGCCCCTACCCACGCGGCTAGTAGTCGTCGCCCATGCCGCCCATGCCACCCATGCCGCCGCCACCACCTCCATGGGCTGGTTCCTCCTTCTTCTTGGGCTTCTCGGCCACCAGAACCTCGGTGGTCAGCATCAGAGCAGCCACGGACGCTGCATTCTGTAGGGCGGCGCGCACAACCTTGGTCGGATCGATGACACCGGCTTTCGCCAGGTCTTCATACACCTCGGTGGCGGCGTTGAACCCGAAGGCGCCCTTCCCGTTCTTGACCTTCTCCACCACGATCGAGCCGTCCACACCCGCGTTCTCGGCGATCTGGCGCATCGGTTCCTCGATGGCACGCCGGACGATGTTGACGCCGTAGCGGCGGTCATCGTCGAACTTCAGGCCGTCGAGCACCGGCAGAGCGCGCAGCAGCGCCACGCCACCCCCGGGCACGACGCCCTCTTCGACCGCCGCCCGCGTCGCGTGCAAAGCGTCCTCGACGCGCGCCTTCTTCTCCTTCATCTCACTCTCGGTGGCGGCGCCGACCTTGATCACGGCGACCCCGCCCACCAGCTTGGCCAGACGCTCCTGCAGCTTCTCCCGGTCATAGTCCGACTTGGTGTCCTCGATCTGCGCCCGAATCTGCTTCACCCGCGCCTCGATGTCCGCCTTCTTGCCCGCACCTTCCACGATTGTGGTGTTGTCCTTGTCCACGGTGAGTCGCTTGGCGCGCCCGAGGTCCTTCAAGGTCACGTTCTCGAGTTTGAGGCCCAGATCCTCGGTCATGCATTGACCGCCGGTCAGCACCGCCAGATCCTTCAGCATCTCCTTGCGGCGATCGCCGAAGCCGGGTGCCTTGACCGCGCACACGTGCAGGGTGCCGCGCAGCTTGTTCACCACCAGGGTGGCGAGAGCCTCGCCATCCACGTCCTCGGCCACGATGAGCAAGGGTTTGCCGCCCTTGGCCACCTGCTCGAGCACAGGCAGAAGATCCTTCATGTTCGAAATCTTCTTTTCGTTGATGAGGATGTAGGCATCCTCCATCACCACTTCCATGCGCTCGGCATCGGTGACGAAGTAGGGTGAGAGGTAGCCGCGGTCGAACTGCATACCCTCGACCACATCGAGGGTGGTCTCCATCGACTTGGCCTCCTCGACGGTGACCACGCCCTCCTTGCCCACCTTTTCCATGGCCTCGGCCAGGATGTCGCCGATCATGCTGTCGCCATTCGCGCTGATGGTCCCGACCTGGGCGATGTCGCTCTTGCCCTTGGTGGGCTTGGACTGCTCTTTCAGGCTCTCGACCACCTTGGCCACGGCGGCATCGATCCCGCGCTTTATGTCCATCGGGTTCGAGCCGGCGGCCACCAGGCGGGCGCCTTCGTTGAAGATGGCCTGGGCCAGCACGGTCGCGGTGGTGGTCCCGTCACCGGCCACGTCCGAGGTCTTGGATGCCACCTCTTTGACCATCTGGGCGCCCATATTGGCCATCCTGTCGGCAAGCTCGACTTCCTTGGCCACGGTCACGCCGTCCTTGGTGACAGTGGGTGAGCCCCACGACTTCTCGATGATGACGTTGCGTCCACGCGGACCCAGCGTCGCCTTCACCGTGTTGGCCAGGATGTTGAGCCCCTGGGCGATGGCCTGACGTGCGGACTGGGAAAAAAGAATTTCTTTGGCTGCCATAGTGATTTCCTTTCCTGCCTACTCAATGACGCCGAGGATGTCGTCCTCGCGCAAAATCATGTGCTCGACGCCATCCATCTTGATGTCGCTGCCCGAATACTTGGCGAACAGGATCTTGTCCCCCGCCTTGACCTCCAGCTTGCGCAGGGACCCGTCGTCCTGCAGCTTGCCGCTACCGACGGCAACAATGACACCCTGCTGCGGTTTTTCCTTGGCGGTGTCGGGGATGAAAAGACCGCCGGCGGTCTTAGTTTCTTCCTCGACGCGCTTGACTAGAATGCGATCGTAAAGTGGTCGAACCTTCATTGTCTCCTCCTTGTTCCTAATATCCACCCGCCGTCGCTCAACCATCCGGGTGGAACTTGCCGAAATGAGACGCCAGACATGTGAGCCCGTCAGGCGGCGGCGGTCTTGGATTTCTCGCCACCCCCTGCCTTGCCCTCCCCCTGCGATGACGGTGACGCCGTTTCCTTGCTGGTGGCACCACCCTGCGGTGATGACGAAGCCGAGCCTGTGGCCTTGCCGTCTGCACCCCCATTCGACTTGGCGTTGCCCGCGTTAGCCGGCCGCTTGCTGGCATAGAGATCGCCGTACCAACCGCCACCCTTGAGCTGAAAAGAGGTGTGGCTGATCAGCCGTTGCACCTTGTGCGCCTTGCACTTCGGGCAGACCTTGACCGGCTTGTCGTTGATCTTCTGCCACTCCTCGAACCGATGGCTGCAGGCGCTGCATTCGTATTCGTAGACTGGCATTGGGTGCTCCCTACCAAACTTCGCCATCAGCAAAAGCCATGGCGGTGGTAAGGTTAAGCACCCGATAGCTCCTGTCAAGCGACCATGGAGAGTGCCGGAGCATAGGCGCAAAACGCAGTAATTCCCATATGTTATTGGCCACGGCAATACCTGGCGCTCACAGCCAGCGAGTGCCAACCGCGGCCCCATCCGCGGGCTTTGCGCGAATCTACGATCGAGCCGGTGCGCTCGGCTTGCGCAGGGCTTCGGCCTGGAAATGGGCGCGCAGGCTTTCGATGACCTCGGTGAGGTCGCCGTCAAGCAGGGCCGGCAGATTGTGGCGGGTATACCCGATGCGGTGGTCGGTCAGCCGATCCTGCGGGAAGTTGTAGGTGCGAATCTTCTCCGAGCGATCGCCACTGCCGATCTGGCTCCGCCGGTTGTCGCGCTCGGCGTTCTCCTGCTTTTCGCGCTCGATTTCGTAGAGGCGCGAGCGCAAGAGCTTCATGGCCATGGCCTTGTTCTTGTGCTGACTCTTCTCCTGCTGGCAGTGCACGGTGAGCCCGCTGGGGATGTGATGGATGCGCACTGCCGAGTCGGTGGTGTTGACCGACTGGCCACCCGGTCCACCTGAACGCATGACCTCGATCTTGAGATCCCTGGGATCGAGGTTGACGTCGACATCCTCCACTTCGGGAAGCACGGCCACTGTGGCGGTCGAGGTGTGGATGCGACCCTGCGCTTCGGTGACGGGTACGCGCTGCACGCGGTGCACGCCGGACTCGTACTTGAGCTGCGAATAGGCGCCCTTGCCCTCGATGTTGGCCACCACTTCCTTGATGCCACCTGCCGAGGCGCTCGACAGGGACACCACCTCGACCTTCCAGCGCCGACGTTCGGCGAAGCGGCCGTACATGCGGTAGAGATTGGCGGCGAACAACGCCGCCTCTTCGCCGCCGGTGCCGGCCCGGATCTCGAGCAAGATGTTCTTGTCGTCGTTGGGATCTTTGGGGAGCAGCAGGAAAGTCAGTCGGTCCTCCAGTCGCCCCTGCTCGGCGGCAAGCGCGCCCTCTTCCGCACGGGCCAGCTCGCGCATCTCCGGATCCTTCTGCAGATCGCGCGCCTCCGCGATGCGACCGCTGACATCACGATGGGCACGAAAGGTCTCCACCAGCTCTCGCAGGTCCGAATGCTCCTTGGCCAGCTTCTGCATGACCTGCGGTTGCGCAAGGACCTGGGGATCGGACAGCTTGGCGGTCAGCTCCTCGAAACGTTTCTCGACGGCCGACAGCTTTCCGGCAAGCAGTTCGTCCAGCATGGTGAGTGCAGGGCCGGGGCCAAGCCCGGCCCGCGCAGGTTGGCCCTAGGTGGTGGCCGGCGCCGGTGGGGTCGTCTTCTTGCCGTACTTCTTGTTGAAGCGCTCGATGCGACCGCCGGTGTCGAGGAACTTCTGCTTGCCCGTGTAGAACGGGTGACAGTTCGAGCAAATGTCCACCATGAACGACCCGCGGGTGGAATACGTCTCCACCGTGTGACCGCAGGCACACTTGATGGTGGCGGGCTTGTAGGCCGGGTGAATCCCCTTCTTCGGCATGACGAGCTCCTTGGAGCCGGCGTTTATAATCGCCCGCAGCGGCCAGAGCAAGCAGCAATGCGCAAAGCGAACCCAGCGCCCTCGCGCGTCAGGTTGCTCGCGCCTTTCGGTCGGTCACTGGCGTGGACGCCGCCCCGCCATGTATAGTCTGCCGCGCATGGCCGAAAAAAGCCCACCCGACCGGGGGATTCGCCACTCGGCTGTCTACGCCTACCTACGACCCATTCTGATCGGCCGGCGGGTCCTGGAGATCGGTTGCGGCACGGGTGAGAGTGCGGCGTACCTCGCGCGACTGGGCGCGCGGAACGTGGTCGGATCTGACGACTCGGGCGCCGTGGCCGAGGCGCGAATCCGCCAGCGAGAAACCTCCCTGAGCTTTGTCACACTGGCGGCAGCAGCGCTGGAGCAGGCTGGTCCGTTTGATGTGGTGCTGATCCCAGAGGCCGCAGACATCTTGCTCGGCCGCGGGCCTCTGACCCTGCCAGCGGTGCTGAAGCTGGTGGCGCCCGGCGGACGCCTAGTCTGCGTGGTGCCCAACGGCGACCGAACCGACCTGCCGGCGCCGGGAGTTTCCTACTTCGACATCGTCGACCGGCTGAGTCCGCACTTTCCCAAGGTGCGCATGTTCGGTCAGACGCCGTTTGCGGCCTGGGGGATCGCGGAGTTCGACGAGGCCCCGGCAGAACTGAGGATCGAGCCTGACCTGGCCGAAGCCGAGAATGAGGAGCCAAGCCACTACCTCGCGCTGTGCGGCCACGACGAGGCATTGAGCCTGGGCTATGCGCTGGTGCAGATCCCTGCGGGCGCGAGTGAAACCCAGTTGGGCGACAAGCCCGCGTCTGAGATTTCGACTGGAGTCGAAGCCCCGGACGCGGCACTGGCCGAGTTGCGTCGCAAGTTGGCCGAAACGCAAGGCCAGGCTGAGGGCCTGGTGCGCGTGTCGCGCGCGCAGAGCGAGGAGATCGAGGAGTTGCGCGGTCGCGTGCGACGGACGGCGGAAGCCCGAGCCGAACTGGACGAGGAGGTGCAAAGGCTGCGGCGGGCTTTGCTGGAAGCGGATGAGTCGGTGGTCAATCTGACCCGCAGGACCACCGACGAGATGACCGCTCTGGCCCAGCGGCTAACCGCAGGGCTGCGGCCTAGCGAGCCGCTGCCCGCCGCCGGTCTGACTGATGAGCTCAAACGCCGCGAGGCCGAACTTGCCGAACGCGAATCAGCGCTGTCGGAACGCGACGATCGCATCGCGGCCTTGGAGGCGGCCCGGCAGGAGGCAACCTGGCGCGCGGAGGCCGCCGAAGATGATCTGGGCCGCCTGCGTGCCCAGATCGCCGAGTTCCGACAAGCGCCGCTGGCGGCAAGCCCCACCGGCGACGTGCTGCTGGAGGCGCTGAAATCCCGCGAGCAGGCGCTTGAGGGGTTCCAGCGGGCCGCGGCCGCGCACCTCGACGAGGTGGGCCGGCTGCGCGATGCCCTCAACGAGCAGTCAAGCCTGGTGGCCGAGCTGGAGGAGGATCTGGCCACGGCGGAGAAGCGCTTGGCCGACGCGCTCGACGAGTCGGCGCGGCTGCGCCAGTCACTTGCCGAGGCGGAGGACGCCGATCGACAGCGCCGCTCGCGCCTGGCGGAACTCGAGGGCGTGATGCTGCGGCTTGGGCACGACTCAGCCAAGGCCCAGGCGCAGGGCGAAGCTGAGCAAACCAAGAGCCGCATTGCCGATCTGGAGAGCCAGGTAGTCGATCTACGCAACCGGCTAGGTGAGGCGGAGCGCCGCCTGGCGGATTCGCTGCGCCTGCGCGACGACACCGAGCGCGCACGCAAGCAGGCCACCACCCGCGTCGAGGAGTTGGAGGTTGATCGGCAGGCGAGCGTCGCGCGCATGTCCGAGCTGGAAACCAAGCTGCAAGCCGCGCAGGCGGTTTCGGCCAGCGTGGCCCAGCTCGAGGCCAAGCTGGCGATCGCCGAGTCAACCGCCGCACAGGCGAATGAGCTGCTAGCGCGCTTGAAGACGGCCGAAGCGGCAGCAGCGCGGGCTCGCGAGCTGGAAGCGCTGCTGCGGGTCGCGGATTCCAAAATGGCCCGGCTGGCCGAGCTGGAAGCGCAGAGCAGGGCGGCCGAGGAAGCAGCGGCCAAGCTGGCGGAATTGCGCGCCGAGGCGCCTGACCCCGAGGAGGTCTACGAGCGCTTGGTCTTTTTCGAAGCCCAGCATGCTGCGGCAATGCTTGCAGCAGCCCGCGTTCCCGGCCTGGAAGCAGAGCTGGCGGCGGCCAACGCCTGCATCGCGGAGCTCCGAGCCCGCAATCCCGAGTAACCCCGTGGGGTAAGCGTTGCCCACACACGTCGTCCGAGCGGCGCGAGAAAGCACATGCCCGCCGGGTAGCGTCTGCTATCTTGAACTTGCGAATGAGCGGGCCGATGGATTTGCTGATGTTTGCGCATTTGTTGCGCCATCCAGATCACGATCTGGATCTCGAACGTACGGCCCTCCTGCTCTGCGAGCCTGAGTATCCCGGTCTGGATATTCCGGGGTTCATCGCCAAGCTCGACGTGATGGGTGAACTGGCGCGTATTCGCCTGGACGCCGATCGTCACTGCGGGCCTGCTGCGGCCGACCGCGTGTTGCCCATCCTGCGACTTCTCTACGGCGAGTTGGGCTTTCAGGGCAACGTGTCCGACTACTATGATCCGCGCAACAGCTTCCTCAACGAAGTTATCGATCGGCGCACCGGCAACCCCATCTCGCTGGCCATCGTGTTCATGGCTGTGTGCCGGCGTGCGGGGGTTGAAACTTTCGGTATCTCGTTCCCCGGTCATTTTCTCGTGGGCGCGCGGCGGCGCGACGGCAGCTTGGCAGTGGTGGACCCGTTCGACGGACGCATGGTCAGGTGGGCCGAGTTGCGCGCGCTCTACGAATCCGCGACCGGGGATCCGAGCGACATCGACGAGCGCTACCTGGTGCCGGCCGCGCGCCGACAGATCCTGGTACGCATGCTCAACAACCTGCGCGCCATCTACGAGGTACGTGGCGATCAGCGGCGCCTGCGCTTCGTGCTCGAACGCATGTCGGTGTTGAGTCCATCCGAGGAAGTCAAGAGTCGCCTCAACGCCCTGGTTGCGGATGTGAAGATCGCCCCGCGGGTCAGCGTCAATTAGTACCGCCGCGCAGAAATTGAGCTGGTTGAGCGACCGGGTGGATGGCGGCGGCGAGGGCGCGCGTCTCTGCTGAGCTGGTGAGCATCGAGGCGTCCGCACCGATGCCTACGCTCTAATGAAGATATGGACGAAGTGCAGTGTGTTGGCTTGCGGATTCCTTGCGTTGGCACTTCTGGGGACAGCGTTGGCTATCGGAGCCGTCTCCGGATGTGTGCCTGACTGCTCGCAAGGCTCCAAGGGCTGCCCGTGTCGGCCGAACAGCACGTGCGATACGGGCTTGACGTGTACCTCGAACACTTGCGTAGGAGACCAATGTGGCGGAGTTGACTCCCAGTGTTCGTCCATGGCGACCAACGCATGCGGCACATGTCTGGCCAGTTGTTGTTGTGACGAAGCAGTTGCATGCAAGAGCAATGCGGCCGGCACTAGCCTCGGCGCGTGTATGGATGCGTGCCCATCGTCCTCCACCACATGCGTCGACAATTGCATGTCTTTGTATCCTGGGGGCACAACCCAGCTAGCGGACTATTTGGGCTGCTCGATCACGAGCTGCCAGAGCTCGTGTCAATGAGCCGCGCGCGGCCTACCGGTGGCGGTCGCGGCTTGGCGTACTGGCCGTAGCGCGCACTGAATGGGCGCCTGAGACCTTCATCCACGAGTGCGCGACAGGTTCTGGCAAAGGTGGAACGTGATCGATGTCGACAGATCTAGTCTGACTAGCTAGACTAGACAAATGCCAAACACGTCGTCCACGGTGTACGAGGCCAAGGCCAAGCTGTCGGCATTCATCAATCAGGTGCAGCGGACGCGCGAGCCCTTGGTGCTCACGCGCTACGGCAAGCCCGTGGCCAAGCTGATCCCGTGCGATGAACAAGGTGACAGCGAAGAGGAGACGCTGGCCCAGTTGCACGCAGCCGCGAAGCAGTCGGGCATTGCCTACACATTCGAGCAACTCACCGCACCCCTTCCCGTCGAAGAATGGGGCACCATGGCCGTACACCCCGGCCGGTCGCGCAGAAAAGGCAAGCGATGAGCGTCGTCCTCGACACCTGCGCCGTGCTTTCATGGCTGGTACAGCGCAGGCCGTTGCCGGCCGGCACCGGTGCGGGTCCCCGTCTGGTCAGCGCCGTCACCTGGTACGAGATCGCCTGGAAACACCGGGCTGGCCGCCTGCCGCTGCCCTTACCCCGAGACGCTTGGCTGGCGGGCGCCATGCGCCTCGTGACAACCGTTGCGGTGGATGCCGAGACCTTTCTCGCGGCCGTGGATCTGGACTGGGCTCATCGCGACCCTGCGGACCGTCTCATCGTCACCCTCGCGCAAAGCAAGAATGCGCGGCTTGTGACTTGCGACCGCACCATTGCGTCGTTCTATCCCCGCTGCGTTTGGTAGGGGTCTTCGGAGTACGTACAAGTTGACTCCGGCTTGGTGACGGTCGACGGTTAGGGGAAACCGGTCGCTCTGCCATGCGTTCCCCCTCGCTTTTGGCGCTGCTTTTCCTCCTGCCCTCGCTGGCGCAGGCACAGCCCTCGGCTGACAAGCCCCCGGCCACATTGTCCGACGGGTTCACTCTGCGCTACACGATTGAGCGCATCGAAGTGCGCGGCAACCGCAAGACCCGCACCGACCTCATCTTGCACGAGGTCGCTCTCGCACCCGGCGATACGGTCACCGCCGACGATGCGCGGGTCGAGCGGGCGCGTCTGCGCTTGCTGGCGCTGGGTTACTTCCTCGATGCACGCCTGTCCATGATCAAGGGCGAGCGCCGAGGGGGCGCGGTGCTGGTCATCGAGGTGGAGGAACGCGGCACCATCATCCTCAACGCCATTTACCTCGGCACCAGCGACGCCACCACCTTGTGGGGCGGCCTCGACGCCAGCGAGCGCAATTTCCTCGGCCGCGGGCTGTCACTGGGCGCTGGCTTCGTCAGCTCGACGCGTCCCCAGGTCGACGGCGCTGAGCCAGCCTTGGCCTTTTCCTTGCGTATGGCCGGTCCGCCGCGCCTGCACAGCTTGCAGCTCTCGGGAAGCGCGCTTTTCTCCCGGGGCAGCGAGTTTTTCCGGACGCGCGGCGCTTCGGCGGAGCCAGATCCGGCGGACTTCGTCGCGTTGAACGTCAGGCGCGCCGGCGGCATTCTGGGCGTAGGCGCGGTGTTGTCGCGCACGGCCTATCTTCTGGGTGAGGTGCGTTTCGAGGCGGTTCACGCTGACTGGCCTGACGTGCAAGTCCGCGACCTGGGCCAGGGCCAGAGTGAGCCGATCGTGTTTCCGGTGCGCAACGGAGCAAGCCGGCTGGGCTCCCTTGCCTTGACCCTTGACCTCGATTCCCGCTCCGATCCGGTCTTGCCCCGCGCGGGCGGGCACCTGGTCCTGTCAGTGGAAGCGGCGACGCCCGCTTGTGCCTCACAGTACACCTTCCTCAAAGCAACCGCGCAGGGCTCGCTCTACTTCCCCCTGTCCGTGGGCCATGTCATCGGGGTGCATGGCCTGCTAGGCTGGGTGGTGGGGGACGCGCCCTATTTCGATCGTTTCTTCGTCGGCGATCTGAATCTGCTTCTGCCCCCGCGTGCGCTCGGCATCAACTTCTCGACCCAGCCTTCGCGCAATTTCCTCGGCACCGGTGTGGCCGACCATCGCTATGACAAGCTGGCCGGCCGCCTGCTCGTGGAGTACGCGGTACCCCTGTGGCGGCGCCACCGCATCTTCTACCGCGGCGACGCCTTTGCAGCATTGGGCATCTTTGCCCTGACCAATCCCGATGATCTGCGCCGGCAAGGTGCCAGCCTGGGCCAGCGCATCCCGACCGATCTGACTGCCGACCTGGGCCTGCGCCTGGACACGTATATCGGCATTTTCACCCTTTCAGTTGCCAACGCCCTTGGCCGGCTGCCCCTGTGATGTTGTACCGGGCCTCTTTGGCGGTCATCACCATGGCTCTTGCAGCCACGCAAGCTATGCCTGCCCGCGCGCAGGAACCGGAAGAGCGCAAGACCGGCATCACCCGGCTCGACGGCCGCCTGCTGGTTAGCCTGGGGCTGCAGGACCTGTTCAAGGCGCAGGACGCGCAACGCCTGCTCTCCGGTTTCACCAGCCGCGTGTTGGTGCGAGTGGCGGTTTTTCGCAGAGACAAACCCGAGCCGGTGGCCCAGGCCATGCGCCATACTGAAATCGTGTACGATCTTTGGGATGAGAAGTTTCGGGTGCGCCGATTCGAGGCCGGCGGGAAAGTTGAGATGCGCGAGGTCTCGAGCGCAGGCGAGGCCATTGATCTGGCCACCGCGCTCGCCGCCTTCCCCGTCGTCGATCTCGACCGTCTTGAGCCCGGGGTGGCCTACCGGTTGAGCGTGCGCGCTGACCTCAACCCCATCTCGCAAGAGCTTCTCGCCGACGTGCGGCGCTGGTTGGCGCGGCCCTCGCCGCGCAGTCGCATGGGCTCGGGGGACAGCTTTTTCGGGTCGTTTGTCAGCATCTTCGTCAACCCCCGCATCGATGAGAGCGAGCGCCAGCTTCGCCTGGTCTCTCCCTTTTGGGTGGAGCCACCCCGATGAGACTGCCGGGGCGTTTCGAGTGGAAAGTCCTGGGTGCCATGCTGGCCGTGGCTGTGCTGGCGGTGGCCTTGTCGGCCTACGCTCTCAATTTCATGGTGCGGAGGTTCGCCGACTTCTCACTCGAACACGATGCGCGCATGGAGGGATCTTCGGCGCGTGCTGCCGATGTGTTTCGCTCCTATTTCGCCGATCGCAAAGACGTGTTTCGTCGTCGTGCCGATGAAATCGCCGCAGACGCGCCGGCCCGCATGGCTGATCTGGCGCGCACGGAAGGCCTGCTGCGTGCGCAGCTACTGGTTGGCACCGAGGTGGTCGATTCCTGGGAGGCGCCGGCCGAGACGCTGAACCGCTCGCGCGAGGCGCCGCCCATCCTGGTCGCCCTGCCTGCGGCCCAAGGTGAGCCGCCCCGGGCGCTCGAACTGGAGTTCGGAATCCCGGCGCAGATGTACCAGGACTTTCTCGCTCTACGTGCGGCCATTGAACAGGACCAGCAGATCCATCGCGCTTACGGTCTCTTGCTTCCACGCTTTCTGCGCCAGTACCTGATTCTGGTTCTCGCCATCCTGGCGGTGGCGCCTCTCGGGGGCTGGCTGGTCGCGCGGCGGGTGACCAGGCGAGTAGCGCGCCTGCACCGGGCAGCGCGGGCGGTAGGGTCTGGCGATCTGTCGGTGCGGGTGGCCCCCAAAGGCAAGGATGAACTCGACGAGCTTGGGCGCGCGTTCGATCGCATGGTGGGTGAGCTGGGGCAAACGCGCTCGCGCCTCGAATACCTGCAGAAGGTGTCGGCCTGGCAAGAGGTGGCGCGCCGCCTGGCTCACGAGATCAAGAACCCGCTCATGCCCATCCAGCTCGCCGTGCAGGAGATCGCCTCCAAGTACTCCGGCAACGATCCTGCGTACCGGCGCCTGCTGGACACGGCCACGGAAATCCTGCGCGAAGAGATCACCGGGCTGCGCAGGCTGGTCGAGGACTTCTCGGCCTTCGCCAAGCTGCCCAAGGTAGAGCCGACGCCCCTCGATCTTGTGCCTCTGGTCGAAGAAATTGTACGCCTGCAGCCCGAGTGGCAGTCCTTCGTCAAGGTCGAAACCAAGGAGCCGGTGTTCGCCCCCTGCGACAAGTTGCTCTTTCGTCGCGTAATCGCCAACCTGGTTGAGAACGCCCTGCAAGCAGCCAGGGCGGCCGGCCGCGAACCCCAGGTGGTCATCCGGGTGCAAAGGCGGCCGGAGCGCGAGCGTGCCGCAATCCTCGTCGATGACAACGGCCCAGGCGTTCCCGAAGCGGAGCGGCAACGGGTGTTCGATCCCTACGTCACTTTCCGGCCGGGCGGCACCGGCTTGGGCCTGGCCATCGTGCGCAAGATCGTGATCGACCACGGCGGCGATGTGTCTGCAGGGGAGGCGCCGGCGCCTCTTCACGGTGCCCGCTTTGTGGTCGAGTTACCGTGCTGATTGTTCAGTAGATGACTTTGGCCAAGGTCAGTCCACAGGCCGGCGCGGTCATGCCGGCGCGCGTGCGATCGCCTTGGGCCAACAACTCGCGAATCGTGGCATCCGTCATCTTGCCGTGGCCCACAGCAACCAGGGTACCGACCAAGATGCGCACCATGTTCTTGAGAAAGGCCGTCCCTTCCACCTCGCAGGTGATGAGCGCGCCGTCGCGGTGCACGTCGATACGCCGGAGCAGCCGCACGGTGGACTTGCGCTCGCAGTCCGAGGCGCGGAAAGCGCGGAAGTCGTGCTCGCCGCACAAGAGCGCCGCGGCCCCGCGCATGGCGTGCACATCGAGAGGGGCGAACACGTGCCAACTGTCGCGCGCGCGGCGGGGTGACCGCACCGGGTGATTCCAGATGAGGTAGCGGTAGATCTTGCCGCGGGCGTCCCGGCGGGCATTGAACCCCGCGGGCATGTCGGTCACGTCGAGCACGGCGATGTCGCGCGGAAGGTTGGAGTTGAGGCCGCGGAGAAACCCCAGCGCGGGAATGCGCGAGGCGACCTCTGCGCTGGCGACTTGGCCGTCGGCATGCACGCCCGCATCGGTACGACCGGCGCCTCGCACGCACACCGCTACACCGGTCATGCGGGCAAAGGCATCTTCCAGACACTGCTGAACTGTGCGCTGGCCCACCTGTCGCTGCCAACCCGCAAAGTCCGTCCCGTCGTACTCGATGATCAAGCGGAGGGTCCGCACAGGCGGGGCAACGGTGCTCACGGCACGTTCATACCACCCATCTTACATGGGAACCCTGAAAGGGTTCCCACACCCTTCGGCCCCCCACCTACCGCCCCCACCCCGCTCGCTTCCCCCTTCGGGGACTTCGGGACCTGCACCTTCCCCACCACACCCGCGCGCTGCGCTCGCGCCCTCGCGCTCGGCCTCGCGCGATGGTGCGCCGTCGGCGACGAGGGCGCGCGCGAAGCGCGCGGGGCGGGCAGGGTGGCCGTCAGTCCCGAAGCCCCGCAGGGGGAGCCGGCGGGCTCCCCACGCGACTAGAATTCGAACATCAGGCCAATCACCCACCGACTGTCGCCCAAGTGCAACTTGTTGCTCATCCCCAATCCCGTGGCGTCGACTCTGTTCCACTCGAAAAACACGTAACTATGGTTGACTCCCGTTTCCATGTCCAAGTTGCGTGCAGCGTCACTGTCCAGTATGTCGAGCAAGAGAGACATCCCTGCGGCGGCCTGCCAACCGGCGGTGCCGCCCGAGCCATGGCCACCTCCATAGTACGGCACGTTCCCGTTGCCGTCGCTGATTTGCCAAAAGGTGTAGTTCAGCCCCAGCTTGCCGTAGGGGACGAGCGGGATACTCCAGCGCTCAGCCGCCACGTCCAAGCGGTAAACCAGAAGAGCGGCAATCGGGATGAGCCGCAAGCTGGTCGCGTCGCCCGAGCGCGCGCAGGCGCTCGGGGTGGTCGGGTCGGGCACGCATTGGCCCGTACTTGGATCGAAGACGAATGCCTTGGCGCTTACGTTGTAGTAACCGATGGCCATGCCGGCGGCGAGGGAGCCGAAGGTCTGGAGGAACTGCCAGTCGAACTCCACCTGCGACATGAGGTGGCGCTTGCCACCAAACATCGTCTTGTAGGGAGTATTGCCCGTGCTGCCTGCGAATTCAGAATCGACATCAGGAGCGTAGGGGCCGAAGCGCAGTTCCATGGCCCATTGCTTCGGGGTTCGGTATTCTCCGCGTGGCTCCTCTGACATCTCGTCGCTTTCCTCATGGGTAGTGACCTGTGCCTGCGCCGAACCGGACGCCAGCGCCACCAGAAGGCAAGGCAGGCCACGGAAGAAAGCCCGTCGGGCGCGGCGACGCCGACGGAAGATGATCAGGGCCACGAGCCCGCTGCCCGCTGCAAACGAAATGGCCCCGAGCCGCGCGCCTCGGCCTGTCAACGAGCAATAGCCGCCGGTCGACTGGCCACCCGCCTGCCGGTACTCCTGATAGAAATCGACGGTTGGCACCGGCGTCTGGACGAACCCGCTAAGGATGGGACTGGCGTTGCCGTGGGTGTCCACCGAAGCAACACCCACCGTGTAGTGAATTCCGTTCTGCAAAATGCTGATGCGCGTGCTGGCCTGCGAGGGCGGCAAGAGCCCCGAGCAGAGGTAGTTTGGGTCCAAGTTCTGGAAGGCCGCAGGCGCCCCTACCTCGAGCGCCGTTGTGTCTCCTTTTGCGCTTGAAATCGGGCTCGTCAAAGTCGTGGCCGGAGCCGTGTCCGGGCACAGAATCTGACTGGTGTAGTATTGACTGTTCTTGCTGCTATAGAAGCCCGGATCGAAAACCACCAGGCCGTCCCCGCGCATGCAGAACACCAGGTAGCCGGCCAGGTCGGGCCAATCCGCGGTTGACACTGATGCCCACGACACGGTGAGGGCTTCTTGGCCGCCTTCGACCTGGATGCCGACCGGGGACGGAGGGGGCGTGCCGTCGAGCTGAATGCCCAGGCTGGGTGCGCTGTTGCCGGATACGCTGTCGTCCGGGGCGTCCCTGCCTTGGGTGTCGATCCAGAACCAGATCGTCGTGCTCTGGGTTTGCCCGCAATCTGCCACGTCAGAAAAAAGCTGGGCTACCGTAGTGTCCACCGCCCAGCTCCCATTCGCCGACAGGTACGATAGGCCACTGAGCGTGGGGCCGAGCTGGCTGGTGTCGCAAAGGGGTCTTGGGGGGATGTATGCGGTGTTCAAACCGGCGCAGTTGGGGCCCACGTACAGTCGCGCATTGGTCCCGGTGGCGGTCAGCGACGCCAGCTTGCTTCGTGAGGCAGAGGCCATCTGCACCACGACTTGCACGGGAGTGGCGCACTGGCAGCGCGCCTGGTTCAGGTAGGTGGCTGCGTCGCTCGTGGCCAGGTCGCTACCGTCCTCGCGCCGCAAGATGAGGGTGAAGTCACTCGTCGTTAGGGAGGTTGTGGTCGAGGTCGTGACGCCAGTCGAGGTCTGGGCCAAGCCTGGGCTGGCCCAAAGCGCTGCGCTCAAGCCGAGCAGGGCCGTACGCAATCGGCGACAGTAGGCCATCGTTAGCCCTGCTTTCTGCAACGCCCGTGCCGTCGAGTCCAGGTCGAAGTTCTGCACGGCTGCGGGGTTGAGCGGAGTCCGATGGCTCGGCGGCTCATCCGGGCTGATCCGCTGGCGCTCCCGTGTTCGTGACCGCGCCAATTTGGCAAGCCGAATGCTGCCTGAATGTGAGCAAGAACCGGAGGCGAATCCGGGTCTCCACTGACACTATGAGTCTCGGCCTATGGACGCGGCTTCGGCGCGCAGTTGCAACACCACCTCGGAAGGAACCTCGATGTCGCCGTAGCGGGCCTCGGCGTAGCATTCTGTCAAGCGCGCCAAGGCGTCAGCGGAAGCCACGCCCTGCTTGCGTGCGCGTGCGAGATACTCGTGTGGCGTCTCTTCCGGACGCCGAGCGAAGCCGCGCGCCGCGAGCCGGTCCAGCGCCCTCTGATAAACGTGGAAGACGGGCGGCTCGCCACGCCATCCGCGTCGCAGCCCGCTTCTCACCGCTCGGCGCCGCGGCAGCTTGCGCAGAGCCAACACGACCACCAACGCCACCGCGCCCGCGGCAACCGCAAGAACCTGGGTTCTGCTCGCGCGATGGTGGGTTCCGCGCGGGGAGAAGTGGGGCTGCAGCCAGCCGAATTCTCGGCTGAGCTGCCGAGCCAAGAGGAGTTGCTGGCTGGCACTGTACTCGATGACCCAGCGACTCCAGAACATCTCCACGGCGTCGAGAACCTGGCGGAGGCGAGTCATGTGCGCGGCCCGACTGACCGCAGGCGTGGCATCGACCCGAACCCAGCCGCTGCTGCCCAGGTAGGCCTCGACCCAGGAGTGGGCGCGGTTGTCCCGCACGGTGATGGACTGGCGCAGGCCGTTCCATTCGCCACCCAGAAAGCCATTCACGTAGCGCGTGGGCACGCCACCCATCCGCAGCAACATGGCGGCCGCCGAGGCGAAGTACTCGCAGTGGCCGGCCGACTGGTGAAACAGGAAGTCCTCCAGTGGGTCGGGGATGCTAGCGTCGCGCTTGAGGTCGGTAGTGTACCTGTGTGTGGCCCGTAGCCACTTGACCACCGCATCGACCTTGGCCGCGGCACTAGGCTGCACCGCGGTCAGGCGGACAGCCAGCTCGCGCACGCGCGGTGAGAGTGACCGAGCCGCGCGCAAATACGGCGACAGCGCCTCGGGCAGAAGTTGGCCTTCAGGCCCGTCTGTGCCCAACCGGGACGCGCGCGAGTAGGCGCGGTACCGGGCTCCGGCGAATTCTGGCATGACTGTGCGGCGATCGTTCCTATCGAAAGGACTGACCCGGAACACGCGCAAACCGAGTTCGCCCGACCAACGCGCTTCCACGTCGACCGCGGTGAACGCACCGGGCGGCGGGGGCGGCATCTCGACCGCCACCGGCTGGTCGAGGGCAAATACCACAGCATGGGTCAGCGCGACCACCTCCATGTCCTGTTCGACGGCCCCGCTGATGGCCGCCGTGCGTCCGGGTGGCGGACCAGGCGCCTGTGGGCTCGAAAGAACGTAGGTTCGTCCGTCGTTGCTGGGCGAATGGTAGAGCGAGAGGTGGGTGCGCGTTTTCTCGTCTCGCGAGCGGATCCATTCGCCGTTCTCATAAGTGTCGTAGACGGTTCCCCGCCAGTAGAGCGAGGCGATGGTGCTGTCGCGCGCATCATCGCTGCGTAGGGCCGCGATGCGGGGAACCTGAGCGCGCAAGATCACGGTCTGGTTATCGAGTGACAGCACGCCATGCATGCCCAGCTTGACCTCGTCGGAGAACCCGGCCACACCCGTCTGGCGGCGCACGCCGCCCAGAATGAACCCCAAGCCCACCCGCGGGATGCTGGCGAACACCAGGGCGGCACCGCCGAACACCAGCGTGGCCACCAGCCCGGTGTAGAGGAAGAACGGGCCGCCCACCACCCGGCGGGAGTTGAGCACGCGGGTGACGGTCACCCGTGCTCCCGAGGCGTCGCCGGTGTGCCGAACCAGGTAGTTCTCTTCGATCTCGCGCCGCAGGTGGAAAAGGATCAAGGTCCATGTGGCCAAGAGGACGTAGAGGAAGAAGCCGACGATGAAAACCGCGCTGGTGGCTTGCCAGGCCGCTGCCAGCATGACCAGAAACGACAGGATGTAGATCTGCAGGTAGTCGCGGTTGCCGCGTCGCTGGCAGAGCTTGTAGCCAAGCAGGAAAAGCACGAAGTCAAGGAAGGGGGAGAGATCGACTTCGGGAAAACTGCGCACGACCTGCAGCACGGCCAGGGCGAACAACCCCACCGTGGCCAGGTTGAGCAGTGGCACCGCCCGATCGAGGAGTCTGCCCAGACGCGTGTCCGGCTCGACGAACCAGGACAGGATCGCGGCTGCTGCCAGCACAGCCACGCTGAGCCACGACGCGGTCTGTGAACTCGCCAGCGTAGCGAGCGCCGTGCCCGCCAGCAGGTAGGACGTGAGCTTGTGAATCAGGCGAAACTTCACGACGGCCTCCCTGCAAGGGCGCGGGAGGTTTCCAAACGCGGTGCCTGCGGGCCCTGCAGCACGCGCAGGACGGCGATGCCACGCAGGGCCGCGGGGAGCATCGCCGGTACCATCTCAGCGGCGGGCCGCATCTCGACCAGCGCCAGGTGCCTCAGAATGTGGGATGCCTGGATGTTCCCTGCGCCCGGGGCCAGGAACGCGCCGCTGGTGGCCAAACCGACCTGGTAGCCTTGCCGGAGCAGCACCAGCGCGGCAGATGCCGCCAGCGAGACCGCGGCTTCAAAAGGCGCCGCCCGATCCCCGCCCGGTGAGGCTTCCTTTGGCTGGGCGTCGTCGAGAGCCACCACCACCAGGCGTCCCGTGTTGCCTTCGAACTGGCGCACAAAGCGCCGTCCGCGCCGGGCCGAGGTGCGCCAATGGATGTCACGCGGATCGTCTCCGGGTCGGAACTCGCGCAGGCTTTCGAATTCGCCCCGACGGGTGCGGGTGGTCGACTGTCGGTCGTTCAGCTCGGCCAAACCCGAGGCCAGCACCGCGTCCGTGACAGGCAGCAAGGCCGGGTAGACCAGCAGCTCAGCCGGAGCGTCCACATCCATCGACCGGCGCAGCAGCCCGAAGGGAAAACGGGTGGAGACACGCAGGCCCGACAGATGGTGAATTCCGCGGCGGGGCAGGGTGCGGCGGTAGGCAGTTTCCTGTTCGCGGCCGGCCGGAACCTTCAGGTAGAAGCAGCGCCGATCCACCGGCTTTTCGGCCACCATGTCCTCAACTTCCAGTGAGAAGGTGGGGATGCGTTTTTTCGCGTTGCGAACCGCGATGCCCACTAGGAAGGGCGTTCTGGCGTGGATGGCGGCCGGCAGGCGCCGGGTCACGACCAGATGGCGCAGGCTCGCCTCGGACAGGAAGCCGTTGGCCAAAAGCAGGCACAGCAACATGCCGAAGATCAGGAAGAGCAGGTTGATGCCGCCGTTGACCGCCGCGAAACCGAGGATGAGGGTGGCCCCGATGAACCACTTGCCCTCGCGTGTGAGGCGGAACCGGCGGGGAGGCCGGAACCAGCGCCGCAGCCTAGACCTGAGGGGGTTCACGATCACCCCGGGACGGGCAACCGATTGAGGACGTCTTTCACGACCCGTTCAGCCTCCTCACGCACGCGACCGGTGGAGTCGAGCTGATTGGCCAGGACCAGCCGGTGCGCCAAGGCGGGCAAGGCTAGCTGCTTGAGGTCATCAGGCAGCACGTAGTCGCGGCCGGCAACCAGCGCCGAGGCACGCGCCACGTTTCGCCAGGCCAACTCACCCCGCGGGGACAGGCCCAAGGCCAGAAACGGCGAGCGGCGTGTCTCGCGTGCGACGTCCACGATGTAGCCGGCCAGCTCGGGCGAGATGCGCACGCGCGCGGCGGCGTCCTGTAGGGAGATGATCTCGGAGAGCAAGAGGGCCGGCTGCAGCCTGGCCAGGGCATCTTCGGTCACGGCAGGCGCTTCCAAGATCAGACCCTTCTCGTCTTCGGCTGACGGATAGTCGATGCGCATCCGAAGGGTGAAGCGGTCCATCTGCGATTCGGGTAGGGGATAGGTTCCGTAGTGCTCCTCCGAGTTTTGCGTCGCGACCACCATGAAGGGTGGTTCCAACCGATAGGTGTACCCGTCCAGCGAGACTTGGCTGTCGTTCATGGCCTCCAGCAACGCGCTCTGCGTGCGCGGGGTCGTGCGGTTGATCTCATCGGCCAGCACCACATTGGCGAACAGGGGCCCCTTGCGAAAGACAAACTGCCCTGAAGCTGGCTCCAGCACCGAGACGCCGAGAATGTCCGAGGGGAGGAGATCGCTGGTGAACTGTATGCGATGAAACGTGCCGCCCATGGAGAGGGCCAAGGCACGGGCCAGGGTCGTCTTGCCCACACCGGGCACGTCCTCGATGAGCAGATGGCCGCGCGCCAGTAGGGCCAAGACCGCATGGCGGATGGCCGCGGGCTTGCCCCGGATGACTTGAGCAATGTTTCGCTCAAGTCGTTGCACCAATTCGGCCGCGGTGCGCTCACGTTCGGCCGGCACAAGTCGCGTCATCGCCCCCATGATACCTCAGCAGGGGGCGCTTCGCTCATGGGCCGAGCTTCGCGCGCGCCTTCGCCGGATCCGATTCCGGATCCGGCCACCGGCCGCCGGCTACCGGTTTCTAGCCTGCGGCCTTGACCGTCTTGATCTGGGCGATGAGTGGCGGAACCGTCGACTCCCAGGTTGCGCACAGGCCGTAGTCAGCCACCTGGAAGATGGGCGCTTCCGGATCCTTGTTGATGGCCACGATCACCTTGCTGCTCTTCATGCCGGCCAGGTGCTGGATCGCGCCTGAGATTCCCACCGCGAAGTAGAGCTCTGGGGCGACCACCTTGCCGGTCTGGCCCACTTGCAGATCGTTGGGCACCATGCCCGCATCGCAGGCCGCGCGGCTGGCACCCAAGGCCCCGCCCAAGAGGTCGGTCAGCTCCTCCAGGACCTTGAAGTTCTGGGCGTCTTTCAACCCACGGCCACCGGACACCACCACCTTGGCCTCAGTGAGATCAGGCCGCGCGCTCTTGCTGGCGTGCAGGGCCACGAACTCGGACCCGAGCGCATCGATCGGACCAGGCGGAAGTGCCTCGACCGTGCCCGCGCTGGCCGCCGGGGCAGCGGGTGGGAACTCGGTCTGGCGCACGGTCGCGACGACCACGGGGGTCAGCACCTCCACATCAGTCAACGCGTTACCTGCGTAGGTCGGCCGGCGGAAGGCCTTGGCGCCAATGACGGCCACGATCTCGCTGGCCATGCCCGCGCCCATGAGTCCCGCGGTGCGCGGCAGAATGTCCTTGCCCGCCGAGGTAGCCGAAGCCACCAGCGCCGCGGCGTCTATCTTCTTGATTGCTGCCACCAGCACCGGTGCCCAGGTCTCAGCCAGCGCCGCAGCCAGAGCCGCGTTGTCGCAACAAAGAACCTTGTCCACGTAGCGGGCGGCATCCTGGGCAGCGGCGGCGATTCCGGAGCCGATTACGACGCCGACCACCGGCCCACCATTGACTTGGGCCAGCTTACGGGCCGCGGAAATCGCCGGCAACGAGGCCGAGCGCAGGTTGGAAGTCGTGGTTTCCAGGAGAACGAGAGTCGCAGTGCCAGACATCAGATCACCTTCGCTTCGTTGTGTAGCTTTGCCACCAGTTCCTCGACGGAAGCCACCTTAACGCCCGCTTTGCGCGCGGGCGGCGCTTCGTGGCGCAGGGTCTTGACCAGAATTCCGCCAGCGACGCCGAGAGATTCTGCCGTGATTTCGCGCAGCTCTTTCTTCTTCGCGGCCATGATGCCCTTGAGCGAAGCCAGCCGCTGGGTGTCTTCCCACTCAGCCGTGGCCGGGGCCAATGCCTCGTTGCGGACAGCCTTCTTGCCGACAATGCGCAGATCCACGGTCATGACTGCGGGCAAGTGCACGCGGCGCTCTTCCACCCCCGCGTCTACTTCGCGCGTGACGGTCGCCGACTTGCCGTCGGCAGCCAAGAGGATACTGGCCAGGAAGGTGGCCTGCGGCCAGCCCAACGAGGCGGCCAGGATCTGGCCTACTTGGTTGTCGTCGCCATCCACCGCCTGCTTGCCCATGAGCACCAGGTCAGGCTTTTCGGCAACCACCAAAGTGCCCAGGATGCGCGCTACCCTGTCGGCATCCAACGCGCCGTCGTCGCCGGCGATCAAAATGGCGCGGTTGGCGCCCATGGCCAGCAATTGTTTTAGCTGGGCTGAGGTGTCCTTTGGGCCGATACTGACCACTACGACCTCGCCCACGCGTTCGCCACCTTTGCCCTTCTCGGTGAGGCGCAAGGCAGCTTCGACTGCGTACTCGTCGAAGGGGTTTACCTGCCAGGTGGTGCCCGCCAAGTCGACGGAGCCGTTGGCGACCTTCAGTTTGAGGTCGGGGTTGGGCACTCGTTTACAGGGTACAAGGATCTTCACAGGAGCCTCCTTCGGGACAAATACAACGGCTAGCTGGTGGCGGATCGCAACGCCCCTTCCAGCCAGGCCAGGATTTCGTCGTTGGTGTCCACCAGATACACAGTGGTTGGCTTGGGTTGTCGGTGGGCCCGTAGCTCGTCGACCATGGCGCGGGCCGCTTCGGCGGGGTCTAGGCCGCCCAGCCCGGTGCCTAGGCCAGGAATGGCGATGACGTCGAAGCCACGAAGAGCAGCCGCGATGAGGGCCGCACGAGCGGCGCGACGGGCGTTCTCAACCCCGACCTTGGTGCCGGGCTCCTCCATGGTCGGGGCGTGAATGACGTACTTGGCCCACAGCCTGCCAGCGGTCGTAACTACGGCGGCACCTACGGCTATGGGCGCCAGCGACATCGCTTCCTTTTGGATGGAAGGCCCTCCCTTGCGGGATAGTGCGCCTGCCACACCGCCACCCATTATCCCCAATGAATTTGCAGGGTTAACGATGGCGTCGACAGCCATCTCGGTGATGTCAGCCTTTGCGATATGGATCTGCATCGGGTGGCGCGCCCTGTAATTCCGCGACAGCCCACGGTAGCATCAAGCTTGCCAAGTCTTCAAGTGGCGTCTTTGGTTATGAGAGGGGGCTAGTTAGGGCCACGGCCGAAAAGAACGCGTCTCTCTACTCCGGTGGAGGGGCTGGTTTGGCTTCTGAACACTGCACGTTCACGTATCTGCGCAGCCCCCAGGTGCCCGCGGGGAAGACGACATCGCGTGAGCCCTTGGCGAATCTGTCTCTGGCGTCGAGATAGACCGCAAGGAACGCCGTGTTGCGCGCGAGCGCCTCGATGCGCGCCCATTTGTTCTTCGCGGCGACACGCGGGCTGAGA
>Ga0182011_10000283_pt1 | contig 43331 bp, 54 predicted proteins | sample 711E1DmetaG_FD_120481 | JGI IMG/M metagenome (GOLD analysis project Ga0182011, IMG submission 120481) | Permafrost microbial communities from Stordalen Mire, Sweden - 711E1D metaG | ecosystem: Environmental > Terrestrial > Soil > Wetlands > Permafrost | place: Sweden: Stordalen | collected...
AATAGTTGCGCATAATAAAGTAGCATCTTCGAATATGCGATTAATCGCATATATCGAGCGGATAATCACGATAAATTGTGATTTCCGAGATGCTACTTTATGCCGTACTTATGTCCGCAACTAATCAAACGAAAATCTACGCCACCAGTAAAACACTGGTGGAAAAACAAGATTATAACAAAAACAATCTATCCTTGATTCAATAATCTATCCTGAAACTAATGTTCCTGTCCAGCCGCCGCTCCAATCTCCTGTCGAGCCATATCTCCAATTTCCTGTGAATGACTTGCAGTCGTCTGAGAGCTGGAACTCCATGTCTCCAGCATCGTTAGGTTCTGCATATGAAGGGCTTTCTGACCATTTTCCTACCAGCACATTCTTATTCAGGGTGGCTGCGATTTTTCCTGAGTCATGCGTATAATCTCCTGTGACCTTGTTTGCTGAGACAGATAATTGCATGTCTCCCCAGTTCGTGCTCCAGTTTCCTGCAAAGCTGCATGCAGTATTCTTTATATCAAAACCGCTCGCTGATTTTGTCTCTGCTGTCGTGGTCGTCGTAGTGGTTGCTGTCGTTGATGCTGCGCCTCCTAACTCATATCCATAGACTGTGTAGAAACCGTTTCCGTTAGACCCTGAATTCTGGCACATCCTTGATGTTGCCGACTTGAGGACATATGTCCCTGCAGGGAATGTCTTGTTTGCATAATACACTGCTTCGCACCATGATGTCTGGTATGGATCGCATGACGCCCTGACCAAGTCCCCTTTAGAAAACTCTGCACCATCTTTTGTCAATGTATATGGTAATTTTATCTCTCCTTGGTTCCAATTATACCACATCCTTAAGTCTGTGACATAGGCGTCCACTGGGATTGTGAATGTGCTGGTATCAGTATAGCTGCATCCGCCTATATTGCTGTTCGTATATAATTTCTTGACAACACCTGCTGGAGGCGTTGTTGATGGAACTGTTGTTGCTGCTGCTGTATCGAACGGCAATGGTGTTGTGACTGTAGCCCCGTCGATTATTTCAAAATTGACTGCTGAAGATGCGCCCATCCCTGATATCGTCACCTGGTATTTTCCTAATGGCCATCCTGTATCAGGTTTCTCGAGTATGAATACTCCTCTGCCGAAATCTCCTCCTGCACTAGAATTGAATGTATAGATGACGAAATTTGTATCGAGATATTTCCATTCTACATTTATCACATCATTCTCTTTGAAATTGTCGTATACGAACCATGCGTATAATTGGGATGTGTCTTTAGAGAATTTCAACACCTTATCAGAAGGCACATAATCCTTGACATCTGAAGACATCAATGGTTCTAGAATTCTTGGAGTGCCTGACGCTGTCAAATCACCATACTTTGCCTTGTAATATGCTTGGATCTTCTGGTCGGCTGCTGATGCGCCGAAGCTTCCTGGCTTATATGATCCAGTGATGTCCTTGCATCCTGCCAACAGGAACAATCCTAAAACAAATAATATCAGAACAATCCTTATATCAATAATCGCTTTCATTAAAATCTACCCCCAAATATTTATATCTGATTATTTATACCTGATATATAACATAATACTATCATTTAAAAATGTTTAGGAAATCTGCCTTCTTGAATTATCATTGGGAGTCTCTGAGCTAAACCTTTAAATACATCAAAATATTTCTTGAAAACAATTTCAATATACGAGGATGAAATTATGAAAATAATCAAATTGATCCAGGACAGGCATTCTACACGCGCGCCATTCACAGAAAAGTCGGTCGCAAAAGAGGATGTGATGCTAATAATCGAGGCTGCGAGATGGGCGCCTACTGCGCATAATATGCAGAATTTCGAGATCATAATTATAGATGATAAGAAAATTCTTGAAAAGATAGGAAAAGTCAGATCTCCTCCATCAGAAGAGTTCATAAGAGAGAATTTTCAGCAATTGTCGATGTCAGAAGACGAGCTGAAGAAAAAGAAGATAGGGATATTAGGGGCGAATTTTCCAGCATCATGGAGAGATGCAAGAAGACTTGATGAAGCAATCAAGGATATGACGCCGACGCCATTGAGCTATACGATAAAGAACAGCCCTTGCGTCTTGATTGTGGTTTATGATTCAAGAAAAAGGGCACCGGCATCAAAAGGCGACATATTAGGATTTCTCAGCCTGGGCTGCGCAATGGAGAACATGTGGCTTGTTGCAGAATCCCTTGGCATAGGATTTCAGATAATGAGCGTGTTCTCAGGAAAAGAATTATCAAGCGAATTGAAGAAAATACTTGACATCCCTGAATATATGAAGGTCGCATTCGCTGTAAGGCTAGGGTATGCTCCAGAGATGAAATATCTTCGTGTGAGGCGTAATGCTGAAGATTTCACGCACCATAATATGTTCGGGAAAAGGATATAGAGCATAATTATGGAAAGAATTATCCAAATAACAATTAATAATAATCAACAATAATAATTTATCTTGCTTAATATTTCTATTGAATACAATCTATCAGTCTATTAGAATACGATACATCAATCTATTAGAATACAATCTATTAATCTATTGAATATAATATACCAGTCTATTAGAATACAATATATTGCTTCTTGCATAAGCCAGATGATCTTTTATTGCGATGGCCTCTGATATCCTGTTCCGTTGCCTCTGAATCTTCCCTGCATCGCGCAGCTTAAGGTGTCATTTCTCAGCCTGCATGTGCCGTTCAGATCGCCTTGCGGGCCTATTGCTACGCAACTATCATTCTCTGATTTCCCATTGCATGCATCGACCATCGCCTGCTGGAACTGCTGCCTTTGCGCATCGGTCATATTCCCTAATCCAGGATTATTTCTAGGATTATATGAACGATTGCCTGCAGGAGCATTGCCAGTGTTCGCAACATTGCCTGTATTATCAGGACTAGTCGGCAAAGTATTCACAGCATTGCTTGTGCATCCTGCAATTATCAAAGCAAGCATTACCAAGGACAATATTATTATCGTCTTCATGATGAATAGATCATGATGCCATTCTTATAATTTGTGAAAGTATGCTCAAGAACATCAAATCATTGCACTATTCATTGCACTATATATCCGTTCGCATCGACTACGATTGCAGTATCATCTCCCAATGCTCCTTCGCCACCATTATCATCGCCAGGATTTCTTTCAATGAAATATAATTGCTCTCCGCTCTGCAATGTATATGTCTGGTTCTGGTATTCTGGATTGGTAGAGCTTAGCGCTATCGTAGTAGTGCCGTCTGCATTCGAGGTCTTCTGTATATTGAAGCCTGATGTCGCGCTCTGGGCAGCTGCATCAAGTGTATCTCCTGAAATAAGATGCGCATATGCAGCATATTGCGAGTCAGAGAACTTCACTGCAGCCGGTGCAGGATTTACTGTCGCAGGATTTGACGGTTGAGTGATTATTGGTGCAGGATTTTGCCCTGCCGTGCTCGGAGCACTATATGACGTGCATGCAGCTATTGTCAAAGCCACAGCAAGCATTGCGATTATCCAGAAATATTTTGGTTTTATCATTTTTATCATGGTTTACTCCAGCATATATTGCTCCACTTCCTGTATTGTCGAGACTTCTTTCACGTCTAGCCCCCATTGCTTTGCCTGGGCTGTTATATCTATGGTCTTTGGGACATATTGCACATTATAGACATTCATCCCAAAACCTATCGACTGCTGATTCACCTGCTTTTCATAATATTTGAAATTAGATTGCCCTTTCGGCACGAGCAGGAGAGTATATCCTGCATCTGCCGCAGCCTTGGCCTTTTCTAATATGCCTGCCACTTGCCCAATAGTTCCGTCAGGATTTATCGTACCTGTTATAGCCACTTTAGGATTTATCTGCCTATCCTCTAATGCTGCGATGGTTGCCAATGTTGCCGCTGCACCTGCCGATCCTCCTCCTATGACAGAGACCTGGCCAGGAGCGCTGTATGTCAGCACGATGTCCTCATCAGACGCATTGTTGCCTGAGATTGCTTTTGCTACATCAACAGCAGTATTTGCGCTGTACTGCAGGTCTGTCTCAGTATATGGGCTGGTATCTATCAATATCTGGGAATCGCCTGGTATGAGCTTTACTGTGAGATTCCCTGCAATGCCCTGCGACTCATCTTGCGTAACAGCAAGGACAGGGACTGTCTTTTCAATGGCGTGCGAAGTGTATTGGACATTCTGGACAACGACAGTACTAGGCGCATCCTGCTCATTGCTCAATGATAATTGCTTAGGCGCTGATGATACTACATTGACAGTTGGCTTATTCATAGACGTATAGATGAAGAATGCGCTAGTGAGCAATATCCCTAGCACAAATGCAGTCAGCATATGCCTGAACGTATTGCTGAATGTATTGGGAGATTTGGGAAATTCTCTCATATTAGGGGTATTAGGGGATTTTTTCGTGCTAGAGAATTTTTCAAAGGATTTTTTCATATGAACTCACAGCAAAAGGGAATGCAAGAATATTCTTAAGGCTTATGAAACATCACTCAAGAAGATGAGTTATAGGAGATTTTCAATAAATTTTTATATCAATTTAGATTCCTGTCTTTCATGGAAAGTCCTACTTTAGATATTTATCTTCACAATAATTATCCGATGCTCGCTATAGCATGGGACGGCAAACCTGTTATCTATATGAACTACGACGCTCCTTCTGGCGGCGGTGGAACCTTGCCTATCGGATCATTGGATGCCGAAGTCGAAGAGCTCTCAAAAGGGGTTGTTGAGCAGATAAGAACCACCTACATGCCCGAAGGGACCAGGATACGTTTTTGGAATGGCTTGCAGGAACGCGCTGATGTAAGACCAGGAGAGATAATTGCGCCGCCTATGTCAGGCATGATGGATAGGAAAAAATATCAGGGAATATTAGTGTATATAAAAGAAAAACACCCAGATATAAAATTTGAAACAATGTCTGAGAATTAGACAATTTCATTTCTTGAATCTTGCTTTGCCTTTCTCGTTTATTATGCAGATGTGCGAGAGGTCCCGGAAATTCTCATTATAGTCAAGGCAATATCCGACGACAAAAAGGTCTGGGATGATGAACCCTGCATAGTCAGGCTTATATCCATTGCTCTTTTTTGTATCCTTCACAAGCAGGCTTGCGACTTTTATCGTGCCTGGAGAATGCTTCTTGAGCTCTTTTATTATCCTCTGCATGGTCTCGCCAGTATCTATTATATCCTCTACCAAAAGGACGTCCTTGCCCTTGAGCTCAGAAAAATCTGACAATGTCAGCTTCACCGTGCCTGTACTGGAATCATTCAGATAGCTCTTTGCCTTGAGATAATCGTGCTTGAATGGCACAGAATTCTCTTTGTCGTTGCTGTTCAATATATCAAGATAATGCGAAAGATCAGAAAGGAATTTCTCGCCGCCTTTCAGGATGCAGATCAGGATAAGGCTCCTGCCATTATAATCCCTGTGGATATCCCTTGCTAATTTCTCGATCCTGTCCTTTATCATCCCCTTCGGGATGAGTATCATATCGAGGAATTCATGATAATGCCTGGGAATCGTGAACACATCAAGTGCATAGGTGTTCTTCTCATCGATACGGATAGGATCGTAAGCCATGAAGATGAGAAAATAATATTGTTTAAAATGGTTTCTATTGGATGATGCTGATTAACAGAGTATTGATAAAATTTATAATAATAAAATAATTTCCCTCCTTATGAATGTACCATTAGAACTTATAGTCAATTTTCGTGAATTATACAAGACTGAAATTGCTCCTGCACTGAATGACAGAAACTATCTATTGGCATCGCTTCTCATTCACGATCCGGCGACAGCGATGCGAGAAGATTGGCAGAATCTCACATCAAAATTTCATTTTGCATTAGGATTGGCTGCAAATGCCTATGGATTTTCACAAGCATTGGAAAAATATATTAGGAATCCTTCTGAATCTCTTGAAGAAGATATTAAGGATAAGAGAGAACTTCTTGAGATGGCAATAGCACAGTCAAAGTTGCCGATTTAATTGACCCTAAAAATATTAATTTCTGTAAAATAATATTATTAAAATGATTTCTATTGAAGACTATAGAATAAGAATTTTATTGAATAAATTTATATAGTTCCAGGATTATTTATCAATCAATGAAATATGGATATTACGAAAAATTCATCAACAAGAAGACCATCGGAAGATATGATGTGACGCCTATATTCAAGAATCCGAAAGTTTTCTCTAATCTTATCGCTGACTTGATAAATCTTTTTAAGGACAAGAAATTCGATATAATCGTAGGGCTTGATGCATTGGGTTTTATCATAGGCGGTGCAATGGCTCATAAATTGCATAAAAGTTTTGTCCTTGTGAGAAAAGGAGGAAAACTTCCAGGGATAAGAGGAACAGTATTACGCGCATCATTCATTGATTATACAAAGACAAAGAAAACATTCGAGATGAACTCAGGTTCGATAAAAAAAACAGACAGAGTCTTGATAGTCGATGATTGGATAGAGACAGGCACACAGATAAAGTCAGCGATCAATCTGATCGAGAGGCAAGGAGGCAGAGTGATTGGCATAGCTGCCTTATGCGCTGAAAAAACTCCGAACACAAGAATTCTTTTTGAAAAATATAACTGCAAGGCGATAAGGGTCGAAGAGAAAAGTCAAGTTCTATAACTTGAACCTATAAGAAAATATTTAAACAAGATGATAGTGGGATTTATGGGTGATGTGATTGGGGATAAGATTATCTTTTATATTGCTGATAGCTTTCGCAATCGTGATATCAGGATGCTCTAGAATTATCCCTACAACATATAATCCTTCGCCAATCAATTTACCTTCGCTGTCATTCGATGCGCCGCAATACACATATATAGAGAAGCAATACAATGACCCTGAATATCCTCTCCCGCTGAAAGATATTCCGGACAATTATGAGAGGGATATCGTCGGAAAATTCCAGACAACGCTCACCAAAGGCCAGGAGGATGCATTGCTTTCAAACGGGATCGTGATATTGCCTGGCGGCCAAGACCGGTTCGAGGATGCTTACAATAAATTATCAAGCAGCAGAGGCAATGATTCCCAAGGGGTGCCTATTCTTGTGACAACAGACTCTGTGATGCATCTTTATCATATTGAATTCAATGAGCTGTTGAAAAACATCGAGATGAACAAGCTCATCCCATTATTGAATGATTTTCTTGACAAGTCATTGAAAGGCTCTATTGGGCAATATGATGCTATCGATGATGCTAACCTTAAAGAGCTTGCAAGAAGGAACATCGCATATCTTGCTGTCGCAAAAAAGCTTCTCGACCCGAACTATGATGTGCCTTCATATGTGCAATCAGATGTCGACAATGAATTATCTAGGATAGAAAAGCACGCAGGATTGTTTGAGAATGAGCTGTTCAGCAAAGACTGCAACGCAATATGCTCAAGATTGCTCTATCCTGCTGATAATGATAAGGCATGCAATGCCATGATCAAAGGCACATTGACTATAGATGATACGCAGATATATTTCCCTGACTATTATCATGATGAATGCTCGAAAAAATGCTCTTGTGAAGACTATTCGCAATATGTCCCAAAAGGCCATTATACTGAAAGCGATGGATTGAAGCAATATTTCAAGTCGATGATGTGGCTTGGCCGCAATACATTCAAGGCATCAGGGGATTCTTGGACATTGCAGGCTGTGCTTCTTACAGATGCGATAAAAGATTCTGATGCTGCAGATGATTGGAACAGGCTATATTCTGTCACAGGATTTTTTGCAGGGGCATCTGATGACCTGACGATAAAGGATTATGATTCTGCAGTCTTCAATACAATGAATTATGGGTTTGACATCTCCAAATTGAACAATACAGATGCGCAAAGAATCGGCGATGAGCTAAAAAATATGCGAGGGCCGAAGATACTTGGCGGACCTGAATTAGACCTTGTAGGCACGTTGCAGGAAGATACGCAAGGCCTAAGATTAATCGGACAGAGATATGCACTAGACAGCCAGATATTAAGCGAATTGACATACCAGAATGTCGGCCCGAATCCGAAAGCTGCAGAATATGATTTTGTCTTAGAGACTGGATCGAAGAGCGGCATACTGACAAAGCCTAAGGAATTTTATCTGAGCTGCGATAATATGGAATTGAACAGGACAAAATATTGGAATGAAGTATGCGCTTCTGCAATCGTACAATACTGCGGAGGGCAATGCGATGTGAATACTCCAAGGGTTGTTGCAGAAAAGATCTATGATATATGCAGGCTGATGCCTACAGGTCTTGATGTGATGTCGGTTCTGGGATCATATCCTGCAAGCGGAGTTCTTGTAAGAAAAAATGTCGATGAATATTGCGATTATGTTAACCAGAGCAGGAAGATGCAGTATCTTGTCTTAGGATATAATACTACAGACTGGACATCCAATCTTTATAATTCTTGGCTATGGATGCTCCAGCCGATGATCAAGCAGAAGAGCGGATATCCTGATTGGATGAATTCAGGATTATACCAGACAAAAGAATTGGTCGCTGCATTATCGTCATGGACAGAGCTGAGGCATGATACGATATTATATGTGAAGCAGAGCTATACCAGCGGCATATCGATGGCAATGGCTAAAGGCCCTATGAGCTCAAGATATTATGGATATGTCGAGCCTAATCCTGAGCTTTATGCAAGGGCAAAATATGTAAATGATTATCTGCTCAAGCAATTATCAGTTGAGAATATGTTGACTGATGACACGAAAAAATCTTTACAAGGCTCAAGCGATATGATGGCACGATTAGAGCAAATATCTGATAAAGAATTATCTGGCATTGACTTGACAGAAGAGGATTACACATATATTGAAGGCATAGACCAGAAATTCAGATCAGTGATACAGGATTTTGCCTCTGCATTGACTGTCGAGACAAGCAAGAAGCCTATCGGCATCGGGGTCGAGACCCATACAGATCTTGCCGACGAGAATGATTCATTTGTGACATCGATGATAGCTGATGTGCATACTGACAGCAACACGATGAGGGCGCTAGAGGTCGGCACAGGAAATATCGACTGGATGATTGTCGCGCATAAATCCAAGGACGGAACGATCGGGCTCGCAGTCGGGCCGATATTCAGCTATTATGAATTCACGCAGCCGATAAATGATAGGTTGACAGATGAGGAATGGAGGGATATGCTATCAAAAGGATTTGATAGGCCGAACTGGGGATGATAATTAATGAAGGCAAAGAATACCTAGGCCATATTCTAAAATTTGCTTCTGAAAAATTCTAAGCTAAAGATTCAAAAAATATATTAGACACATTTGTTATTTCTTCAGTTTTATCTTGTTCGTCAGTCCATGCCTTTCTTTTATTATTATCTGCTTGTCTTGCAATGATACTAGCATCCTTGTTATCTTGACTTTTGATAATCCGAGCTTCAATACAAGCGCATTCTGCAGCATCTCTCCATTGTTCTCCATCAGTGCAGAGACGACCTTTCGCTCATCATGCTTCAGCAGAGGCAATAATCTTTTCATATCGTCGCTCTTATCATTGCTTCTATCATCTGTCTTTACTGCTAATATATTTATATTGTCTGCATTATAGAAAAGATAGGCAGATGTCGCGCCTATGACAAATGCGCAGACAATCAAGAGTATTACTGTCGTCAATGTGAAATAATCAGGGTTCTGGGTCACTATCTCCTGGCCGGTCTCTAAAGTTATATGCAATGGCTGGACATTGAACAGATAGCTGAATAATAGGATTATCGATGCAACAAGGAGAACGATAGCGATTATTATCTTGAACCTCTTCATCAAGAAAGATATTGCTGAAAAATATATAAAGCTTGTGGTTTCATTGAAATGAAACCTGTTTCAAGAAAGATATATATGTTGTTACATCTTCCTATATACTATACAGAGTATATATAGATGCTATACAGATAACAGATTATAAAATACTATAAAGGTGTTATGATGGTCAAAAACAAAGACATGAAGAATAATAAAAATAAAGACATTAAGAATAATGATAAGCAAATTAAATCCGATGTGAAGGATGATAAGAAATCTGATGGAAAGGGATATATTGAGAAGAATAATATCTGGAAGATAACTGCCATAATATTCATCGTATTGTTCGCTGTGATATTGATCAGCGCGCTCGTAAGGCTCAGCAGGATCAGGCCTCCAATAATCCAGCCGACAGATTCCCAGATCAGCATGATGAAAAGCATAGCATTATCTGACCTTTCCCAAAAAGGGGAGGATGTGACGAATTATACAGTAAAGGCATCAAATGATATCAGGCCTGTCAATGCAGGATCTGAGAGAAGAAAAATAATCGAGGTCTCAGTATATAACGACAGCATAAGGCACTTATACATAATCGATGTCGATAATGGAAACATATTATTGTATTCAAAGACGCAATCTTTCGGATTCATAAATTACTCCAATGATGGTCCTGTCCCTCCTGGAAACATGGAATTGGGATTTGACAGAAGAACTCCTTAAAAAAAAATAAAAAAAATGGCAAAGAGCATAATAAGATTACAAAACATCTCGAAGATATATAGTATGGGCGAGATAGAGGTAGCTGCGCTAAGAGATGTCAGCATAGATATAGAGAAAGGAGAGTTTGTCGCGATAACAGGCTCTTCTGGATCAGGGAAAAGCACGATGATGAATCTTGTAGGATGCCTAGACCTTCCATCAAAAGGGACGATATATCTTGACAATAGGGATATTTCAAAGATGCAGGAATCTGAGCTTGCAAGCATCCGCGGAAAAAAGATAGGATTCATATTCCAGCAGTTCAACCTTATACCCAACCTTGATGCGCTAGAGAATGTGATGCTACCATTGGAGTTTCAGGATATTTCAATGAGCGAAGCGAAAAAAAAGGCCTCAAGCCTATTGAAGACAGTCGGCCTATCAGACAGGATGCACCATCGGCCTAACCAATTATCTGGAGGACAGCAGCAAAGGGTTGCGATAGCAAGGGCATTGTCGAATGATCCTGAAGTAATACTTGCTGATGAGCCAACAGGAAACCTTGACTCAAAATCAGGCTCTGAAGTATTGGAGCTGCTGGAAAGATTGTGGAAACAGGGAAAGACCATAATCATGGTCACCCACGACCTGAAGCTTGCAGGGCATGCAAAAAGGATTGTGCAATTGAAAGATGGACAAGTAATATGAGATATATGAATTATTTCATTAAAGATTATATCATGATCAAAAAAAAAATGATGATCATAAAAAAAAATATGTCAAAAAAAGTATTTATGAAAACTTAACCAAAAAAAAACTTGATGAAAATTATGGAAAAAATGGAGTGTGGATAAAATGATTCAAAAAAATGATATGAGAATGATGACAAAAATAAGAATGATCGTAATATATGCCTTGATGGTATTGACATTGCTCGCGGTTGTGCCTTATGCAGTCAATGCATCAGCACTGCCGAGCATAACGCTGCTGAACCAGGACCCGAACCCTGCAGCAGCAGGAGGCATCGTCACCTTAAGATTCCAGATCGAGAACACAGGCGATACAGCGATAAGCAATGCGCAGTTCAAGATTGTTGACGAATATCCGTTCACATCCAACGATCCTGCGCAGACAGTGAGTTCTATTGCGCCATACCAGCAGGGATCATCCTATGTAAGCGTACAGTTCGATGTAAGGATAGACCCTACTGCCAAGCAAGGGACATATCCTTTGACATTGCAGTATAACGATTCGTCAGGACAAGGGATATCCCAATCATTCAATATATTGATTACGAACCAGAATTATGCGCAGATAATTTATGTAGACAAGGCCCAGTTGAGCCCTGGAATGCAGACTGAGATGAATTTCACGATAAACAATGTAGGAAATTCTCCGCTGCAGAACATGGTATTCTCATGGAATGAGCCGACTGGAGTCATCCTCCCAGTATTTTCAGACAATACGCGTTATATAAAATATCTTGACGTAGGCCAATCTGTACAGATATCATACACAGTCGTCGCTGATGTCAATGCGAATCCTGGATTATACCAGCTGAACATGAACCTTGCATACCAGTCAGGCCCGAGCGCCAACCAGTCAATAATCACTAGCAGAGGAGGGATATTCATCGGCGGACAGACGGATTTCGATGTAGTATTCTCCCAGACCACCGCAGGCCAGACATCATTGTCTGTATCCAATATCGGAAACACTCCTGCACAATCAGTCTCAGTGAGCATTCCACAGCAGCCAGGCTATCAGGTGACAGGAAGCAATTCTGCGATAATCGGAAATCTCAACAAAGGGGATTATACCCTTGTATCATTCCAGATCTCATCAAGAGCTGCAGGGAATTTTTCTGGCACAGGCCGACCCAACAGCCAGAACCTGACAGATATGCAGGCAGCAGCATTGAGGCAGCAGTTCGCAAACAGGACAGGAGCCCAGGCAACACAGAGCAGCGGCCTTATCGTTGATGTAGCATATACCGACACCACAGGACAGCGTGTCGTGTTGGAAAAGAACATACAGGTGCAGTTCAGAGGAGGAAACTCTACAGGCGCGGCAGGATCAGGAAATTTCGCAGGCAGGGGATCATCATCCTCAGGATTTATCGGAGGGACATTATTCTGGATCATCATAATAGTCGTGGTGCTAGGCGGAGGCTATCTATTGTTTGTACGAAAGAAGGGCAATGCCGTGAATACCAAGCCAAAAAAACGAGATGATTAGGCAGAATAGTATTAGTGGATCATACGCGATCGGATCATACGCTATCAGAGCATACCCTATCAGAGCATAAAAAACAATACGAAAATGAAAATACAAAAATCCTTCCAACTTGCAATAAACATCCTTGTACATAGCAAGCTTAGAAGCTGGCTCACGATAATCGGCATAGTCATCGGAGTCGCTGCCATTGTCGCGATAATATCTATAGGTGAAGGCGCACAAGTAAGCCTGCAATCAAGGCTCGGAGGCCTTGGAGCAGACCTAGTGACTGTAAGTCCTGGATTCCAAAGGGCTGGAGGGGCATTCGGAGGAGGAAGAGGAGGCGGAGGATTTGGCGGCGAGAGCTCTACGATAGCCCCGAACAATCTCACGCTCACAGATATTCAAGTAATAAAGAATGTTCCTGGAGTGCTTTTTGTTGACGGCATAATATCAGGAAGAGCGACAGTGACCTATCTTGCCGAAAGCGCAAGCCTCAATCTTGAGGGTGTCGATCCGCTTGCGTGGACGAACATGGAGACATCAACAATCGCTGCAGGAAGATTCCTTGACAGCTCGGATGAAGGCGTCGTCGTCATAGGAAGCAGTGTAGCGGCAACGACTTTCAAAGAGCAGCTTTCAGTAAATCAGGGATTGACCATCAATGGCACTGTATACAAGATTGTCGGCATACTCGCAGCCTCGGGAGGTTTTGGAGGAGACGACAACAGGATATTCATGACAGTAAAGGATGCTAGGCAAGTGCTCAATAGAGAAGGAGAGAACAGCCTTGATTCCATACAATTCAAGGTCGCTGACTCTTCCCAGGCCGTCGCGATAGCCAATGAGACAGACCAGAGGCTCCAAATATCAAGGCATGTCATCGGGAAAAAGAAGGATTATACTGTGACATCTGCCGAGGCGACACAAGCAAGCATAGCGAGTGTCACACAGACATTCACCTTGTTTCTTGCAGCAATAGCGGCCGTATCATTGCTCGTCGGAGCTGTAGGAATCGCAAACACGATGTTCACATCAGTGCTTGAGAAGACTAAGGAGATCGGCATAATGAAGGCCATCGGCGCAAAGAATCGCGACATCATGACGATATTTTTGCTCAATTCAGCGCTTGTAGGATTTGTCGGCGGGGTCGTCGGCATAGGCCTCGGGGCATTAGTCTCGGCCTTGCTACCGAATATCCTTGGAAGGCTAGGAGGGCTCGGAGCTGTAAATACAGTGATTCCACCAAGCCTATTATTAGAGGCTGTCTTAGGTTCCATGCTCATAGGGATGATCGCAGGAGCGATACCAGCATACAGAGCATCAAAATTGAAGCCTGTAGATGCCTTGAGATATGAATAACATCCCGAGGTCACGAACGTAGCGAGTATGCGTTGCGTTATGAGTAACGCCAAGCTATAAATTTAGGAGCAGGCTATAATACTTGGGAGATGTGTTTTAATAAGGGGATATGTTTTAAGATAGTGATAAAACCATTGAGATTTTAATTTGAAATACTTATTTATCTTTCATAGCGTTTATTAATGATCACGTAATCATAATAAATACATACGAGGATTGAGAAAATGAAAAATACAAAAAAATATGCAATAATAAGCGGCTTTGTGATTTTTGCAGCCCTTTTTGCCGTGGGAGCTTTCGCAATGCCAGGAATTTTTGGGCATCAGAACATGCCTTCTGGCCCGAGCAATGCAAGCATAGCGATAAACAGCGCAATATCTGGCGGAGACTTCAGCGCATTCCAGGTTGCTGTCTCAACATATAATATCACACGATTTGAGAACATAACCCAGGAGCAATTCAACAATCTTGTCTCAGCATATAAGAGCAGGAACCAGATGCAGGCTGATATGAACCAGACGCGCAATGACATCAATAACGCGATAAAGAACAATGATTATGGTTCGTGGAAGCAGGCGATGACAGACTGGTTCAACAGAATGACAGGACAGAATGTGTTCAACAGGATTGTGGGCCGATACAATAATTCGACAAACGTCACAGGCTGGCATCTAGGACGGACGCCAAGAGGGCAAATGCCAGGGCTAGGCCATGGGGCGATGCCAAATCACATGCGCGGGATAAGACAGCAACCTTAAGGAAGCAGTTGTCTTAATAATGTTTTTTCATTTTTTATATTTTTTATTCTTTTATATTTCTGACATGTCGACACAGCTTCTAGTTTCATAATATTTAAAAACAAGCCATGTTGCCCATAAATATACTAACAATAGTTAAGCAGGTCTATCATGATAATCGTAAACAATCTCACAAAAAAGTTCAAAGACTTCACAGCAGTCGACAATATATCGTTCCATGTCCAGCAAGGAGAGATCTTCGCATTCCTCGGGCCTAATGGCGCTGGGAAGACCACGACGATAAAGATCCTCACTACATTGCTCCATCCGACAAAAGGCAAGATAGAGATAAATGGCTTTGATCCTGTCAATGACCAGAAAAAAGCAAGGTCAAGCTTCGGCATCGTCTTCCAAGACCCGAGCCTTGATGATGACCTGACAGCATTTGAGAACATGGAATTCCATGGCGTGCTTTATGGTGTCGCAAAAAAAGTCCGAAGAGAGCGCATCAAAGAGCTCCTGACATTCGTAGAATTGTGGGATAGGAAGGACGATCTTGTCAAGACATATTCCGGAGGGATGAAAAGGAGGTTAGAGATAGCAAGAGGATTGCTGCATCACCCCAAGATATTCTTTTTGGACGAGCCTACCCAGGGCCTTGATCCCCAGACAAGAAATCATATGTGGGAATATATCAAGAAACTCAACAAAGAAGAGAATATCACAATATTTTTCACAACACATTATATGGAAGAAGCAGAGAAATATGCGCAAAAGGTCGCGATCATCGATCATGGAAAGATAATCACGCAAGGCACGCCGAAAGAACTGATAAAAAAGACCAGGACCAAGACCCTTGAAGAGGCATTCCTCAAGCTTACCGGCCATGGCATAAGAGAAGAAGAGGTAGGCTCGATAGATCGCATGAGGATGAACAGGAGGATGTGGAGAAGATGAACGCATCAGTCATGTATATCCTCTGGATCCGGCAGATCAAGAAATATTTCCGTTCACGTGCAAGAATCATAGGATCATTAGGGCAGCCGATATTATTTCTTGTCGCATTAGGATTCGGCTTCGGGCCGATATTTCAGAAAGCAGGAGGAGGGAATTATATAGAATTTCTTGCGCCTGGCATAATCGCCATGAGCATATTGTTCACAGCAGTGTTCTCTGGCATCGAGATAATATGGGACAGGCAGTTCGGATTCCTCAAAGAGACGCTTGTAGCCCCTGTCTCAAGGCTTGATATAATGATCGGAAGGACATTAGGAGGAGCGAGCGTCTCAGTGTTTCAAGGAATACTCGTGCTGCTGTTATCACTCCTCTTAGGCTTTAAGATAACTAGCGTCTGGACAATACCGCTAGCCATCGTATTCATGATATTGATAGCATTGCTGTTCACAGCATTAGGCACTGCGATAGCCTCACTTCTCGAGGATATGCAGGCATTCCCATTGATAATAAATTTTGTGATAATGCCGTTGTTCTTTTTGTCTGGAGCATTATTCCCTCTTGCAGGACTTCCAGGAGTGATAAATGTGATTGCAAGCGTCGATCCTATGACATATGGCGTCGATGGGCTCCGATATGCGTTCACAGGCCTTGCGCATTTCACGCTCGCAACAGACTTCATCGTGCTAATTGGACTGGTGGCGATATTCATGGCAATAGGCGCATATCTATTCTCAAAGATACAGATATAGGATATAGGTATGAATCGAAGATATAAATATTAAATGAAGATATAAGCATGAAATATTGCAAAACCGTAATAATTATATATTTACCCGAGTTATCAGCATTATGAAATTTTTAGGCAGAAGAATATTGATCGAGAGGGAATTGTCTGAACTAGATATATTCACCCTGGATTTCATCAAGACGCTCAGAAAATATTCGTCTTATGCCGTCATAAGCGGCTATGTCTCTATCCTTCTCGGAAGGGCAAGGTCAAGCGAGGATGTCGATATACTGATCCCGCGCATGGATTATGTCACATTCAGAAAACTGCTTCATGACATCAGGAATTCAGGATTTTACTGCATCAATGCAGAATCTGACGAGGATATCTATGGATATATCAAGGAGAAGATAGCAGTAAGATTCGCCAAACACAACACAGTGATACCTAATATTGAGCTGAAATGCGCAAAAAATGATATTGATGATATCACGCTGTCGAATACCCTTACAGTGGAGCTCTCTGATGGCGATGAGATGACAATCTCAAGCCTTGAGATGCAGGTGGCATTCAAGGAACAGGTATTGAAATCGCAAAAAGATATCGAGGACGCAAGGCATATACGCAACGTCGCAGCAGGCCATCTGGATAAGGGATTGATAAAAAAATACGAGGAGATGCTCGATGGATTCTATGGATGAGAATAATGCCGAGAGGCTGAAGTTCGTGGACCTATGGTCGAGATACGTATTAGAGCATGATGATAAAGAATGGTCAAGGCAGCAGAATGTCATAATCAATTCCTGCCTGAAGAATTCTTCTATGACAAAAGAGCAGTTCATGATACTCAAGGGCGAAGACGCATAATATCATGCGGTTGCATATGGTGGTTGCATATTAGGCGTACAGCCTTGGCAATAGGCGCATATCTATTCTCGAAGATACAGATATAGGATAGTATAATTAAAGTCAATGATATAATCAAATCCATGCAGCAGCGGCAGTCCTGGATTTTATTTTCTGGAAAGGCGTCCCAGTGAGATACACTCTTATCTCGCCAGCATAGCCTTCTTCTATATGTGGATGCACTGCATATTCTACACCATTTATCGTCAGGCGCACTGATTCAGGATCTTCCCTGACGATTCTCTCAAGACCTTTCCTTTTTTTCATAAACCTGCATATATCATCAACAATCTCTTTTTCGCTGCGTGGAGGCATACGGCACAAGTCTTTCTCGAATGCGACGCCAGAATAATTCTTTGGAGCAAAAGGGTCTTCTTCAACCAAGAAATATCCCATACGGCCTGCTCCACCGATTCTCTTCGCTGCAGCATTGCCTTCGCCATAAATATATCTTTTATTTGTACCATATAATGCCTGCAGATGCTCTGCAAGCGCTGCGATGAAATCATTCTTGTAATTGTCGTGAGCCATAAGCAAAGGAACTCCTCGAGAATATATAAATTTTATCGTATTATTTTCCCTCTTCCCAATATTCTATTGCAGGGATTGTTGCAGAGCATAGCGCATATATTGTATCTAGTGATGACCAGTAAGCATTCCCTTGAGTGCACCATCTGAGCTTTTCTTTCGGGTGCAATGTATCTTGAGGAATTATCCCTTTCAGGACATCTGTGTTGTCGACAGGAACACCGGTAATCGCATATTGACTTTCTAGCTCTTTGCCAGAAATGAAATCAGAGATGCCGTCATATAATTGGCACTTTATAGTTATCCCATAAATAGGCACGCTATCCTCGCTTACCAGGCTGCCTGCAATAAAATATTTGTTGTTTATCGTCTCTGTGCTGTCAATCATTAAATCAAACTTTGCAAGCCTGCTCTTCTTGCTATATGATTGTGAATCAGGCTCGACAGGAGAGTCTCCGCATCCTGCCAATAGTTCCAGGCTTATTACAAGAGCCATCAATGCTTTTTTCATAGATGAGAGGAATATATATTATTTTTTAAATATTTTCATTTTGGCAAGAACTGCGGGCTAAAGCATACAGCGTGCTCGAAAGCGAATTCTGACATGTCAATAAAGAAATTGAATACAGAAAAGCTCTGCCGAGGACAAAGCCGCCAATAATATATTGATTCATCTCATCCCAGTATCTATTGTGATGTTGAATTCTGTCGTCTTATCTTTTTTTATCTCTATGAGCGCAGGAAGGTTGGAGCCTCCTATGCCGTCGCCTTTGTCTAGGCCCAGATAATATTTTCCTACAGGCAAATCAACATCATACTCCCCTTGCGCATCTGCAGCTATTGCAAATCTTATTTTTGTCTTCCTGTCTTGTGTCCAGATAGAGATGGGCCATGCCTTATATGTCTCTTCTGTCGGCTGGCAGTTAGGATCTGGAGGATTTCTTTCGACAGGGCATAACGGCCCTATGTCTATATGCCCGTGCAATCTTCCAGCAGCCATCCCGTCAGTGATGTCTCTTGAGCATGCTGATAATGCCAAGACGAGCGATATAAATAGGATATAGAATGATATATTATAAATTTTCACATGCAATGCATAAGAAACCTATTATATAAATATTGTGCTGCATCTATGGCGTCGCATTGAGCAATGCATCGACGCATCCGGAATTCTTTGCAAGATCATAAATGTTCTGCTCTCCAGCATAGCTTGTCCCATTGATGATCCATGTAGGATATCCCTGGATTCCTGCATCTGTGCAGGCAGCAGCATCTGCATCGCAGTCTACAAAATTTATGTATTGGAATGATGCGCCGAAAGCCTTTTTCTGGTTCTGGCAATGCGGGCACCAAGATGTGCCGTACATCACTGTATTGTTTGCTGTAAGGCATTTTGCCAATGAATCGAATTTTCCCAGGCCTTGAGGCTGGCTTGTGCATCCAGCCAATACTGCAGATAAGATGAACAGGGATAAGATGAACAGAGACGAGATGAGATAAATATCCTTCATGATTCCACCTTTAATGAAAGATTAGAAACATCATTATAAATTTTATGAAACAAGATTTTATTAAATAGTATTCAGATATGATTATTCCGGAATCACTCATCTACAAGTCTTATACTGCCATCAATATCCCATATGAACTTGCCTTCTGCCTTAATATAGTAAGGTCTGCCCTTGATGTCTGTGCGTATGTCAAGGCTCTCGATAACAGGGAATATCCAATCTTTTTTATCAGGATTTTTTGCTGAAGGCGTGTACAGGTCCCCGTGCGTCTCGATAAAGTTCGGATACACTTTGACAGAGACATTTATCTGATATTTTTTTCCCCTATACCAAACACTTCTGACAGTATCTTTGGCTGGCGGATTTTTTAGCAGGCTTGCAAATGTCGTATGCAGGTCCATAACTCCAGGCTCAAGAACAGTATCTGCACCTGTCTCCTGATTTGTTATCTTCATGCGATTATAATCAAAAATCTCATAAGTGAGAGAGCTAAGCTCGGTCGTGTCAATCCCTTGTCTTGCAGCAAGCATCTTCTCATAAGGTGTTATCTTTATATCCTCTTCACCTTGGGAATAGATGATGCTTTCTACTATATTGTTGGCAGCATCGACTTTTGTCCGGACTCCGATGCTTATCGTTGTGCTGAGTGCCCATATTTTATATTTCACTTTCACAATCCCTTCCATTATCCTTTTCTCAACAGCAGGACTGTTATGTTCGACAGCAGAATAGCTTTTCCATGTTATAGGACCTTCTATATGGCCTATCGTCATCTCAGAATCTACTCCTTTCTTATCAAAGTCTGTAAGTACAGGAATCTGCGCATCTGCAGAATATGCGGAAAGCACAAATAATGCGCCATACAATAATTTTCTCAACTTATCATCTAAAGACATGAAATATCCCTGAATATATGATGTTCATAGCAATTTAATATAGCTATACAACATAATATCACTATGCGATATGATATCACTACAAAACATGATATCGCTATGCAATGTAATATTGCTATATCCTTATCTTTGCTTATCTATTGCGCTGTCGGCCCGCCGAATGCCTGTCCGACTTGGCTCTTGTATGCTATTGTATTCCATACTCCAGAGTCTGTCTCAAATACCTTGCCATCTGTCAATATGACTTTAGTATTCCAATACTGTATATTATATTTTGCAGCAAGCGCCTGCTCATCAGCACCATCCATGCCATCCTGGAAATGCACCCTGAAGCCTACCATATCGTCATAATTCATGGCGTTGATCGCATTGAACACATAGACCTCTTCTGTCGTCGAGGTTGTAGAGGTGCTCTTATAGAACACAAGCAATATAACCTTCATCTTTTTCAATGCAAGATCGAAATCCTGCTTATTGTATTCGATATATTTTGTCTTATTGCCTGCGAGGACAACACCAGAGAATATGGAACTTGGAGCAGGAGGCAATACTGGAGGAGGAGCGGTCTCTTGAGGAGGCGTCACAACCGGTGCAGGATTATTTGCAGCAGTATTAGGAGGCGTGACAACAGGAGCTGCCTGCTGTGTGCAACCTATCAACAATACTGTACATACGACCAAAACAATCAACATATACGCCTTATTCATTTATACCACCCCATTATATAATCTTAAACCAACGATATAAGATAGAGCATATCTCATAAATTATAAAGTTTATCATAATTATTAGCCGACAACAATTTCCTATAATAATTTAGCATCACGAAATACTGTCAACCCTATCAGATCATTTCTATAAGATCAGTCCCAGCAAATCAGCCATATCATATCAGCCCTAACAGATTATCCGAACGTAAAAGAATTGAACAAAAACCCATCTGTATTTACGACGAGCTTGAGCTCATGACTCCCATATGGCCCGTCATAGATATTATATAATCTTGGCTCATCGACTCTCATATATGCCTTGCCATCCTTTATTGTGACATCGCTTCCTGCAACATCGCTTGTGATGTCTTTGCCGTCTATCAAAACCTCGACTTCTGCTGTGCTGTTCGATGATGCGACGATGTTCGCGTTCTTTGCTGTGAAGCCAAGATATATCGCATCTGTATTGTTCGTCTTTGCCATGAGATTGTCAGGATTCGATAGCCACGAGCCTTCGATATATACTGTATCAGGATTCCTTTTCTGCAACACAACATAATTTGTGACAACATCTTTTTTCATGCCGCCGGAATTCCCGATATCCTCACCCCTGGGAAGCGCGAAATCATAGCCGACATATAATTCTGGGGTATTCTGCGTCGTAGGCGTCGTGTCTGTTATATCGACCAGATTTGATTGCGACATGTTATTGCCTGCCTCAGCAAGCAATTGCTGTATCTGCATCTCTGTCTCTTCATAGCCTCCTTCTCCTATATGATCATATCTTATGCTGCCATCCTTATCTATCAGATATTTTCTTGGCCAATACTGATTCTGATAAGCAGTCCATGTGCCGTAATCATTGTCTAATGCCACAGGATATGTTATATTATATTTTTTTGTGGCGAACAGCACATTGTCATAGACCTTCTCAAAATCGAATTCTGGAGTATGCACCCCGATTATCACAAGCCCGGAATCCTTGTATTTGCTATACCATGCATTGAGATATGGCTGGGTCCTTATGCAATTCACGCAACTATATGCCCAGAAATCTATCAGCACGACTTTTCCCCTCAATGACTGCAATGTAAGAGGAGGGCTGTTTATCCATCCTGATATGCCTGCAAATTCTGGAGCCTGAAGATATTTGCCATTTGTTACTGATGGACTATTTGCCGGAAGGTATTTTGCTTTCTGCATCTCTATCAATATTATTGCGCCTGCTACCAAAACCAATACGACAGCCAGCAAAACATATCTTGTTGAGTCTTTCATATTTTAATCCTTCATATCCTCAGCTTATAAATCCTTGCGGAACAATAAAGCTTGCTATTGATGTGAGATTATTGGTGAATACCAATATGCCCAGTACCAAGAGCAATATGCCGACGATAATATTGAAGTATCTCAATATCTTCTCTGATTTTCCTATGAATGCCATCGCCTGCTCTGTAAATATCCCTACAATCAAGAACGGCAATCCTAATCCTATGGCATAGGCAAGCAGCAATACGAATGAATTGACAGGGTTTGCGACAGCCAATGCAAATATGCTCCCTAATATTGCGCCGACGCATGGCGTCCATCCTACTGCAAATGATGCGCCGAAGACATAGGATGTCAGATAGCTGCTCTTGAATCTCTTTGCCTTCAGTTTATGGTCTGATTGCAGGAATCTTATTTTTATCAATCCTAATATATGCAATGCAAAAAATATTATTATCAATCCGGCAATCCTTGAAAGCCAGGTCTGCACAGCAAATGATGATCTTGCCAGCACAGTGTTGAGCAGCACGCCAAGCAATGCAAACACTGATGAAAACCCTAAGACGAAAAATATGCTGTTGATGAATGTTCTTGCCCTCGCCGACCCATCGGTCTCTGCAGTCTGTGAAAGATAAGCCATGAACCCAGGGATCAATGGAAGTATGCACGGGCTTATGAATGAGACGATTCCAGCAACAAAAGCAATGAATATCGAGAGAGCCATATGCTAGATAGTTAACTATTGTTTATATAGGTTATGATGGAATGTTCTATAAGGATTAATTCTAGAGAATAATTAGAAGACTTTTCAATAAAACTTTTAAATTCCTGTAATTCTCATGTATATATGGCTGATTTTCACAAAAACAAAGAATATTACTCAAACGCCAATGGAACGGCTCAAAAAGTTCAGAAGGAGATAAACGAGGGATTAGCGCTCCTGAATAAAATTGATAATAAAATAATCACTTTCTTTGGTTCGCACAGGGTTAGTGAAGATAGCAAGTATTATCGAGATTGTAAAAAAATTGCTTATGAATTAGGCAAGAAAGGTTATGCTATCTTAAGTGGTGGCGGACCTGGAATAATGCATGCAGCAAATTCTGGTGCCATGGCAGCAAATGTTCCATCAATTGGATTAAAAGCAGAACTGCTTGAAGGAGAGAAAGTTACCGATGCAATTTTCACAAATGAACTTTCGTTTCATTTCCTTTTTGCAAGGCGTTTTATAATGTCCATAAAAAGTGAAGCATTAATATTTTATCCTGGAGGATATGGCACATTGAATGAACTCTTTGAATACGCTGTCTTGATGCAAACAGGAATAGTTGATAAAGTCCCAATAATTTGCGTGAATAAAAAATATTGGCAAGGATTATTTGATTGGTTAAAGAACAATCCGTTGAAGGAGAACTTTTTCATCCAAGACATAGAAGATTTGAAATTGTTGCACTTTGTTGATAGTGCAGAGGAAATTTTTGAAATTCTCGCATAGAACAAACTTTTTTCGTGTAGTTGCGTCAATACCTTCCAACCAATAATAAAACTTTTAAATTCCCCTCATTCTCAATATTGTATGCCAAAAGATAAGGATGACGAAAAGCTCAGCAAGGATTCTTTAGACATAGGCATCACTGTGAAGAAAGCAGAGGATTTTTCTGAATGGTACCAGCAGGTCATAATCAAGTCTGAGATGATCGATTATGGTCCAGTATCTGGATGCATGATAATCCGTCCTTATGCTTATGAGATCTGGGAAAAGGTCGTTAAATTCCTTGATAAAGAGATCAAAGGCATGGGTGTACAGAATGCGTATTTCCCTATGCTGATCCCTGAGCATCTTTTTACGAAAGAAAAAGAGCATGTCGAAGGCTTCAATCCTGAGGTTGCATGGGTCACGCAGGCAGGAGATACGAAATTAGACGAGAGGCTTGCGATAAGGCCCACATCTGAGACTATCATGTATGATTCTTACAAAAAATGGGTGAGGTCGTGGAGAGATCTCCCATTAAGGCTCAACCAATGGAATAATATTGTACGATGGGAATTCAAGCATCCTGTGCCATTCTTGAGGACAAGAGAATTCCTATGGCAAGAGGGGCATACCGCATTTGCTACAAAAGAAGAGGCAAAGAAAGAAGTCTATGAGATACTCGAATTATATAAAAGAGTCTATGAAGAGCTTTATGCCGTCGCTGTGCTGAAAGGGATAAAATCTGGCAATGAGAAATTTGCAGGAGCATTATATACGACAAGTGTCGAGGCATGGTTCCCTAATGGAAAGGCTATACAAGGGGCTACGTCACATCTCCTGGGCCAGAACTTCTCTAAATCATTCGACATAACATTTCTTGACAAGGACGGAAATAAATCCTATGTCTGGCAGAACTCCTGGGGATTATCCACAAGAAGCATCGGCATAATGCTTGCGATACATGGAGATGACAAAGGGCTTATAATACCTCCTAAGATCGCTCCGATACAGATCGTGATCATCCCGATATTATTTGATGATACGAAAGATGATGTCATGAAAAGATGCGATGAACTGAAAAATGAACTGGAATCGCATCATCTCAGCGTATTTATCGACGATAGGAATTATAAGCCTGGATGGAAATTCAACCATTGGGAACTTAAAGGAGTGCCGCTCCGAATCGAGATAGGGCCGAGAGACCTACAGAACAAGCAAGCGATCATCGCAAGAAGGGATACTGCAGAAAAATTGATTGTAAAAATAAATGAAGTCCCTGAGACTGCAAAAAATCTTCTTGATGATATGCAGAGATCATTGTTGAGCAAGTCAAGAAAGATGCTAGAAGACAGCATTGTGGAGACCGACAATTATGAAGAGTTCAAGAGATTCATAGACGAGAAAAAGATAGTGATGGCGCCTTTCTGCGACAACAAGGAATGCGAAGATCAGATAAAGACAGACACAGGAGCAAAGACACTCAACATGCCTCTTGGACAGGATGAGAAGCAATTATCCAAGAACAAGATAAAATGCATCTCATGCACAGGGCCAGCAAAGGCATTGTTCTATTTCGGCAAAAGCTATTGATCAGGCCAAGCGACAGATCCCATAGTCTCTGATTTGGGCTCTTATGAAATCCTGAGCCTGTGATTTGCAAAAATATTTAAATGAGCATATGCAATGATATGCCATGGCCAAAGAAATGACAAAAGAATTAGGGCATAAGAGATTCTCTTGGTTCAGCGTATTCATACTAATACTCCTGCTGCTATTGTTCTTTTATCTGCTCTCAGGAGGATGGCAGAGCATACTTAACTTGTTAACAGGCAGATGAAAATATCACATCAGTAAGAGAAGCCTAAAACACTAATCTTCACTATATTCTCTAATATATTCTTCTACAACCTTATGTATCGGTCCTTCGGGCTTGAGTTCGCTTGAGAATAGATAGAATTTATTTATCTTGAATTCAATCTCGTCGTATCTTATCTTATTCAAGATATTGTCGAGCTTTTCTGCATCCTGGATTATTATCTGCTTTGCCCTTGCGATAGTTATATGAGGCATGAACTTATCCTTGTGATGGAACAATTCCCTTATATCACGCTGCAGTTTTATGAAATCATCGTTCTTCTCTAGGCCTATCCAGACGACGCGTATCCTTTTCTCTGACGGGAAGAATCCATAGCCTTTGGTCCTCAAGAAAAATTCATCAAACCTTATTTTCCTAAGCCTTGCCCGTATAGCATCGACATCCTTATCATCGACCTCGCCAAGAAACGTCAATGTCAGTTCCATATTCTCAGATTTTACAAATCTCAGGTTAAAATCTGGCAAGCTAGACAATTCGTTTCCAATCATCGATGCCAGATCGATAATCTCTTGAGGCGGCACGATGGCTATGAATAGTCTCATTATGATGGAAAATTTGTTGAATTTTATAAATTTAAGGAATTGAATCTTGATATATCTTACATAATATTAATATAATACGTTCCTATAACCCTTATATGATACTTTTAGATATAGCTGACATGCCGCATCCAAAGACATTAAATAAGCAGCCAAAAAATATTCAGAAGCAATCAAATATCCAGAAAGCCATCTTTGCTGCAGGCTGCTTCTGGGGTGTCGAAGAAAGTTTTCGGACACAGAAAGGAGTCATCAAGACGACAGTCGGATATACTGGAGGGCATACGAAGAATCCTACATATGAGCAGGTCTGCAGCCATTCAAGCGGACATGCTGAAACTGTTCTTGTAGAATATGATCCTAAAATAATTTCTTATAATAAATTGCTCAAGATATTCTGGGATTCACATGACCCTACACAATTGAACAGGCAAGGCCCTGACATAGGCACGCAATACAGGTCTGCGATATTCTACAATAATGCCTCTCAGATGATGGCTGCATTGAAATCAAAAAGTAATCTTGCAAAAAATGGAATAAATATAGCGACTGAGATTGTTCCAGCATCAGAATTCTATGCTGCAGAAGATTATCATCAGCAATATCTTGCGAAAAAAGGATTAAAGTCCTGCAATTAAATATTTATATGCCTGTCTAGAAATGCCTGTCCAAAAAGTCATGCTCTCCTTGACTCAAATCACCCATCCTTATTAATATATCATAGGACAGGAAGCATTGGGATATTTAAATAATTTATAGAATCATAATCCCTAAAACTACAGACTTCACCTAACCTGTCAAAAGGCGAAGATTACTTAATAGAAGGTAACACATAATTGAATTCTCCTGAAAAAGCTTTTTCCTTGCATGCCCAATAATAGTCTGATGCATCACATATTGTACTTGAACTGATATACCCTAATTCAGAGAATCTAATATATGCCTGATTAAGCATATTCCTAAAATCACGTATTTGCATGACAGCTTCACTGGTTGAAAGCTTGTGTAATTCGCCAAGTAATTTATCTTCTAATGACATGATCCTTCTACAAAATTTCTTATCATATTCTAGCGAGAGAGGTTCTGCGACAAAAGCAGATCGATCTGATTCTGGCAATAACTTTTTCAAATCTAATTCACTTGCTTTTGAATGATCAAAATGTGGAATCATGATAAAAGAAATAGAACCAACTTTATAAATATTTTGCTCCTTTCGAGTGGTCAGAAATCTTCAAATTTTATAAAATTGAATTTAACTTCACTTTTTCGCTACATTCGAGAACACAAATATTATTATATACATCGTCAGCCCATAGATGCATGTCGGCAATAATAATGAATAGGAACATCCTCCTGGGCATGATATTGTGAATATCTCAAGATATGTCGAATATAATGCGAATAGTATACCGACAAGAGATATCCAGAACACTGTATTGAGCCAGCATTTCTTTGCTTTATCTTTTATTTTCTTATGGAATAATAATACAGCAGAGCTCACAAGAAGTATGATGTATAATGCAAATCCATACACGCATGCAGGTTGCCCTAATATGACTGGGCATGGCTCTTTGAGAGGGCAATAGCCTAGCAATAATTTAGAGATAGTGAGATAGCCTGCAAATAAAGTTCCTGCTATGGAAAATATGAATATTATTATGAACGGTGTTTTCTTGTGCATAAAAAATGATATTAGGTAGGATTATTTAAAGGTTGCGCAATAAATAGCATGCAGTCCTGCTGTTAGAAAGGGTATAGATATTTTTATCTCTTCTAAGTGGTAAATAAAAGTAAAATTTATAAATGAATTAATTCTTCTCCATAAGATGAGCCTTGAAATAAGCATGGGATTAAATCTGTCACAGAAGCAGACATTGAAGCAGCAATTAATTGTAAGAATGCCGCCCTATAATTGGAGCCTTTTGGATTCCATGTTGGAAGAGGGAGATACTCTGTTAAGATTCAAGAAAATCCAGCTTGATGTTTCTGCGATGGATGTAGAGGAAAGATTAAGTGCTGTCGACAACGCAAACGAAGTATTCAGGTTCGCCTATATCAGAGCAGAAAATGGATATGGAGAGCCTGCAGGAAATTATTTCAAGATCCCTCTGATGAGAGATTTCAATGTGGAAATTAATGATATCAAAACAAAGATTTCAAGAGAAGAATATGATAAGGCAACGACAATCCTTAATGGGGCAGGCAGGTTCCAAAGGATTGCCAGGGCAGTGCCATATTCCCAGCTGCATAAAGATGTGAAGGCATTTGTGGAATCTAAGAATTATACAATAGATGATGTTGTGGTTGTCGGCGTAGACAGGGGAGGAAGATTGCCAAGCTTCCTGATAAGAGAGGCATTAGGAAAAGATAAAGGATACACCTTGAAAGTCGACCAGGCATTCGATAATTCAGGAAGCCTCGACAGCGCAAAGCTAGAGGAGCTTATAGAGAAAGGTGTCCTGAAAGACAGATTCGTTCTGTTCGTCGATTCCACTGTCGACAGTGGCAGGCAGATAAAAGTCTTGCAAAAATATTTTGATTCTGATGAATGGAAGGCAAAGATAGGCCATAAAGCATGGGGTATCGTCGGCAGCAATGAGAACGGACATGACATGGATAATCACAAGAATATCAACTGGGGATTGAATCCTGACGAGTCGTTTGAAGATAAGCCAGAGCTTATGGGTGTTGATTATGCTCCAGGAAGCAACACGACCGTAGTCGATAAACCGACAGCCCTATCTGAGGCCATCAAGAATACGCTATTGGAAGTCCCGCGCGGAGTGATATTGGACATGTCCAATCTGCCCAACCTTTTGATTAACCTGAAAAGAATCAAGAGTTCTTATGCATATACCGGCAGGATACTCAAATCAAAATCATGGCAGGAATCACCTGATGCAGCAAAAGACCTCAAAGCTCCAGCAACATATGATACTTTGGATACTTATGCTCCTGGATTGCCGAGAAAGAGATTGCTCGTCATCGGGGATGGGGAAAACCTCACACTCAAGGATCAGGAAGCAGAATATATCGCAAGGTCATTGGCCCAATGCTATGACGTCATCGCAGGAACAGCAGACGGAAATCCTGGAAAAGTTTTGGACATGTTTTCAAATCATTGGAACAAGAGCGCACAGCTTTATCAGCAATCGCCCACCGGCCGCATCAATCGCGACAACTATCTCGACATGCCTATACACTATTCAGGACAAACTAAAGAAGAGTTCAGAGAAAACATGGTTCAGAATGCAGACGCGGTTTTGGTTCTTGGCGGAAACAGCGGAACACTAACAGAAACGATGCTATCATTATATGCAGGAAAACAGGTCTATGCATTGTCAGATTTCGGAACACTAGGGCATTTCTTGAAAAAATCTTATGGCATGAAAGAGCATCCGAACCTTCATCTTGTGGACACACTACCAGAAGCGATCGACGCATTGAAAAAATTATATAAAGAATGATTCTGAGAAAAAGTTTGTATTAAAATATTCATCCAATCCTAAAACTCATCATGCTCATCGAGCTTGTGACTTCCTCATAGATGAATGTTATTTTCTCATCCTTATCTGTTGCGCCGAGCGCATATATCAATGGAATATAATGGCTTGGCTCAGGCACTGATAATTCTGCGGATTTTCCTGCTTTCTGATAATCAATCAAGCTTTCATGATCTTTTTTTGTGAGCTTTTCTTTTACCCATTCGTCAAATTTTATAGCCCAGTCATATGGACTATTATCTTTTTTTCCAAAATACATCTGCAGATTATGCACGATGTTTCCGCTCGCGATAATCAATACGCCTTTATCCCTAAGAAATTTTAGTTTTCGCGCTAATCCATAATGATATTTCATAGGCTTATCATAATCAATGCTCATCTGGAATACTGGGATGACTGCTTTTGGGAACATATGCAATAATACAGTCCATGTGCCATGATCCAATCCATGCATATCGTCTGCTTTGATATCTGGCAAAAGCCTTATCAATTCTTCTGCATAAGACTTTGCTCCTGGTGCAGGATATTTTATCTTATACATTTTTTCTGGAAATCCATAGAAATCATATATTGTCTCTGGCTTTTCTGCCGTATTGACATAAGTGCCGTTTGTGAGCCAATGACCAGATATGACTAATATCGCCTTAGGCGTCAGAGTTTTGCCTATGTTTTCCAATGTTCTAGTATATGCATTGTCCAATAAAGCATTTTCTGGGCTTCCATGCCCTATGAAAAATACCGGCATCTTCAACATCATCTCATCCATCATCGTATCATCGTTTCTTAGCAGAATGCTGGACAATGGCTTCCATGCCTTCTCTTCCTTGCTTCAATGTGTTGCCCCACCATAAAAGCTGTGCAAGCAATGTCTCAAATGTCTTCACATAGCGTTCATTTGTCATGTTCCCTCTCTCATCAAATGATTCCCAGAACATAGGCATAAGTATTGCCTCCCTTATCGGCGCCATCTGCAATTCTATCGCTACAAGCCTCAACTGCTCTACAGCCCTTGAGCCTCCTGCAGCTGCACCATATGATATGAATGCCACTGGCTTATTGTTCCATTCCTTGTATACATGGTCTAGCGCATTCTTCAATACTGCAGAATATCCGTGATTATATTCTGGGGTCAATATCAAGAATGCATCGCCTTCTGCGATCTTTGCAGCGAATCCTTTCACAATATCGCTATCAAGCGGCCCGTATGCTGGCGAGCTAGGGAAATCATAGAATGGTATGGGCCAGTCTTTCAAGTCGATGAATTCTGTATCGAATTCCTTGTGGCCTGCCAATATCTTCTTTGCCCACTCGAATACCTTAATCCCTAACCTGCCTTCCCTTGTGCTTCCAAGGATCACTTTAAGATTTATCTTTTCCATTTTGTCCTCCATATTCTTGAAATAATTTATTTAAGATCATCAAAAATAATAATATACTCTAAAAAAATAAAGTCATAAAAATTATTAAAAAAAAACAATAAAAAATATGATTTAATAAAAATCAGATAAATTATATAAAATATAAAAATATCATAAAAAAAATAAAAAAATATTACTACTTGGCTTTTTTGATGCGCGTCATCGCTTCATCGACGCCTTTTGCCTCGTTCTCAAGCCATTCCTTGTATTTCTGCAGCCTTTCGACCTTCTCCTCTGTCGTCAGGAATTGCCTGCCGTAATCTTGCTCATATTCATAGCATTGCATGTTCTTCTCCGAAAGTCCCTATCGGACTTCCAATATCGGAAGAGCGATACTTGTTTATATACCTTATGGAAGTGAGATACTTAGTTTCGGATATCCGATAATCCATAAACTATTTATATGACATGAGCTTCTCCTTGAATATGAAAGGCTGCGAAATGAAGGGATTCTTGTCATTCCTGCTGCTATGGATGATCAGCAGGTCTCCTGTCACAGGAGCAGAGATTACATCGGAATTAGAGAAGAGGAAGGGCACAAAGCCAAGCCCAGGCACAATATATCCTGCTCTAAAAGACCTCGCAAATAGGGGCATGATCATAGCTGACAAGAAAAAAAAGTACAGCATAACATCAAAAGGTACGAAAGAGCTGCATCTGGAACTCAAATCGTTCTTTTCAACATTCTGCGACGTCGACGACATGAAGAAATGCTCGAGATGAAGCGCACCATCAGCAAGAGAGATAAAGCATATCATCAGCTGATACAATCATTCGTTGAGATTATTCTGCCTATATTCATGGCCTAGCATAGAAACAGTCGTAAAAATCTGCCTAGCACTTGCTTTTGCCTTAACAATGGCTTGTCTTATAATATTTTCGTAATTTGACTTCGACCTAGACAAAGGCCAGTGAGGCATATCATTTCTTTGGCTGTTGATGGTATTTCGCCATTCATCATATGTCCTTGCTTGCCTGTTCAATGGATCTATCATTATGCAACCGATAAACTCAGGCGAGGCAGCCAATGAATTCACTTCAAGCAAAAGGTCAGGCAATTCATGTTCAAATCCTATGGCGCCCTTTCTTGCATTGAAATATATATCGACATATTGCTGCCATAGCCTTTGGTTGTGGAATGTATATTTGTCATACCTATCCAGATATTGAGGATAATCCTCAAGAAAGTCCCCGAGCTCTTGCCTGACAGCATATGTATCAGGAGGATTTATAGGAGGATTTACGTATTGCGGCATGGGGTAGCTGTATGAACTTGCCAAAGACATCCATCTTTTGGCAGACTCATTATCTATCTCTTTCATAGACTTTGCATTTATCAAGAATTCCTGCAGCCGAAAGACCTTTCTATCTTCATCGAAGACGCGCATGTCCGCAATCTTGACTTTTTCTGTCAAAGCCGCCATTATCTGAGGCATTGCGCTTTCGGCAATTTTCTTATTATCAAGAAACCCTGTCATTATCTCTTTGATGTTAATCATTGATACCGCCCTATTTAATAAAATGATGTAAGCTTGAAAAGGAACAAATCGTCCTAGATTTATAAATTTTTCATTCTCTCATAGAAAACTATCGTTACTACGCAAAAATTTATAAATAAGTACGTACATTCTTGTATCATATACGGCATTGGGTGGATGTAATGAAGAACAGTACTAAGAATTTTTTCAAAAGCATATATTCTGGGATCGCAGGAGCAGGAATCTTTCTTATGCTAGGAGTATTTGCATTCGCGCTAGCCAAGATAATATATCTCATCCTCGGCAGGGACCTGCTATTGTCAAAGTTCAATATAATCGCTATCCTTGTGATATTCATGTTCCTAGGATTCATCTATGGAGTGAGCTCATTTGCACGCAAGAACTCATATCGCAAGCTCTTCAAGATGACATGGATGAATTTTCTCACAGATATAATATTATCGGCGCTGATAGCATTCATAGGATATATATTCCTAAGATACAATGTCGGGATAGGCATAGGGATAAAGAGTCTGATAATGATGTTTGTGCTGCTATTCGTATTATATTATCTGTTCTCTTCAATACTTGCGAATTATCTCACGCCTAAAAGATCAAGGATAAAGACGCATAAGGCAAGAAATGCAGTATTATTTATATTATTCAATCCTATATTCATCATAATCTATCTCTGGCTGTTCGGCATTGTCGCCTATAACTCGATCTATATCCCATGCAATGTGACCATAATAGGCATTGAGAAGAATCCGTACACTGCAAATACCTTGGGCCTTGGGATAAAAGACGGGGAAAAGATACTTAGCATAGATGGGAATATAATAACCTCGCTTGCTGAAGTGAAAAGATACATCAATAGCCTGCCATCGACAAAGCAGGTCATATTAGAGACAGACAATAATCTTTATTATATCCAAACCTATGAGATAGACGGCAAGAGATACATGGGCCTTCTATTGAAACAGGACTATTGCGAAAGGAAATATAATTGAGATTCCGCATTCTAACAAAATATATAAACTAGATGTCTCAATTGCTCAGTTATGGATAATAAAGAGGTCAAGCCTGATTCTAAGGATGTTAAAGCTGCTGCCAATCCAGAAAATAAAGCTGAAGTCAAAAAACCCGAGGAGAAAAAGCTTGACATAACAGATTCAAAGACCAATCCAGAAACAAAGCCAGAGCTTAAGGATCAGATACTCGCAGGCTCAAAGCCCCAATATAAGATCGACTGGGAGCAGCACAAGAAAGTCGAGCTGATAGAGATCAAGATAAAAAAGATCAACCAATTGTTCAACAGCTTTGATCCGAGCCCATTTCTCGAAAAAGACCTTGACGATGATGCATTCGAATATATTGTCAGCGCCGTCGGAGAGCACCACATCAAAGTCAAGCAGATAATTGTCATATATATGCCTAAATTCGAGAAGAAGAAGATCTCAGAAGCAGAGATAACAAAGGCCATACACCATTATTTCGACTATAAGAAAGTCTTGGCAGACAGGAGCATAAAGCTCAAGCTGCAGGAAGGGCAGACAAGCCTCTTCATAGGGATATTATTCCTCGCATCATGCCTTTTCTTGAGGCAGTTCATAATCAGCAATTTCGATAATCTTGCGATGAATATCCTCGCAGAAGGCCTTATCATCGGAGGATGGGTAGCCATGTGGAAGCCTATATCAAATCTTCTGTATGACTGGTGGCCTGTAAGGAAAGAGAAAAAAATCTATGAGAAAATCTCTAAGATGGAAGTAGAATTCAGGTATATATGAATCAAAAAAATAGTCTTCTTACATATTCAAGTTCGGCCTTCGCATCATCTTGGCTCTCTATGAGACCTTCTAATATTATAGGACAGTGCGGCTCCATCTCGCGAATATCTTTCAAGGATTTTGATATCGCCTCTTTATTGTCAGACATATAGATTGGCACATGCCAAAATGGTGGTTGCTGGCCACTGGCGTGGATATGCGAAAGCTGTGCCCCCATCACACTCCATAAGTCTATTGCGAGCTGCATCGCCGAATCATGCTCATATGCGTGCTGGAGATCTAGAACAAACATGCAATCATACTTTTCATGGATAGCCTGCATCTCAGCAGCGCTTATCCCGACAGTTTTTCGCGAATCCATATTCTCTACGCATACTGCCATCAATTCTGCATCATATATCCCTTGATCATCGACTGTGCTAGGATGTATGACGACTGCCTGGGCTCCTAACGTATCATACAGATCTATCAGGTTAATATATGTGAGCGATGCATCATCGCCCTTGTCATATCTTATGCTCTTGAAAGGCGCATGGATGCTCACAAAAGAGAATTCCTTAATCATGTGCACCAGCGACTTGCTCGGCATGAATTCTTCAAGGTCTTTCGGGGTCGCAAGAGATATTTCTATCGCATCAGCACCTATCTTATGATATAGCCTCACAGCATCATCTATGGAATGGCTCTGGAATAAGCATCCTGTTGAAAATCCTATCTTATTTGTCATGATAACACCTGCACATAAGGGTTCTCGAATCTCGCTTCTGGAAATAATTTCAATTGCCTCATTTTCGACCTGAAATCGCTTGCGGTAAGCCACCACATCAATAGGCTTGCAAACGGCCCGTTTATCCTTCCATGTTTATTGAGCAGGTCGTCGGGATATTGCTCTGGCAATGTAGAATGCTCGATTATATCAAGGAGCCTCTGCTCAATACCATAATATAGCCTATCTGGCAATGAATCCCTCGACCTATATTCCACCCCATTTTTCGATATCCTCGGCCGGTCGATGAAATATTTCTTGTCCAATTCTATGCCAAGTGATGGACACTGCCTAAGCAGATGCACATCGATACACATTATACTCTCATCACCGCCTATGCAATTGTACCATAAGGCTGCTGTCTTCGGACCCATCCAATTGACTTTTCTCAATTCTTTCCTGAAATCATATGGATCTGACAAGTATGATTGCACGACTTTCCCGATGCCTCCAGATGATTCCATAAATTCGAAAGGCTCTTTATACTTGTTTTTCTTAAACCCTAGTTTATTATCTCCATGCTTGGCGACTTCATAGACCAAATTAGCATCTTTTATATATTCCAGGTCTGCTCCTGCAACAGTGTGCATGAATCTAGTCACCTGCTCATAAGTCGTCTTCTGGTTCGTGATAGCAAATATCAGGCTTTGATATAATGATCTTTCAGAATAATCAGGGACTAGATGATCCTGATGCAGCTTCCTGGTCTCTTCAATGTCAGAATCTATTATAGGAGCGCCTAACACAAGAAATTCTCTTGACCGTTCATCATATGAGAATAGTCCATAACCTTTCATCAGAACGCCGCCTCCTCTTCTGGAATCTTTGGAGGCTCTTTGCTAAGCAGGTTTTCCATGTTGTTTTTCACATCATAATATACCTTGTTGAAATATTCTTTTTCTATGGTCGGGTCCAGCCGCTTGAATACAAGATATGATTGGTTCATCAGCAATTTATTATCATTGATTGATGCTGTGACCAATAATATTTTTCCATTGCAATCAACATTTGTCACAAAAGATTCTTGTATTGTCTCTTTCCTGTTCTTTATCCATGATCCAAGCGTCCGCCCCTGCAGGCCTTTATGATTTATTGGCCAAGGATGATATTCAATATCATGGCCATCGACCAGAAAATCAAGCCTCAATCCGTCATAAGACACTTGGAAATTCTTCCCTTTGCGCAGCTCATCTACAATTCCAAATTTCATCAGCATCAATCCTAAAAATCCTTCGCCTTTGGACCTGAATTTTATATTACCCAAATATAATGGATCCTGCGCCCCGTATTTTGTGGCATTTCTTGTAGCTCTCTCATATACTCCTGTATTTCTCATCCTTTGGACAGTCTCTTTCCAGGCGCGCTCCTTATAATCATCGAACATATCGAACAATGTGCTGTCGGCGATTATTCCTTGCACAGCAATCTTTTTGCGGACAGCATAATTGAACGCCTTTTTATAGAATTTCCGATTAGTGCCGAATGTCTCTACAACATCTTCAAACAATGTTTTGTCGACGAGCAAAGCCTTGAGCAGGGATCTTATCTTAGATTCATATTGTAGGCTGCGTCTCTTGCTGACTGATATCTTTAAATCGGCCTTCCTGACAGAACGTATTTTATCTATCTCATCTTCATCAATAACCTTGCTATCGATTATCCTGCGAAAGACTGCTTTGACATTGCTTCTTGACATGGAATATTTTGTTGCGATATCTGAAGTTGAAGTTCCTGCAAGCAGCATATCTGCAAATTGCCTGAAATCATTGCTCTTCACCTTGACATTCCTCTCATGGATTGTGCTTGATATCCTTCTTGCCTTGCATTCTTCAAATTCCTGCTCTGTTATGATATCTAGATTGCATAATTTTCTGGCAATACATGGAATGCGCTTCTGGGTTATCCCATACCATTCTGCCATCATGCCATTAGAAATGCCCTCGAGCCAATCCATCTTGAATGGCTCATATTCTTTAGGTGTGATCTTTACAACCATTTATCCTCTTGCAATATCATTTCCTGAAATCCAGCTTCTGCTGCCTTTTATCTTTTTTTCCTTTGAATGCTTTGTTGAAATTCCCTTTTTTTGTATATTCGAATCTCACGCGCTGCGTCTCTGTGATACTTCCTCCTCTGATAAAACATGTGCCGCACCATGTATGCTCATCATTGTGATGGCACATCCTGAACTTGCCGCCATTATCCTCTATCATCTCGTTCCATTCAACATCAATATGCTCTGCTCTGAGCAATCCGTTGCCTGTAAGCCTATAGCCTCCAGTGCAATTATTCTCAAATAATGCGAGTTGGTCCTTTGATCCCTTAAGGCTATCCCATGATGCATTGTTCATCTTGATAGCAAGATCTTTAGAAAATACTCTCAGCGGCAAGAATTGGATAGGCAGATTGTGATTGCGTGCATATTCGATGATCTTCTGATGCTTTTCTTGGATCGGCGCAGATGCATCTATGAGAAGATACAATGCGCTATTGACTCCTGCATCCTTGTATTTCATAGCCTGCTCAATCCTGAAATCATTATCCATCCCATGGGTTTTCGGCCCAAGCTCTACATCATCATCGCCGATGCTAAACAGCACGACCGATCTTGTTTTTTTGAATAATTTCGCCGCCTCAAGATCCCATTCAAGGAATTTTGTCGGCAAGACAGCTTGGGTCCTTGTCTCTATGCATGTCTCTAATGTTGCTATGAGCTGGTTTCTTGTGAATCTCGATCCTGCCTCAGTCCTTTTTCCAAGCCGTAATACGTCGACCTTTCGCTCTCCATTCCAATGGGTCAATTCATATTTCAATTGCTCTTTGTCAATCTCTATGATTGACTTCGGAAATATCTTATGCTGATATAGTGCATAACAGTATTCACATTCTGAGCCGATATCAAGATAATAATCTATAAATGTAGTGCCGTCAAATGAGGGCATCGTCTTCCCTGAGACAAATCCTGCGATGCATCCTAAAGAAAAATCAAGATTGGCCCTAAGGATGCATGATGGGACAAATTCTTTCTTGCCTTCTTGCAGCAATACTTTCGGATGGAGATATTTTATCTTTGTAACAGATATTATGCTCGGAGTATAATCTTTTGATGTATGGCCTTGATCATTTGCAGGATGATTGCAGAACATATCAACATCCTGCCTTATGGAATCGATGAGCTGATGCTCTAATAATGAGCCTTTGATAGATTCTTTGAAAACATATCTGATGTTGTTTCTGCTGTCGACAGAATTATTATATTCCCTGCCATCATATTGTCTGCCATCATCATGCTTAGTCCTAACGACTTTTCGTATATCTACATTAGATAAGTCAGTGCCTGCAGACATCAGATGAACATCAACTCCTCTTGATTGGTTTTGGAACTGATAGTTTACATGCGCAATATGGTCCAATCCGTTTATCTGCAAAGGCCTTTTATAGACATCAGCATAATGATTATAGAATACTAATGCACGCCATTCGGTGCCCTGATATAATGCGGCCGTACTTTTCATAAAACAACCCCAAACAATAATCACTTGAGAATTAATAAGGATTAATAAAGGTTTTGGACAAGTGGGGACGTGTTTACGTCATGCAAGCCCGTGCAACATATAACCGACTAGATATGCTGCAGCTGCAGCTATGCCTCCGACAAGGAGCATCTCAAATCCTGAGGCAAACCAATTTCTCTGCGTTATCCTTGTCTTGACAGCGCCAAGTATGAACATCGTCGCTGCAGTAAGGATTGTCGCTATCAGGAAAAGATCGTTCACCACGACGAAATGCGCGATAAGATATACCAATAATGGTATGAGCCCGAATACTGCAAAAGAAAAGAATGTCACGACAGCATTCACCAAAGGCATCTCATTCTTCTCACCCATGCCCAATTCCTCGACCATCATCACATCGATGAACGCGTCCTTATGGCCTGCCATCTTGTCAACAATATTCTTAGCATCCTTTTCTGCAATGCCTTTTGTCTTATATATGGCGACCATCTCTGCCTTTTCCCCTTCTGGATAATTCTCAAATTCCCATATCTCCCTTTTCTTTTCCCTTTGCTGATATTCCATCTCTGCTTTTGTCGAAAGATAATCCCCTACAGCCATTCCAAAGCCGTCGCCGATAAGATTTGCAGCGCCCAATATCAGGATTATATTCGGCGCCAGTTGCGCTCCTGCAACACCGCAGACTAATGAGAATGTCGTGAGTGTGCCGTCGAGTCCTCCATAGATGAGGCTTTTTATATGATTGCCAGCAGTCCTATGCTCTTCAGCAGGCTCAAGAGGCATGATATTATGAAGATTTTTCGAAGCTAAGGAATCTTTTTTAGAAAATGCTTCCCTTGCCTTATCATAGCGTGCTGTCAGAGACATGAATCCATAATAAGAAATTATTATTATAAAGGTTCCGATATCTGATCAATATCAAATCAATCAATACCTGACTATATCTAATCTATATCTAATCTTTCAGCTCTTTGCAGACAAAAGCGACATAGTTGCCTTCGCCAACCAGCATCCAGGCAGTATACTTGTTAATATCAGCAGGCTTCGGGTCGAGAATAGAAGTATAGCCTTTATACAACAGTTCCTTATTCTCATCAACCACTTTTGCGATGCCACAATCATATGCCTTGGTCGTGCCGTTCTCTTCTTGCGCCAATAACATCATGGACATCAAATCCCCGCGGCCGAGCTCTTTGATCAATTGCAACTGGAACATAGAATCTTAAAATAATAGTCATAATAAAAAGGTTGCGGTTAGAAAGTATTTTGTGTTATCCCAAAAGTATTTTATAAAAAAGTTATAAAAAAAATAATTGACTCAGATTTTCCCGACCAGCTTTATGCCAGGCTTCAATGTCTTTGCTCCTGGCTTCCAGTTCATCGGGCATACTTGTCCATTGTTCTCTTCCACAAACTTTGCTGCCTGAAGCTTTCTGATCAATTCATCGACGCTTCTTCCAATATCATTGTTGTGAAATTCAAATGCCTTCAGCACGCCGTGAGGATCAATGAAGAATGTCGCCCGCAATGACAGGCCTTCATCTGGCATCCCTTGATCTATCAATGTCTCATATGCCGCAGCGACCCTTTTTGTCGGGTCTGCCAGCATAGGATATCTTATCTTCTTGATAGTCTCTGACTCATCATGCCATGCCTTATGCACCCATCGTGTGTCTGTACTCACGCTTATGATCTCTGCTCCAAGTTTTTTTATCTCATCATAATGGTCTGCGAGTTCCCCTAATTCTGTAGGGCAGACGAATGTGAAGTCTGCTGGATAGAAGAACAGCACGACCCATTTCCCATAATAGTCCGACAGGCTGATCTTCTTGAAATCATCATCCACATATGCCTGTTCAGAAAATTCCGGCGCCTTATCATTTATCTTGATCATTTTATCACCATTTTTTATTATAATGAAATTGTTTAAATAATTTCTGAAAGATATATCATAAGATGCTAATCATTATGATTTATGTTAGTCATTATAATTTATGTTGATTATTATGATTTATTTTCCATCATTGCGAGATGATCATATATCGCGATTATTGCGTTCGCTCCATGCGCTGCTGCTATTATTATCTGCTTGTATGGTGTATTTGTGACATCGCCTGCTGCAAATATTCCAGGCTGTGATGTCATGTTATGGTCATCTATGATTATTCGTCCGAACTTGTCCAATTGCACAAGCCCATTCAGGCACGAGGTATTTGGATCATATCCTATATTTATGAATACTCCTTGCACAGGGATCTTTCTTGTCGATCCATCCTTCAATTTCACATCGATCGATTCTACGAACTTATCGCCATCAATCGATTGTATCATTGCCTGCGGCAATATCTCGAGCTTTGGGCTCTGCTTTGCCTTTTCGACCATTATCTTATCTGCCTTAGGCTCATCATATTTGCTCAAAAGATATACTTTATCTGCAATATCGAGTAATTGCAGGACAGATGTCAGCCCAGTATTTCCTGCGCCGACGACAGCGACATGCTTTTCTGGGAATAATGGCGCATCGCATGTTGCGCACCATGAGACTCCTTTGGATGCATATCGCTTTTCCCCTGGGATATCCAATTGCTTGGGGTTTGCGCCTGTGCAAATCAATATTGTCTTTGTCTCAAGGGTCTTATCATGGGTCTTTACAAGAAAATATTTCCCATGCTTCTCAATATCTGATACGTGGTCTTCTATTATTATAGGATTGAACATCTTCATATGCTCTTCAAATATCCTTGTGAGCTCTTCTCCAGAGACATTCTTGTATCCAGTATAGTTCTCTACAAATGTGGTCTTTGCAAGCTCCCCGCCAATATCTTTGTATACTATTGCGTAATTGAGCTTTTTTCTTGAAGCATATATCGCTGCAGTGATGCCTGCAGGGCCTCCGCCGATTATTATCAGATCAAATATCTTTTCCATGCAGCCCCAATGCCTGCTTCAATGCATCCTGATTGAATCCTACGATTATCTTTCCGTCGACATCTGTGACTGGCACTCCTAATTGCCCAGACTTCTCAATCATCTCCATAGCTTTTGCCTTGTCCTTGCTCACATCAACATCATTGAATTCCTTATTATTGCTCTTAAGGAATTCTTTTATCTTATGGCACCATGGGCATGCTGGTGTCGAATAAACAGTTATCATATTCTCCTCCCTGGACAGCCTCTAATAATATCAGTAGTGGCTCCAGATAGCACAAGGAAGAGCTTGATGCTTTTAAATATTGCTGTGAAGTGAAAAATACCCTGAAAAATTCACATGGATGTTAATATGAGATAATTATTTGATGGGCTATCTTATATTCCAGAATATTTACTTGAGAAGCCTTGTCTGCGCAGTATATGCCTCGAACTTCTCTTGCGCATCCTTGATCCTGTCCTTGTCTTTAGACTTCAATGCATCTTCGAGTGTCCTTGCCGAGCCGAGAAACATCGATCCGCAATGCACATCCTTAAGTATCTTCACAAGCGCATCAGGACTGCTCCTCAAGACGAGATTTGCAGGATAGATCGAAGAATAGGCAAGGTCATACAATCCCTTCTCGATCATCGGCTTTGCCTGCTCATAGGCCCAGATGAGCATCTTTCCTTCGCTCGGCATATTTTCCATGAGGATGAGAAGCGATGTCGATTTAAATAGTTAATTGTGGACTTATCAGAAAAGAAAAGTACACCAAGATCAAGAAGAAAAAAAATAAGAATACGGAAAAAATAAAAAAAAGAAATAAAAAAACTTACACCTTTTTCTTCTTATATACTATGAAGATTACTATTGCCGCAATCGCCACCACAACGATGATCACTATGATTATCCATGCATTGCTTCCGCTTGCCGAAGTTGGTGTTGTCGGTGTGGCTTCTGGAGTTGTTGGTGTAGTCGGCGTAGGGGTTGTCGGAGTCACGACAGCTGTCGTATTTGTCGTATTGGTTGTGTTGACAACTGGAGCCGACTGCTGTGCTGACTGTGTCGAGATTGCATACAGGCTTAGGCCTGGGCTGTCTGCCTGATAATACACATTTGTTGTGTCCTCGCTCTGCTTTGTCGTGCTCAGCGGAGTCCATATGCCATTATAATACCTGACCAATCTAACATCGCTAGATGCGATATTGTTGCTTGTCAGCCAGGATTTCGGCACTGTGAACTTTATCTTGACTCCATTTATACTGCTGTCGTCGAGATTTGTATGGTTGACCTCAAGATACTGAAATACTGGCATAGTATAAGCATGTGGGCTGTCAGCGAGCGCCTGCACTGTGAATTTGACATTCGCTGTATTCACATTCGTCGTTATTGTTAGTTGGTTGAATGCTATAACTATGCTTGTCAATGTAAGGTTTGTGCTTCCTGATAATACCTGATCGAATGTCGTGGCATAAAATGCATTGGACGACGCTGGAGTGCTGCTACTGCTGCCACCGCCGCCACCGCCACCGCCGCTGCTTGATGCATGGTTCGTCGTGAAGCTGGCTTGTGAAGTGTTAGCGCATAATGTATGAGTATCTGCATCGCATGCTTCGATTATATAATAATATGTCCTTCCATTAGACAGGCTGTCAAGAGACACTGTGCCGCTGGTCCCTGAAGGGTTTGTTACAGATATCGGCGTCTCATCCAAGGAGCTATCTAAGCCA
>Ga0182011_10000285_pt1 | contig 43298 bp, 49 predicted proteins | sample 711E1DmetaG_FD_120481 | JGI IMG/M metagenome (GOLD analysis project Ga0182011, IMG submission 120481) | Permafrost microbial communities from Stordalen Mire, Sweden - 711E1D metaG | ecosystem: Environmental > Terrestrial > Soil > Wetlands > Permafrost | place: Sweden: Stordalen | collected...
AAGGCTCAAAGTTTGCTATTCGTGAAGGTGGTCTGACGGTTGGTGCCGGCGTGATCACAAAAATCTTAGCATAGGTAGAGTTATAATGGCAAAACAAAAAATTCGAATTCGTCTGAAGGCTTATGATCACCGCGTACTCGACCAATCCGCCAAACGGATCGTCGAAACAGCGGAACGTAGCGGGGCTCAGGTAGTTGGCCCAGTCCCTCTTCCCACTCGCATCGAACGCTTCACGGTTCGTCGTTCGGCGTTCATTGATAAAGACTCGCACGAACATTTCGAAATCCGTACCCATAACCGGATGATCGATGTACTTGACCCGGATGCTAAGACCATTGATATGTTGATGCGTCTGAACCTCCCGGCTGGCGTGGATATTGAGATCAAGATCTAGTAAGCTTTACCGACGAATTCGAATTCTATATCGGTAGATCACCTTAAAAACTGGTAATACACTGGCTATTTACAGCATTATGCGGTACAATAGTTCGGTTTTGGGTATCACTACCCAAAGAGGCAACTCAAGAGCGATTTTGTAGGCGCACGCGACAAAATCATTTGTGACGCAGCAGACCGCTGACTGAGTTGTACAGGGATGATGCAGCCTAGCCCAGGCTGACAGTCTCATAATAAATACTTGAAGGAGTACAACTGAAATGTTAAAAGGGCTGATCGGGAAGAAAATCGGCATGACCCAGATTTTCGATGACAATGGCGCGGCAGTTCCTGTTACGCTCATCGAAGCTGGGCCGTGTTTCGTTACCCAGATCCGCACGGTTGAGAAGGAAGGTTACTCGGCCGTTCAGTTGGGTTACGAAGAAGTCAAGCCGAAACGTTTGACCGGTGGAGAAATAGGCCATCTCAAACGTTCTAACCTGCCTCCTCTGAAATACATCCGCGAATTTCGAGCCAAAGAAATCGAGCTCAAAGAAGGCGATAAGCTGGATGCGGCTGTCTTCGTCGTAGGAGAAAAGGTTGATGTCTCAGGTACGAGCAAAGGCAAGGGTTTTGCAGGTGCCGTAAAGCGCTATCATTTCCGCGGTGGACCGAAAACACATGGTCAATCCGATCGGTTGCGTGGTCCTGGTTCCCGTGGTTCCACAACCACTCCAGGTCGTGTTTACAAAGGTACTCGTGGTCCAGGTCATATGGGCAATGATTCTGTTACCGCGCAAAATCTGAAGGTCGTCCTGGTCGATGCCGAACGTAACGTTATCGGCGTAAATGGTTCTGTGCCTGGCGCTCGTGGCGGCCTGGTCGTGATCAAAGAAGCACGGAAACAGTAAGCATTTCTGAGAATCATTTACCTGGACTAAGGGAGCTAATGACTATGAAAGTTGATGTCGTAAACATGGAAGGCAAGAAGGTCAAAACGGTAGAATTGCCGGCTGAGATCTTTGAAGCCCCTATTGTTGTTGATCTGATGCACCAGGCATTTGTTCGCCAAATGAATAATGCCCATCTGGGTACGCATGAGACCAAGACCAAGAGTGATGTCTCTGGTGGCGGTCACAAACCCTGGCGACAAAAAGGAACCGGTCGTGCCAGACAAGGTTCCACACGCTCGGCGCAGTGGAAAGGTGGCGGCAAGATTCATACCCCACACATGCATTCTTATGTGGTTTCGATGCCGCGTAAAATGCGACAGGCTGCAATTCGCTCAGCTTTATCTTCTAAAGCTGCCGAGAGCCAGATTGTAGTGGTGGATGAACTCAAGCTCGCAGAACCCAAGACCCGCATCATGGCCGGGGCCTTGAATAAGTTAGTTGGCGATGCCAGCGCTTTGGTGCTGATCCCTTCAACTGAATCATTTGAAGGCGTGATTCGCTCAACCAATAACATTCCAGACGCGAAAGTACTAAATGCGAATTATTTGAATATTCGTGACCTGCTGGTTTTTGATAAAGTCCTCATTCCAGTAGCAGTACTTGACCTGATCAAAGCGAATCTGGGATAGGTAGGAGAATAAGATGAGCACGATTTATGAAGTACTCCACCGCCCGATTGTGACTGAAAAGTCCAATTATTTGGTCAATACCCTGCATCAATATGTATTTGAAGTGGCCAGGGATGCGAATCGCACCCAGGTTAAAGATGCAGTGGAAATCCTCTTTCATGTAACTGTTAAACGGGTGAATATTATCAATGCTCCTGCAAAGCGAGCTCGTAAGGGCAAAAGTCGCCGCTTGGATGTCAGCAATGCAGGATATAAAAAAGCTATCGTCACCCTGAACCCGGAAGATCGTATTCCGTTATTTGAAGGGGTTGAATAATGACGATCAAGATTTATAAACCAACGACTCCCAGCCGCCGCGGCATGACCGGGTATACCTTTGATGAGATCACTAAAGATACTCCTGAACGGTCGCTGATTGTCCTTCGTAAAGCCCATGCTGGCCGTAATAATTACGGTCGCATTACTGTTCGGCATCAAGGTGGCGGTCAACGCCAGTATATTCGTATTGTTGATTTCAAACGCAAGAAGTTGGATATTCCTGCCAAAGTATCAGCTATCGAATATGATCCGAACCGCACTGCTCGCCTGGCATTATTGGTCTACGCAGACGGTGAAAAAACCTACATCATTGCTCCGCTCGGTCTCAAAGTTGGTGATTCTGTCATGGCTGGTCCGAATGCAGAAATTCGCCCAGGCAACAGCTTACCGATCGCGAACATTCCGGTTGGCACCATGGTTCATAACATTGAAATGCGCGAAGGCAAAGGCGGACAGTTGGTCCGTTCAGCCGGAACTTCTGCTCAATTATTAGGTAAAGAGGGAGATTATGCTCAGGTGCGTATGCCCTCCGGTGAAGTTCGTTTGATTCGCCAAAAATGCTATGCCACCATTGGTCAGGTAGGCAATTCCGAGCACAGCAATGTAAAACTTGGAAAAGCCGGCCGCAAGCGTCGTATGGGGGTCAGGCCAACTGTTCGTGGTACTGCGATGAGCCCCCGCGACCATCCGCACGGTGGTGGTGAAGGACGTCAACCTACAGGTATGCCAGGTCCAAAAAGCCCCTGGGGTAAACCTACCCGTGGTTATAAGACCCGGCGTAATAAGAGAACTACCAAGTTTATTGTTCGCCGACGCAATGCCGGCAATCGGTAAGATTGACGAGTGGATATCTTAACCGAGAGAGAGGAACGATAATATGTCACGATCGCTTAAAAAAGGGCCATTTGTAGCCCCTAAGCTTTTGGAAAGAATTGAAGCAATGAATGCCGCAGGTGAGAAGAAAGTCATCCGCACCTGGAGCCGGGCCAGCACCATCTTCCCGCAAATGGTAGGGCATACTATTGCTGTTCATGATGGCAGACGGCATGTCCCCATCTATATCACCGAAAATATGGTGGGACATCGTCTGGGCGAATTTGCTCCGACACGCCATTTCCGTGGGCATTCCACCGCCAGCAAAGCCGAAGGAGCTTAATTACTATGGCTCATGACATCCGTGCTGAATTAAATAATTGCGGTATTTCGGCTCAAAAGGCCCGTCTGGTGATCAATCTGGTCCGGGGAAAACCGGCAGTCGAGGCAATGACAGCCTTGAAATTCACCAACAAAATTGCTGCATACCACGTCGGTAAATTACTGGCTTCGGCTGTAGCGAATGCCGAAGAAAATTTTGGGCTCAGCCGTGAGGACCTCGTAATTTACAAGATCACTGCTGATGAAGCTCCCACCCGCAAATGGCGCCGTTTTGGTGCTCGTGGCCGTTTCAAACCTATATTACGGCGGTCCTCTCATATCACTGTAGTGCTACGAGAGAAAGAATAAAGTCAAACGGAGCAGTCAGCGACTGTTCCTAATGAGAAAGACACCAGGAGAAATTATGGGTCGTAAAGTACATCCGATAGGTTTTCGTCTTGGAATCAACAAACCCTGGGAAGGCCGTTGGTTCGCCGAGGGCAGTGAATACCGCGATCAACTACATCAGGATTTAATCATCCGTAAGATGGTTCGTAATGAAGCTGAGAAAGCCGGTATCTCTCACGTCGAGATCGAACGCTTCCCTGGTAAAGTGAAAGTGGTTGTGCATACAGCTAAGCCAGGTATTTTGATCGGTCGCAAAGGCGATTCAGTCAAAAAGATTCGAACTGATCTTGAGGTTTTAACTGGAAAGAAAATTGATCTTGAGATCAAAGAGATCAAAAATCCAGATTGCGACGCTTATTTGGTTGCTTTGAACATTGCCGGACAGATCGAACGTCGTGTCAGTTATCGCCGCGCCATGAAGCGTGCTCTGCAACAAGCGATGCGCCAGGGAGCACTGGGAATAAAAGTTTCCGTTTCCGGTCGTTTGAGCGGTGCAGAAATGGCTCGTATTGTCTGGCTGCGTGAAGGACGTGTTCCTCTACAAACTTTACGCGCTGATATGGATTTCGCCCGTGCTGAGGCTTTGACCACTTATGGCCGAATCGGTGTCAAAGTTTGGGTGTACAAAGGTGAAGTATTGCCGGGTGTGGAAGAGAAGGTTGAGTCCACTGAGGGTGTATACGTAAGTGAATAGACTCCACGCTGAGCAAAAAACTCACGTGAAACGAAAGAGGTAGCTGCTATGTTGATGCCAAAACGTGTAAAGTGGCGTAAAGCTCAACGCGGTCGCATGAGAGGGAAGGCTCTGCGCGGCGCAGATATGATCTATGGTGAATATGCCCTTCAGGCATTGGAGCCGGGTTGGGTAACCGCCCGACAGATCGAAGCTGCTCGCCGCACCATCGTCCGCGCGATGAAGCGTCACGGTAAAGTATGGATCCGGATTTTTCCCGATAAGCCATATACTCACCGTCCGCCCGAAACCCGTATGGGTAAAGGGAAAGGCGCCGTGGAGTACTATGTTGCCGTTGTGAAACCAGGAAGGATTGTGTTCGAGATCAGTGGTTTGGATCACGATGAGGCAGTGGAAGCATTGAATCAGGCCTCTTACAAGTTCTCGATCAAAACCAAGGTTCTCTCACGTCATGAGGGAGCAGGAGAAGCCGCATGAAAACGTCTGAGGTCCGCGAATTAACTATTGATGAAATCAAGACCAAGCTGGTCGATTCCCGCAACGAATTAATGAATCTTCGTTTTCAGATTGTCACTGGGCAACTCACCGATACCAGCCGTCTTAAGATCATTCGCCGTCAGATCGCTGTTTACGAAACAATCATTCGCGAACTCGAACTCGGTATCGTATTGGAAGGTGAAAAATGAACGAACGACGTCGTATGAATGGTGTCGTAACCAGTAATCGGATGACGAAAACAGTTGTACTTGTCGTTTCCCGAACATTTCGGCATCCACTCTATCGCAAGGTTATCCATACCGATCACAAGTTGAAGGCGCACGACGAATTAGGTTGTCACATCGGCGACGAAGTGACGATTGTTGAAAGTGCCCCCATTTCTCGTGAAGTTCGGTGGGTTGTTGAAACGATTATTAAACGCGAGGGTAAGACCTTAGACCTCGCAGAGGAGGTCATCAATGATCCAGCATGAGAGCCGTCTAAAAGTTGCCGATAACACCGGCGCCCGCGAGATCCTGGTGTTCCATATCGAGGGTGGTTCTACCCATAAATATGGTGGCGTCGGAGATGTTGTGGTTGCTACAGTAAAATCAGCCGCGCCTCAGGGCTCAGTCAAGAAAAGTGAAGTGGTCAAAGCCGTAATCGTGCGTACTGCCAAAGAATGGCGCCGCGAAGATGGTTCCTCCATTCGCTTCGATGATAATGCTGCAGTCATTCTGGATGCAGATGGCCAGAACCCGAGAGGGACGCGTATTTTTGGTCCGGTTGCCCGTGAGCTTCGTGAAAAAGGCTTTATGAAGATCATCAGCCTGGCACCGGAAGTGCTTTAGGCCAGGGATGCAGGAGCGATAAATATGAAGGTGAAAATTCGCAAAGGTGATCAGGTAGAAGTCATCACTGGCCGCCTAGACGACAAAGGCAAGCGCGGTGAAGTGATTAAAGTGATTCCTGAAGAAGCACGGGTCGTGGTGCAGGGCATTAATATGCGCACTAAGCACCAGCGCCAGGTTCAATCTCAGGGACGTACGGTCAACCCCGGAAAAATTCGTTTCGAATCGGCTTTAAGCATTTCTAACGTTATGCTCGTTTGCAAGAAATGCAATAAAGCCACTCGTATCAGCCTGGTTCGTGAAGGCAGCAAGACCAAACGATTTTGCAAGAACTGCAACGCAGACTTGGACCTGTAGTCCACGGCGGAGTAAAAAATTATGAATCATTTGAGAGAAAAGTATCAAAAAGAAGTTTCTCCGGCCTTGATGAAAGCATTGGGCATTACCAATGTCATGCAGATCCCGTCAATCGAAAAGGTCGTTGTAAACATTGGTCTGGGTGAGGCCATGGATAACCCCAAGGCTTTGGATGCTGCTGTGATCGATCTGACAGCCATTACCGGACAAAAACCAGTAATTACCAAGGCGCGCAAGAGCATTGCCAATTTCAAATTACGTGAAGGTCGCGCCATCGGCACCTCGGTTACCTTACGGGGTGAAAAGATGTGGGCATTTCTGGATCGGGTGATGAACATCGTCCTGCCCCGTGTACGTGATTTCCGTGGTGTCTCGATCGAATCTTTTGATGGTCGCGGAAATTACACTCTGGGTCTGCGCGAACAGATCATCTTCCCGGAAATTGAATATGACAAAGTAGATAAAGTGCGCGGTATGGAAATTACCATCGTCACGACTGCTACTTCTGACGATCAAGCGGCTGTTTTATTGCAGATGCTTGGCATGCCTTTCAGGAAGGATTAGTATGGCAAAGAAATGCATGGAATATCGTGAACTACGGCGTAAGTATGCCGTTCAGGTACGTAATCGCTGCAAACGCTGTGGGAGACCACGCGGTTATATGCGCCGATTTGGGTTATGCCGTATTTGCTTTAGAGAGCTGGCTCTTCAAGGCGAAATTCCCGGTGTGACCAAGTCATCCTGGTAGCGCCCATTCGGAGGAAGAAACATGAGTGTTAATGATCCAATTGCTGATATGTTGACCCGTATCCGGAATGGCGCCATGGCTGGCCAGTCCGTGGTGGCTATGCCGACCTCCAAAATCAAGGTGGAAATTGCCCGGATTTTGAAGGAAGAAGGCTTTATTGAAGGATATGAAGTAGTTGATGGCGAAAAGGTTTTTATCAAAACCCTTCGCATCAAGATGAAATACGTTGGCGAGCGTCGTCAACGGACGCCAGTGATCACCGGCCTTGAAAGAATCAGCCGACCTGGACGTCGAGCTTACACACAAAAATCAGACATTCCCTGGGTGTTGGCTGGTATGGGTGTTGCCATCCTTTCCACGCCGAAGGGTGTGATGACCGGACAGAGAGCCCGCCAATTAGGTATCGGCGGCGAACTTCTCTGCAAGGTCTGGTAGCCCGGTGGAATGAAGGAGGTTTGAAAAGTGTCTCGTATAGGTCGGTTACCAGTTACAGTTCCAGAGTCCGTCAAAGTTGATATCAACGGCTCTGAAGTTCATGTAAAAGGCCCCAAGGGTGAAATGAAACGCACTTTTTCATCCGCTATGGGTATTGCTTTGGAAAACGGGTCGATTTGCGTCACCCGCAGCTCTGAAGAAGCCCCCGTGCGCGCTTTACATGGAACGACTCGTGCTTTGATCCATAACATGGTCACCGGTGTTTCAACCGGGTTCACCAAAGTCTTGGATGTCGATGGTGTAGGTTACCGTGTAGAGTTGGATGGTAAAAAACTCGTCCTCTATGTTGGTTACTCACATCCGGTTGTAATTGATCCCCCGGAAGGGGTGAGCTTCGAAGTGGATAGCAAAATTCGTATGGTGACTATTCACGGTTACGACCTTGAAGTTATCGGCCAATTGGCTGCTGATATCCGTAAGATTCGACCACCAGAACCTTACCTTGGCAAAGGCATTCGCTATCACGGTGAGAAGATTCGCCGCAAAGCGGGTAAAGCCGGCAAAGGCAAAGGCGCCGGAAAGAAATAGGTGAATTTATATGTCTAAATATTCACGCACTGAATCAAGAATCCGCAGACATCGCCGTGTTCGCAAGAACATCAGCGGCTCTGCAATCCGGCCGCGCTTATGCGTGTTCCGTAGTCTGGCAGAGATTTATGTTCAGGTAATCGATGACGGACAGGGAGTCACCCTAGCTTCTGCTTCAACCATCGATCAGGATCTCCGCGATAAAGTGAAGGGTCTGAAAAAAGTTGAACAGGCTCGCTTGGTGGGAGAGCTGGTTGCAAAACGCGCTCAGGGTAAAGGGATCAAACAGGTTGTGTTTGACCGTGGTGGTTTCCGCTTCAGTGGGCGCGTAAAAGCATTAGCTGATGCAGCCCGTGGGGCTGGCCTGGAATTCTAGGCGATCAAGATAAAGTGAGGGCCTAAATATGGAGCAAATGGTATACCAACCATTAGAACAACAATATGACGAACGCGTCATTGAGATAGCTCGTGTCGCTAAGGTTGTCAAAGGTGGCCGTCGGTTCCAATTCCGTGTCACAGTTGTGACTGGAGATAACCACGGCAAAATCGGGATCGGAATTGGCAAAGCCAATGCAGTTCCCGATGCCATGCGCAAAGCGACCGAACGCGCGCATAAAGATATGCGCCAGGTAACGATAGCCAAAACTACCATCCCGCATGAAGTGACCGGTCGGACAGGCGGAGCTGTCATTTTGCTCAAACCCGCTTCTCCCGGTACCGGTGTTATCGCCGCAGGTGGTGTGCGTGCTGTTCTTGAAGCGGCCGGTGTGCGCGACATTCTCACCAAAAGTCTGGGCAGTTCTAACGTATTGAATGTCGTCAAAGCCACATTCGAAGCTCTGGATCATTTAAAATCTCCAGAAGTCGAAGCTGCTCACCGTGGTAAGTTAGCCAAAGATTTGGCTCCTTACTGGGAACGGAGGAACAATGGCTAAGAAAGCACAAACGCCAAAAAAATTGCGCATCACTCTGTTAAAGAGTGCGATCGGCTACTCTGAAAAGCATAAAGAGACGATCCGAGCCCTCGGGCTACGCCGGATTCGCCAGACTGTTGAACAGGTTGACAGTCCCGCCCTTCAGGGAATGCTTCGCAAAGTCAATCATCTTGTAAAAGTGGAAGAGCAGGAAGCGAAATGAAACTACACGATCTCATGCCAAATGAAGGCTCAAAACATGTAAGCAAGCGCAAAGGGCATGGTATATCTGCAGGGCAAGGTAAAACGGCAGGCCGTGGTACAAAAGGCTTGGGTGCTCGTGCTGGTTCTGGCGGTCATCTCTATCGCCAGGGCGGTAACCTGCCTTTCTTTCGTCGCTTACCATTTATGCGTGGTGAAGGGTTTACCCCTCCCATGCATGTCGATTTCAATGAAGTCAATATCGATCAGCTAGCTAGATTCGAAACAGGTAGTGTCATTACGCCTGAAATTCTGGCAGAAGCGAAATTGCTCCATAAGTCTGGTAATCCGGTAGCAATCCTCGGCAATGGCGAATTAACAGTTGCCTTGACAGTTAAGGTACAACGTGTGACAAAATCTGCCCGCGCGAAGATTGAATCCGCCGGTGGCAAGATCGAGTTGATCGCCTGACCGGTTATTTGAAGGAGTAAGTACTCATGAAGCGATCATCAGCTTGGCGCTATTTGTGGAAGTCTGAAGATATTCGCAAGAAAATAATCATCACCGTGCTCTTGCTGGTGCTCTATCGGCTGGCAGCCAATATTCCGGTGCCTGGAATTAACCGTACAGTGATTCTTTCGCTTGCCACGAGCAGCAACACCGCAGCATCAAACCTCTTCAATTTGTTGGACTTGCTCTCAGGTGGAACAATTTCCAACTTCTCCATCCTGGCAATGGGTGTGTATCCGTACATCACCGCTCAGATTATCATCCAGCTTTTGGTCCCCATCATCCCGGCACTCGAACGACGGATCAAGGATGACCCCAGAGAAGGACGTACTTTGATGGAGAAATGGACGATGTTCCTGACCATCCCGATGGCATTTCTCTCCGCCATTGGTCAGGTGAACATCTTTAATTCCATGGTAACAACTGGCAGTGTTTTAAATACACCCTTCGGATTTCTGGGTGCTTCGTTAGTACCTACTCTTACCTTACTCGCGAGTATGGTCGCCGGCACGATGTTTGGCATCTGGCTTGGACAATTGATCTCGGAATATGGTATCCCCAATCAGGGACTCTCACTTATCATCTTTGCTGGTATTGTTGCAAAGATCCCGTCCAAATTAGGTGGCATTCTGGCAGACCAACAAAATGGCTGGTGGATGTTCATTCTGATGATCCTGGTCCTGGGCCTGACGATCTTCGCTATTGTCTTTGTACAACAGGGTCGTCGCAATGTTCCGGTACTGTTCCCCGGGCGGCGAGTGGGCAATCGTATGTCGATGCCGGTACGCAGTAATTTGCCTTTGATGGTCAATATGGCAGGCATGATCCCATTGATCTTTGCCCAAACGATTATCTCTTTTCCAGCTTTGATTGCAAGCTACTTCATCAAAGGTGGTGTGACTACAGGTTTCGCGTACTGGATATATTCCACATTCGGTGGTTCGAGTGGACTTTATCCTGTTCTGTACTTCGTGCTCGTAGTCGGGTTCACCTTCTTCTATACTGACGTGCTCTTCACTCAGCAGAATTATGGCGATACCCTCAAGAAACAGGGTGCGCAGATCCCAGGTGTTGTCCGCGGTGCGCCCACCCAGAAATATTTGACCAAAGTACAGCGCAGAATCACTTTCCCGGGTGCGTTCTTCCTGGGATTCGTAGCTGTGTTGCCCTACATCCTGAAATTGTTCCTGCCTCTATCTCAATCATTATTGTTCGTGATCTCAGCAGCTGGTTTGTTGATCGTGGTGGGTGTGGTTCGTGATACCTTCACCATTATCGAAACCGAGCTCAAGGTTCATGGTTATGAAGATAGCATCATTAAAGGCTAATATGGCGAGATTTTACGTCTTACTTGGGCCTCCAGGGGCTGGAAAAGGAACTCAGGCGAAAATGATTGCCGAGAAATATGGTTTGGTGCACATTTCTTCGGGTGATCTTTTCCGCGAGAACCTTAAAAATGAAACCGAATTGGGAAAGCTTGCCCAGGGCTATATGGCCCGGGGTGAGCTTGTCCCGGATGATGTCACCATTGGCATGGTGCGCGATCGTATCTCTCGCCCCGATTGTAAGAATGGAGCTTTGTTGGATGGATTCCCGCGCACCCCTGCCCAAGCGGATGCTTTATCCGAGATGTTGAAGGAATTCAACAGTAAAGTGGAATTGGTTCCTTTGATCGACGTTCCCGCAGCAGAGCTTGTTGAGCGCTTGAGTGGGCGTTGGACATGCAGAAAAGAAGGACATGTCTTTCACGAAAAGTTCAATCCTCCCCAAAAATCGGGTATTTGCGATATCGATGGATCAGAATTGTATCAACGTGAAGATGACAAGAAAGCTACTGTAGAAAACCGCATCAAAGTCTATACGGAACAAACTTCTCCTTTAATAAAGTATTACAGCAGCCGAAATATTTTGGTCACGATCGATGGTAAAAAATCGATCAATGAAGTAACCAAAGAGTTGTTGTCTGCGATTGAGAAAGCGTAATCAAATGTCTTGGGATAGACAAATCACAATTAAAACACCTCATGAGATTGAGTTGATGCGCGGGGCAGGCCGTATTAATGCGGAAGCATTAGCTGCTGCCCGGGCTATCATTCGTCCAGGGGTGACGACAGGTGATTTGAATGCTGCAGCCGAAGAAGTGCTGCACAAACATGGTTGTTACAGCCCTTTTAAAGGGTACCCCGGTCCATACCCCTACCCGGCCAGTACCAATGTCAGTCTCAATAATGAATTGGTGCATGGCATTCCAGGCAAGCGCAAGCTTAAAGAAGGGGATATTGTTTCGGTGGATTGCGGCTGTGTCTATGAGGGTTTTGTAGGCGATGCTGCTTTTACCGCCGGCGTTGGCGAGATTTCCAAAGATGCACAAAAGTTAATCGACGCCACCGAAGGGGCTCTTTACACCGGTATCGAGAAAATGGTTGCCGGTAATCATCTCGGCGATGTCTCCAACGCCATTCAGGTATACGCTGAAAGCCGCGGTTATTATGTAACCCATGAGTATACCGGTCATGGTGTGGGGCGCGAGATGCATGAAGGACCGATGGTACCGAATTTCGGGACTCCCGGAAGGGGAATTGTCTTGAAGGTAGGCATGACCATCGCTTTGGAACCCATGTTATTGGTCGGAACGGAAGAGACGATCGTTTTACCCGACCAATGGACAGTATCTTCTGCCGATCTATCGTTAACTGCTCATTATGAGCATACGATCGCTGTTACGGAAACCGGGCCTCTGATCCTCACTACGCTGGGAGATGGGTCCATTCCTAGACGGAATCACGAAGAGCAGTTATAATCATAACTTCGGATTAACAGCAATTCTTTTAAGGAGTCTGTACCATGAAAGTTTCACCATCCATTCGTAAGCGATGCGCCAAATGCAAGATTGTAAAGCGCAGTGGCAGATTATATGTGATCTGCGAAAACCCAAAGCACAAACAGCGACAGGGATAAGGACATATGGCGAGAATTGAAGGTGTTGATCTTCCGCGTAATAAGCGGATCGAAGTCGCTCTGACTTACATTTTTGGGATTGGTCCCACTCGTGCAGGTCGGATTATTAAGGAATCGCGCGTTAATCCGGATACACGCGTCAAAGATTTGACCGAAACTGAAGTCGGTGCGATGCGCGATTTCATTACCAAGAATTACAAAGTCGAAGGCGACCTGCGCCGTGAAGTGCAGATGAATATTAAACGCCTGGTTGAGATTGGTTGTTATCGTGGCATGCGCCATCGTCGCAACCTGCCAGCACACGGCCAACGAACTCGCACGAACGCTCGTACTGCCAAAGGCCCGAAGAAGACTGTGGCCGGTCGCGGTCGTCGCCGTGGAGCAGCTAAGAAGTAATTCTGTTTGGCGTAGTTTGGTTGGGTGGGGTGCCCTTCTCCCCCGCGGCGACCTGGCCACACAAAGCCTGCAGATGATAACTTGGAAAATAGTTTAAGAGGTTAATGAGGAATTATGGCTCAAAATGTACGCTCTACGCGTCGCGCAGGCGCAACCCGTAAAACAAAGCGCACCGTTGCCTCGGCACAGGTACATGTATTTGCTTCTTTCAACAATACAATTGTTACCATTACCGATCAGCAGGGGAATGCACTTTGCTGGGGAAGCGCTGGTTCCGCGGGTTTCAAAGGTTCCCGTAAGAGCACGCCCTTTGCGGCTCGCCTTGCGGCCGAACAGGCCATCAAGGCTGCCCAAAACATGGGCGTTCAGGAAGTTGACATTGTTGTCAAAGGTCCTGGCCCTGGTCGTGAATCTGCCATTCGTGCAGTTCAGTCGACTGGACTCAAAGTCCATTCCATTGCTGATATCACACCGATCCCTCACAACGGTTGCCGGCCTCCTAAGAAACGCCGCGTGTAATAAAGGAGAAGGAATTAATTATGGCTAAGTACACAGGTCCGGCATGCAAACTTTGCCGGCGCGAAGGTGAAAAACTATTTTTAAAGGGTTCTCGCTGCTTTTCTCCAAAGTGCGCTTTCGAGAAACGCGGGTTTGCTCCTGGACAACATGGCCGCACACGCCAGGGCCGTTCTGAGCGTGAATCTGTTTATGGTCATCAACTCCGTGCGAAGCAACGCGCTCGCCGGGTTTACGGCATTTTGGAACGACAGTTCAGCCGCTATTATCATGTAGCTCAACGAACCCGTGGCATGACTGGTTTCAATTTATTACAGACACTTGAAACTCGTTTGGATAATGTCGTCTTCCGCATGGGTCTGGCAGAAAATCGTGCTCAGGCTCGCCAATTGGTCAATCATGGTCATTTTCGCTTGAATGGTCGTCGGGCAGATATTCCCTCGATGTTGGTCAGGCCTGGGGACGTGATTACTGTGAGTGAACCATCAAAGACCAGCACTTTCTTCAAGGAATTGCCGGATTATGCCGAGAAACGTCCTTGCGCAAGCTGGATGGATCGTGACCTGAAGAACCTGACAGGCCGAATTCTACGGCTTCCGGAACGTGCTGAGATTGATGGGAACATTGACGAACAATTGATCGTCGAGTACTACTCACGCTAATGTCCACGATGCCGAAACCTGGATACGAGAGTGTATCGGAAAGGGGCAAATTGTGTGTGCTTTAACTAATATGGTGACTCCAAAAGTGGAACGCGAAGCAGAAGCGCGAAACTATGGAAAATTTGTAATCAGCCCCCTTGAAAGAGGGTTTGGCGTGACACTCGGTAATGCACTTCGCCGTGTATTGCTTTCATCTTTGGATGGCGCTGCGATCACCTCCATACGTGTTTCGGAAGTTACCCATGAATTCATGGATATTCCCGGCGTACGTGAAGACGTAATTCAGGTGATGCTGCAGATCAAACAAATTCGTTTGATCCTCCACGAAGGAGATACAGCTCATTTACACCTCGATGTGCGTGGTGAAGGGGTGGTTACTGCGGCAGATATTCAAACCCCTGCCGAAGTGGAAATTGTTAACCCCGATCTCTATTTATTCACCGTGGATGATGCCAAGACTCGTCTCGACATCGATTTCACTGTTGAACGGGGCCGTGGTTATTCCCCATCTTCAGACCGTAGTGGCAAGCTACCGATTGGTGATTTACCCGTAGATGCAATCTATGGTCCGATAAAGCGCGTGAATTTCACTGTGGCTTCGGCTCGCGTAGTACAAAGCACCAATTATGACCGTCTGATCCTCGAGATTTGGACGGATGGGGCGATCAGCCCCGAAAAAGCACTGGGGACTGCTTCAAAGATCATCATTGACCACTTACGCTTTATTTCTGGAATTAGTGAGGAATCTTTGACGATTGGTGTCGAAAAAGTCGTCACCGGCAACCATATTACCAGTGAAGCCGCAGAAACCCCGATTGAGAATCTTGACCTTTCAGTGCGTGTCTATAATTCGTTGAAACGTACAGGAATTCAAACTGTCGGTCACGTTCTCGAGTTGCTCGATAAAGGTGATGAAGCCGTCATGTCCATCCGCAATTTTGGCGAGAAAAGTTTAGATGAACTTCGCGAGAAGATGCAGGAAAAAGGCTTCATGCCAGACGAAAAAGATGTGGAGTGAGTAAAAATGCGCCATCAGATAGCCGGTATTAAGTTAGGTCGAAGTAAGGATGAACGTATTGGCTTGCGCCGTACGATGGTCAATCAATTACTCGATCACGAACGGATTCAAACAACGCAGGCAAAAGCATTGTACATCCGTGGTGAAACTGAGAAGTTGATCACCCTGGCTCGTCGCAGTAGTAAAGCGACCGCGGAACAAAAAGTCACCGCACGTCGTCTTGTGGCAGCTCACTTGGGTAACAATGCCGCCATGGTGAAAAAATTATTTGACGAAATCGCCCCGCGCTTTGAAAATCGCAACGGCGGTTACACCCGGATTTCGAAGTTGGGACCACGTAAAGGTGATTCTGCCGACATGGTTCTGATTGAGCTTATAGAAGAGTAATCCCACCGGCCTGGTTCAGGACGGTATAAGGATGGCACGTTACCAATTGAGACTTGCTTACGATGGGACCGAGTTCTTCGGTTTCCAGCGGCAGGGAAACACCCGTACAGTGCAAAGCGTGTTCGAAACCGTGTTGCGTGAACTGGGCTGGCAGGAAGAAACGATCCTCTTTGCCGGTCGCACCGACACCGGCGTACATGCTTCAGGTCAGATAGTCGTTTTTGCACTGGATTGGCAGCATGATGATGAGACGCTTCTCAAAGCACTCAACGCCAAATTGCCTCCAGATGCAGCGGTAAAGGTCCTCACCCGGGTCGAAGCAGAATTCCATCCCCGTTATGATGCTTCGAGTCGGAGTTACCTCTACAGGATTTACCAAAGACCTGAGCGCGATCCTTTACAAGATCGCTTTGCCTGGCAGCGATGGCCTGCGCTCGACCTCGAGCGTTTGAACCTGGCAGCCAGCATCCTGATGGGAAAGCATGATTTTTCTGCATTTGGCCGGGCGATGAAACCGGGTGCCAGTACGATCCGTGAGGTGATACTGAGCCAGTGGACAGAGCAGGAAGGCCAGTTGCAGTACCAGATCGAAGCGAATGCTTTTCTATACCACATGGTACGGCGAGTTGTTTTTCTTCAGGTGCAGTTTGCCAAGCACAAACTCTCTGAAGTGGACTTGCATAATGGTGTTTTTCACACCCAGGCCATGAAACCCGGGCTGGCTCCTGCAAAGGGATTGACCCTCGCAGAGGTGAAATACCTGCAAAACAGGCAAGCAACAATTGAAAATGTTGAAATCTTAGATAACATGGCCTAAATTCGTTAGGTTGATGGAGAAAATATGGTAGACAAGACTTACGTCCTGAAAGGGACCCAAGAACCAGAGTGGCTGCTGGTGGATGCAAAAGGTCAGGGTGTTGGACGCCTGGCAACTCAGGTTGCCCGGTATTTACTCGGCAAACATAAACCCACCTATACTCCCGGCGTCGATATGGGAGACGTGGTGGTCGTCATCAACGCAGCTGATCTTTCGATCACCAATAAGCGTCTGGAAGAAAAAACGTATTATAGCCACTCTGGCTATCCCGGTGGTTTAAAGTCAGTTGGGATGAAAGAACAAATGCGTGTTCATCCCGAACGGGTCATTTTCGCTGCTGTGTGGGGTATGCTACCGCACAATCGCATGGGTCATTCAATCATTAAACGGTTGAAAATCTATTCAGGCAGTGAACATCCTCATACTGCGCAAAACCCAAAACCGGTTGCTTAAAGGAGCATGTGAGATATGTCGGTTCAATATTTTGAAGGTATTGGTCGCCGCAAAGAGAGTACAGCTCGTGTTCGCTTGATGAGCGGCACCGGTGTTTTCACCGTCAATGATCGCCCCATCGAAGATTACTTCCCGCGCACTGGTGACATCGATGCAATTCTCAGTACCATGGTAGCTACCGGGCAGGATCGCAAAACCTATGATGTTACCGCTACCGTCAATGGTGGTGGCATCAGCGGTCAGACCGATTCGGTCAAGTTGGGTTTGGCTCGCGCCCTCGTAAAGCTGAATGGTGATAATACTCCTCTCCTGCGCAAAGCTGGTCTATTAACCCGAGATCCTCGTATCAAGGAACGCAAAAAACCAGGTCTCAAACGCGCTCGCAAGGCACCAACCTACACCAAACGTTAGAATTATTTCAGGGCTAACCCTGAGTACAACGAGATGCAATCTGGGATGACTGGCCGGAAAGAGACACGAGTTGTGTTTTCTCAGGTCAGACAGACAAAGGGTTGTATCTTGTTGTTTTTAAAGAGGAAAGGCAAAATGAAAAAACAGGCGATCTGGATCATTGGAATTTATGCACAGGATGAGATTGTAGCAGAAGCACTCTCTTCTGCTGACCTGATTTTTGCGCGCGGCAATCTGGCGGCTCGCTGGTTGGATGAGATGAACTGTAAACAGTTTGAAACATTGGTCTTCCCTCTGGAATCGAATGATGCTACAGAAGGGATGAAGGAAAAACTCGCTCAAGCGCAGCAAACCCTTGATTTGGGACAGTCTGTTGTTTACGTGACCCTGGTAAATCCTTTAGGAGTGGATTCATTTGCAGCTCAACTGATCAAACATTTCCCTGAGGCCGAAATCCACCTGGTGACTGGCGCTGACCTCTCGGCTAATTCACAGATACAGCCGATCCTCAGCAACGCTTTGAGTTTGACGGTACTGGATGGCCTGACTCTGGCCGGAAAGTATCACCTCCCCTTTGACGCCAGTCAGACGGTGCTTGTCTATTATCCGGATACCGCCGTGGAGTTTTCCCACCTGGTCGGGCTGCTAAAGGATGTTTATCCCCAGGGCCATGAAGTGAGCCTGCTCTTTGAACGTGCTGACGGGCAGCAAACCTGGAACCGCAGCAAAATTGAAGACCTAGCAATCATCTATACCCCGGTGGCAGCGCTGTTAATTCCACCCCGTGCCGCGGACTCGTCTCTAGTCAGCTTCGAGGAATTGATTGCTCATCTCCGCGCTCCGGATGGCTGTCCCTGGGATAAAAAGCAGACCCATGACTCTTTGCGTGCCTATCTGCTGGAAGAGACGTATGAGGCTTTGGATGCCCTCGATAAGCATGACATGGTTGGCCTGAAGGAAGAACTGGGCGATATTGTGCTACAGATTGCGTTGCACTCCCAGATCGCCACGGAAAACCACGAATTCAACCTGGCTGAGGTGTTGGAAGGCATTAACCGCAAGATCGTCTACCGCCATCCGCACATATTTGGAGATGCAACGGTAGATGGCGAAAATGGCGTGCTGCAAAATTGGGAAAAACTCAAGCAGCAGGAACGCGCCGAGAGCGGCGATAAAGAAGAAAAAGGGTTGTTAGAGGGTATCCCGGTGAGTTTTCCTGCTTTGGCTCAGGCACAAGCGATTCAGGACCGAGCCGGGAGGGTAGGTTTCGATTGGAAAGAGATCGAACCGGTTGTCGCCAAGGTGTTGGAAGAGTTCGAAGAGGTCAAGACCGCTCCAAATGAAGCGGAGCGCGCCAAAGAACTGGGTGATTTGCTTTTCGCAGTGGTGAATCTGGTGCGTTGGTATCACGTCGATGCCGAATCCGCCTTGCGTGGTACGAACTTGAAATTTCGCCGCCGCTTTGGGTATATCGAGAAGAAATCTCGAGAAATTGGAAAACCGATGCAAGACATGACCCTCGACGAGATGGATAGCTATTGGGACGAGGCCAAAAAGAAGGAATAGCTAATGATCGGCAGGCCATTTGCGCACAAAATCGATTTGAAAATCCGATTCCGGCGAACGGTGCGACCAGCTCGCCGCTTCCTTGCGTAAAAACTCCAACTGAACCAACGCTTCTTCCCCACTGTACCCGTGGTGCGCCAGGTAACAGCCCACGACCGTACCGGTACGCCCTATTCCCCCAACACAATGGACATACACTCGATGACCGTCCTCAAGGCGCTGGTCGACTGTATCCAAAATTTGTTTCATCAGCTCCATGCTGGGGACTTCATAATCGGCGATCGGGAAATTCAGCCATTCGACCTTGATTTGAAATTTATCAGCTTCCTCCCGCAATTGTGTTTGGTACGGAGAATAGATATCGCCAGGTCGGGTGAGGTCGATAAACGTCGTGATACCGGCATTGATCAGAGCGCGGATCTTTTGCCTGGCCTTCTCTTCGTCCAGTGCACCCGGGTACGCTCCGGCTAGGAAGCGACCCTGCACTACCCAATAAGAATCGAGATCAGGGATGGCGGACATGAAAGCTAACCTGTACTTTCTTGCTCTGATGATGTTTTACAATTCGCCTGGCCAGAAATCTTCGCCGGTAAAGCAATAAGAAGACCAGCAATACGAATTGGTAGATTGCATAGGCAATGGTCGAGAATTGGTCGAAATAAAAGGTGATGAGATTGACGATGGCCAGGGTCACGACCAGATCGAGAATCCCAATGGTTGTGGCGATTTTGTCTTTTCCGCAGAGGTAGAAAATGACAGCGATCAAAGCGAAGAACCCCATCGTGCCTTCGAGCAGGAGCTGCGCCTCGAACCAGTTCATACCGCTGGCATTGCGTATCAACCGGTTTGCTATGAATTGCTGGACGAGGATCGAGAATTGTTGGGCATTGTGTGTGGCCAGGAACATGCCCGTTTGCGAGGTCAACGCCCAGCCGGCCCACAAACCCAGACCGATGATGAGGATCACTTTCATCTTCGAGCGGGTCAGCCAACCGGATTCCAGACGATTCCAGATGGACTGTAACTTCTCGAGCAGGCTGGGATCGTGAGGAACTACTTGGGCAGCCTGATTCTCCAGATAATTGAGTAAACTCTGAGCCAACGCAACTAGCTGTTCTTCTTTTGATTCTGCCAGAATTTCTTCCAGTTGTGAGGTCATGCGGTCATATTCGAACTTGGAGAGATCGCGATCCAGCACTTCGGCAAAATCTTCAAGGATGGCGTACATTTGTGCCCGTGGTGTCGGTTTGCGCTGCCGCTTCACTTGAATATAGACCAGCACGGTCAACAGGAAAAAGGCATAGATAATGGGCGCGGCAGCAGGGAAAAAGTAATCGTTGGTGCTGGTGATGAATTTACCTACCTCGTCGATGAACAAACCCACGCCAACGCCGGCCAGCACTGAGCTCAATTCCAGCGCCCACTGGTTGATGAAGATCAGCGGAATAAGGCTCGCGATGAACAGGAAGAGACCTCCCCACAGGACGTGGGCAATATGCAGTTCCCCACTACCGAGCTTCGGGAATCCGGTCAGGTTCAAAAAGATGCGCGTGGCTATGACCGAGAAGGCGAAACTCAACAGGGTCAGCAGCAGGTATTTTGATGCGTGCCGCCGTTCGACGCCTGAATGATCTTTCAATAGGTTTTTGCTGCTGGTAGAGTGGATCGGGTTGGTCATCAGATTGCCCCTGTAAAACCGGAATTGTTCAGATTTAAAAAAATTGAAACCATGCTAGTTGGATAACCTCTCCTGACTTGACTTATGATTGATTATACAGTTTACAAAAACACCTTCAGTCGATTATTGGAAGGTGTTTTTTACGCTTGAAAAAGGCTACTTTCCGGGTGTACTTATCGCTGGAGGCATTGAACCAGTTGCCGCGGAGTATTGAGTGACGATTCCATTCTTCGCCATGAAGATTAAGCCGTTTGCGTGATAGATGCCCTCCGGGCAGGTCTGGTTTTGCACCGCGCTGGAGATCAGTGCCTGCAGGTTAGACGGATCATTGGCCTGGGCTTCGCTGGTCGGACCAAGCTGGCATTTTTGCACGGTGGGTACTTCATCTTTCTTTGAAACCACCCAGTTGATCGAGTAATCGGTGGCCGTGATGCGCTGCAGGTTCATCCGGTCGAAATTCGCTGAAAAGACCGACGGAGTCAGGACGGCTTCATCCGCATTGTAGGCTTCTTCGATGGCGCTGACGGGCTTCCCTTCTGGGTTGAGGTAATTTTTGAGTACGTCCATTCCGGATGGGGTGGATGGCCAATTGCCGAAAGGCAGGGCAATGACATTGCCTAATTTAGTATCAAGATCAGAACGATTGACCAGGGCTAAAAAATTTCGTTCGGTCTGGTCGTTCATTTTCAGTTGATATTCAATATTCTGAGGATCAGTTATGGAAAGATCTGCATGAGTGTAGGTGTGATTAAATATCTCGATGTTGTTCTCGATGGCCCAAACCATGGTATTGGCCAGTTTGGTTTTCCAGGCATCGCCAGCGCTGACGAAAAACCAATCCCCGGCGCGCAAGTCGCCGTAATCTTTGTCTCCCATGTTGACGTTGATCGAAGCCGCGAAGCCAAAATCGGGGTGATCCTTGCTGAACTGATAAAGGAGGCCCAAGCCGGAGTATTCGGAGGGAGTACCGTCATCGTTGATATACAGTTGATCGGAGAACCAGCCGTCATCGACGGTAAACACCAACGGTTTCCTTCCCGCCGGAACGGTGAAAGTGCCGTCCAACCAGGAACTCAATGAGACCAGGCTGAAGCCGGCGTCGTAGAGTTTTTGTAGCTGCGCTTTGAAGGTGGAATAAGTAACATGAGTGGAATCATTTTCGCGGCTGTCGTTGGCCCAGCGGTGATAGAGCAATATCGGTGCCTGGATATCTCCTGAAATCACCGTGGCCGTCACGTAATAGGGCAGCGGTGTGGCCGTCGGGGTGGCGGTGGGCAAAGGGGTACTGGTCGGGACAGGCGTATTGGTTGGTGTGGGCGTAGGGGCAGCAAAAAGTCCGCCCGAACAACCGGCGAGGAGCAGCAAAATGAGAAGGCTGCTCAGTGCAACCAGTAAGTGCTGTTTTTTCATAAATTCTCCAAATTAGTTCAAATTCCCGGTTTCTTTATGAAGCCGGGAATTTCGTTGATCGATTATGGATGAATTATATCCGAAAATACAACCACTTAATCAAGAATATCTATAGCCTCGGCAGCAAGATCCCCTGTTGATTCTGGTACTTCCCCTTGCGGTCGGCATAGGAGGTTTCGCAGACTTCGTCGCCTTCAAAGAAGAGTACCTGGGCGATGCCTTCGTTGGCGTAGATCTTGGCGGGTAGTGGTGTGGTGTTCGAGATTTCGAGGGTGACGTACCCTTCCCATTCGGGCTCGAACGGAGTGACGTTGACGATGATGCCGCAGCGGGCGTAGGTGCTTTTCCCGACGCAAATGGTGAGTGTGTCGCGCGGGATGCGGAAATACTCCACGGTACGGGCAAGCGCAAAGGAATTGGGAGGAATGATGCACACGTCCCCATTGAAATCGATCATCGATTTCGGATCGAACTGCTTGGGGTCGACGGTCACCGAAAAGACATTGGTGAAGATCTTGAATTCATTGGCCACCCGGATATCGTAGCCGTAAGAGGAGAGTCCGTAAGAGATGACGCCTTTACGCACCTGATTTTCGACGAACGGGTCGATCATGTGTTTTTCCTGTGCCATCCTGCGAATCCATTTATCTGATCGAATACTCATGATCCCTCTCTTTGGTAATTTGTATGTTTGGATGAAAGTTTCAGTTATCCCAGTTTGATCTCGGCACGGGTTTCGACGATCTCTTTTACTTTCTGCTCCAGGTTGGCAGCCAGGTGTTCATGTTCGTGCAATCCGCTTACCAGTTCTGCGGCTGGATTGGGGTCCTTCAGATTTTTGACGTTGACCAGGATATTCAGTCCGGCGCTCTGGATGGCCGCCTGCGCCAGATGGACGGCGCTGCAAGCGTCCGAGATTGCATTCAGGTTGCCAATTTCTGCTGCTTGCGCTGCCAGTTGCATGACCCGGGTAGAGAGTTCGACGGTTTTATAGGGGACCTTGGCGGCAGCCAGCGTGGCGCTTTCCATGGCGGCTTTGCGTGCCTTCACCTGCTCCGGGGTATCCTTGGGGAGTTTGGTGGCTGCGATGAATCCGTTGAAGGCAGCGGAGTCTTCCTCGACGATGGCAGTCAATTGTGCGCGTAATTGATCGGCTTCTTCGATCATAGGCCACATCTGTGCTTCGACGGCAGCATATTTCTTTTTACCGGTGGTGACTCGCCCCACCATGGCTACTAATGCCGCCGCTGCCGCTGCGGTGTGGGCGGCCGCGGAGCCTCCGCCGGGAGCCGGGTTCGCGCTGGCCAGGTCAGCCAAAAAATCACTGGCAGCTAGGTCGGCCTTTTGGGGAGTGCGCAGTACTTCGTATAATCGGCTTTCGAGGATCTGCGCCGGTTCGAATTGATCCAACTGGGTATACCAGACGGCGGCGTCGACAAGGGCTTCTTGTGGTACCAGACCGACCAACTCGCTGTGATGGACTGCCACTCCGTAGCGTTCGGCTTCGCGGCGCACTGTTTCGACCACACGGCCGATGGGGGTCTGTCGGTAATGGGTCAGGTTCAACGAGACCTGGGCGCGGCCTTCGACCAGTACACCCATGGCTTTGACGTAGCGCAATCCGCCCGACGAGTTGCGCACGGCTTTGGCAATCTTTTGCGCAACACTGACGTCATTGGTGGTGAGATACATGTTGAAGGCGATCAGGGGCTGGCGAGCGCCAATGACGGTGGCGCCGGCTGTACCCAATTTGCTGGGACCGAAATCGGGGGTATGCTCGGGATTGCTGGCGATCTCTTCCTTCAATCCTTCGTATTGCCCCTTGCGAATGTTTTCCAGGTTCTGGCGTTCCGGGCGGGTGGCGGCATCCTCATATAAATAGACCGGAATGTAGAGTTCATCGCCAACGCGTTTCCCCAACCGGCGTGCCAGCTCAACACAGTCGCTCATGGTAATGTCAGCAATGGGCACAAAGGGGACCACGTCGGTGGCGCCGATGCGCGGGTGGGCACCGGTATGCTGATCGAGGTTGATCAGTTCGGCAGCTTTTTTTATCGACCGGAAGGCCGCTTCTTCGATTGCTGCCGGAGCGCCGATCATGGTGACCACTGTGCGGTTATGATCCAGATCGGAGTGGCTATCGAGAATGTGCACACCATCCACGGTGCGGATCGAAACCAGGATGGCCTCGACCACTTCTGGCCGGCGTGCTTCGGAATAATTGGGAATACATTCCACCAACGGATTTACCATGTTCACCTCAAGTGAGATTACGTTAGCTCAATTATAACCGAGGGTGAAAACGGCGAACCCAATATGCCCCCTGAATTGGCTTATTTTTTTATTTCTGCCTGACTTTATTATTTTCAGGATTGGAACATAGGGGAGGATTTTTTCTTCAAGGATTTTAAAAATTAGAAATAATGCGTGTAAATTCGAGGATAGACTTACAGATTCAGCCACTTGGCTGCCGCGGATGGTAACTCTGCGGCGCTGGCTACTTTGACCGTACAGGTGGGCAGGCTCTCGATGAACTGGCGGCCGTATTGCTTGGTCAGCACGCGTTTATCCAGAATCGCTACCACGCCGCGGTCGGATTGGGTGCGGATTAGCCGGCCAAAGCCCTGGCGAAAGCGCAGGATGGCCTCGGGCAGATTGTATTCGTTGAAAGGGTCATCAAAGGTCTCGGCACGAGCAGCAATAATGGGGTCGGAGGGCACGTCAAAGGGCAACTTGGCGATGACCAGCACCGAAAGCGCCTCGCCGGGGATATCCACGCCCTCCCAGAAGGCACGCGTCCCCAGCAGCACAGCTTTGTCGGCTTCGCGGAAGGTTTCCAGCAGGGTATTGGTGGATGCGCCTTCGCCCTGTTCGAAGACCTGAATATCCGCATCGGCCAGAGCCGGGGCGATGCTTTGCGAGGTGCGTTTGAGCTGCGCGTACGAGGTGAACAGCACCAGCATGCGTCCGTTGGTGGCTTTCGCCAGGCGAGTGACGGCCGCTTCGACGCCGCGCTGGTAGGCGTTGGCATCGGAAGGTTCGGGAATGTCATTGACCAGATATAACAGGGTGGAATTTTCAAAGTCGAAGGGGGAGCCCAGCACCAATTCATCGGCTTCATCGGCGTTCAGACGGTTGCGCAGATAATCGAATTCGCCGTGGGTGGTGAGTGTGGCCGAAGTGAGGATGATGCAGGTTTTTTCGTGCCACAGATATTGTTCCATCAATGGACCGATGTGCAGAGGTGCAGATTGTAAATTGAGGCGGAAATTATTTGGCAATAATTCTGCCCAGTAAACGTTCATGACATCGGGCTTGAAGACCATACCGTTGACGGTGAGTTCCGCTTCATTGATTCGACGGTTGACACTAGCCAGGCTGCTCAGGGTATCCTGAACTTCTTCATTGGGCTCGTCGAGGCTGTCACTGATGGTCTTCTGGAATTCACCCAGCAACGCCAGTAATGCTCGCAAGTTGCCGTCGGCTTTATCCCAGCAGACTTCCACTTCGGACCAGACCGGCAGAGTTCGGGTGGAGGGTAGAATGCGTACTTGTTGGCCGTAGCCATTGATGGGTTGGCCGTCACGCTGATCTTCCATGAAACTTTCCATACCGTGAATGAATTCGGAAAAATCATTCTCGACGCGGAAGAGAATATCGGTGAGTTTGCGTGCCTGCTCATTCAAACCGGCAAATTCTGCCGGAGGCAGACCGTGTGAAACGAGTGTGAGCAATCTTCCCAACAGCCCGCTGGAGATGCCGCCCACTTCGCGCAACAGTCGCACGAAATCAGCTTGATTAATATGGAAGCTTAGTGCATTGGTCGTCGCGGATTCCAGGTGGTGAGCTTCGTCGACGATCAGGTATTGGTAATCGGGTAAGACGCGGCTGCCGGTGACCACATCTGCCAGCAGCAAGGCGTGATTGACCACCAGGATGTGCGCGGATTGGGAAGCCATGCGCATTTTATAGAACGGGCAGGCACCACCGGTGCGGGCCAGGCAGACTTCACCTTTACAGCCTTCATCTTCAGCCGAGAGACTCGACCAGACATCGCGTTCAGCTGGCCCGTTGAGGTTGATCTCTCCGCGGTCGCCGGTGCCGCCCTGGTGCATCCAGACCAGTATCTTGGCCAGCACGCGTAATTCATCGGCGTTTTCGGGGCCATTTTTACGGATACCTTCCAGGCGGCGCGGGCACAGGTAATTGTTGCGGCCTTTAACGACCGTGGCGCGTACTTCACTGCCCAGGGCAGCCGCCAGGTCGGGAATATCTTTTTTGATCAGTTGGTCTTGCAGGGTAATGGTGTTGGTCGAGATCACCACGCGGGTGGAGTTCTTGAGCGCAAATTCGACTGCCGGGATCAAATAAGCGAAAGACTTGCCCGTTCCTGTCCCGGCTTCGACCATCATGTGTTGCCCCTGTGAAAGGGCCTTGGTCACCGCCCGTAGCATTTCGATTTGCTGCGGGCGACTTTCGAAATTTTCAAAGTAATGGGCGAAGGGTCCGCCATGTTCGATCTTGGCTGCCAGTTCGTCGGCGTCAAGTGGGGTGGTTGTTTCAGCTGGGATCAGAGGTGCTGCAATCGGGGCGGCTCCGCCGAATAATTCTCCGTAGTCGTCCTGCTGGGCTTTGCGTGCTTCCACAGGCATTCGCCCTTTTTCGCGCAACGCTTGGCTGAACATTAGGCTTCCGTCCCAATCGATGGGTTCGCTGAGCCTGACGATTTCTGCCAGCAGTTCGATGGGTAATTCGAGCACCTTTTGGTAAAGCGCGATCAGCACCGCGTGTGCCAGTTTGGCGTCATCCAGCGCACGATGGGAATTGGGGATCATGATCCCCAGCGTCTTTCCCAGAGTGCCCAGGTTGTAGCGGCTGTTCCCCGGCAGGGTGATGGCGGCCAGTTCGTAAGTATCCACGGTTTGGTTTAACCGCAGGATGTTCTGTTTTTGCAAAAAGGAGACGTCGAAGCGGACATTGTGGCCAACGACCGGGTCATTTCCCACAAAATCAGCGACTTCTTGCAGCACGGCGCGGATGGGGGGCGCGTTGCGCACCATCTCATTGTTGATGCCGGTTAATTGCGTGATCAGGGGAGGAATGGGCCGATTCGGGTTGATGAGCTTGTTCCACTCTGCTTCCACCCGGTGCCCGGAGAAACGCACTGCTGCAATTTCGATGATCACATCTTTTTGAAAATCCAACCCCGTAGTTTCGATATCGATTGCGACCATTGAACTCATGGCGTGATTATATCATGCGCATAGTGCTTTTATTCCATGCCATCGAATGATTTTGCGATAATGGAAAATACCTTTACAAATTCAAGCGGTGATAAGATTAATCCATCACACGAAGCGGAGAAAACCCATGCCAGACCTAAAAAATTCAGTATTCAGCTTGCGAACTGACCCTGAAAAAGGGACATTTTCCATTCTGACCAATGATCCGAAATTACCTGATATTTTAAATGCTCGGATCGGGGTGCATTATCGGCAAAACGGACGGGTATTCCTGGGGCTGGCCGGTAGCTGGCAAGGGCATCAGAGCTCATCAGCGCAGATTCAAAATACGGAACATGGCGCCATGGAGACTCTGACCTTTGTCCTCCCTGAAGATGCCGGTGGCGTAAGTTATGAATTGACCTTTGGTATTGTACAGGAAATTCCGCTCGTCGTCTGGAAGTTGAAGCTCTTCAATCATGGCGCTTCGCCGATCCAGGTCGAACGCGTTGATTTACTAGTGGTCGATCCGGCTCTGGAAGGCTCCTGGATCGTATTTCACGGCGCCAAAAAACCTGCCGAGATGGGTTTTTTCCACAATGGCTGGCAGTCCTGGTCGCCGGTGGGCTGGGTCGCTGGGGATGGGAAGATGCCGCGCACTCGCCTGGGTGGGATGCAGGCACCGATGATCTATAATACCGGCACGCCGAGACCCGGCGGACGTGGGCATTTCAGCAGTGACTTTTTTTCTGTTCTGGGTGACCGGGTGGCACGAACTGGTTTTGCCTTGGGGTTCCTCTCTCAAAAGCAGCAGTTCGGCTCCATTCAGGCTGATTTTTCTGGTCCGGTGAAACTGGAGATGTGGGCGAATTGCGATGGAGTGCAGGTGGATCCGGAGAAATGGCTCGAAACTGATTGGGCCGTCTTCAATCCGGTCTTGCTCGATCATCGCGATCCGCTGAACGTCTATCTCGATGCTGTTGCCCGAGAGAATCATGTGAGAGTTCCGGCCGAGTCGCCGGTGGGTTGGTGTTCCTGGTATCACTTCTATACCAAAGTGACTGCTCAGGATGTCGAGGCCAACCTGGCTTCCATCGTGGCCGGGCAGGACCGCCTGCCCGTACAGTTGGTTCAGATCGATGACGGCTTCGAAAGCCAGATCGGTGATTGGTTTACATTCAAATCGACTTTTCCGGAGGGTGTCCAACCCCTGGCCCAAAAAATTAGCAAGGAGGGGCTCATCCCCGGATTGTGGTTGGCACCTTTTATCGTGCACACGAAATCCAAGCTCATCCAGGATCATCCCGATTGGATCCTGCGCAAGCCCAATGGTCGTCCTGTCAACGCCGGTTATGTCTGGGGAGTGCTGGATACGGCTTTGGATTTGACCATCCCGGCCGCGTTGCAATATGCCTGTGACGTCATCCGTACAGCCGCCATGGAATGGGGATATCCCTACCTCAAGCTGGATTTTCTCTACGCCGCAGCCTTACCCGGTAAATACCACGATCCCACCATGACGCGAGCGCAGGTCTTGCGCATGGGTCTGGAAGCTCTCCGGGATGCGATGGGCCCTGAAGTGACCCTGCTGGGTTGCGGAGCGCCGTTCGGTTCGAGCCTTGGCCTGGTCGAAGCCATGCGCATTGGCCCAGACGTAAGTGGGGACTGGCAGCCGGTTTTCAATGGCATCAAGGCCTTTATCAAGAACGAACCCTCCTTCCCTTGTGCCCGCAACTCTATCCATAATATTCTCGCTCGTGCCAGTTTACATGACCGCTGGTGGGTGAATGACCCCGATTGCCTGTTGATTCGCCCCGATACCCATCTCAGCCTGGAGGAGGTCGAGACACTGGCCACCGCCATCGGCATGACGGGCGGTTCTTTGCTGCTCTCGGATGACCTGCCAAAGTTGCCCGCTGAACGGATGCGTCTGGCGGAAGTGCTCCTACCGGTTCTTGGCGAACGCGCTCAGGTGCTGGATTGGTTCGATGCTGAGATGCCTTCCCTGCTGCGTCTGGATTTACTAAACGACACCGGCGAGTGGCACCTGGTGACCCGTTTTAACTGGCAAGAGGTAGCTGCGGATCTGGCCATCGCCCCTGAAGATTTTGGTTTGCCTGCCGGTGAGTATTGGGTCAACGACTTCTGGCGGGAAAAGGTTTGCCATCTCAAAGCAGGTGAAAAATACCTTGCCAGTGCCGTGGCTCCGCACGGTTGCGTCTTGCTTGCTTTACGCAAGGCTCAGGCTGCTCCTCAATATCTCGGCAGCAATTTGCACTTCTCGATGGGCAGGGAAGTGGCTGAATGGCAAAGTAATGCCAGCGAATTGACGGCTACCCTGCGATTACCCCGCACATCGGAAGGGATTGTAAAAATAGTTCTCCCCTGGCAGAAGGTGTCGGTTTTTTGTGATGACCTTCCTGTAGCATTTGGCAGGGGGGAGGATGGGGTGATCGAAATCCCTGTGACAGTGAATGGTTTTACTCGCCTCAGGATTCATAAGGATTAAAGTAAAAACTCCCGGTTTCGCGAAAAACGAAACCGGGAGTTTCATAAAGAGCATTTACCTATTTTTGAGTCGGCAGTGGGGGTAATTGAGCCTTTTTGGCTTTATTGCGGCGTACCAACCAGCGGATCAAGAAGTACAGGGGGACGCCGATGACGATCACGATGGGCAGCACCAGAATGACGACCCAGATCAGGAAGTTGACCAATCCCTTGAAGAAGTTGAGCAAAGCCTGAACGGCATCACGGGCGATGCCGGTGGGTTGCCAGCCGGCGACGGTAATGGGTTGGCTGGTGGCCTTGGCATTGATCTGCACGGTAATGGCGGATTTGGCGGACGCCTGTTCATCATACTGAATCTGACCTTTGAGCACTTCGATCTGTTCGGTGATTTGCAATTTCTGGTTGTAAATAGCCAGAATATCATCCGTTTTGGTGGCGCTGTCGTACATCTTGGTCAGTTCATCAGAAGCCTGCTCCAGATTGGTCAATCGGGATTGCAGGTCGGTATATTCCTGGGTGATGTCCTGGCCCGAGACCGATTCGTCGGTGACAAATTTTTCCGGGTTTCCAGTGAGGGCCTTGATTTGGTCCAGGGCGGCGTTGAGTTGGTCGGATGGAACGCGGATGGTGACTGTCGCTGTCGGAACCTGATCGCCCGCAGAGGTGTAGGTTTGATAGCTGTTTGAACTGACTGTAAAGCCACCCATGGCAGTGGCCATTTTCATGATGTCCGATAGCGATTTTGAGGGATCATCCACCAGGATGGTCAGGGATGCGTTTTGAATGACCATTTGTTTGGTGGTATTGGTGGTGGCATCAGTAGTGCCATTGGTGGTGTCACTCGCGCCAGCGAATGCTGGTGCAGCCGTTGGTGCCGGGGCGGCCAGAGCAGGAACCTCTCCTGAGCTGGTGACTCCAACGGCAGATTTATTGGAAGGCATGCTGGTAGAAGCAGCACTGGCGCAACTTGCCAGTAAAAAGACACAAATCACGGTGAATATTAGCAGGTATTTCGTTTTCATTTTTCTCCTCCTGGAACGATCTTAATCTGCTCTTGAGACGTTCGCTACTCGCTTCTGGTTCCCTTTACCAGCCTTCTGCCAATCGTTTACACAGCTTTTCCGGTAGGCCGGCTTTTTCGATCGCCTTTTGGGTGGCTTTGATATCATAGGCGACCCGATGTATTTCCCAGGTCTGCTCTTCGGGGTCCAGAATTCCATAAGAAGCGCGCGGGTCGTGATCACGCGGTTGGCCGACCGATCCTGGATTGAAGATGCAGCGGGTCTCGATTTTTTGTACAACTCCTGGCTGGAGGATTGCCCGGGTGACGCTGTCTCCACTCGGAGTGACGGTGAATGCCAGGGGAAGATGGGAATGTCCAACCAGCGCCAGTTGCGTTTCAAAAAAGGCAAAATTGACCATGGCGGTCATCTGGTCGATCAAATATTCCCAGGTCGGACTTCGTGGGCTGCCGTGCGCCAGGGTCACCCAATCGGTGGTGACGATTTCAGGCAGTTTCGAAAGGTAATCCTGATTTTCGCGGGTAATTTCCCGTTTGGTCCAATAGATCACGTGGCTCGCCTCGTCATTGAAACGATCGATGTCGCGGCTGTCGACCACTGCCGCATCGTGATTACCCAACAGGCAGGTCAGATTCGGTAAAGAGGCAATCCGTTCGATGCATTCGTTTGGAAAAGGACCGTAACCGACGAGGTCTCCGAGGCACCAGACGGCGTCGACGGTGACAACCGAGGCCATCACAGCTTCGAGGGCGGAATAATTTGCGTGAATATCGGAGATGACAAGAATGCGCATGATGACTTTCGTTTACTCAGACCAACCAGGGGAGAATTTTTTGGATGATTCTTTCAGCAACCTCATACTTGGAGAGGATGGGTAGCGATTCTTTTGAACCATCTTTCTTGATAAAGATCACTCGATTGGTATCGACTTCGAACCCGCTCTCCTTTTGGCTGATATCATTCGCTACGATCAGATCCAATTTCTTGTTTTCGACCTTGGCAGTCGCATTTTGCACGACCTGCTCACTTTCAGCGGCGAACCCGATGATAATTCGCGGGAATCCGCTTTTCGCTTTTCGGTTGGCCACTTCGAGCAGGATGTCTTTCGTTGGCTTGAGTTCGATGGTAAGTGAACTGCGGTCTTTTTTTATTTTCTCTTCGGCAACCTCCGACGGAGTAAAATCGGCCACAGCCGCCGCCATGATGAGTACATCGGCTTTCTGGCTGTGATCCAGAATGGCGGTCAGCATTTCGGCCGCAGTTTTCACTGGATAGACTTGCACACCTGCGGGAGCGACCAGATTTGTCGGAGCAGTTACCAGTGTGACCTCAGCGCCGCTATCCAGAGCAGCCTGTGCAATTGCATATCCCTGTTTGCCCGAGGAGCGGTTCGTGATGACCCGTACCGGGTCGATGGGTTCTTGGGTACCACCGGCGCTGATAACGAATCGTTTCCCCTTCAAAGGGCCGCTTTGACTGAGCAGGTACCGGATGAAGGCTAAAATATTGGCAGGTTCCTCGAACCGCCCGGGACCGGTGAGACCGGAGGCCAAATGTCCCTCGGCCGGGCCGATGAAATGCACTCCGCGCTCTTTGAGAATGGCGACGTTCTTTTGTGTGGCGATATTCTGGTACATGCCCAGATCCATGGCTGGAGCCAGTAGAATGGGGCATCCTGCAGCTAGGGCAGATACGCTGAGCAGGTTGTCGCCCAGCCCGCAGGCCAGTTTGGCTATCGTCGAGGCGGTCACCGGGGCGATAACCAGCAGATCGGCCGAGTGGCCCAGGTTGACGTGTACCACGTGAGACTCACCGCCCCACAAGTCGGCATCGGTGAAGGCTTTGCGGCCGGTGACGGATTGGAATTGCAGCGCTGAGACGAAATGCAGGGCACTTTCGGTGAGAATGACGTCCACCAGCGCGCAGGCCTGGGTCATCTTCGAAGACAGTTCGACGGCCTTATAGGCCGCAACAGAACCGGTCACGCCCAACACGATGTGTTTATTTGCAAATGGATTAGCCATAGCTTATTGATTCATTTCCCAGATCACCCGTAGTCCATCCAGAGTTAACCACGGAGCAGTGATCTGAATCACGCTGGTTTGTTTCGCCACCAATTCAGCCAGGCCGCCGGTGGCGATGACTTTCATTTCGGACCCCAGTAACTTTTTGAAGCGGACGACCATGCCTTCCACCATGGAAACGTAGCCGAACATCAGCCCGGATTGCATGGCGTGGATGGTATTTTTGCCGATCACGTTCGGAGGAGCCTGTAAATCGACCCGCGGAAGTTGCGCGGTCGAGCGTACCAGCGCCTCTGCAGAGATGCCGATGCCGGGAGCGATGGCACCGCCCAGGTAAGCACCGGTGGCATCGATGGCATCGAATGTGGTGGCTGTGCCAAAATCGACCACACAGGCCGGCCCCCCGTAGAACTTTTTGACGGCTACGACGTCCACGATGCGGTCAGCTCCCATGGCTTTTGGGTCATCGATGAGAACTTTGATCCCTGTCTTGGTGGCAAAATCGACATTCAGGGGCTCCGCTTTAAGATAATTATTACAGGCTTGAATGACCCGGCTGGTCAACGGAGGCACGACCGAAGCCATGCAGATCCCTTCCAGGTCGGAGGGGTTGAATCCCGCATGGTCGAGCAGGTCCGACATCATGATGCCGTATTCGTCGGGCATGCGTTCATGATTGGTGGCCATGCGCCAGTGATTTTTGAGCGTTTCGCCTTGGAACAGTCCCAGGGTAATGTTGGTGTTGCCGATATCGATTGTCAGAAGCATAATTTCTCCCGCTGCAACTCTTTATTGTACTAGAAAACGACAGAAATACGAAATGTTGAGGGCGGTGCTTCTTCTGGCTTACTCGAATTTGTGAACGGCCTCGATGATCTCGGCGGCGATGTCGTAACGGCCAAAGGCCGGCATCAGGTAAACACCCTGGGTGAGGCCCTTCAATTGCTGTGCCAGTCCCACCGCCAGTTCGATGCCGGTGGCGGCGCCATGTTCCCCGGCAGCCGTCATGCGCTCGAACGCCACCTCGGGGATATCGATGCCAGGTACTTCTTGCTGCAAAAAGTTGGCATGCCGCAGGCTGGCTAGCGGCAGCAGCCCTACCAGCAGCGGAATCGCTAGCTTGCTGCCTTCCACGCGTTCGTACGCTTCCAAAAAGCCATTGACATGGGAAATGTCATAAATCGGTTGGGTCAGGATGAAATCAGCGCCGGCTTTCAATTTGCGGTGCAGGTTCTTGATCTCTTCATTGATATCGTGTGGATTCAGGTTCAAGGCGCAGCCAACGAAGAAATTGGTGGGTTGGCCGATATCCGCACCGGAGTGGTCGACCCCCAGGTTGAATCCCTGTTTGATGAGTTTGATCAATCCCGAGGGAACGAGGTCGTAGTTATCCATCGCTTCCGGGTAATCGCCGATGGAGGTCGGATCGCCCATGACCACGAAAACGTTGCGTACGTCCAGCGCGTGAGCGGCCAGCAGGTCGCCCTGCACGCGCAGCAGATTGCGCCCGCGAGTGGGGAAGTGCAACGTTGTCTCGATGCCGACCTTGCGCTGGATCAGTTCGCACACTGCCCAGGGACTCATACGCATGCGCGCCATCGGGCTGTCGGCTACATCGATGACGTCCGCTCCGGCCTCGGAGAGCAGGCTCGCTCCGGCCAGCAGCTTTTGCGTGGTCAACCCGCGTGGGGGATCCATCTCGACAGCGATGGCAAATTTTCCCTGGCTTAATTTCGTTGCCAGTTGGGTGGGCGCGAGCGCTTGCGCCTCGTCGGTAGCCGTACTCTTGTCGCTAGGGCTGAATTCCACCCGCAGCAATGATTCCGGCTTCGTGGTCTGTAAGGCGTTGGACATCGACGCGATGTGCCTGGGGGTCGTTCCGCAACAACCGCCGACCACGCTGGCGCCTTCGCGCCAGAAGGAAAGGGCATAGTCGCCAAAATATTCCGGGCCGGCCGGATACATGATGCGGCCTTCCACCTGTTGCGGCCAGCCGGCGTTGGGCATGACCGAGAACACGCCCTCCGGCACAGCTTCGCGCATCTGTTTGAGCAAATTGAGCAATTGGTTGGGGCCGCCCGAGCAGTTGATGCCGATCACGTCAGCGCCCGCCTCGTGGACATGGTGAGCTACCTTGGCTGGGGTATCCCCGAGCAGGGTGAGGTTGTCGCGCGTGAAGGTCATGGAGGCGATCACCATGAGGTCAGGGGCAACGGCCTTGGCGGCCTGGATGGCTTCGACGATTTCATGGATGTCAGTAAAGGTCTCCAGGATGAGCAGGTCCACCCCTGCTTTGGTCAGAGCCGTGATCTGTTCCGAAAAGGCAGCGAACGCCTGTTCGGGTTGGACGCGGCCAAATGGTGCCAGACGCACGCCCAGCGGACCGACGTCCCCAGCGATGAGCACATTTTTGAACGAAGCCTGCACTACTTTGCGTGCCAGGTCGACCCCTGCGGCATTGATCTCGGCGACCTGGTCGCCTAATCCGTGCTGGCTCAACTTGAAGCGGTTCGCTCCAAAGGTGTTGGTCTGGATGATCTGTGCGCCAGCCTCGATGTAATCACGGTGCACATCGGCCACCAAGCCGGGCTGGCTCAGATTGAGCGCATCGAAGCATGTCTCCACCTTGACCCCGCGTTCGTGCAGCAGCGTGCCCATGGCGCCGTCGCCGATGACCGGCCGCCCGGATTGGAGCAACGCTTTGAAATCAGGTTTCCCTGGCATGACTAGCCTTTCATTAACTGTTCCACCCTGGATTCGCCGGTATTGAAATATTTGGCTTCGGGATGGTGAACGATGATGGCGGCCGTGGATTGCTCCGGCACCAGTTGGTAGGCGGAGGTTAATTTCATTCCCAGCTCTTTTTCGGCCGGCAGCAGTTGGAAGACGCGCGCGTGATCTTCGAGGTCCGGGATGGCCGGGTAACCCCAGGAGTAGCGCTTGCCCTGACCGGCGGGAATGCCCAGTTCGCGGCGCACATGTTCGTGTAGATAATCCGCGGCTGCCTCGGCGGTTTGCACCGCCAGACCGTGGGTGAAATAGGCTTCACTGTAATCGTTGGCCGCTTGTAGGCGGTCGAAGCGTTCGGTGGCTGCCTGTCCGACCGTGACGATCTGGAAGGCGACTGTGTCCATTTTGCCGGATTCGACCGGCAGGAAGTAATCGGCCAGCGACAGGGCTTCCTGTGCTTTTTGCCGTGGAAAGTGGAACTTTGCCAGCACGGTGGGTTTGGCTGCTTTGATTGATGCCGGGTCGTACACGAGCAGGTCTTCGCTATTCTCGACCTGCGCCGGCCAGAACCCGTAGATTCCACGCGGAGCCAGCCATTTTTCCTGGATCGCTCCTTTACACATTCTTTCCAGGCGTGCTTCGTATTCCTGCTGCAGCTTCGTCCAATCTTCACCGTGGGTGTTCTTGGCTCCCCATGAGAGCCGGAAAAGTTCGTTCTTGGCCAGGTGTTTGAAGATGACTTCGAGTGGCATCTGCTGCACGACGTGCACTCCCCACTGAGACGGGTTGGGGATGAAGGGCGCCGGGCTGACTGCGGATTTTCGCTCTTTTTCATTGCCGGAAACGTTGCCCGTGCTGCGGCTGAATTCGAAATCGGAGTCCTCTTTGAGCTTCTGCAATGCGGCCTTGCGGGTTTCCGGGTCGGATAAGACATCCATGGTGGCCAGGCCTTCGAAGGCGTCTTTGCAGTAGAACACGCCCGGTGCATATAACTCGTCCGTTTCGGTGCACAGGATGCGCCGCCCGAAGCGTTCGTTGATAGCCGCGCCGCCGATGAGCACCGGGAACTTGAGTCCCCGCCGCTGCAGTTCGTTGACCACCAGCGGCATTTGCTTGCTGGTGCTGACGAGCAGCGCGCTCAGGCCGATGGCGTCGGCTTTTTCTTCCACGGCTTTGCTGATGATGGTCTCGGCGGGCACTTGTTTGCCCAGATCGACCACGTCGTAGCCGTTGTTGGAAAGGATGGTCTTGACCAGGTTTTTGCCGATGTCGTGCACGTCGCCATAGACGGTCGCCAGCACGAGTTTGCCCTTGCTGGTGCCTTCCTTGCGCTCCAGGTAAGTTTCAAGGTGCGCTACGGTCTTCTTCATCACTTCAGCGGATTGCAGCACGAAGGGCAGGATCAACTCGCCGGCGCCGAATTTATCACCGACTTCCTTCATGGCGGGCAGGAGCACCTTATTCAGTACCCATACCGCCCGCTCCTGCCTTTCGGGGCCGATCGGGGAGGGGGTAACCAGTTCGTCGATGTCGGCTTCCACGTCTTCCTTGTAGCGGTGCATGATCTTCCAGTGCAGCCGTTCGTTGGCAGCCATACCCTTGAGCATTTCTTGCTGCACGTCCTTCTTTTCTTCGGCGGGTCCGGCCGTCTGAAAGTGTTCGATCAATTTCTGCAGTGCATCCGGGTGGCGCGCGAAGATCAGGTCTTCCGCAAGAGTGCGTTCGCCTGCGGGGATTTCAGCGTAAGGGGTGATGGTGGCCGGGTTGACGATGGCCATATCCAGCCCGGCTTGCACGGCGTGATGCAGCATGACGCTGTTGATGACCCCGCGCGCGTTGGGAGCCAGCCCAAATGAGACGTTGCTGATCCCCAGCGAAGTGAACACGCCGGGGAGTTCCGCTTTGATGCGGCGGATGCCTTCCAGCGTTTCGATGGCGGAGCGGCTGAATTCTTCGGAACCGGTCGCCAGTGTGAAGGTCAGCGCGTCGAAGACCAGGTCTTCGGGGCGCAGGCCGTGTTCATCTACGGCAATACTGTACAGCCGTTTGGCCACTTCGAGCTTGCGCTCGGCGGTCTTGGTCATCCCCGCTTCGTCAATGGTCAAAAGAATGATGGCGGCGTTGTACTTCTTCGCAAGGGAGAGAATGCGGTCGGCTTTGGCACGGCCGCCTTCGAGGTGGGTCGAGTTGATCAGGCACCGTCCGGGAGCCGTTTGCAACGCGGCTTCGAGCACGTCCGGTTCGGTGCTGTCGATGACCAGCGGCAGCCGGATCACCGGAGCCACGGTCTTGATGAGATGGATCATGGTGGCGACTTCGTCCGCGCGTTCGGTCAGGGCCACTTGCAGGTCCAGTCCGTGCGCGCCGCTGTTCACCTGCTGGCGCGCCAGGCTGAGCATGCCGTCGTAATCATCTTCCAGTACCATCTTCTTGAAATTGCGGCTACCCTGCGTGTTCAACCGTTCCCCGATCAGGAACGGTCTGGGTTCCTGTGGGATGGTTTGCGCCTGGATGGCTGAAGCCAGCACCGGAATGTGATGTTTTTCGGGTTGGAATGGTTTTAAGCCTTTGAGTTCCCCAATCAGCGCTTTCAAATGCTCGGGGGTGGTACCGCAGCAGCCGCCCACCACGCGCACGCCGTTCTTCTGCGCGAATTCGAAGAGCGTATCGGCAAAGGTTTGTGGTTCGAGAGGGTAGACTGCCTGGCCGTCCACGTTTAGCGGCAGGCCGGCATTGGGGATGCACGACACCGGTAGGCTGGAATTCTCGCCCAGGTAACGGATGGGCTCCCGCATCAGGTCGGGGCCGGTGGAGCAATTCAGCCCGATGACGTCGATGGGTAGCGCTTCGAGGATGGCCAGCACCCCGCTGATGTCGGTGCCCAGCAGCATGCGCCCGGTGGTGTCCAGCGTCACCTGGGCCTGGATGGGGACGACGATGCCGGTTTGTTCGCAGGCTTCTTCCAGCCCTAGAATGGCCGCTTTCACCTCCAGGATATCCTGTGAGGTTTCGATCAGCAGCAGATCTACCCCGCCGCGTAGCAAGGCGCTGGCCTGCTCGCAGAAGAGTGTTTTCAATTCCGCAAAATTGATGTTGGAAAGCTCAGGGTCATTCATCGAGGGTAATTTCCCCGATGGCCCGATGGAACCGGCCACAAAGCGCTTGTGCCCGTCCCGGCTGTATTCGTCGGCCAGGCGTCTGGCCAGCCGCGCTGCCGTCAGGTTGATCTCTTCGACCTTGTCTCCCAGGCCGTATTCTTTCAGTGTCAGCCGGTTGGCGCGGAAGGTGCACGTTTCGATCACGTCCACGCCTACATCCAGGAACGAGCGATGCACCTTTTCGACTGCCGCCGGGTATGAGATCACCAGGTAGTCATTGCAGCCGTTGGTTCTCTCGCCGCCGAATTGGGAGGCGCTCAAGTTTTGCCGTTGCAGGTTGGTACCCATGGCTCCATCGAAGACCATGACTTTTTTTGCCATTGCGTCGAGGTAAGTGCGGTTGGTATAGGTACGATTCATCAGAAACCTCCTTTGGTCATTCGATGGTGTTAAAAAATGCCTCTCTGTTAATGAGAGGCGATTCTTTCAACGCATTTTCTCTCATCTTCCAGAATGCTCCTGGTATGGAGCTCTGCCGGATTTGGCACCAGCTGGTTGCAGCGGTTGCCGAGGTATCGCGGGGCCGGTCCCTCCACCTCTCTGGATGAGCGGGTAGACAAGAAAGCCTACCCTTAATACCGAAATTTTACCACAAAAATGGTCGAAATCTCCATAGGCAGGTATTTCAAACTGTTGGGTGGGGGATCACTTTCTTTCTATTTGCTGGTCAGATTCATAACCGAATTGTCAGCAGCTGTGATTGTCAATGCTTTGCCATTGACCTCAAAATTTACCGTTCCGGTCATTACCTTGAAAGTTGTACTTTCTTGGATCATTTGCGGGTCAGCACAGGCCATCATGGTTGTGGCCAATGCGCCGAAGGTGATTTTTCCGTCTTTGAGGCTGTAATTACCAGAAAATTGATTGCATCCAAAACTTCCGCTGACCTGTCCATCCTTGCTAAAAGTCAGAGTGGTTTCCACACCCGTGATTGCAGGTGTTTGGTTGGTCGCGGGACCGTAAGAAACCAGTTTCCAGGATGTTCCTGCCAGGGTTGCTTGGCTTTCACTTGGACTGCACGCAGATAGAAGTAATCCTGTTAATGCCAAAAAGGTGATGAGAAATAGAGTGATCTTGTGCATTTCAACTTTCCTTCTGGATAAAATATATTCTCCATTGAGTAGACTCCCAGCCGGCGAGATAAGTTCCTGCGTTTTTCTATTTGGGGTCACTGTATACTCATAATATGAGTCTCAGAACTGTTTTGCCTGGACCGGATTGAGAGAAAAATGAAAATAGTTTTTGATGAAATTCTTTTAGGCATCAAAAGGTCGATTGGCTTATTAAACCAAAAGGAAAAGAGAAATCTTTATATCGCAACATTCTTAATGCTGGTTACGGGTATCCTCAGCAACGGGCCTGCCGTGATTCTGGGTAAATTAGTCGATCAATTGGTCAATGGTAGTGCCATTAAATTAGCAATTGTCATTCCTTTCATCCTGCTGCTCTGTGTGGTCATTTTGGCGCGTGAAGGGTTGACAGTGGTTTTCAAATATCTCATTCAAAATATTGCCACCCAAACGGGCAAAGATCAAACAGTTAAGGTGATAGAGAGATTGCTCAAAGTGGATATTGGCGGATATCTCTATCAGCAGCAAATTGGCTCTTTATATGGACGCATCTTTCGATCCATTGAAGGACATATCAATCTACTCAAACTTACTTTTTTAGATTTCATGCCCGTTTTCTTTGCCGCATTGGCAGCCATCGGTATTGCTTTCACCCAGAAGCCGCTGATGGCTTCTGCAATGATCCTCGTTATCCCTACTGGCTTATATCTGATCGTTAAGCAAGTTTCCTCCCAGAAAGGCATTCGGGTTGCTTTATTACGTAAAAAAGAAGAGGTCGATGGCAAAGTGGTTGAGATGCTCGGAGGTATTGAGACGATTCGTGTAATGAATACTGTCAGCTTTGAAGTAGCTAAAGTGGAGAAGAGTACCGAAGAACGTCGAAAAATTGAAATCAAGCACCATATCGCCATGGCTTTTTATGATGCAGCCAAGTCACTCAATGAAGGCTTTTTCACGGTTGTTGTGATCGTTCTTTCAATTTATCTGGCTTCTCTGAAAATAATTTCAAAAGGTGACATTTTGGTTTACGCAATTCTCTTTACCAATATTACAGGGCCTCTCCTCGAGATTCACCGCATATTGGATGAAGCCTCAGAAAACTCAATTCAAGTCAATGATCTTTACAACATTTTGCATCAACCCCTCGATGTTTCTTTTACCGAATTCGAGGTGGTTTCTAAGGTATCTGAGAATAAGGTGGAACCCGCTGTTTCGGTTAGTGGTCTCTCCTTTGCTTATCCGGGGAATGAGGATGTCACGGTATTGGATTCCATCAGTTTGACGATCAATGCAGGCGAAAGCATCGGTATTGCTGGGGCTTCTGGCTGTGGTAAAACAACTTTCATTCATATCCTTTTAAAATTGATACATGACTATACCGGCGAAATTTCCCTTTTTAATGAAAACTTACAGACCATTTCCAGAGAAGACCTGGCCGAAAAGATTGCTTATGTGCCTCAAAAGCCTTTCGTTTTTTCAGGCACAATCAAAGAGAATATCCTTTATGGATCTAGGCGAAAGGTTCCCGACGCGGAGTTAGTAGAGGCAGCCGGGAATGCATGTATCTTGGAGGAAATTCGGGAGAGCCTGGGCGGTTTCAAAGGCATCATTTCTGAAAATGGCAATAACTTAAGTGGAGGTCAGCGGCAAAGATTGGCGCTGGCTCGTGTTATGCTGCAATCACCGCAGTTAATTATTTTTGATGAGGCGACTTCTGCTCTGGATAATACCAACGAGGCGATTATCCAAAAAAATATCGAACGCATTTTTAAACAGAAAACCATTATTACAATTGCCCACCGCCTGACTACCCTCAAGAATGCCGATAGGATTTTGGTTTTTGATGCTGGCAAGATCGTACAAGAAGACAACTTCAAAACTTTGTCAGAGACTAAAGGTTTATTTCAAGACTTCCTTCAACAAAGAAGCAAACCTGTTGACCTGAAATAATCTGGGGATGCATCAATCTCCGATCTTCGAATTGCAGGTTCCATCTTATCTGATACGAGGCGGGATATGGGAAGAAAAACATTAAGAATAAAGTGTACACTTACTTAAAGAATCACTTGTTTGCCTCATGTCGGGTTAAGCAATGATAGAGGGTAGTACCTATGTCTGAACCAAATTCCCTTAAAAATGCTGTGGTCAAAGAAGTCGGTAGCCAGCCCTCTGTTCAGCAAAAAAAGCACAAAACACGCTGGAAAGACAGTCGGTTCAGGCATTTATTATCCGTGCTTGGCCCCGGGGTGATCACCGGTGCTTCAGATGATGACCCTTCCGGCATTGGTACCTACTCTGTTGCCGGCGCGCAGTTTGGCTATGGCACAGTTTGGGTAAGCCTTGTCACTTATTTCCTCTCCGCGGCGGTACAGGAGGTATGTGCCCGCATCGGCTTGGTCACAGGACACGGGCTGGCTGCGGTCATCAAACACTATTTTCCCCGTTGGTTGTTATATGCGGTGGCATTTTTGCTAGTCGCCGCCAATACCCTCAATATTGGCGCGGATATCGAGGCAATGGCCGGGTCCATTCATCTGGTCTTGCCTGTTGTGCCCACCGCACTGGCTGCGCTACTCGTCGTCGCACTCACTCTCGCTTTGCTTGTGCTCATGTCGTACAAAACCTATTCGAAATACCTGAAATGGGTGGCCCTTGTGCTTTTCTCGTACATGATCGTGGCTTTCCTTTCGCACGTAGATTGGGAGTTGGCTCTCAAGTCGCTGGTACTGCCGGCGATTAAACTGGAACCTGCTTACATCACCACATTAGTCGCAATTCTGGGCACGACCATTTCTCCGTACATGTTTTTTTGGCAGGCGAATATGGAGGTCGAAGAGAAGATCGCTTCCAGCTCGATCACTTCCACAGACCCACAGATGAAACGTCCGCGCAAGCTGGTTCTGGGTCGTAAGGCCATGAACGACATGCACATCGATATAAATGTCGGCATGTTCTACTCCGAACTGATCATGTTCTTCATTATCGTATCCACTGCCTCAACGATCTTTGGCGCCGGCGCCAAAAACCTGGGGCAGCTTGACCTGGCTGGCATTGCCCAGGTGCTGCGTCCGCTCGCGGGCGATGCCGCGTACCTCTTGTTCACTTTTGGGATTGTAGGCATCGGCCTTCTGGCTATTCCCGTGCTGGCCGGTAGTGCCGCTTATGCCTTGTCGGAGATGTTTGGCTGGGAAGAAGGTCTGTACAAGAAATTTCATCAGGCCAAAGGTTTCTATATCGCCATCATCCTGGCGACCCTGGTCGGTCTAGGGCTGGTGTTCATCGGAGTGGATCCTGTGGCTGCCCTGTATTACTCGGCTGTCATCAACGGCGTCGTCGCCGTTCCGCTGCTGGTGATTATCTTCATGATTGGCAACAACAAGAAGATTATGGGCGACCGGATAAGTGGCAAGCTGTCGAACACGCTGCTCGTCATAACCGCCCTTCTTATGGGGGGTGCCGTAGCAGGCTTGTTCCTTCTATAGATGTAGGATGCCTTCTCGAAGAGGCCCCAAACGCTATGAGAATCAGTGCCTCCGACGCGGAGATAAAAACAGCCAGCGTTTTGTAGGGGCAGTTCACCTGAGTTTATCATTTTAGTGTCCTGAAGTTAGGCGTTTTAGCAAGGTTTTTACTTGTTCATTAACTGTCGGTTTGGCTAGTATCTCCCTCCCATAGATGACCACACTATCAAAATGGATTG